>Ga0210398_10000033_pt1 | contig 163040 bp, 121 predicted proteins | sample IncBWC4OmetaG_FD_161047 | JGI IMG/M metagenome (GOLD analysis project Ga0210398, IMG submission 161047) | Forest soil microbial communities from Barre Woods Harvard Forest LTER site, Petersham, Massachusetts, United States - Inc-BW-C-4-O | ecosystem: Environmental > Terrestrial > Soil >... | reverse complement strand
ATGTCCAGCCGCCCGGAAGGGGCGTTGTAGACGTGACAGTCAGACACGCGGACTGACCGCCCGTTGGAGGAGGAAGAGTGCACGAAAACGTGTCGGTGAGCACAGGATTCGAGGCAGCGGCAGGCCCCTTGTTTGTAACCACCACCGTATAAGTGATCTTGTTTCCGGCAAGCACTGGATTCGGCGTGCCCGATTTTGTGACGGCTAAATCCGCCTGGCCGGCTGTCGCCACCACGGTTGTGACCGTTGCGTAGTTGTTCGATGGATTCGGATCGGTCGTCCCCGACGAGACGTTTGCAGTGTCGGTAACGATCGTTCCGGAGACTGTGCCCGCGGCAACGGTCATTACAAATGTAAACGTCGCGGAAGTGTTGGCCGCCATCGAACCAGGGCCATTGCAGGTGAACTGGCCCCCGGAGGGAGCATTACATGTCCAGCCGCCCGGAAGGGGCGTTGTAGACGTGACAGTCAGACACGCGGACTGACCGCCCGTTGGAGGAGGAAGAGTGCACGAAAACGTGTCGGTGAGCACAGGATTCGAGGCAGCGGCAGGCCCGTTATTCGTGATCGTTACCGTGTAGGTGATGTTGTTGCCGGCCAACACTGGATTAGGAGTGCCCACATTCGTGATCGCCAAGTTGGCCGTATTCGCGGCGCCCACGATCGTGAGCACTGTCGCGGAGTTATTCGTGAGGTTCGGATCGTTCGTGCCCGATGTGACGGAATCGGTGTCCGTAATCTGCGTTCCCGTCGCGGTTCCCGGGACTACCTGGACTGCCACGGTGAACGTCGCCGCGCCCGGGGCACCGGAAGCTACGTCCGCGTTCGTACAAGTAATCACGCCTATGCCGCCTACGGCCGGATTCGTGCAGCTCCACCCTGCCGCTCCGGCTCCGGAAATCACGATGGATTGAAATGTCGTGTTCGCGGGCACGGTTTCGGTGAACACGGCGTTCACGGCATCGAGCGGCCCATTGTTTGTCACCGTCTGCGTGTACGTGATGTTGTTACCCGGTACGACGGGGTTCGGAGTACCCGCGTTGGTTACGGCGAGATCCGCTCCGGCGCAGTACGCTCCGGATTGGGTCCCAGGCGTCTGCGTGATTGTTAGTCCGGACGAAAACAGCCCCGGCTGGCCGATCGTGGCCCCGTACGGGTCGGCCGCCAACGTTGAGGTGCCGGGAGTGCCGCCGCTGACGTTGGCGCCTGTCGGAGCCGATGACGTCAAAATCACTCCCCCGCCGCCTCCGCCCCCCGGACCGTGGCGATTGCCGGGAAACGTCGTGCCAGGCGTTTGTTCCGGCCATGTGTTCCCGCCGTTTCCGCCGACGGCGTTGACGGTTAGCCCACCGAGTCCGCCACTGTTTGTGAAAACGAGAATCGTACCGCCAGCCCCGCCACCACCGGTGCCGTCGTTCTCCTGATCGAGAGCAGTCTGGCCATTTGCCGTTACCGTCCCCGAGCCAGCCACTGAGCCAGTATGAACGATCACAATGCCGCCGCCGTAAGCTCCGCTGCTATAGATTCCAGTGCAGCTCGCGCCGCAATCAGCGTTACCAGTGTCCGTGCTGGGGTCCCAGTACGCGCCGTCGTTGCTGGTTCCCGCCCCTCCTCCGCCACCCATCACCAGCATGCTCGTTGTTGCAGGAAATGGAGCGCCGCCGAAACCTCCGGAGATGCCCGCGCTATTCCAAGCGAACCCGCCTGATCCCCCCGTGCCGCCGTTGGCACCACCCCCACCGCCATCGTTCTGGTCGTTCGCGGCCGGATCCGCGTCGGTAGCGCCCCCGCCCGCGTTTCCGGGCGCGCCGCGAGCGAAACTGCCATTTGGAAGTCCCTCGGCAACCGTCTGATTTGTGCTTGTCGCGGTTGTTGCGTGTACGATCGTCGCAAGCGCTGGCGCAATCCAGTGCGGTGTCCCCGCGATGCCCTCGCCCTTTGAGGCATTCGCGCCGCTGTGAGCAGGTGGCGGCAGGGCAGGGAGCGCCGCAGGTGAATCTGTCACCGTATCGGTATTGGCGCCGGTGGCTGAACCTTTCAGGTCGATGCCTCCGCCCCCACGGAACCCGAGTCCGTCTGTGACCACGGTGCCGCCCAGGGTGAGCTGTGCAGCAATGTCTAGTGCCAAGACGCCTCCGGTCGCTCCATTCCAGGCCAGCGCGGTAAGCCCCGAACTTAGAGTTGCGGACGTGTACTGCGGAACGCGAATAACTTGAAACGTCTGAATCCCCTGAGTGGTGGTGTCAACCGCATTGGTATATGCATTCAGTAGTCCGCCACCCGCGCCGGTGCCTGTAAAGCTTAGCGTGCCGCCGGTTACGGGAACGGCACTGGTTGACGTTACGAACTCGAATTCACCAGAGCTGCCTAGGCTGGTAGAGCCTGCCGGATCACCGGGAACGCCACTGCCATAAGAACTCGTATTCGTGGAATTGATCTGGGCACCCTGCATCTGAATGACCAGCAGGAGATCGCCGATGGCAATGGCTTTCTGCGCTCCGCCGGCTGTGGCAGCGCCGAGCGCCACCGATGTCGACCCTGCGGCGACGGTGCCGGTATTCGCAGGCGGGTAATAGGCATTGACTATGCCGGTGATCGTTCCACCCGCACCATCCTTGCCCGGCGTCGCACAAACCAGCGGCTGTACCACGGTCAAAACGGACACGGAGTTGTTTCCCGCGACAGGATCGGTCCCCGTCGTAGCAACCGTCGCGACGTTTGTCATCGTGTTCGCGGTTCCAGAGGTCGTCCCAGTAACGGTGATCGTGATTGCGGTCGCTAAAGGATATGCAACCGTGCCGAGGCTACAGGTTATGACTCCACCCGAGGCAGCCCCGCAGCTTCCCTGCGTCGTTGTCGCTGCTGCACCGACGAGCGTGCTCGGCAGCGTGTCGGTCAGCGTCACTGTGGTGCCCGCAGCCAATCCGAGATTCGTTACCTGGATCGTGTAGGTAATCGACGAGGACACAAACACGGGAGTCGGCGACGCGGTCATCGAGACCGCGAGGTCCGAGTCGCCTGTAATTTCTACGAGAACCGAAGTCGTCGTTGCATTGTTCGAGGCAACCGGATCGGTCGTTTGCGAAGTCACATCAGCCGAATTCACAATCGTCGTCCCCGCCGCAGCGCCTCCGTTCACCGTTACGACGAATGCAAAATTGCCCGTCGTCGTATTTGCGTTCAGGTTCGCGCTGGCGGTGCAGATCACTTGCCCGGTTCCCCCAACCGCCGGCGCGGTCCCGCAGGTCCATCCCGCGGGCGGCGTCATCGAAGCAAACGTCGTGTTGGGCGGCGTTTGCTGATACAGCGCGGCGCCAACGGCCATATTTGGCCCGTTGTTGGTTACGGTTTCCGTGTAGGTAATTGTCCCGCCCGGAGCCGCCGCCGCCGGGGACGCAACCTGCGTCATCGAAAGATCGGCGCCTGCCACGGTGACAGATGCCGTGCCTGTGTTGTTCCCGCCGGCACCCGGCCCCGTCCAGCTTACGGTAACGGAGTTTGTAATGGTTGATCCGCCCGTCTCTTCCGGTCTTACTTCCACCGCGACGCTGAAAATCACGGAAGAATTGCCTGCGACAGTCGGATTCGTGCAGATGATGGCACCTGTGCCCCCCACGGCAGGCGTCGTGCCGCAGGTCCAACCTCCGCCCGCGGGAGGAGTCACCGACACAAAAAGGGTATTGGGCGGCGTGTTTTGAGTCAGCGTCGCGCCGGTCGCTGCCGTCGCGCTCGTATTAGCTACGGTTTCGGTATAGGTAATGTCGGCGCCTGTCGCCACGGGGTTTGGAGCCGCAGCGTCCGTAATGGTCAGAGTGGCCTGTCCAGCCGCCGGCGCCGCATGCAGCAACAACGCCATTAGCATGAAAACGGCCGGGGCCAGAGCGGTGCGAAAGCGTCCTGACCATCGCGCGCTGCCGCGGAATAAACGATATGCCTGCGTGCGAAGGCCATGGAGCAAACTCGCTCCGGGCGACGTCATCGAAATCGTTCTTCCGCCTCGTTCGATCGCAATTACTTTACCGAGCAGCTTCGCCCCCGGCGCATCATTCTGCTGGCCCGCATCCCCGCGCGTCACGATCGCGCCGGTCGACGAGTCCCATCGGATGACTCGATGCAACACGAATCCTCGATCATTGCGCGTCAGCGCGATGTCGCCGCGCTTCAGTTTCCCGGCGGAAATCGGCGCCACCACCACCGTGTCGCCATCCAATACGTTCGGTTGCATGCTCCGCCCGTCCGCTCGGAAGCGTATTCGCACGCCATCATCCAGCGCGGCCTCGCACACCACGGCGAACTGCAGGGAGTCGCGCGTTTCCAAAGGATTAGGCTCCCTCACGCCAAATCGCCTCCACCGCGCTTTTGTCCGGGAGAAACCGGAATATCGAGCACGGAATTTCCCGCGCCACGCGGTCTAGAAATCGCAAAGTGAACTGAAGTCCCTTCGGTGAATGGTGCGGCACGAAACTGCGCGTGAAGAGTTCTGCTGCTGCGCGGCCCGGCGAAAGCGTCTCGAGCTCTGTCTTGTCGCTGTGTTCCAGCAAATAGAGCCGTGAAAGCGGTGCGGACTCAGGCGAAGCGATGCCCGCATCGCCGTGCCATGGCGTTCCATACATCCAAATTCGCCCGTCGCGCACGCGAAGGATGATTCGGTCGTCGCTCAGAACCTGCGCGTTTGACTCCGATTGCCAGAGCCGCGCCGTCGTGCTCTTTCCCGCGCCGGAATGCCCCAAGAAAAGATGTCCTTGCCCCGCTTCATCCACGATTCCGACTGCGTGCGTTTCCACTCCCTCGCCGCACGCCAGCCGGTGAATCATCAGCAATTCATCGAGCGGATATTCCAGCGGGTAGATCGGCTTGCTCTCATCGAAGTAAGGACGGAAGAGGACCAGACGTCCGCCCTTGAACTCGCGATCGAACCATGCGGCTTTGTAGGGCGAGGCGCCCAGATAAGGCGTCGAAAAATAAAAACGATAGCCGCCTGACTCCTCAAATAGTCGCCACAATCCGCCGGAATTAAACAGCGGCTCTGCTGACGGAATGTCGAGCGTGTCCGTCCATTCCACCTGAATTTGGACATCACCGAAGCTCGGTTCCACGACGAAATCCCGCAGGCCGGGATCGAGAGCCAACTCGATGTCATCGTCGCTGAAGAGGACGAAACTTGTCCCGCCCACGCGAAAGGCAAGCCGCTGCGTTTCGCTCGTCTTCCCTCGTGCGAAGGCATGGGTGCGAACAATATTTGACTCAACGACTGGCATGGGAGTATTCGCCTTTATCAGGAACCCGGTGTCCGGCAGAATAAAGCGCCGCACGAGCTATTGCCGGGCCCGGCCACGCCCGAGATCTTGCAGTGGCCGAGAACGGCTTCATCAGGCCGTAAACTCACGCGAATGATCTTGGGAGCCTCGTAAGGCTTCCGATCCTCTTTCCCTGGTTGAGTCTCTTCGCTCATCGCTGGGCCGTTTGGTCCGTTCATGCGTGGTGCGTCGCGCATGAGCCGCAGCCGCCACTCGCGCATCCCCCTGACGGTTCGAGCACGTTGAAGGCAGGAGGCGGTGTCTTGCCCCGGGCCCATAGGCTTGGATCTGATCCTTGTTTTTGAATGCGCTGGGCCGAGGCCATCAATTCGTCGTGCGTCGGTCCGGGCTTGCAGCACGAGCAATCGCCATGTTCAGGCACGTCAAATCCGAGCGCGTAGGCGCGTAGATGCGCTACCTGGCAGAGAAAATCCACCGGTGACTCGGGATCACCGTTTTCGAGTTCGCCGTTCGCCGGGCACATACCGCAAATCGAGCGAATCTTGCAGCGATCGCAGATCGTTGGGCGCGTGCGCGGCTGATTGCGAATTTCCAGCAGCGGACCTTCCCATCCCTCTCGAAAACCCTTGCTGCGGATGTTGTAATCCTGCTGATGAGAGATGACGCAAATGCTCATTTCGCCCGTCGGATCAATGGCGCAGCCATTCATGCCGCCACCGCAGAAATAGCGATGGTCGTCGTCGGGCGTAGCGAGGAGGGGTGCCGCCAGGTCGCGCTCAATCAGCCGGCCGTATTCGTGGGCCCGCTTCGGATCGAAATAATCCAATGCCACCGCCTCCTCGGGAGTCAGCCGGACGGCAATCGGGCTCTGCGAGCAATCCACTCGTGGATTAATCAGCGAATCGAATTTGAATTCGACGTGGAATTCCTCTTCGGCAAGCCGCTTCATTTCATACACTTCGTGCTGATTGACGCTCGTCGGCACGGTCTTCAGCTTGAGAGGAAGGCCGCGCTCAAGCAGCAGCCGGATTCCCTTCATGCAACGATGGTAGGAACCGGGAATCTGCGTCAGCGTTTCGTAGGTCTCGCGCGTGGCTCCATACAGAGTGATTTCGATGGCGAATGGCCGCCATTCTGCCAAATAGTCTGCAATTCGTGGCGTAATCAGCGTTCCGTTGGTGAATAGTGTGACAAGGAAGCCCCGCTTTTTGGCTTCCGTATAAATGTCCAGGAAATCCTTGCGGGCGAAGATTTCGCCACCCGTATAGCAGATCCAGAGGCTGCCCGCGGCCACCAGTTCATCGAGCAACTTGCAATGTTCCTGGAAGGTCAGTTCCTGCGACCGGGCGGCCACATCATTCATTGGCAGGTTGTTGTAACAGTGCAGGCATTCAAGAGGGCATCGCCGCGTCACCTCGATGGAAACTTCCACGGGCGTGCGCCGCCCAAAGTGGCGCTCGTGAATTGCGCGGCTAAATGTCGCGTAGGTTGCGTCGTTCATCCCAAGCCCCGGCCGCCCCCAGCCGTAGTTCTGCGTACTCGGTCAGCGATGCTCGATCAATCCTGCCTCGGAGAGATCAGCGAGAAACTTCTCGGTGTCCGCGGCCGCGTTCTCCGCCGATAGCCCGTATTCTGTCTGAAGGCGCGCAGCCAGATCGGTTGCGCTCCGGTTTGCCTCGATCATGGCCCACAAGGTCGTACCGGTTTCGTTGAAGGTATAGATCGAGTCCATATCCGCCGCACCGCGCCGGATTGGTACAACGATCGCCTCGTCAGCCACTACACGCGACACTACGTTACGGCTTCGCCGTATCAGCTGCCCCGGAATTTCCGTCAATATCGACATAATCGTCCCGATTTCCCCACAATTGGCGCTCACTGGTGCACGCGAGAGACTCTGGCCGCGCTAGCCCTGCTCGTATTAAGAAGCAGACTCGTGCCATCTAAATTATGTGTACGTCCTCGGAGGCACAACTACAAATTGGCGGATACGTGCCAAAACGTCACTACTCTGTGCCAGAACGGCATATTTCCCCGCCATGGCGACGGTATTTGCCGCTCGGCGGGCTTGTCTCACTTTGACCATTTACGGCAGAAATGGGGGTATGCTTTCTAAACCGCGCAGACAGGATTGTGTGAGGAAAAATTATCGAATGCCGGGCGCCCTACAAAGCACCGAGAAGGCCATCCAATCAAGAAACGAGTGACCTTAACCGGTGAAGCGACGGAGTTCGGCGAGGCAGGTTCGCTTCTAGTGCTGAGCGCCGCCAGAAAGCTCGCGGACGATATCCCCCACGAATCCCTTGGCGTCGCCAAAGAGCATCAGGGTTTTGTCGAGGTAATAAAGAGGATTGTCGATGCCGGCAAACCCGGGGTTCATGCTGCGCTTGATCACCATCACGGTACGGGCCTTATCCACGTCCAAAATGGGCATGCCGTAGATCGGGCTGCTCGTGTCGGTTCGTGCCGCGGGGTTCGTCACGTCGTTCGCTCCGATAATCAAGGCCACGTCGGTTTGGGGAATATCAGAATTGATGTCGTCCATTTCGAGCAGCCGGTCGTATGGGATGTCCGCTTCGGCCAGCAGCACGTTCATGTGCCCCGGCATTCGGCCCGCCACCGGATGGATTCCGAAGGTTACGTCCACGCCCTTCTTGGTCAGGATATCGTACAGTTCGCGGACTTTATGCTGGGCCTGCGCCACGGCCATACCGTAACCGGGAACAATCACCACCTTGCTGGCCGCGGCCAGAATTCCGGCAGCCTCTTCCGGAGACGCGCTGCGCACGGTCCTTGCCTCAGTCTGCGCCGCGCCAGAACTTTGCACCTGTCCGAATGCGCCGAACATCACATTCGTAAACGACCGGTTCATCGCCTTGCACATGATCACGGACAGAATGAAACCGGACGAACCATCCAGCGCTCCGGCGACCACAAGCACCTTGCTGTTGAGCACGAATCCAAGCAAGGCGGCGGAAAAACCGGCGTACGAGTTCAACAGCGAGATCACAGTCGGCATATCTGCGCCGCCGATGGGCGTGACCAGCATGACCCCGAACACCAACGAGACGAGAATCACGATCGGGAATAGATAGGGCTGTTCCGGATTGATGACCAGCGCGACGAGAAGAACCACGGCCGCGGCCAATACAGAAAGACTAACGATGTTCTGGCCTTTGTAGGTGACGGGGCGCTGGGGAATAAACTTTATTTCCTGGAGCTTCGCAGCGGCAATCAAACTGCCCGTGAACGTCAGCGATCCGATGATCACTTCCAGCCCGATCTCCGCCATGCCAAACCGCGTGACGTGAGGGATCCCCACGTAGTATTCGGCGATTCCAATCATCGCCGCGGAGAGCGCGCCAAAGGCGTGACTCAGCGCCGTCCGCTGAGGCACGGCAGTCATTTTCACCATGCCGAGGGGGATGCCGATTCCAGCTCCCACCACCAGCGCGATGATGACCCATTTGTACTGCACTACCTGCGGATCGCACAGCGTCGCTCCAAGCGCCAGTGCCGCGCCAATTTCACCTGCGAGAATTCCATGTCGCGCGGTGGACGGTGAACTGAGCCACTTGATCGCCAGAATAAACAGAACCACGGCGACGATGTATGTCGCATCGATGATCTGGATTGCGGTGGCGGGGTTCATGATTTCTTGGACTTGCCTGATTTGAACATGCGCAGCATGCGGTCGGTGATGAAGAATCCGCCAACCATGTTGCTGAACGAAGCGGCCACTGCGATCAAACCGAGGATGACGGATAGTTTCGTCTCATGCCGCCCGGCAATAATGATCGCGGCCACAACCACGATTGCATCGAGCGCGTTCGTCAACGACATCAGCGGCGTATGCAGCAGCGGAGAAACGCGCTTGATGAGTTCAAACCCGACGAATCCCGCTAGGATGAACACATAGAGATTGGATAGAAAATCCGAAGGCACGTTTCCCTCCTTACGCCTGAGTCCCCAGCGCCGGCAGCGAAAAGAATTCGCGTACCCTCGCGTTCACCACTTCTCCGCCCCGCGTCAGCAAAGTCTCCCGCGTAATATCGTCCGTGAGATTCAGGTTGAGCTGGCCGTCCTTGACCAGATGCACCAGGAAAGCCGTCAAATTGCGCGCATAAAGTGAACTCGCATGGTACGGCACGGTGCTCGCCAGATTGATCCGGCCGATAATCGTCACGCCGCCATCCACGATCGTCTCGCCGGGTCGCGTCAACTCGCAGTTGCCGCCGCGCTCCGCCGCCAGATCGACGATCACCGAACTAGGTGCCATGCGACGCACCATATCGGTCGTCACCAGCACGGGCGCCTTTTTCCCCGGCACCACGGCGGTTGTGATGACCACGTCGTTCTCGCCGATGACCTTGCCCATCGCTTCCCGCTGGCGCGCGTAGAAATCTTCAGCTTGGGCGGTCGCATACCCGCGAGCATCTTGCGCGTCCTTCGCCTCAATCCCCAGTTCCACAAACCGCGCGCCCAGGCTCTGCACCTGTTCCTTCACCACGGGCCGGACGTCGTAGGCAGAGACGACTGCACCCAAGCGCCGCGCGGTCGCAATCGCCTGCAGCCCCGCCACTCCCACGCCGATGATCAATACTCGTGACGGCGTAATCGTGCCCGCCGCCGTTGTGAGCATCGGGAAGAACTTTGGCAGCGTATCTGCCGCGATCAGTACGGCTTTGTATCCGCAGGCCGTCGCCATCGAGGAAAGCGCGTCCATGCTCTGCGCGCGCGTGGTGCGCGGCATCAGCTCGACCGAAAAAGACGTGACACCGGCGCCGGCAATTTCCTGAAGTATCTCGCGCGACCCAAGCGGCCGCAGAAAACCGATCAGCACCTGATCGCGCCGCAACAGCGGCAAATCTGCTTTGCCCGTCTTGTCATTCGAGCCGTAGCACAAAACCTGGGTGATGATGTCCGCGGCGGTGAACACAGACTTGCGATCGGGGGCAATTTTCGCGCCCTTATCCGCATATTGCGCGTCTGGATAGCCGGCCTCGACGCCCGCGCCATGCTCGACGACGACGTCCAATCCGACTTTCTTGAGATTTGGAATCACTGCGGGGACAAGCGATACCCGCCGCTCTCCCGGAAAAGTCTCTTTGGGTACACCTACAATCACGAAAGCCTCGCTCTTCTTGTTCCCTTCTTCGATAAACTGTGCGCCGCTCGCCCGATAGGAATGACTGAAGTGGCCCGCGGAACCGCTGCGCCCAACTTCGCGATCAACCCCCGCTTACGGTCCCCTATTCTATTCATTGTGGACTGCAAGTCTAGCGGAAGATTGTCGCATCGGGCGTGCGGAGGGTATCACCGATTCACGGCGCATGCCGTGGAAGAGAAATCCTAGCGCGATTCGATTCTCCGTGATCCTGTGCAGCTACTGCGATTCGGGTGCGCCGCCGGACGCGTCAACCCCGGTTCCAATCGCGTCGCCATTGACGACAAGCTCGACGCGGCGATTCTGCTGACGTCCTTCCGCCGTATCGTTCGTGGCGACGGGCTTCGTCTTGCCAAACCCGAAGGCGGTCACGGCGTCGGCGGGAACTTGTTGGTCAACCAGGTATTCCCGCACGGACTCCGCTCTCTGTTCGGAAAGGCGTTGATTGAAATCGTCGCTGCCTACGCTGTCGGTGTGCCCTTCCACCTCGACCTTTAGTGCGGGATAGGCGAGCAGGATGCCGGATATTTTCGCGAGCTTCTCGCGCGCCCCGGGTTTCAGCGTGTAGCTGCCCGTGTCGAAAAGCACGTCGGACATGTTCACGATCAATCCCCGGACCGTATCGTGCGTCTGCAAAATGCTGCTCAACTGGTCCAAGAGTTGTTTGCGCAGTTCGGCCTTCTCCGATTCCGCTTGCGCCGCTGCCATCTTGGCCTTTTCGGCGTCAGCTTCTGCGGAAGCCTTCTGCTGCGCTGCGGTTGCTTCTGCCTCAGCTTTCTGCTTCGACGCGAGCGCCGCAGCGTTTTCCGCCTCTTGCTGCTGAACGAGAGCCGCGGCGCGAGCTGCTTCTGCGTCCGCTTTGTCTCGCGCTGCCTTTTCCTGTGCAAGTTGCGCCTCGAGCTTCGCCTTCTCGGCGTCGGCGGCCTGTTGCTTGGCCAGCGCTTCGCGAGCCTCGGCTGCCTTCCGCTCTGCTTCCTGCCGCTCTTCGTCAAGCCGCTTGCTCGTGATGGATCGCGCGTCTTGCGCCGTTTGCACCGCTTCGCGCGCGGTCATATCCACGTCTTTGCGGGCCGCCTTGTGTTTCTGGGATTCCTCCGCCTGCTGGAGAAGTTGCTGCGCCTTCTGAAAACTTGCCGCTGCGTATTTGTCGGAGCCCGCCGCCTGCGCGATTTCCACCGCGTTGCGCGCTTCATAAAGGCTTAGCGGAACGCGCGGATCGAGCCGCGTCGCGTCATTGCCCGTGGTAATCGTGGAGTAGTCGCTGCGCTGCAGCAGATCGAACTTGGCGTCCACTTCTTCGACGCTTCCGACCGTATCCGGCCGTACCTCGTTCTCCATCACGACTACGTCGCTCGGCTGCGTCACCGCGAAATATGGCTCGGCCGTCACGATCATGGCGAACGCCTGAAACGCCGCCGCCCCATCGACTTTCGCCTTCGCGCCATCCATCTCGAGTTCGCCGAGATTCGAGGCGCGGCCTTCCGGCGTAATCGCCCACAGAACGTACGTAAGGAATTGCGGACCGTATTGCGTGGCTGACGAGAGCTTTTCGAATTTCGCGGATATGCTGATGACGCCCTTCTTGCCTTCGATCCTCGCCTCACCCTTGGCAAACGGCATGAGTACGGTTCCCTTGAAGTCGATCGGCGTTGAACCCTTTGCGTGGCTGTAGTTGATCGCCTTCGTCGTTCGCGCCACTACCGTCACGCGATACAGCGGGCTCGACTGGCTTCCCTGCTCCTGCGAACCTACTTGGCCTGGAGTTGTCGCCTGAGTCTGCGCGTTCGCCCGCTGCTGCGGTTGGCCATACGACTGGCCTGGAATTGCGGTCAGGCGAAGCAGCGCGACAAGTGAAACTACGAGACAGATCTTGATTCCACGGCTCTTCATACAGGCTCTCCATTTTCGATGAAAGGTTTCGGTTCTGTATTTCAAGCGTAGCAGGAGCCGCGGCTCGCACAGCGCGACGGTGTGTGTTTTGTGCCCAATTTGGCAGCCGACGATCCGACCAGGGTCGTCGGCCCGAGGGACCTCCTCCGGCCAAAGGGCCTGTCGAATTGCTGGTGCAGTTCCGACGACGTTCGGCATCCGCCACGCGAATCGTTTGACAATGGCAAAGCTCGGGACTATGTTCTGCGCAAACGCAGGCCCGAAATCCGGCGGCGCGACTCCTGTTCACCTGGGAGGTAGTCCGTGGAGAACATTCCAGCCCTAAACCATTTTGGAGGCCGCAGCAAACTCGTGTGTGCAGGAGCGATGCTTCTGGTCGCAGTTACGCTTCTCGTCCTGCCTGAGGGTCCGATTGCGGCTCAAGGTTCGCCGCACGTGACGGCCGTTGATCCCGCTTCCGGCAAGCCAAACGATATCGTCACCGTGTCTGGTGAGGACCTCGAGAAAAGCCACGTATCGGGTGTGTTCTTGTCGGACGACAAAGACGACCACAAAGCTGTCGTGGTCACGCAGACCGCGGACAAGATCATGATTAAGGTTCCGGAAGTGAAGGCCGGCGATTACAACATTTCGATCCAATCGGGCAGCGCCATTTTGATCGAGCCAGTGCGCTTCACCGTGCAGTGATCAGACGATGACCTGCCCGTCGCCATTACCGCCCCGGCGAAAGAATCAATTTCTGCACGCGCCAATTCAACAGCTCGGCGACGTAGAGCTCATTCTCTGACGGGCACGCCATCTCGTGTATCCACCCGAATTGCTTCAGTTGCTTTCCTGACTCGCCGAGTACTCCAAGAACCGTCCCGTCGAGGCTCAGCTTGTAGATTCGCCCCGGGAACGCGTCTGAGCTGTAAAGCACTTGGTGCGGCCCCGGCGTGATGCAAATCGCCCAGGGCGCGCCGGGAGCGATTGTCCCTGTTGTCGCCGTCGGCTTCGGACCGATTGCCGGGCGAGCGTCGCCTGGAACCGGCACGTCAATCGTGATCTGCCTCAGAAATTTTCCGTCGCCATCGAATACTTGTATTCGACGGTTGCCTCGGTCTGCTACATAGACATTCCCTTCCGCATCCGTCGCGATGCTGTGTGGCACGTTGAATTGTCCCGGCCCGTCACCCGGCTCGCCCCAGGACTTAATCCAATTGCCGTTCTTATCCACTTTCGCGACGCGCGAATTGATGTATCCATCGCTGATGAACGTATCCCCAGCCGCGTCCCAGGCCACGTCGGTAACCTGCCTGAACATTCCGTCAACGGGCGGCAGCGGCGGCCGCACATGCTTCACTGGACCGGTTCCTTCGTCCGACGCTTCTTGCTTGCGGCCGAAAACCATTACCACACGGCCCGCGGGGTTGAATTTGATCACCATGTCCGAGCCTTTGTCCGTCACCCATATGTTGTCTTCCGGATCCACCTTGACTGTGTGCGCGAACGACCATGCGTACAGGTTGTGCCCGATCTCCCGCAGGTATCGGCCATCGGCTCCAAACTCGAGAAGCTGCGCGGCTGCCGCTCCGTAAGCCGCTCCGGTCGTATTTCCGCGCGTGAAGACAAACACATGTCCCTTGGAATTGACGGCCACGCCTGCGACTTCGCCAAAATACAGATCCGGCGGCAGCTTCAGAAAATCAGCCACTGAGCGAAACGGAATCTCCGGCACCGGCGCCGATTCCCGCGCCCGTTCCGGTGAAGAGGGTTGTTGCGCGAACACACTTCCCGCCAGCACGAAGCAAAGAATAAACATGACGCGTCTCATCGTCGCCTCCAATCGCCCGAGAGTATACTCCTTGGCCTCCGCGCTCACTCTCTCTGGGTTGTCATCCCGACAGAGGCCCGACCTTGGCCGACGAGAGACCTGCGGTGAGCGTGTCTTCATACCCTGATCATCCATCCACGATAATCTTGTAGCGGCATCCGCCACCGCGGGTACCCTGTCCTCACGCTCGGCTGTGTCGTGCCATTCGACGCCATTTGCGTCGCGGCCGCCTTCAGGCGGGCGCCGTTGCATTTGAAATTCGGCCTCCCCTGTGTCAGCCTGAATCGTCATGACACGAACACGAAGACTCACTCGCACAACGTTGATGGCCTTCGTCGTCCTCGCCGCCGTTCCCTCCGCATGGGGCTGGGGATGCCAGGGACACGAAATCGTCGCCTTGATCGCCGAGGCGCATCTCAATCCGCGCGCGCGTGCGATCGCGCTCAAGATTCTCGCCGACGGTCCCATCAGCCCAACGCTCTCCCGGTACTGCAAGGAGCCCGGCCTTGATCCTTTTGTGGACTCCTCCACGTGGCCCGACGACATTCGCACCATACGGCCCGATGGCAGCCCATGGCACTTCATTGACATCCCTCGTGGCGCGTCGGAGAGCGACATCGCCAAGTACTGCCCGCCGGCGACAAGCTGCATCACCGGTGCGCTCGCTGACCAACTCGCGATCCTGCGCAATTCCAACTCTTCGGCCCAAACTCGCGCCGATGCCCTGCGATTCATAATTCACTTTCTCGGGGACATACATCAACCGCTGCACGACATCACGAACAATGACCGTGGCGGCAATTGCGTTCCGGTCGCGTTCTTCAACCGCATGCCAAAGGAAACGAATCCTACCTTGGAAAACTATAATCCGAATCTCCATGGAGTCTGGGACGTCGATATCCTCGAGCGATCCATGAACGGACAAACGCCGCAGCAGGCTGCAGATGATCTGGATCACAAATTTCAAGCGCAGATTCAGAATTGGCAATCTCAGCCTCCAAACTTTGTTTCTTGGGCGTGGGAGGGTCATCAACTCGGAGAGCGCATCGTGTACGGACAGTTGCCCGTCGAAATCGCGATTGAGACGCCGCGTCCTGTTGATCGCTGCGCGGATGACGATCACATCTCCACCCGGATGTTGCACCTCAATGAAAGTCTTGGCCCTGCGTATCAGGACGCTGCCGCACCCGTCGTGCGGGAGCAATTGGCAAAAGCGGGAATTCGCCTCGCCGGGCTACTGAATTCGATTTGGCCGTGACCCCCCGCCTCGATTCGCAACCCAGCCGCATCCCTCTCTGCCATAAATCGAGGCAGTGAGGTAAACTAATGAACATCCTGAAAGAGATCACGAGGCCCTGTTGCGCGTAGGACTCATTGGCTGGCGAGGAATGGTCGGAAGCGTACTCCTGCAACGAATGCGGGAGGAGGGCGATTTTGCTCGCATCGAGCCTGTCTTTTTCTCCACCTCGAATGCGGGAGGCTCGGCTCCGAAAGAAGCGAACGGCGGTTTGCTCCTGGATGCGTCGAATCTGAACGATCTCGGGGCCTGCGACGTTCTTATCAGCTGCCAGGGCGGCGATTACACCACGGAAGTGTACGCGCCACTTCGCACGAGCGGATGGACAGGCTACTGGATTGACGCAGCCTCCACGCTCCGCATGAGCGACGACGCAGTGATCATTCTCGATCCCGTCAACGCGGACGTGATTCAAGACGGCTTGCGCCGCGGCCTGCGCGCTTTCGCTGGCGGCAACTGCACCGTCAGCTTGATGCTCATGGCCGTGAGCGGTCTTTTCAAAGCCGGGCAGGTCGAGTGGATGACCACCATGACCTACCAAGCTGCGTCCGGCGCCGGAGCAGCGAAAATGCTCGAATTGGTGAAGCAGATGGAGCGCCTCACCGACGCGACTCGCAAGTCACCATCGGAGAACGCGCTGGAAGTAGATCGCATGGTCATCGAAGCGCAGCGCGCCGGCTTGCCGGTTGCGGAATTCGGCGTCCCTCTCGCGGGCAGCCTGATTCCCTGGATTGAGAAGGACATGCCCGGCGGCCAGACCAAGGAAGAATGGAAAGGCATCGCCGAAACCAATAAAATCCTGGGCCTCGATCCGCCGGTGCCAGTCGACGGCATCTGCGTGCGCGTCGGCACCATGCGCTGCCACAGCCAGGCGCTCTGCATCAAGCTGAAGAAGAATCTTCCACTGGGTGAGATCGAGCAGATTCTGGCGGGCGCCAACCCCTGGGTTCGGATCATCCCGAACAATAAGGAATCGACCCTGCGCTGCCTGACGCCGAGCGCGGTTTCGGGCACGCTCAACGTCCCGATCGGCCGTCTCCACAAACTCAATCTTGGACCGGAGTTCCTTGGCGCATTTACCGTCGGCGACCAACTCCTCTGGGGTGCCGCTGAACCGCTCCGCCGAATGCTTGGCATTCTCCGCGAGCACCTCGGCGCGGGTGTATAATCCCGCCGCGCTTGAATGAAACGAGCCCGATGAAACGAATTGGGTCTGCCGCGCGTAGTATCCCCAAGGAGGACTACATGCACCGAAAATTTCTCGCGACTTTGTTTGCCGTTGCGGTGTTCGCGCTGCCAAGTCTGGCGCAAAGCTCGAATTTGAATGGCACGTGGAAGCTCGACGTCTCGAAGAGTAATTTCGGTCAATTCCCGCCCCCGACGAGCGAAACCGACACGATCACGGTCAGCGGCAACGACTTCAAGCAGGAGTACACCAGCGTCACGGCCCGAGGCGAACAGAAGGGCATGCGCTCGTGCGCCGTCGATGGCAAGGAAGTGGATCTGACTCCCGACGACCCGCGCGTTCAGCTGGGCGCGATCAAGCTGTCGAAGATGCAGTGCTCGCGGGAAGGAAACGCGGTCGTCTTCCTCGAAACTGCCAGCCTCAACGGCAGCGCGCTGACCGACAAGCTGACATTCTCGCCTTCCGACGACGGCAGGACGATGACCATGGATTCTCACATCACGGCCTCGCAGCCCTACTCCGATCGCAAACTCGTGTACGACAAACTCGATGGCTCCGCAACAACGGCTGATTCTGGAGCGATGGCCGCCACTCCCGGCGCCGCCGCGATGATTCACACGGGTGGTTCGCAGCCAAATTTCGCCGGCGCATGGAAATTGAATCTGACGAAGAGCAATTTCGGCCAGATTCCTCCGCCGACTAGCCAGACCGATACGATTGAAGACAACGAGCCTTTGGTCAAAATCGCCGAAGACCAAAAGGGCGGCATGATGGGCGACCTGAACCTCACCACCACGGTCAGCACCGATGGCAAGGAAACCACTTCAACCGGGATGGGCGGAGCCCCGGTCACAAGTATCGCGCATTGGGACGGCGTTGCTCTTGTCGTTGATTCGAAGACGAGCTTTCAGGGCTCCGACGTCAAGATCAAGGACACGTATACTCTCAGTGGCGATGGAAAAACGCTTACGGAAGTTACTCACGTTGAATCGGGCATGGGCAATTTCGATTCGACCAGCGTGTACGACAAGCAGTAATTGAAAGCGCGGACTGGGTACTAGGTCAGCAGTGCGGAGCGATCTCCCAGTGGCGGGGCGCTCCGGGTCGTCGTGCGAAATACGCATCGCACCGTATCGAGAAATGCCAGGACGGCCCGCGAGCTTTCGTTCTTGCGCCACACCATATGCACTTCTATGCTTGCTCCGGGTTCGTCGAGCGGAACCACCGCGACTTCACTTCCAGGTGCCGGCCGGCATGCGATTTCATCGGGGACAATCAGAATCCCTTTGCGGCAAGCCAGGAGCATCGCCTGGACACCGTTGTGCGGAGCCGGATCGGGCGGCACATAGACGATGTTCGGGGTGACTCCGGCGGCCGCGTACATTTCGAGGGTCTTGTCGTGAAGCCCCGTGGCTAGAATGGGATCGAAGAGCAAAAGCGGCTCTTCCGCAAGATCCTTCAATCGCAGACTCTTGCGCTTCGCCAGAGGATTCGCTTTGCTGAGATGAACCGCCAACTTTTCCTCAAACAAGAACTCTGAAACCAGATGGCTGGAATCGGTATAGGGGCGCAGGAAACCCACATCAAGATCCCCCACGGGTAGGGTTTTATACTGGACGCTCGAGAAAACGTCTCGGCACTGGACTTCGACGGCGGGAAATTTCTTGGCGTGCTCGATGAGGACGCGGCTTACGCGTTCTCCTAATCCCGGGCCGATCCCAAGCTTGAGCAACCCGACCGCTCCGCACTTCGCCATTCGAACAGAATCGGAGACGCGCGCGGTCTGAGCGACTAATATCTTAGCTTCCCGCAAAAGCAAGCGGCCCGCATCGGTCAGCGTCACATGCCGACGGTCGCGCACAAAAAGTCGCACGTCAAACTCTTCTTCCAATTGGCGGACTTGGCGACTCAACGGCGGCACGGTGACGTGCAGCTGCTGCGCAGCTTTGGAAAAGCTGAGATGTTCTGCGACCGCGATGAAATAACGCAGTTGACGAAGCTCCATCGAAGCCCACCACCCTTGCAACAATCTTATATTCCCAATCGGTAACAGAAGCAATCAAAATAAGAAATAGACAACCAGGGCAAATGAGGTATTAGTGTCGCATGCGGTTGGGGTGGACATACTCTCATTTCGAAGTCGGGTTGCTTGCGTATTCTGGCGCCAGTGGGTTCTTACTCGATCCGCCATCTTTATAAGTTCGTTAGGTAACGGTAGCAACCGAAACTGCCTGGGAGGCGTGATGATCACACGATTTGCTGGACGCAAGCTTGTGGTTTCGCTGCTGGTTTGTTTGGGCGCGGTGCTCGTTTGCGCGTCAATGGTGCACGCGCAGTCGGCCGCGACGGGTGCAATCACCGGAATTGTGACCGATCCGCAGGGTCGGGCGGTGCCGAATGCGACGGTGACGGCCACCAGTCTCGACACCAACCAGGCGCGTACCGCGACTACCGGAGCCTCCGGCGATTACAAGTTTTCGCTGTTGCCGCCCGGCAACTACTCGCTGAAGTTTAGCGCGGCGGGTTTTAAGACCTCAGAAGTCTCGTCAGTTACCGTGGACGTTACCGAGACGCCGACGGTCAATCAGAGCCTGGAAGTCGGCGCGATCACTCAAACGGTGACGGTGGAGAGTACAGTTCAAACCCTTCAAACCGAGAGTTCGACGCTGGGAACTACCGTTACTGGCACCCAGATCAGTGCCTTGCCGATGGCCAACGGGAATTACACCGAGATTCTGAGCCTCTCGGCGGGCACCACCGCTTCGGTGGACAACGCTACGTCTGTGGGCAAGGGCACTCAGGACATCAGCGCCAATGGAGTGGACCCAGGTTCCAATAACTTCCAAATGGACGGCGTCGCTATCAATAACATAGCCAATTCCGGTAGCGCGAACGACGGCACGATCTACACTGGAATTCCGATCCCTAGCACGGACGCCATCGGCGAATTCAAAGTCCAGACCTCGACATATGACGCCAGCTACGGGCGCAACCCCGGGGCCAATGTGACCGTCAGCACCAAGAGTGGCACCAACGCGTTTCACGGATCGGCGTTTGAATATTTTCGCAACTCGGTTCTGAATGCTGACGATTTCTTTTACCACAAGACGGCTGCAGAACCGCATCAGGTACTTGATCAAAACCAATTTGGCGGTACGATCGGCGGCCCAATCAAGAAAGATAAGCTTTTCGTCTTCTTCAGTTACAGGGGAACCCGCGGCAAGAACGGAGTAGCAGCCCAGGGCGAAACATTCGGCGCAATATTGCCTAACAAACTAGACCCATATGCGGCGCTCGGGTCGCGTGGGACGTGCGTAGCTCCCACCGCCGTAGCCGACGTCAGTAGTATCGCGAGCGAATGTGATGCGACTGCTCAGGCATTTGCGGCAGCCCAGGGAATTATCAATGTCGTGGGACTCAGGATTTTCCAGCTCACCACCGGGACAAAAGCGGGCGTGCCAAACAACTATTACATACCGGCCCCGATCTCTGACCCGCAGTTTTGCAACGACGCCACGAGCACGTGCAATTTCAGCATACCGGCTCTGTACAGCGAGAATCAGTATGTTGCGAACGGCGACTGGGTGATCAATAGCAAACACACGTTCACCACCAAGTACTTCTACACCAAGAATCCTCAAACGCTGTTTGTGGGCCAAGGGGGAGGCGATTTACCGGGCACACCCGAGCAGACCCCTTGGGGGAACCACGCCGCCGTTGCAAAACTCACCTCGCTCCTTACGAATAATTTCGTGAACGAAGTTCGGATGTCGTACCAACGTAACAATGGCTCAGCGACAGTATCCATGCCGGCGGGCGGCTGCCCTAACGCGTCGACGGCAATATGCGGTAGTCCCGCCCAACTGGGATTGCAGCCGCTGGTCCCCGGTTTCAATGAGGGGCCGACGATGATCGACGTTCTGGATAACTACACCCTTTTCGGCGGTCTTCTCCCCTTCAAAGGGCCTACGAACCAGATCCAGGCCGCGGATCAAATATCATGGCAGCACGGAAAGCACAGCATCCGCGCAGGCTACGAATACGAGTGGACGAATTGGCCTCTTGAGGATCAGGGGCTCCAACAAGGACTTTTGCTTGTTCTTGGTAGTGGCGGCCTTGCTACAGGGGGAGACGGACCCGGGGGCCCGTTCTGGAACGTCGGCTGTCTATTCTGCGTAAAGGGCATCACGGGGGAACACGGCATTACCCACTTCTATAAGCTGAACAACCAGAGCACGTACGTGCTGGATGACTGGAAGGTTAGCTCGCGCCTCACCGTTAACCTCGGCTTGCGCTGGGAGTACGATGGGCTGCTTAGCGACAGCCTCGGAAGACTCTCGCAGGTTTGGCTGAATCGAATGGTGCCGAACTCGGACGTGCCAGTTGATTTCTCATCTACCGACCCTGCCGGGATTGAGCAGTATGTCGTTCCTGGCAACTTCGTCTCGAAGTTCGGGCACGGGCCACCGCCCGCCGGTATCCTCATCGCGAACAATAATAACTCCGTTGAAGGGCACGCCCCGTACGCCGACTTCGCTCCGCGACTCGGGTTTGCCTGGCAGCCACTCACTGGTGGAAAGCTGGTCGTGCGCGGCGGCGTAGGCATCTTCTATGACCGTGTCGGATTGGACAGAGTCGTCCACGCGTTCGAGCAGGGCTATCCATATGCCGCCACATACGACTTCGGATTCCTCAGCCCACGGTGGTCGCAGGCCACGCTGGCGCAGCCCTATCCCGCCATCGGGCTTGTTTGCATGCCATCAGATCCGAATTGCAACACGGATTTCGGCCTTGGGTTCGCGCCACGTTTTGCGGACCCCGTGAGTGGGTTGAGTTCCGGTCTGAACACGCCCTTGGACCCAACAAGCGTACACACACCTCTGGTCCAGGAATACAGCTTGGGAATACAGTACGAGTTCCTGCATAACTGGGTGCTGGAGCTCGGCTACGTCGGGTCGAAAGGAATCAATCTGACCGACTACAACCACAATCACAATCAGGCGCAGCTAGTAACGCCCGGAGACGCCATTGACCAGGAGTATGGTTTGTGCAGTGCGGGTCCAAATCCAATTTGCAATACCACAACGAATGCGGCGTTCCGGGTTCCGTTCGTAGGCTATGAGGCAACGGGTTTGCAATCCTCGGACGACAATGCGAACTCAAACTACAACAGCCTGCAAGCGACCGTTCGGCACCAGTTTTCCCACGGTTTCACCATGCAGGCTGCCTATACCTGGAGCCGGGATCTCACCGACGTTTTCAACTCTAATTCCGCGAACATCGACAACTCAAACGATGTGAGATCGCAGTGGGGACCTGCATCGTATGGACGAGACCAGCGTTTTGTCGTGAACTATAGCTACGATCTACCGTTTGGAAAAGGAACGCAGGGCATCGAGAACAAGTTGATCGGCGGGTGGAATGTGTCCGGAATCACGATTGCGCAATCTGGCGATTTCTTGACGTTCATCAACCCAGGCGATGCCACCGTCGGACTTCTCGGGACCGGCACGGCCTTCGGCACGAGCAGCACTGGCGTGTTGACGGGAGTGTCCACAGCCCAATTCTGCAACGGAATGGGAAACGCGAATGTTAAGACGCCGGGCCCCATTACGTCGAAGCTAAACAATTACTGGAACCTGGCAGCCTTTGGCAACTTTACCGGCCCCGGGGGGCTGTACACTCCGTGTCCAGCGCCTAATGTACCGTTCGGCGACGCCACTGCTCAGGCATTCGGCAATTCTGGTGTCGGCATCGCGACTGGACCGGGCCAGTTCAACTGGGATATCTCTATCCTCAAGAACACAAAGATTACTGAACGGGTCAACATGCAGTTCCGAGCCGACTTCTACAACGCGTTCAACCATCCGCAGTTCGCGGACCCGGGCGCGGGCGCGTTTGGCACTATCGGTTTCGAAAGTGTCGCGGACTTGGCCCCTGGCACAAACGTCCCACAATATGGAGACATCCTCCACACCAACGTGAACCCGCGCTTGATTCAGTTCGGGCTGCATTTCACGTTCTAATTGGCAACCCGCGGCGAAAGTGCCGCGGCTGAAACGAAATGTTGCGGGTGCCGGGCTGGAGCGATAAATCCAGCTGGGCGCGTCGCGGCAGCAAATGTACCACCCCTAGTACCACCCCGGGAGCCAGGCGCGGGGATTTCGATCCTCGCGCCCGGTGACCGCCCTCTGCCCCCATTTTCTACTAGACCGGTTATGTATAGCCATTCTCGATCAAGTTCTGCGGGCCGCAATCCTTCAATTCGGTGACGACCGACTGCATCGCGGCCGCCACACCCACAAACTGAATTGAATGCGTCAGGGCTTTTCGCGGGGTAGACTCTGGGCCGGACCGCATCGGTCGAGCGCAAGGAAGGGTTGGGTCACATGACAGCGCAATCTCGCAAGCCATCTACCGAACATTTTCTGATGCCTGGAGAAAAAGCGCACGCGCATCGCCAACCGTCCAGCGCGCTATCGTCGGCCCTTCCGGTGAAACTGGTGTTCGCGATGCTCGCAGTCTGCCCCTTCGTGGTGGCGGCGTGCGTTCTCGCGATCGGCCGACTCCAGCGGCAGCTGGCGCGCATCAAAAAGGCGCAGACCTGGGACGAGACGGGCGCTCTGCAGCCGGGCGCAGTCCCCGCGCACGAATGAGCGATATGGGCCGCGCTTCTCTTCGTTGACACTCGCGGAGGCTCGCAGGTAGCATTCGAACAGGAGCGATGGGGCGACTCATGCAGATTTTTGATCTCGAGACCTTCCGCGCCACCCCGCTCGGCCGGGATCCTTACGAACATCTCGTGATTCCGAGCTTTGTCAAAACGGACGCGCTCGAAAAAATCAACGCCGACTACCCGAGGATCGAACACGCCGGCAGTTTTCCCCTCGATCATCTCGAATTCGGGCCCGCGTTTCAGGCGATGATTGAGGCACTCGAGTCCGAAGAGTTCCGAAAGGCCTTCGAGGAAAAGTTTCAGCTCGATCTATCGAATCGTCCGACGACGATTACGGTTCGGGGCCGCTGCGACACGCACGACGGCAAGATCCATCACGACTCCGCGAGCAAAATCATCACCGTGCTGCTCTATATGAATCCCGCGTGGGACGATTCAGGCGGGCGCCTGCGCGTGCTACGCTCGCGGGACAGCATCGAAGATGTGGCTACTGAAGCGCCGGCTGCCGGCGGCGCGCTGGTCGCCTTTCTGCGCTCCGATCACTCCTGGCACGGCCACCTGCCCTTCATCGGCGAACGCCGCGTAATCCAGTTCAACTGGGTCACTGATAACGAGAGCCAGCGGTTCGCCATCTTCCGGCACCGCGTTTCGGCCTCGGTGAAACAAATGCTCAGTTTCGGCAAGTCCTCCAAAAAGCCTCGTCCCATCGCCCACGGCCGCATGTGAGCCAGCTGCACGCCGTTCAGATCCTCGGACCAACTCTTGTCGGCGTGGTGTTCATTTGCGCTTGTTCTTTATTTCGGGAACCAAATAGACAGAATTTCATGGCCATCATGATCGCCGGCGCAGGCGCGGCGTACCTGAATGGCGGTCTGGGCAAATGGGAATTTGCCTTCGCTACGGTGGTCACGTACTTCGCCTACATGGGCCTGCGTTCCTATAATTTTATCGGCGTCGGCTGGCTGCTGCATACCGGATGGGACGTGGTGCATCACCTATACGGAAATCCGATCGTTCCATTTGTTCCTGGTTCGTCTTTGGGATGCGCGATCTGCGATCCAGTGATCGCGATTTGGTGTTTTGCCGGCGCGCCTTCCGTCTACCATTTGTTTCGCAAAAAGGCGTAGGCCGCACCGCCTATCCCGACAAAACAAACGCGCGAAATCGGCATAGGGGGAGCGGTCACCCGCTCTCCCCTGCCACACCACCGTACATGCGGGCCCGCGTACGGCGGTTCAGTGGGTTAAGCGTCATCATCGAACAGGCGAGGTAGATGAAGCGAATCGAAGTAAGCGATGGGAAGCGCGAGAGCAAGGGCCGGGCTGTTCGCCAGATGCCAAGGGCCGTGTGGGCTGCCCGCCGTTTGTGCGGCGAGGTCCCGACCGATCCCGAGATGACGTAACTGCCGGTACCGTTGCGGGCCGTGCTTCCATTTTTTCCAGGTCATGGATCGCAACCGACGTCGCATCCATTCATCCAGACCTTTCAGCAGCGAGGGTGTCTGACAGAAACCGAAGTAGCTCTTCCAGCCCCTTAAGTAGGCCGTAAGTTCCTTCATCATCTGCTCCAGACTGATTCCTCGTGTCCGTCGCGTCAGTTCCCGGATTCTCTGCTTGCAGCGCAACAAAGCTTTCGGCGAGATGCGCCGCTTCGGTTCCTTGTTGTTGCTGAAGCTGAACCCCAAGAACTTCCGCTCCACTGGTCGAGCCACCGCACTCTTGGCCTCGTTCACCTTGAGCTTGAGCTGTCGCATGAGGAAGCGCGTGATGTTCGTCATCACCCGCTGTCCTGCTTGTTGGCTGCGGACGTAGATATTGCAGTCATCCGCATATCGCACGAAGCGATGCTTGCGCCGTTCCAGTTCACGGTCGAGTTCGTCGAGTACGATGTTCGATAGAAGCGGAGAAAGTGGTCCACCTTGCGGTGTCCCTTCTTCCGCCGGACTCACCAGCCCGTTCTCCATCACCCCCACTTTCAAGAACGCTCCGATCAATCGGAGCACTCTCTTGTCGGTTACCCGCCGGGCGATCGCCGCCATCAGTTTGTCGTGATTGACTCGATCAAAGAATTTCTCGAGATCGAGGTCCACCACCCAGCGATGGCCTGCGGCGATGTACTGCTGCGCCTTGGCTACCGCTTGATGCGCCGAGCGTTTCGGACGGAACCCGTGGCTGTGTTCGGAGAATGTCGGGTCCCATCTGTGTTGCAGAACCTGCATCACCGCTTGCTGGATAAATCGATCCAGCACCGTCGGGATACCAAGCTTTCGCACCCCGCCGTCCGGCTTCGGGATTTCTACTCACCTTACCGGTTGTGGTTGGTAGGTCCCACGCAACAGCTGTTCCCGTATCGAGGGCCAGTGCTGCTTCAGGTAGCCCGAGAGCTCGCCGACTTTCATGCCGTCGATTCCCGGACTTCCTTTGTTCGCTTTCACTCGCTTGTAAGCCTGCCAGCAGTTCTTCCGCTCGCAAACTTCTTCCATCAACTGCTCGTGATGAGCTGGACGTTCGGTTTCGCTTTTCGCCGTAAGCGATTCGGTCCCTTCCTGAGAAGCCTTCGGAGCTTCACTCCTCCCCTTCTCCGTAAAGGCCAGCACTAGCTGGTTCTTCTGCCGCTTGTCGCTCATCGAGTCCTGCGTCCTACTTGCCGCTCCCTGCTGTTTGGGCCTTCATCGCTCGCGCGACTACTACGCCCGCTGCTGACTTCTGCCGCACGGTCAGAGTGAATCTCCCCACCCTCAGTCACGATTCCGTGACATGCAGCAGATCTCCCGAGGTAAGTTCGATCGCCTTCCACGCACAACCGCTGGATCTACCACCACTGCCTTTGATGGATGTGGGCTTCGCGATCACTTGCTCGCTCGCCCCGCACCGTAGGCCTCAGATCCAGTTCTTGTCCATCGGTTCGCGTGTTTGCTCTACGCTTCTTTCAGACCTCGCCTCGCGGCTCGACCCTCGCGCTTCACTAACCCTTCTCCTCCATCAGGATGGGTAGAGGACTTTCACCTCCAAGCTATCGAACATGCTCGGCACACAGGAAAAACGGCTGGCACCTTTCGGCGCCAGCCGTTTTTGCGGAGCGAGCGACCAGGGTGCGATTACCTGTGGCCTCCGCCGTGGAATCCACCGCCACCGTGAAAACCACCGCCGCCATGGAATGCTTCGCCGCCATGCGGTGCTACGCCACGGAAGCCTGGATTGCCATGGAATCCACCGCTAAATCCGCGCGGACCGGGACCACGGAAACCAGCGCCGCCACGGAAGACAGGTCCCGAGTGGAAGCCGCGGCCATAGAAGCCGTGAAACCAGGGACCCGCGCCGATAAATACCCCGCCGGAAAAATACTCCGGGCCATAGTAGCCGTAAGGAGCGCAGGCGTACGGAGCAAAGCCGTAGTAGCCGTACGTGCAAACGGGAGCCGGACCAACGAAGAGCGGACCAACCCGAACCGCCACCTGTGCATTGGCAGCACCCGCCATCACCATGAAGAGCCCTATTAGAGCCACGTATTTTAGGTATTGCATGTCAAAACCTCCTCGCCAGCCTCGCTATCGCTTTCGATTCGAGAGCCGACATCAAACCGGTCCTGCTCCTACCCTGCCGCGTCGGTGTTGCTGACGCTCACTCTCTGTAAGGCAACGGACATGCCAAACTGAAATGAGCGGCGCCAATAGATAGGCGTCTTGAATTCAAACACTTGCGGAATCGAAAAGAACGAAATCTGAATTCGGGATAGGTCCGGTGGTGGCTGCAATCCACCGGGTTGCGCCTATTCAACCAGATCCAAAAGGCGCAAGGAAGCGCCGGCGTTGGTTGGCTCAGTTTCCAATTATCGACCTGCGGCGATGATTCTTCCGGCCAACTCAGAGCGTGCGAACGATCGTTAATACGCGATGCCCAATCGCGCGTCCTAATTCACAGAACATCGTCCTTCTTTGGAATTGGAAATATGGTGCGCCCGCGGTGATTCGACTACCGGACGTTCTGGTTCGTCGACTGAACAGACCCTGGTCTTAGCTGTGGTCCGCCTTGCTTTTCTGGAACTTACCAGTGGGCCTTACATAAGAATTCGGCGGTTTTTGATCCCAAGTTGATTCCTCGCCGGTATTCACCGATTCTTCTCGTCGGCGGACATCGTCAGTCGGATTTGAGCGACAACATGACCTTCTGGTCCCCGGACAAGAAGGTCGGCGTAGATTCGTGTGCCTCGGTTCCGGTACCAACGCGTCCTCCGCTTTGCCCGTATTTTCGTGCTCAGCGTCGCCCTACACACTACCTGGTTCGCCTGCCGCGTTTGTGTTTGACCGGGTTGTACCGGCCGGTGGACATTGCACGCACCCCCAACCAAAACAAGCTGAATATGCAAGATGCGCAGAGTAAGAATCCAAACAGAGCGACAACGCAGTCACCGACCGCGGCTAGCCGATCCCAACCGGCGTAAAAGCCGATTGCCATCATGGAAATCACGGGATCAACTCTCAAAGCCTCGCTCCGGTTCGGGAAGCTTGTCGCCCGTTCGCGCGAGCCAAACATAAAGGGTGGGCAAAATGAAAATGCTCATTGCCAAATTCACCATCAGTCCGCCGACAATCACGATCGCAAAAGGCCGCTGGGAATCAGAACCAATGGCGTGCGACAACGCAGCGGGAAGCAAACCAAGCGTCGCCACAAGCATAGTCATCATGATTGGGCGGAGCCGCAGTACGGCGCCTTCGATCGCCGCATCCTCAATTGAGCGCCCCAGGACTCGGAGCTGGTTGATGTATTCAAGCATGATGACCCCCGTCTGAACCGAAACACCGAACAGTGCCAAGAACCCGACTCCGGAGGAAACGCTGAAGTGCGTTCCGGTTATCAGGAGCGCCAGGAGTCCGCCCACACTGCCCATAGCAACGGTGGCGAGAATGAGCCCGGCCCACTTGGGTGAGCGAAACATGGTGTAGAGGATTAGAAAGATGACGAGAATTGTTAACGGTACGATGATCAGGAGACGAGCCTGCGCGCGCTTCTCACTTTCGTATTCGCCCACCCAATCGATGTGGTATCCACGCGGCAACTGAACTTGCGCGTTGACTTTGTTGATCGCTTCCTCGACAGCTCCGCCGAGATCGCGTCCGCGCACGCTGTACTTGATCGCGACGTAACGCTGGTTTCCCTCGCGATAGATTTCCGACCCGCCGTCCTGTTCCTGGATTTTGCAAAGTTGGGCAAGCGAGACTCGTTCACCGGATGGCGATAACAAACGAATGTTTTCGATGGCCTCCTTCGTCGTGCGGAACTGTGGCAGATAGCGCAGCACCAGGTCGTAACGCGCCTCGCCTTGCAGTACCTGAGTAAGAGCATTGCCTCCGACGGCTGTTTGGATGGCGTCTTGTACATCCGCGACGTTGATTTGGTAACGCGCCGCCCGATCGCGATCCACCTCGAAGTTGATGTTAGGCTGACCGAGAGCGCGAAAGACACCGAGGTCCTCGATCCCGTTGACCTGGCGCATCACATTGACGATCTGATCTGCCTTATCCTCAAGTACCTTCAGGTCGTCACCATAGACCTTGGTGGCCAGTTCACCTTTGACGCCGCTGACCGCCTCTTCCATGTTGTCTTCAATGGGCTGCGAAAAACCCCAAACCACACCCGGAATCTTGTCGAGTTCTCGATTCATCGCGGCAATCAACTCGTCTTTATTCTGGTGAAAAACTGGCCGCCACTGTTCCTTCGGCCGCAGATCCACGAAGTATTCGGTATTGAAAAACCCGGCAGTATCCGTGCCGTCATCTGGCCGCCCCACCTGGCTGGTGCACTGAGGCACTTCGGGAAAAGAGCAAAGGATGATGCGCGCTTGATTGGATACCCGGATGCCCTCGCTGGGGCCGACGCTGGGAGCAAGGGTGCCGCGCACCCAAAGTGCGCCTTCGTCCAGATGGGGCAGAAACTCGGAACCGATGAGGCCGCCGAACGTGAGATATAAAGCAAGACAAACGCCGAGCACCGCGGTACCCAACGTCACGAGCCGATGCTCGATCGCCCACCGAGCGCCCTTGCGATACCGATCGGTCAAGAAAATCAAAACGGGGCTTCGCCACTCCCGCATGGTCCCGGAAAGCAGAAAGCTCGAAAGGACGGGCGCTACGAGCATGGAAAATAACAACGCGCCAAGCAGCGCAAACGCCACCGTCCAGGCCATCGGCTTGAACAGGCGCCCTTCCACGCGCTGCAGCGTGAAAATTGGCAGGTATGCCGTGATGATGATGGCGATCGCGTAGAATACCGGACGCTGCACTTCGTGCGCAGCTTCGCGGATTACTTCCAGCGTGGTTCTCGAAGCATTCCCGTTTTGACGCGCGTGCAAATGGCGAACGACGTTTTCGACCATCACTACCGCGCCGTCCACGACCATTCCGAAATCCAATGCCCCAAGAGACAGCAGGTTTGCGGGGATGCCCTTCAGGTTCAGGCATGTTGCGGCAAACAACAGTGCAAACGGAATGGTAAGCGCGACAATGATTGCTCCACGGACGTTTCCGAGAAACAAAAAGAGGACCAGCACAACTAGGATGATCCCTTCGGTCAGATTGTGGAGAACGGTATGCGTGGTGTAGTGCACCAGATCCGTTCGGTCAATGAACGGAAGCACCTTTACGCCTGCGGGTAAAATGCGGTCATTCAGCTCTTTGACCTTCGCGTTGATGCCTCGGAGCGCCTCGTCCGCGTTGGCGCCTTTGCGCAAAAGCACGATCCCAGAAACCACGTCGTAGTTGTCGATGATCTTCCCCTCCCCTCGATGCGTGGCTCGTGCGAACTGCCCAAGCCGGATTTTCGGGCCTTGTGAAACTACGGCAATATCTCTCACGCGGATGGGAGCGCCATTCTTCGCGGTAATGACGGTGTTTCCGATGTCCTGAACGTTCTTGACCAGACCGACTTCCCGGAGATTCACTTGCTGCAATCCGGATTCAATGAAGCTGCCGCCTGCGTTCACGTTGTTGTTCGTGAGCTGCTGCTCGACCTGCGCCAGGCTGAGCCCGTAGGAAATCAATTTGTCGGGGTCGACGCGTACCTGATATTCGCGGGTCGGGCCCCCAAAACTCGCCACGTCGACGATATCGGGCACCGCCTTGAAGTTTTTCTCGATTACCCAGTCCTCAAGAGATTTCAATTCCATGACGTCGTATTCGGGATTGGCGCTGTGTAGCGTAAAGAAGTAGATCTGCCCGACCGGGCTCCAGTCGGTGCCCATTTGGGGCACGACGCCGGGAGGCAATGTAACTTGCGACAAGCGCTCCAGAACCCGCTCCCTGTCCCACGCGTTCTCCTCTTCGTCGTCGAAAATCAGCTTGATGTCGGAAAGGCCGAAAAGGGAGAACGACCGTAGGTGGGTGACGTGCGGAATGCCGTTCATCACGATTTCCAGCGGAATCGTGATTTGTTGCTCGATTTGCTCCGCGGAAATCCCGGGCCACTGCGTGATGATCTCCACGTAGTTGTCCGCCACGTCGGGATATGCTTCGACGGGAAGCTGATGAAAGGAAATCGCGCCCCAACCAAACAGCAGCAGCGCGGCCGCGAGAATAAGAAAGCGGCTTCCCAGTGCGAAATCCACTAGCCTACGAATCATTCGTCGCTCCTCCTGGGGAGCCCCGCCACCTGGATTTCACTGGTTGTCGACCGCGTTCTGTAGAGCGAGCGCACTTGCTACAACCTTTTGGCCCGGCTGAAGCCCGGATAGAACTTCCTGCAATTGGTTCGGGAGCGTGTCTCCAGCTACGACTTCGAGCCTGCGGAACTTGTTGTCATCGGCGGGCACATATACCCAATCGCGGTCGTGCAAATGCAATATCGCCGAGGCCGGTACAGCGGCATGAGTCTCTTTTTTCAGTCCATGGAATGTCGTGGTTGCAAACATACCGGGGCGCATAAACCCCGGGTTCCGGACCTCGATCCGGACTTTTGCCGTGCGGATCGTCCCATCGAGAATCGCGCCGATGTTGCTGATGCTCCCTTCTAGAACCTGGTCCGGATATGCATTCAAGCTGATATCCGCGGTCTCACCCAGGTGCACGCTCCGGAGATCGTTTTCGTAAACGTCGCAGACGACCCAGACATAGGACAGGTCGGAAATCGTGAAAGGATTTGGTGACGACAGGCCCTGGACACCGGCCGCGTTGGTAACTTCCTGGTCCGTGATCACACCCGAAACAGGCGCGACGATATCGACGATGCCGGTAGGATGGCTGGGATCATTACCAAGCAGCTCAAGATGTTCCTTCGCGGTTTCGAGCGTGATCTTCGCGTCATTTTCCCCGGTTTCCGCAGCTTCCAAATCCGCTTGCGCGATCGCGCCGTGGGCGTAGAGGTCGCGGGCTCTGTCGAGCTGCTTGTGTGCGAGCATCTCGTCGTCAATGGCCTTCCGGTAATCGGAGAACGCGCTGGAAACGTCGTCGCTCCGGACGCGCAACAGAAGCTGGCCCTTCTTTACTGTGTCGCCCAGCCTGGCGCGAATATCAACGACCCGGCCCGAGGCCAGTGAAACCACGGGAACGGTTCGCGCGATATCCGGATTCACGACACCGGTCACGACTAATCGCGGCGCGGCATTATGCTCGATCGCAGCCACCAGGGGAAACTGCTCGGGATGGTCGACTTGGATCACGTTGAGATCCTGCTCGTGCTCCACCTGAGTGGGCGGCGGCGCTTCCGATCTAGGATCTCCTTTGCCGCTGCCACACCCAGCTATCGTGAGCGTCGCGACAACCGCCACAGCGAGTTTTCTGCACTCGATGCGCATCATTGATGACCTCCGTATGAATCCAGTAATCCCCTGGAATTGCGGCATGAACTCCCAGCGCAGCGCGCCTGCGCCCTTAACTAGAGGTTGAGTTTGAGCAGATGCACGGATGCGTTCAGTAGACCCGCGGCGAAATAACTGGAGCGTAGGTCTACGGATCGGCGAGCGGAATACCTAGAGATAGTAAACTTCGGAGGGTGGAGCACGTCCTGCGTGGGACATCAGGTAAGGACTAGCGAGAAATCCAGCACTTAAAGGCGCTGCCGAACCTGTGTGCCGTCGGAAACGAGTTGGTACTCGGGCTTGCGAGCAAATCCAGGCACCCGACTGCGGGGGCAAGCCAACAGCGTCCATCGCCAGGTTAATGACGGAAAACCAATTCGTCGTCGACTCGCTGAATTCTCTGGGAAATGCAGATGGTTCGACGCGCGAAAAACCGCCGTGGCCATCATTGAGAAGTATCGCTACGGGCTGTCTGAACCAAGCAGTAGTCAGGACAAGGTCAACGGCATGATCTCCATTGACGTCGCGCGCTTCAATCTGGAGACCTCCCGCGGGCGCGGCAAGTCGAATCAATTGCCGCCCGCTTGCGGAAAGCTCAAGTCGAATCCAGTAATCAGTGTGCCCGGGGCCACTCGGTGCGGCTTGAATGCTCGCTGTGTCTGGCTGACGGTCTCCGTCAAAGTCTGAAATTGCATACTGTGGTCCGGGTCCAATCGAAACGGTAGGTGGGTTCGAAGCGTCTGCTCTTATGGCCGCGCTGCCACCAACGAGAACAAGGAATATGAAGACGAAAGGCCGGAACAGGAAGATGCACCTCGATGCGAACCGTCCCATCGGTACCGCGAGAAGTTCGAAATTGGGAGCTAATTTGGACATAGGCTGTCCCGTAAAGCCCCTCAAATTTACCATACGAGCCGTCGACTCTGAGAGCCGAGAAATTTCGTATCGACACGCGAGTATAAATAAGCTTCGTCGCCATAAAGACTCCGTCGAATCACCGGACCTGCTGGTCTCGGTACCAACTTCTTCGGTAGGACATCGCTGGCGTTCGAACACCGGACCTGCTGGTTCGTAGAGTGAACAGACCCAATTCGAAGCTGTGGTCTGAGTTGCTTTTCTGCAACTTACGAGATGGCTATACACAAGAAATCGACGGTTTTTGTTCCCAAGTTGCTCCCTCGCCAGTTTTCACCGATTCTGCTCGTCTGCGGACATCGTCAGTCGGATTTGAGCGACAACATGACCTTCTGGTCTCCGGGCTAGAAGGTCGGCGTGAAGCCAACTGCTCGGTCCCAGTACCCACATGTACGGTTAATCAGGCATTGCGCTCCGGCGGAAAAGTCACTTCAAAGGTATGTAGGTTTTCGAGGCTTGCGTTTGTTCGCATTAGTTCTTCTTAAGCCGTGGATTGAAGATGACAAAACCTTCCTTGTTGTTCACGTACAAGGCGCGGAAGAGAGCGGTTGGCAGCACTCCGTCTTCGATTTGCTCCCAGTAAGAGGGTTCACTGCAAAGAAGTACGCGCACGTCATGAAATCGTGCGGATCCCACCGTAAGCAAGTTCACGCGACCCACGAGCGCACGGAAATCGGCGTCGGTGCCCATTCCGACCTTGTTCTCCCGAAGGCCTGTCACTTGTGACGACCGACCGACGAGCATCACTGCGCTTGCTCCAGAGTCGAGAGTCAGACGCAGTCTTGCCCGGTCAGACGATTGCACCGTAGCAACGACAATCATTCGATTGCCGGTTGTGTGTATCAACACTGAATCGCCTTCGACGGCGGTGCGGATTTCAGTCGAGAGTTCGAACTGGATTGAGTGCGCCTGATAATCGAGCAGGTAATTGAAGTGCGAGAGGAAATTCTGGCCTACAACGCCAGCGATTAAAGGGTCGATTTTGCGCTCTGGCGAAAGGTTCTCGATTAAGACGTGCAGATTCCGCACTTGCGCGGGGCCTACCGTTAGTTTCTGGAGGACACTGGACGTGACAGTTTTGCTGCCGCCGAGCGAGTTGAGCCGCATTTCCCCGGCCGCGGGAAGCGAGAGCCGAGCGGCCAGCAGCGGGTCAACGAGTGTAGTATCCGTCCCGGTATCGAGCACAAAATCGAACGGGCCCTCTCCGTTTGCGGTCAAGGAGACGATGACTATCGTGTTGTGCACAAGCCGGAACGTCACTGGCGCCGACTGGGCTTGAATGGCCTGGTCGAACCCTGCAATCGTGAAATAGAATAACGTGGAGATCATGACTCGCTTAGCCCATGCTTTTCGCATCTGATCCTCCCTATCCGGGGAGGACCTTAGGGGGCGAGGCCTGTCTGTGTCTGGAAGGAACGCTGAAATATTACGGAAGATTCCGTGAAGGATTTGTGAGGTAGAGGCGTGGCGACTGTTTACAGGTTCGACGACGTCGAAGTGGACGTCGGAAACTTCCGTGTTTCGAAGCACGGGAAGACCGTTGCTTTAGAGCCTAAGTCGCTTACTGTTTTGGTCTTTCTGATCGAAAGGCACGGGCGTCTGGTTGAGAAACGCGAGCTGATGGATGCGGTGTGGAACGATGCGTCCGTCACCGAGAACTCGCTAACGCACGCGATCACTCAATTACGCAAGGTGCTGGGGGACGACGCGAAGAAAGCCCGTTATATCGAAACGGTCCCCACGCGGGGCTATCGCTTTGTCGCCAATCTCGCCGCAGTCAAGGACGAGAGTACTTTGATCGGTGCGCCACAGTATTCCAATCAGGCACGCCCGACAAGTTCCGCTAAGGGCCTTGCCTCCAAGCGCTCCCGGCGCTTGTACGTTCTATCGAGTGCCTTAATTATCGTCGCCGTTCTCGCAGTGACCCTGATTTTCGTCCATCGGGTGCATTCGCCTGCGGAGTTCCAGATCCTCCGTTCGAGTCAACTGACCACCTCAACGGGCCTTTCCTTCTGTCCCACGCTAGCACCAGACGGAACACAGATGGCGTACTCCACTGACAGCGGCAAAGGATTTGAAATCTTTGTTCGCCAGCTCATCCCCGGTGGGAAGGAAGTGCAAATCACATCGGACGGTGGCGGTAATGTGCAGCCGGCGTGGTCGCCAGATGGCAACTTGATTGTCTATCACTCGGCGTCTCGCGGCGGATTATGGGTCATCCCGGCGCTCGGAGGTACGGCGCGGAAATTAGCAGATTTCGGTTCCCACCCGTCCTGGTCGCGCGACGACCAGTGGATCGCATTCCAATCGAGCGTGTCAGACGATTTCGGCGCAGACAGCAGCGGAATTTTGCCCCCTTCGGCCATCTGGGTGATCCGCCCCGACGGTACGGACGCCCGCCAAATCACCCCGCCCGGTCATCCCCTCGGTGCATATGGCGCGCCGTCATGGTCCCCCGATTCGAAGCACATCGTGTTTGTCGAAGACGGTGCCGCCGCCATTTGGGCAGTGGCTCTGGACGGAAGCGGTTTGGTGAGGCTTACTGATCCCAGTTATCGATCCTACGATCCGGTCTACTCGCTGGACGGCAAAAGCGTGCTATTTGGGGCGGTAGAGGCTGCGGACGGCGGCTGGCTTTACGGTTTATCGCGGGTTCGGGTTTCTCCGGATACATCGGCTCCGCTCGGAAAGCCCACGCAGCTCATGAGTTCGAATGGCCTTCACATCAAGAACTTGTCGTTCTCGGCCGACGGCAAAAGGCTGGTGTATGCCGCCGTGAGTCTAAGGAGCAGCCTTCAGGCGTTGCAGTTATCAAAGTCTACCGATCCAGTAGGCGAACCAATCGCCATTACCAGTTCTTTCGGGTGCAGAACCACGCTGCCCGCCTTTTCGCCGAACGGATTGCTCATCGCATTTAATTCCTGCCTCGGTAAGACTGGCGAATACGAACAAATATGGTCCATGAACGCCGACGGTTCAAACCTGGAGCAGTTGACTCCCGCCGATCGTCCGATGGGTTTTCCCAGTTGGTACCCGGATAGTCGCCACATTCTTGCAGGGTCGCCCGATGAGAAAAAACTCATCTCGATCGACCTCACCACTCGTGAACGAAAGGCGGTCGGGGATTGGGGGGACAATCTTGAGGACTTTGCCCTCTCGCCGGACGGTTCCCAACTGGCCGTCAACGCCTACGTGGACGGAGCGCGGAATATCTGGCTGATGATTATGGCGAACGGAGCGATGCGACCGCTCACGCCCGGCAAAGATAAGTTCTCTTTTCCCTCCTGGTCACCGGACGGTAAGTTCATCGCGGCGGAAGGCCTGAGAGGCTCGGATAACGACGTCGCAATCATTACCGTCTCTAGCGGCAACATCCAAGAGCTGACGCCTTACCACGGCAAAGAGTGGGTGCAGAGCTGGTCGCCGGATGGTGACAAGGTTTTCTTCGCCAAACAAGACGACGACCTGACTTGGAATATCTGGTCGGTTTCGCGCTCGACCAAAGTACTAGAACAACTGACCCACTATACAAGTCGAAATGCCTACGTTCGTTATCCCACTGTGTCCGTTCGCAATAAGTTGGTCTACGAATACACCGAAACAAATGGCAATATTTGGATGGTGCAGTTCAAATAATCTCGCCAGTGCCTGATAACCGGACTTAGGATCATCGCCTTGCGAACAGGCTACCAACATGCGGTTATTGCGGCGACTACGTTCGCCGCTTGACCCTCTGTTCCACCAAAAAGGTGTCCTTCCGCCCCCCGGAATAGAGAGTCGGCGTGAGGCAGTTGTCGCGCGGTTGGCGGGATAATCGGTGTGTCAAGTGGAAATACCCCCTTCGTCGTCAACTCGGTTTTTTGCTCTTTCCTCGCTCGTGTAGTATCATAGCTACATGAAACTCGGATTGCGAGAGGCGAACCAGGAGTTCTCCAGGCTAGTTCGGGCCATTCGCGCCGGCCAAGAGGTCGTATTGACTGACCGCGGCGAAGCAATCGCCGTCGTGAAGCCCCTGGAGCGTCGTGGGCGCGAAAAGGCATTCCAGACAATGGTGGCGGAGGGTCTAATCCGGCCCTCACGGCAGCGAGGACCGATGAAGCTGTCGCGTTTTCGGGCGCTCAAGGTAACTGGAAGACCCGTCGCCGAGACGATCAGTGCTGATCGTGAGGAACGCTTCTAATGTGGGCCTATTTTGACAGCAGCGCAGTTGTAAAAGTCTATGTACGGGAGAATGGTCGAGCAGCCGTGCTGCGGCTGCTCCGCCTACATGAGGTTGTCGTGTCCGCTGTTCTACCCGTCGAGATTCGCGGAGCCCTGCGCCGACGTGCAGAGGAAAATGCCATCGAAAGTTCCCGCCTGCCTGCGGCGCTGAACCAGATGGCTGCCGACCGCGCCCAATGGAACCTGCTCGCCGTATCGACGGAGATTCTGGAGCGCGCTGAACAGATCGCCGCTAGGCATTCGGTCCGAACGCTGGACGCAATCCACATCGCATCGGCGAAGGAATTTGCTGAGCGGCTGCAGGCACATGTGCCGTTCATCAGCGCCGACCGCCAGCAGATTGAAGCTGCTGCTGCGGTCGGATTGATCGTGCAACCAGTAGGATAAGTAATTTGAGAAAGTGGTGCGCCCGCGGTGATTCGAACACCGGACCTTCTGGTTCGTAGCCAGACGCTCTATCCAGCTGAGCTACGGGCGCACCTCTTTATTCTGAATGACTTGCACAATGTCCTCAAGTGGAAAGTGGGGTCCATTGGGGCCCAATTAGGCCGCTTCTCTTCCCTCCATCTGAACTATTTGACCAGCCGACGGTGAATCCTAGACCACCTTTCTCAGCCCTGGCAAAGCAATTAGTAAGTGCTGCGAACGGCGCGATACGCTGAGGACGCATTCCTCATGATGGTTTCCAAACTCGATGGACACCGGGCCATTGAACACGGCGGCGAAATGGATGGGTTTACTTCCGACTTGATTTGCTACCCGGACGATAAGTTGACGGTCGTCGTCCTCAATAACCTCAGTGGCGAGCCTCAACCAATCTCAATGAAGTTGGCGGCTGTCGCGCACGGCGAGCGGGTTATTCTGCCCTCGGACCGGAAAGAAGTCGCCGTTTCCGCAAGCACACTGGCGAAGTATGTAGGAACCTATTACGACATGACACCGGGGTACAACCTCGTGATTACTCTCGAAGACGGACATCTCGTAGCCCAAGCAACCGCCGGGACCGGCGGGTACAAAGAGCCAAAACAAACCCTCATAGGGGAATCGGAAACGGCGTTCTTTCAAAAACAAGGCGAGCGCGAATACCAATTCCAACTGAACGACAAAGGAGAGATCACATCGGTTCTCTGTGATCTAGCTGGCCACAAGAGTGCAGCGATCAGGAAATAATTACCCTCTTAAACTGCTGGGGAGATTTTCAGCGCCCCGGTTGGGCCCGTAACTGATTAGCGAACAACAATCACAAACTGAGTTACGAGAGACTTCAGAGGTCCGAATTACTCTGACCAGACTTTCGCATGAAGACGTGGGATCTCCCGCTCTAGAAGATGATTCCTCAACTGGCCCCCATGCCGGCTCGTGCTCGGGACTACGTGGCCAATCCGGGTCATGAAATTCCAGCCGATTTAGCGGACAAATCCCCACCAGGGCGATATACAGATTGGCTCTTGACCCGTCTAGGAGGCAATGCCGCTTAGCCCAATAAATGCAGAAGCCCCTGACACTCATTTCTGAGTTCCAGAGGCTCCGTGTTTTTGCGTTGGTTTTCTTGGCTCGATCTGTCCAAGCTTGGACCAGAGAACCTGTATTTCGATTCGATTTCCGACTTGTCTTCCGCTTGCCTAAACCTTTGGACTAACAGGGTCCGCTTGAGAAGAGGTACACCGCAGCTAAGTGACGCCGAAACATAAGGATGTGGATTCAAACTACGAAGTTCGTAGCCAGACGCTCCATCCAGCCGAGCTTCGGCCGCACTTGATGGGGCGAACAGCTGAAGTTTAAGCCCGCAAAACCGTAACACCGCTGTAAATCTTGGAGACGCGTCCACGCCATCGGAAGAGAGGAGGGGCGACGCACCTTCCTCTCCTCCAACGGCCGACGAGAAAGTCAGGCGGTGGCTTCGATGCTCTGGACGCGGATGATATTATGTGACGCGTCGAGCGTGCCCGTTACCTTGACTTTTTTCTCATCGAACTTGCTGGCGGTTTCTTGGTCATCAAGTTGGTAGGAAGTCTTGCTGACATCGTCGCTGAAAACGAACCGGTTGCCAACCTTAGTAATCGTGCCCAGGAATATCTGGATCTCCGGCTCCGCTTGGGCAACGGCCTGCCCCTGAGACTGACTGGCGGCGAGGGAAATATGGGGCTGCGACGGCGGCGGAGCAGCAGCGACAACAATCGCGTAGAGAAATACCACCGTTGCCACGGTCAGAAGGATTTTCCTCATCGCACACCTCAATCGTCAAAGGGGGCTGGTGCCTCTGGTTGGAGCACGATTCGTACCAAATGGGCCGCGTGTATGTCGTTTTATGTCAGCCATTTCGAAAGCAACTCTGACCGACAGGCTAGTACAAATTTCGAGCGCTTGAAGATTTTGCACTGGGGGGTGCGCAAGCCCGGCTGTGCCGCGCGTAGCCTTGACCGGCCTATGCGCGTCCAGTAGAATTGCTCTAGTGGATCGTTGTAAAAACGCGGTGTTCTGTACGACACCAGGTTGTCGCGGCGTCGCTGGCGCGGGAGATCGATCCGAATAGTTTAGCCACCATCGGACGTAACGAGCCCGCTGACAGGCGCTAAGTCTGGTAAGCGGGTTTTTTGTTTGCACAGGAAAACCACAGAGAGGCATTCAGCCGTGAAGCCAGCAGCCAAGGGTAAGGTTTACCTCGTTGGCGCCGGTCCCGGCGATCCGGAGCTGCTAACGGTAAAGGCTCAGCGACTCCTCGCGAGCGCGGCCGTGATTCTGCACGACGACCTCGTGCCAGCGGCGATCCTTGCGCTGGCGGGACGGCAGGCCCACGTCGCCAGCGTTGGCAAACGCTTTGGTGCACGCGGCGCGACCCAGGCGGAAATCAACGCGCGCATGATCGAATCGGCTCGCAGTGGTCTGGAAGTCGTTCGCCTGAAAGGAGGGGATCCTGGCATCTTCGGCCGTCTTGCTGAGGAAATCGATGCACTCGAAGCCGCGGGAATACCCTTCGAAGTGGTTCCCGGAATCACGGCCGGCATCGCCGCCGCGGCATCTCTCGGTGTTTCGCTCACCGATCGGCGAAAAGCGGCGCGTGTTGTGGTTGTCACCAATCATCAGGCGCGCACGAAACAAAGTGCCACCACGACCGATTGGCATGGCCTCATTCGCGACGATTCAACCCTGGTGATCTACATGCCCGGCCACGATTTCGCCAGCTTGCGTGACGAACTCATCGCGGCTGGCTGCGCTCTGGACATGCCCGCCGCAATTGTCTCGCGCGCGAGCGCTCCCGATCAGCGCGATCGCTTTACGATCGTCGGCGAACTCGACAAGCTGCCGCGCATGGATTCTCCCGCCGTTCTTCTGATTGGCCGTTCGCTCGATCGCGCGCACGAACGCGCTAATGCAGGTGCCGCACTCGCGCTCGACGAAGCAGAGTTGATCCTCTCCTCCCTCTAGCATTCCGATCTCCGCGAAACGAAATATCCGCGCTTCGTGTTAGATTCAACATGAATTCACCGAGTATTCCCGACTTTCGGGGACCCTCTAGCCAAATGCTCGACCGCAAACGATCGGCCGTGGACTGGATTGACGCCCTATGGCTGCTCTTCATTGTCGGCCTAGCCTTCCTGCCGCCCATCGACGAAGTCCACAAACAACTCATCCTGATCGCTTTCGCGCTGTTTCAGTTTTTCGAGGGCAAGCTGGTGGCCAAGCGGCCCCACGAGGGCCCGACCATCAGCGTCGGCGTCAAGATCGTTCTCGCCACGCTTTTGCTCGACCACACCGGCGAAATGGGAATCAACAGTCCCTACTATCCGATTTATTATTTGCCCATCATTACGGCCGCCATCTACTACGGCCCCATCGGCACGCTGCTGTGGAGTTCGGTCGCGTCTCTCGCTTACTGCTCGTTCCTGATTTCCGCTCTCGAGGAATACGAGCTCACGCCGGAAGCGGAAGGCTTGCTGGCGCTCCGCATTCTTTTCTTTTTTCTCGTCGCGATCTTGGTCAACCGCTTCGTGGTCGAAAATCGCCGCCAGGTCGCGCGATATCAGGCGCTCTCGCAGACGCTCGAAGAAACGAATCGTCAATTGCAGCGCGCCGAGGCCGACGCGCGCCGCTCCGAGCGCCTCGCCGCGCTTGGCCAGATGTCCGCGGGCCTGGCGCACGAGATTCGCAATCCCCTCGGCGTAATCAAAGGTTCCGCCGAGATGCTCGTGCAAAAATTGAAAACCGCCCAGCCGCTCGAAAGCGAACTCGCTGGCTATATTTTCTCCGAAGTGAACCGCCTTAATGCCCTCGTGGCGCGATTTCTGGATTTCGCCCGCCCGTCGAACCTCGAATTGCGTTCCTTGCAGGTCGCCAGCATCCTCGACCGCGCGCTTGATTCTGTGCAAACTCAATCGCCGGATGCCAAGGTCCGCGTCGAGCGCCACTACACCGTGGGCTTGCCGAATATTCTGGTGGATGAACAGCTGTGCGAGAGCGTCTTTGTGAACCTGATTCACAACGCCTATCAGGCAATGGATGCGGCCCCGAGTGACAATCACGCCCGCGAGCGCGTTCTGCGGCTCTCGATTGCTCCGGAAACTTCCACCGGCAGGACTGGCGTGGTCGTTACGGTGGAAGACACAGGCCCCGGCGTTCCCGCGGAATTGCGCGAACAAATATTCAATCCGTTCTATACGTCGAAAAAAGACGGCGTCGGCTTGGGACTGGCGATTGTCGCCAAGATTGTGGACACCCATCGTGGTTGGATTAGACTTGACGACAATTCCCCGCTCGGCGCGCGCTTTCGCGTATTTCTCCCGAGCTCGCCGGAATGAAACAGGTTCGTATAAATCGCGAAACGGCGCTGGCTGCTACGGCATCGAATGGACTGAGTACATGAAAGCCGAAAGAGCATCGATCCTTATTGTCGAAGACGAGCCGAAAATGCGCCGGGTTCTCGAGCTTCAGCTCGCTGAAGAAGGATTTCAGGCGCGCACCGCGCCCGATGCTGAAACGGGCCTGCAACTCCTCGGCAAGGAATCCTTCGACGTGGTGGTCACGGATTTCAAGCTCCCCGGCATGAACGGCCTCGAATTCCTTCACGCCATCAAGCGCGTGAATGCCGAGCTGCCCGTCGTAATCATGACCGCCTACGGGACCGTTGAAACAGCCGTGGACGCAATGAAAGCCGGCGCGAGCGACTACGTGTTGAAGCCATTCTCGCTTGCCGAACTCGTACTCGTGATCCGCAAGGAGCTTGCCAGTCACCAGTTGCGGCGGGAGAATCGGGACCTGCGCGAGGCTCTTGGCCAGCGCTACGAGTATAAAAACATCGTCGCGCGGAGCGACAAAATGCAGGCCGTCCTCGCGCTGGTCGAGCGCGTCGCGCCCACGAGCGCGACCGTTCTCATCGGCGGCGAAAGCGGCGTCGGGAAAGATCTTGTCGCCCGCGCAATCCACGAACATTCGCAGCGCGCCGCCGGCCCGTTCGTCAAGATCAACAGCACCGCAATCCCCGAAACGCTCCTTGAAAGCGAGCTCTTCGGCTATGAAAAAGGCGCGTTCTCCGGCGCGATGACGAACAAGCCTGGAAAATTCGAGCTCGCCGATAAAGGCACGCTATTCCTTGACGAAATCGGCGACGTTCCGGCCGCCATTCAGGTCAAGCTCTTGCGGGTTTTGCAGGATCGCGAATTCGAACGCCTCGGCAGCACCAAAACGCTGAAAGTAGACGTTCGCCTTGTGGCCGCGACGAATCGCGATCTGCGCGCCGCGCTGGAAGAGGGGACGTTTCGCGAAGATCTGTACTACCGTCTCAATGTCGTCGCAATTGACATCCCGCCACTGCGCGAGCACAAGGAAGACATTCCGGCGCTTGCCGAATTCTTCCTGGAGAAGAGCACGCGCGAATCGAACCAGAAAGTCCGGGGCATCACGCCGCAGGCGATGAAGCTGCTGATGGATTTCCACTGGCCCGGAAACGTTCGCGAACTTCAAAATGTTCTGGAACGCGCCGTCACGCTTTCCTCCGACACACTGCTCGACGTCCGGGATATTCACATTGACGGCGCGGTCCGCCGGGCGTCCAGCGATTCCACCGCTGCCCTGCCCGACGGAATGACTCTCGAGCAATGGGAAGAGGAGATGCTCCGCGAAGCGCTCCGTCGGGCTAATGGCAATAAAAGCCAGGCCGCCCGTGCGCTTGGCCTCTCGCGCAACGCTCTGCGCTATCGGCTCTCGAAAATGGGCGTCGCCGATCCTCCCGACAAGGAATAATCTTGGTGGTTGAAAACCACCACCTCCGCGTCAAATCCACCATTACGGGGTGGTCCTAGAGCCTAGCTTTCAAAGCCAAGAACCATGTAAATTACTATATTTACGTGCTTTACAAGCCGCCTGCATCCATCGCCGACTTTGGCACTGTCCCTGCAATACACGGGTGGGATTCAAAGTTTCTGGGACATGGTTGGCGGGAGGGCAGGATGAGAAGGTATCTGGCAAGTTTGGCGGCGCTCAGTCTACTGACTCTAGGGTTGACGCCTGCAACCACACAAGGGCAAGCGCCTCCCCCACCCGCGGACTCCTCGACCCAACAACCTGATTCATCTGCTGACGCGGCTGCGCCGGGCGTGGCTCGTGTTAGCTACGTTCACGGCGACGTTTCCTCGCAGCGTGGCGACAATCAGGATTGGGTTGCATTGACGCAGAACGCGCCGGTATCTCAGGGCGATCGCGTGGCGACCGGGCAAAATTCGCGCGCGGAACTGCAATTGGATTATGCCGATATCCTGCGCATGTCTGGCGGTGCCACAGCAAACATCACCAGTTTGTCGCGAACCGCTATTCAGGTCCAGATCGGTCAGGGCTTGGTCACCTACTCGGTACTGAAGGGCAGCGAAGCAAACCCGGAGATCGATACGCCTAACGCTGCGGTGCATCCGCAGGGCCCCGGCGAGTATCGCGTTCTGGTTAGCTCTGACGAGGAGACCAAAGTCATCGTTCGCCTAGGGTCGGCTGACATTGCCACTCCTCAGGGCAGCACGCACGTGGATCAGGGCGAGATGATTACGATCGAGGGGACCGATAGCCCGCAATATAAGACCGAAGCCGCGATCGGCCGGGATGAATGGGATACATGGAATGATGAGCGTGACCACCGGATCACGGGCGCCTCCAGCTGGGGCAAGACCGACCGGTATTACACAGGCACCGAAGATCTCGATAATCACGGCACCTGGAGCGAAGTGCCTGACTACGGTCCCGTGTGGATTCCTTCTGGGACTGGTCCGGACTGGGCTCCTTACCGCGATGGCCGCTGGGTCTATGAGCCCTATTATGGTTGGACCTGGGTCTCCAATGAGCCGTGGGGCTGGGCGCCTTATCACTATGGCCGGTGGTTCGTTTACGGGAACAGCTGGGCATGGTGGCCGGGACCGGTGGTCGGGTACCCGGGTTACTACCCGATTTGGGCGCCTGCGTACGTCTCGTTTTTCGGCTTCGGCGGGGGCGGCGTTGGATTCGGAGTCGGGTTCGGCTTTGGATTCGGACGTTTTGGATGGCTGCCTTGCGGACCCGGCGACTGGTTCCATCCGTGGTTCGGTAGATTTGGTGGCGGCTTTCGCTCGATCGGTATTGCGAACGTCAATAATTTTCACGACGGTTTCCGCCCGCTCGGGGAAAATCGAGCGCGTCAGTTCTCAAACGTCCACGCGGCGTTATCGAGCGATCGAGTGCGCGGCGGCGTGTCCTCGATGGCTGGCAATGAATTCGGACGCGGCGCGGTGTCCTCTCACCAGGAAAGGATGAGCGCAGCTTCGTTCCGTGAAGGCAGCATGATGACCGGCAAGATGCCCGTTACGCCGTCGCGGGAAAGTTTCAGCCCGTCCGGCCGTGCGGCGAGCCAATCAACGATCCGCAGTGCTAGCTCCAGCTCGCAACATTTCTCCAACAACAGCTCGCGGACAAACGCCGGCGCTGCGGGTTCGCGCTCGTTTGGAAATTCAAACCAGGCGAGAGGTCAATTTGGATTTGCCGGCAACAGCGGTTCGACCGCGCAGTCCGATCATCAGGGCTGGCAGCATTTTTCGTCGCCGCAATCCGGCGCCGCGAACCATTCAGGTCAGGGCTTCGGCGCAAATAATTCCGCGTCGGTGAATAACTCCTCTCACGGGTCATCTGCGTCGCCTTCGCGCGGATCAACGTCTGGAAGCCAGACTGAAAATCGTGGTTCGTGGCAACATTTTACCCCGCCTGCGTCGTCGTCACGAGGGGGCTCCTCCAACTCATACAATTCATACTCTCGTCCTCCTCTTAATATGAGGCAGCCCATCGTGACGCCGCGTGGCGGATCCAATGCTTACGGCTCGCGTTCAAATGGATCGAATCCGTACGGGTCTAGCAGGCCAGGAGGCGCGTACAATGCTCCCAGACCGAGCTATAGCGCCCCGCGTAGCAGCGGGAGCACCAACACCCCCCGCGGCGGCGCAAGCCATTCGGGCGGTGGCGGTCACTCCGGTGGTGGCGGCCATGGCGGACACCACTAAACGAACTCTCAGCCCACAAATTTGGCAAACCTCGTCTCGGACTCTTAGAACACCGTGGCACCCCAGGAACCGGCGGAATGTACGATTTCCGGCGATCCGGGAAGCCGCGACTGCTCCATAGGGCGAGGCAGGAGCCTATGTCCAACTTTCGCGTGGTCGCCTGGCTCGCATGGCTTACATTTTTGATGGTATGGCAACGGTTGATGCAAATAGTCATGCTATCGTCCAGGGAACGGGGCACGACAGGAGAAACGTCATGATCAGCCACACGATCCAAAGATTCAGCTCTTTCTTCATGCTCGCACTATTTGTTACAGGTGTCGTGGCAGTGTCCCCGATGCGCGCTACGGCACAGGACGATCCCCCAGGCCGGGTAGCACGCTTGAACTACATCCAAGGCTCCGTGGCCTATCAGGTTTCCGGTGATCAGGATTGGGTGCAGGCCGACCCGAACCGCCCGCTGACGGCCGGCGACAATCTGTGGGTGGACAAGAACTCCCGAGGTGAAGTTCACATCGGCGGCACGGCCATTCGCATGTCGAGTGAAACGGGAATTTCATTCTTGACGCTGGATGACAACACGGTGCAGCTCCAGCTCGCACAGGGTGCGATTGAAGTGCACGTCCGAGATGTTTCCACCGACAACGCGCTTGAGATCGATACGCCGAACCTCGCGTTCACCATCGACAGCGGAGGCGAATACCGCATCCAGACTGATCCAAATGGAGGCTCGAGCATCATCACTGTGCGCCAGGGCCAGGGCGAAGTTACCGGTGGTGGAGATTCCTGGAATTTGCGCGACGGGCAACAATACACATTCAACGGCACCGACCAGCTTTCCTATGACGCCTCCCAGGCTCCGGGCTACGACGATTTCGAGAACTGGTGCCAGTCGCGCAATGAGCGGGAAAATGCTTCTCAATCGGCCAGGTACGTTTCGCGGGATACCGACGGATATTACGATCTCGACGAGTACGGCGACTGGCACACGGATCCCGACTACGGCGCTGTGTGGGTTCCCCGCGGAGTGGAAGCGGGATGGGCACCCTATCACACGGGGCACTGGGTGTTTGTCGCGCCGTGGGGCTGGACATGGGTGGATGCGGAACCGTGGGGATTCGCTCCGTTCCACTACGGCCGATGGGCTTTCGTGGGAGGCTCCTGGGGATGGGTCCCAGGGCCGGTTGCCGTAAGGGCGGTATACGCTCCGGCGCTGGTGGGATTCGTCGGAGGCGGCGGGTTTGGCGTCTCTGTGGCTTTCGAAGGAGGAGCCTCCGGGGTTGCCTGGTTCCCACTGGGCCCGCGTGACGTGTTCGTTCCAGGCTATCACTGCAGCCCGCGGTACATCCAGAACGTCAACATCACCAACACGCGCGTCATCAACGTGACGCAAGTCACCACCGTTTACAACAATGTGTACGTCAATCACAACAGGACCGTGATTAACAACTATACGTATGCGCGCAACGATCGCGCCGTCACGGCGGTCTCGCGGGACACCTTCGTGAATGCCCGGCCCGTTGCGGGCGCGACCATTCGCGTCTCAGCCCAACAGATCCAAGGCGCGCGAGTAGTAGAGACTTCACCGATCGCTCCGACGCGATCGAGCTACGTCTCTTCGACCGCACACGTTTCAACCAATCGGCCCGCCGTTCCATTCGCGCAGCGATCGGTGGTTGCGCGCCTGAAACCGACAGTTACGCGCCCAGACGTCAAACCGTCATCCAATCGCAATGGCCAATTCGGTCAAGGTCAAACCAACCAACAGAACAATTCCCGCGGCAACAATAATTTCAATAATGGTCAGCCGGCCGTACGCGGAAATAATGCGCCGCCCGTCAACAATGGCGTCAACAGTCAACCACCTACGCGCGGAAACAATCCGCCGCCCGTCAACAACGGCAACAACGGTCAGCCGCCCGTGCGCGGAAATGCTGCGCCACCGGCCAATTCCAATGCCAATCCACCGCAGAACCAATCACAGTCACGCGATGGTTTCCGGCCGTTCCAACCGCCCGCAGGCGCAACGAACAATAACAATAATCCGAACAAGAATGGAAACAACGGCGCTGCCAATGGCACAAACAACGGCCAGAACGTCAAGGGCAACCAGAACGATAACCGCAACGGGGGCGATCGCGTGCCGAATCGCAACGATCAAACCACGCAGGGCGATCAGCGGCCGCCGGCCAGAACTGTGCCGCCCGTGACGACGCGCGATGACAATAGCGCAGTTCATCCGTCGCCAAACCAGCACCAAGCGCCACCGCAGGCCAAACAAGAACAGAAGCCGGAACAGAAGCAAGGGAAGGAAAATAAGAAAGAAGACGACAAAAAGAACGACGACAAGAAGTAAGCCCGAATAATTCGGTCAGGTGTTTCGATGCGGCCCCGAGCGATCGGGGCCGTTTTTTTTCGGCCGTTACTCACGGCCACCCATTACAAACTAGCGCGATGGGGTGTCCGGCGGAGCGGGCACAATGGGAACGGCGGCTGGCGGTCGAGCGGGATTGGGAGACGCAGGGGCCTGATCGAGCGCGAGATATGCGCGGCCGAACGCGGATTGCTGCGTGCCGGCGGCGATTGCGACGGCCTGGACTGTGTAATGTCCGGACGGTAATTCCGCGAGTGGCAGACTGATGCGATACGACGCGGTGCGCGTCTTGGGGTCAACGGCGGTCGGCGCGAGCAGCGGTGTGGCGTTCACCTGTACGCCGCCGCGGAAGAAAACCAGCCCGGCGCGCAGCGTGGTGGGATCGAATGGCTCAGACTTGTCGGTCTTTTCTGGGTAGTATGCCTGGAAGAACACGTAGAGCGTCTGCTGCTGGGTGAAAAAGCGGGTGACGCTGGGAACGATTTTCTCGCCTTCCATTTCGAGCGGCGACGCTGCGATCTGCGCGCGCGTTCCTTGCCCTCGCGTCTCGACCTCCGATGACTTGGCGACCGGTACAAGCTGGCTTGAAAGCAGGACCGAGCTCAGAGTCATGCGGGTTGCCGGACGCTGCAGCACGGTAAAGGTCTGCTCAAAGGTGCCGATTTTCCCGGATTCATTTTCGCGCGCGATGAATTTCATGCGATACGAGCCGGGCGCGAGTACGACGCCGCCCTGATACACCAGATTGCTGCGATTCACTTGCTGAAATCGCTCCTCGTCCAGATGCACGGTGATCGTATCGCGCAGCTGGGCGACACTCTGCCCGGAGGGCTGGGCGAGAACCTCCGCGGCAAAATCGAATGCGGCTTCGTGACGATCGTGTTTCTTGGCCCAATCGAGCGCGCTCGACGACAATTTGGCAGAGATCGGAATATAAACTTGCTGATCGTTCAAACGGAACATCGCGGTTTCAACCGCGATGGGAAGATCCACTTCCGGATTCTCCGAACGCATGGCATCGGCAAGCTGGTGGTCGCGGTCCTCTTTTTCAAGATGTTGAAAATCGCGCGGAGCATAATAGCCGTTGCGGTAGCGGATATGCGCTCCGGGTGCGTTGACCTTGACGCGGATGGCGTGCCAGCGGCCGTCGCGCTTTACGTCCGGCGGGAGATCGTACCCTACCAGGTAATATCCGCTGTTGTCCTGCTGAATCTTCGGGAAAGCGTCACTCAGATCTCCAAGATCGAAGAAGGCCTTGCCGCCGGTATCCACGGAAATCGTCGAGAGAGTGTCGCGCGAATCCTCGCGCTGATCGGTCTGGTGGTAGACGGATGCGCCGGCGAACATCGAAGTGCCGGTCGCGGCGTTAGCGGTGACGTCGCCGCCAGGCGGAGTTGCGAACATGCCGCGCGCGTCAATGGAATAGATCGAGACGTCGGCGCGATTGGCGGCGTCGGTGACGGCCCGCAACTCAGCGCGATTTTCCTCGCCGGTCTGGGTGATCCCACCGGTGAATTCAACGAGCGCCTTCCTTCCCGGAATTCCCGCCAGGACGTTCGCAAGACCCTCGACGGCCGCAAGTTTCTGATCGGTATTAAAGACGTTGAATTCGGTTTCGTCCGGCGTGTACGCAGCACCGGTATATTCCTGGACGTCGTATTCCCCGTTTGTCGCTGCGGCGTAGAGCGGATTGGAAATCTGCGAGGCGGCGCCGGGAACCAGCTGCGCGATGGCTTTGTCGAGCGTCGCCCGATCGTTGGTGAAATTCGCAAGCACCGCGAGGCGCGTGCTGAACACGACGACGGCGACGAGATCCGCAGCCGTCATCTGCTGCTTCAGGAACTTCTGCGCTGCGGAATGGGCGCGGAGAATGTCGTCGGTTTCCATCGAGGTCATGTCGAAAAAGAGGACGATCATGCGGCGGTCGCGGACCGTATCGGTGACGGCCTCGGCGGCGCCGGGTCCTTCGTTGTCCACGGGAATGACGATGGGCTTGGCGTTATCTGCGGTGGCGGTCTCGACTTTTTCGATATCCGAATAGGAAAAGCTCGAGATTTTCTGCTGCTTGCCGTCATCGGAGACTACAAACTGATCGGCCCGCAGACCCTTGATCGGCTTGCCGGAATTGTCAACGACCGCGATATCAATGCGGACCACGTTGGATTGCGCGCGAAGGACGAACGTTCGGTTCGGCTGCGGGGGTTGCGGTTGCTGCGCCGCTGCGGGCGGGGTCTGCTGCTGCGCAGGAGCCGAAACGGGAGCTAGGGACAGTCCGGCGGCGACGAAAATGGCCATCGAACGGCGAAAGAGGCTGATCCTTAGAATTTTGCAATTCGAACCAGGTGCGATCGACTGTTTACAATAACTTAAGAGGCGTTCTACGAATCCATCGTTGCGATTAGAAATTACAAAGGGCAACCCGAAAAGAAGCAACGGCAGTGACAAGTGTCCTCGCAGACTTCGGGGCCGCTTGGTCCCCGGGGCCTCCGACCGAGCCGACCTCGGCCTCTGTACCGATTTTTCCATCATTAAGCTGTTAACCCTCGGAGGCCGGAGCACAAGTAGGTTGTTGGTGTAAAGAATTTTCCGAGATCTTCGAAACCGTCCGCCGAGAGCATCGTGTCATTCCTCGCTAAAAGTTAAACCGGGCTTGCATCGCCATGGCGCGCATGGGCCCGGCGCTTGATACGCGGCCGAAAAGCGAGAAGCCCGGACCGGCTCCGGTGCCCGCGCCGCAAACAATTCCGGCGGCGTTCCCGGTTCCCCCCGTTCCTGCGGTGCCAAAACACGGAAGGACGGCGCCAATGCCGGTGAAATTTGGCGTGTTGGTTACATTGGTGACCTGCCAGCTCAGGTTCAGATTGTGGCGCCGGTCCGGGCCGAATCGGAACGTCTTCGCCAGGGACGCGTTCCAGTTAAATTGGCAAGGGCCCTCGACGGCGCCGCGCGGTTCGTCGCCATAGGTCAGATTTCCATTTGCGTCCGTCGGCAACGCGAATGCGCTGGTATTGAAAAAAGCCGCCGGAGAGCCGCCGCAAATTCCCGTGTTCGGGTCACCGATCAGATTGGGACGCAAAGAGAAATTGGCGCCGGTGCCATTGTCGGACGCGACGCCTCCCAGCAAGACGGTGGATGGCGTGCCAGTCTGCCAGGTGAAAATGTTCTGAAGCCTCCAATCGCCGAAGACACGTTCTTTCCAGCCGTGATTGGCCCAACGCGCCCTCTGGCCAAATGGAAGCTCCCACATCGAAACGGCGCGAAACTGGTGACGGACGTCGAAGGTGGAGAGCCCGTACTCTCCGTGGAGATTACCGTCCTGCTGCTCGACGGTGGCCGATCCGCCGCCGATGGAGCTGGAATCATCGAGTGATTTTCCGTACGTGTAGATTCCTTGCAACAAAACTCCGTGAGTGAAGCGATGAACCACGCGAACCTGCAAAGCGTTGTAGATGGAATTCGCGCCGGATTGGTCGAATGTGAAGCCCGTAGCATTCTTGTCAATTCGATTCGCCTGAATCTCATCGGAAGGCGTGCCAAGAGGGGCGCGATTGGGCGCACGGAGGATATCGAGATCGGTTCCCTTCGTTCCGGTATAGGTGAGATCCAAGATCCAACTGGGCGATAGAGTGGTTTCCGTACCGAGATTCCAGATTTGGGCGTAACCATTCTTATAGTTGGGATCCACTGACTCGGTATTGGAAATGAATCCGGCGCCGCTTCCTCCGGAGGACGGGAAACCATTCTGGAAAGTGAGGGGCGCGGTCGAAGTGGTAGTTAGGGTCTGAACGGTCGAAACCGGCGCTTGAAAAGCGAGCTCGCGAGCGAGGGTGTTGTAGATCGCTTCGTTATAGAAGATCGAATATCCGCCGCGGACGACGGTCTTAGGCTTGATGAACTTCGGCTGCCATGCAAAACCGATGCGCGGTTCAAGATTTCCATAGTTGCCGTGAACCAGAGCACGGGGAAGACCTGGCGCGGACAGATTGCCCTGGCCATGCGCAACAACGATCACGTCCGCGAGGTTTGCAATGTCGAGATTTACGAGATTGTTGTTCAGCTCGATCGGAGGAGTGACCACTTCGTATCGCAGGCCGTATTGAAGCGTGAAAGTCTTGCTGACGCGCCAATCATCCTGCGCGAAGGCGGCTACGCCCCAGCTGCGGAGGTAGAGGTTCGGATTGCCGAACTGTTCCGTGGTGTTGAACGGAAGGCCGAGAAGGAAATCGGCAAAATCGTTGCCGGTGGCGAGGCCAGTGAACACGAAGCCGCCGCGCGGATTGGGATTGGATTGAGTATTCAGTTGAATGCGACGAATCTCGCCGCCAAACGTCATCGTATGTTTGACGTGCGTCCAGGTAAGAGTGTCTGAAAGGCGCAGGGTCTGGTTACGGACCAGGGACGGGATCGGGTCGTTGAGGCCCGAAAAATCCGTGAAATTGATCAGGGGGATGCCGAAGTCAATCGGCGAAATAGACACTCCGGTGATTCCGAGACGAGCGGCAATGTCCGTACCAAACGAATTGTCGCTTAGAAGCTCGATGCGGCTGCGACTCCAATTCAGTGAGAGATTTTCGACCAGACGCGGCGACCAATTGTGGGAGAGCCCGAGGCTCACGCTCTGATTGCGCGTGGACTGGTGGCCGCCGATACCGGCGAAATTGCTAAGGGTGTTGATGCGCTGTGAACCGAAGTTGTAGCCGCCATTGACGTTGAATTTCGCGTTGATGGTGTGTAAAACGTGCGTGCTGAGAACGTCGCTATTGAGCGGCGTTGTGGATTGCAGAAGGTAGTTCTGTCCCGTGGCGCTCGGCAGGTTCGGCATGGGAATGAATGAGAGCAGACCCTGGACCGCCGGGTTCGTTGCAAAAGCGCTTGGGGGGATCTGCTGGGCGAAGGTGCTCGCGCAATTGGTGTCATTGACCGTTGGATAGGGCGTCGTGCTAAATGGTTGGAAGAGCGTGGGCGGAGGCGGCGACATGCTCGCGCTCGGCTGCAGGCAGAAGAGTCCGCCGCGCTCGGCCGCTGTCGGCACGGTCGAAAACGTGTTGACCGGATTCTTGGCGATCTCGTGCTGGTAGTTGACGAAGAAATACGTTTTATCGCTTCCATTGTAGATGTGCGGAATTTTCAGCGGGCCGCCGACGGTGCCGCCCACGCGCTCGTCGTAGCTGCCGATCTGGGGGTATTGCGCGCCCGTAATCGAAAAGGGCTTCGCATCGAATGCGGAATTCGTGTAGCGATCGAAGAGCGTAAATCGCACCCGGTTTACGGTCTGTCGGAGTAACCTGCCACCGCCCGCGCCACCGGGCCCACCACGACCACCGCCGCCCGGAAAACCGCCGCCCTGCTGCCCAAAACCACCTGCGCCAGCGTTGCCGAGTCCGCCGGGGCCTCCCGAGCCGCCAAAACCTGCAAAGCCCTGTGCTGCAAGGGCGCCGAAGCCCGCCTGACCCTGCCCTTGGCCGGCAAGTCCGCCTGGTGGGCCGCCGAAGGTGCCCGCCGACTGTGCTTGCCCAACGGTGCCCTGCAATAAGAATGAATCGGAGGATGAACCCGCTCCGGCGGGAGCGGTCATGTTCGCCTGCGGGCCCCCCGCCGCTTCCTCGACTGGTCCAGTCGCCGCGTCACCCGTCAAATCAGTCTGCTGGAAACCGCCGTCTCGGACTGCATTTAGCAAGCCGGGAGGAAGCTGCTGGCCTCGCCCACCTCCGGCCCTGCCGCCAGCCACGCCGGCTCCCGGGGCGCCCCGTGACTTCGCCGCGCCCAAATCGACCCCCGCAGGCGCACCGGAGCCCGGACCCTGACCCGAACGCCGGCGAGCGGAGGGCGCGGAAGGTTCGCTGGGCGCGGCAAGCTCGGCGAGAGTGCCTACGCGAAGGACGAACTGAAGCGGCGGGGGCGCGGGGCCGCCGCCAAGCTCTATACTGAGCGACGCGGCGACGAATCCAAGCTGAGAAGCCTCGACCGTGTAATGGCCTGCGGGAAGCGCGGGACACTCAAACTTGCCGGATTCGTCGGTCCAACTCACAAAGACCTTTCGCGTGTCGGTATTGACGAGGCGCAGCGTGGCTCCCGGAACCGGATAGCCGTCGGAGGTGTGCACCACGCCAGCTGCCACGTCCGTGGCAGCGTCCACTGGCGTGGAATTCGGAGGGGATGTCTGTTGTGTGGCCTGAACAGCGGCTTGCGGCGGAGATTGGGGCGCCGACGCCTGCGCCAATGCCACGCCAGGAACCGCCATCACCAAGGTGAACAGCCATGCGGCCGTCGCGCGAGTAGCCTGGGGGCAGATTGGACCGTGCAACACCATTTCCTCAGCTTACGGAATTCGCGCGTGACTGCAATAAATCAATTCGACGGTGTCGCACGAGAAAGGGTTACCCGCCTGACGGTGCGCGATCGTAGACGAGACGGAAGGTGACCGGATTCTTGAAGCGCGAACTATCGATTTTCGCGGTCACGTATAGCTGCTTTCCGTCGGGAGACAATTCGTAGGTGCGCGTGGTGCTGCCCTGGCGGCGGCCCGGCGTCACCGCCACAAGTTGGGCGCCTTGCCACCGCGCGGCCGGGGCGGCGTCGCTTGGGTCATTTGACCCGCTCGATGTCGAGCCGGCCGAGGGGCTGGCTGACGATCCTGCGGGTGATGAATTCGCCTTCGATGAATCTTCAGCGGAATAAAGCGCCAGGACCTCGCCTGAGTCGCCGGTCACTTTCGCGGACAAATCCGTCTGCTCGATGGTTAGCTGCGAGAGGTTATTCATGGCGTTGCCGGACCCATTTTGTCCACCGCGCCTGCCGCCTCCGCCACCCATGCCGCCCCCGCCCATCCCCACACGGCCGCCGGAATTGCCCGCTTGCTGTATTGCTTCGCGGGGATCGTCACTCTCGTCTTTGTTCAAGGTCCAAGTGCCGGAAAGGTTGGGCTTGCCACCGATCTGCGCGGGAGACGTAGATTTGGGCGAAGGTGGAGGCTGGTCGGACGGAGTCGCTGTGGGAAGCGGGCCGGGGCCCGCGGTCTGTGCGCCCGCCCGACTGGCCGGGAGCAAGAGCGCAGCAGCGGCGAAAACGGCGAGAATGAACCACCACAAAAATATCTCCGCGAGGGTTTGGTTTTTCTTGCCGTCGAGCGCTGTGGTCCTCATCGTGTGCCTCCTGCGGAATGGAACCGGAAACGTTGATTGCGCACACGCTGGAACCTACAGTGGCACGCAAATCCCGGCACAGTGATGATTCCTTTCAAGACACGCGATAGTTCCAAAAGCTGAGGGAAGGCTTTTGAGTCTACGGCGTCCTCTTGTATCATGCCACTTAGCATGCTTCCTCTCACACGACGACCGTGCAAGCCGCGTCCGCATCACCCGCGGAGCTAACCCCGGCGCGCCCGCGCGATTGCGAGCGCGAATAGCAGGCCAATGGAATTCAGAATTTTCCCAACGAAGCAGCCCGAATCAAAGCGCGAAAGGGGAATCAATCAATGGCACACCTGGGGAACGAAATGCGGCTGGCCGTGCTGGGCGCGGGGAAAATGGGCGGCATTTTGATCGAGGGGTTCGTGAGGCAAGGACTCGTGTCACCGCAGAACATTTTCGCGACCGTGCAACATGCCGCGGCGGATCGCAAGATTGGATCCAAATTGCCCGTATCGCTGAGCAACAATAATCGCGCCGCGGTGAAAAAGACGGACGTCATTTTTCTGTGCGTGAAACCGCAGACCGTGGGGCAGGTCGTGGACGAAATACGAGGTGAGTTAAACGACAAAAAGCTGCTGATTTCGATCGCGGCGTCGGTGCCGGCAGCCTACATCGAGCGGCGGCTGCGCGGAAACGTTCCCGTGATTCGTGCGATGCCCAATACGCCGTCAGTAGTCGGCGCGGGGATCACCGCGATTGCCGCCGGGAAATTTGCAGGCCCCAAGGATGTGGATACGGCGCGAAGACTTTTCGACGCAGTAGGCAAAACCGTGGTCGTGGACGAAAAGCACATGGATGCCGTGACCGGGCTTTCCGCGAGCGGGCCGGCATTTATCTACATCGTTCTGGAATCGCTGGCGGAAGGCGGCGTCAAGGTTGGGCTTTCGCGGGAGCTCGCGACGCTGCTCGCGGCACAGATGACGCTGGGCGCGGCGAAAATGGTGATCGAGACCGGACATCATCCGGCGATGCTGAAAGATACCGTGACGACTCCGGCAGGATGCACCATTGATGGCATTCTCGAACTCGAGGAAGGCGGGTTGCGCGTGACACTGATCAAAGCTGTGGTCAAAGCGGCGCAACGCGCAAAGGAATTGCTGGTCACCGACCAAGACGCATGACCACCAGCGGCGTCAACCGATCGGTGCGCGGATGACGCCCTCGCAGCGGACGCCTACTTCCTCATCAGCAGCACGTTCACGGCCTTGACGACGACTTCGACTTTGTCGCCGTTCTTGATGCCGAGTTCTTCGAGAGATTCGAGCGTCATCACGGAGGCCATGCCGGATGATGCTGGGATCCTGACCTTCACCAGACACATGACGCCGCCCTTTTTGATGTTCGTCACTTTGCCGATGATGCGATTGCGCGCTCCTACTTTCATGTTGTGCTCCTCGGGACTACCGTATCGCGTTTGAACCAATTTCGATTCGACTACATCAGATTATTGCCACCCAGGAGATCACGATATGAAAGCGATGCGCGTCACCCAGAACGGCGACCCCAGCATTATACAACTTCAAGAGATTCCGCAACCCGTGGCCGGACCAGGTGAGGCGCTGGTGCGAGTTCATGCGGCGGGCGTGAATTACGCGGATGTCTACTATCGCAATGGCTCCGCGCGCAGACCAATTCCCTTTCCGTTGACACTGGGAATCGAAGGTTCTGGAACCGTCGAAGCGGTGGGCGATGACGTGAAGGAAGTGAAGCGGGGCGACCGGGTGGCCTATGCGACGATGGGCGTCGGATCCTACGCCGAGTACCAAGTGGTGAGGGCGTCGGTGCTCGCGCCGCTGCCAGATGATCGAAGCTTTGAAGACGGCGCGGCCGTGATCCTCCAGGGATTGACGGCGCACTATCTGTTGCACGAGTTTTATCCCATCAAGCGCGGTTCGACGGTGCTGGTTCACGCAGCGGCCGGCGGAATGGGATTGCTGCTCGTGCAGTGGCTGAAGCATATGGGCGCGGTGGCGATCGGGACTGTTTCGACGGAGGAAAAGGCCCAAATCGCGCGTGAGGCCGGCGCGGATCACGTGATTCTCTACACGAAACACGAATTCGCTGAGGAGGCGAAGAAACTGACAGGCGGAAAGGGCGTGGATTACGTCATTGACGGCGTTGGCAAAACGACGTTCACCAAGAATCTGGATGCGGTGCGGAACCGAGGCTGGGCAACCGTGTATGGCATGGCCAGCGGACCCGCCGATCCTCTGAGCCCGAACGCGTTGATGACCAAGTCCATCACGATTTCAGGGGGCGCGCTGTTCAATTACATGGTGACCCGCGAGGAGCTTCTTAGCCGCGCACGCGACCTGTTCGCTGCGATGCGCGAAGGATGGCTCAAGCTGCGCGTCGTGCGCGTATTTCCGCTCGCGGAGGCGGCAGAGGCGCACCGCCTTCTCGAAAGCCGCATGAGCACCGGGAAGCTGATATTGAAGACGGGACGCTAGTGGAGATGAGCGTCAACGGAGCGCAGCGGGTTTCTTTGCACAGCACGGGAGTTGCGGCTAGGATAGAGATATGGAAATCGATCGCAAGGCTTTCCTCGACAGCCTGGGAGGCGCCGAGGGCGTGAAGCGCATGGACGACGAAGCGCGGGCCGATGCGCTTGAGCATCGTATGCTGTCTGAATTGAATGACGCGCTGGAAGCAAAGAAAGCGGGCGAGGCGAAGCCCGGGAAGAAATATCCCACGGTGGCGGAAGTGGAAGCGCAGATCGAGACGCGGTCGTACCGCGCGGGTGCGGGTTTCCTGATCGTGCCGCGTTCCGGCGGAAACGTGAAAAAGCTTCCGCCCATGCCCGCAAACCCCACACTGCAGGATTATTTCAAACTGCGTTTTACCGACACCGCGAACCACGTGCTGCAGAGCGCGAACTTGGCGATGAAGAACGGAATGTCCGAAGAGATCATCCTCGCATGCCTGCTTCACGACGTGGTCCAGGAAATCATGAGGACGGATCATGGGTGGTGGGGAGCGCAGATGTTCGAGCCCTACGTCTCGGAGAAAGTGACGTTCGCCATTCGCTATCACCAGGCGCTGCGGTATTATGCCGATCCCTCCGTGGGATATGAGTATCCCGAACTCTACCGAGAACTCTTCGGCGCGGACTATGTCCCTCCGCCGTATATCGAAGCGACCTATCAGATGGTTCGCAAGCACAAATGGTACATGGAGCCGCGCATGGTCGCGGTGAACGACTTGTACGCGTTCGATCCGACTGTGGTGGTGACGATGGACCCTTTTCTCGACATCCTCGGGCGTCATTTCAAGCAGCCGAAACAGGGATTGGGGAACGATGGCAGCGCGGTGGCGCACATGTGGCGAACGATTTCGAGACCAGATCAACCGCTCTAATTCCTCGACGAATCCAGCGTTATCGATATTCTCACTTCCCTAGGCACTGCTCAGCGATGTTGAAATTCAGGTGAGGCAAGAATGAATGCAACGATGAGGCGCAGCCGATTGGCGAGCGCCGAAGTGTTGCGCTCGGCGTCTGGGTCCTGCGTCTCTTTTCGGATGATAGCTTCGTCCTTGGGCAGAAGTTCGCCAGGTAGAACGGTGTCCTCCGTCAGCGCGATGGCGAACTCCAGGCCGGTGTGTTTTTCGTTGAGGACCGCTTTGGTTCGAGGCTGATCCAAACTCGTAAGAATTCCCAATGTGACGATCGCGCCGGGATCGAATTGCACACCGGGAAGATTGCCCTGCGTCAGCGCGGTCGAAAAGTTAATCCGGGCCAGGAGGGCACCCTCGTTGTCCCAGGTTTCGGATTTCGTCGAGTAGCCGGTCGGAACGGCCATGCCGTAGGGCGGCATTCCCATGAGCGTCAGATTCTGTAAAAGCGCGTCCGGAGAAACCACGTTTGTACCGGTAGCCCTCAGAGCGGAAACCACGAGTTCGAGCGGCGTTTTCATCTTCGCACGGTAAGCTTTGGGCGACCAGAACTCGGGCGAATGCAGCATCGTGCGCAAGACCTCGCGAATATCGCCGTCGCTCGATAGGAATTTCTCCGCCATGCGATCGACAAGAGCTGCCGGCGGATCGTCCGAGACGAATCTCGTGGCGATGCTCTGGGAAATAAAATGTGCGGTCGAAGGGTTGTGAGCGAGCATGTTCAGAGCCTGGAGTCCCTCGTCAACGCCCGCGTCGAAGAATTTCTCGCCGACAACCGTCTTGGTTCCGGGATCGTGGCGTTTCGGATCAAATTGGAATTGGCCGCCATCGTCCGGCTGCGCAATCGTCCATCCGGTCAGCACCCGCGCGAGTTCGGTGACGTCCGATTGGCCGTAGCCTCCGTTTACTCCGAGCGTGTGCAGCTCCATCACCTCGCGGCCGTAGTTCTCGTTTAGGCCGCTCTGGCCGTTCTTGCCTGCCGCCTGCGAACGCGGCCCGATGCTGAGCCAGTTATCGAGATACATCAACATCGCTGGGCTTTGGGCGGTGGCGACGAGCAAATCGTAGAACTTGCCCAGAGCGTGCGGACGGATCGCATCGCGCTCGTAAGCCGTGGTGTAGTAGACGCACTGATTCTTGTACTGAAAAACGTTGAAATGATTGAACCAGAAATCTGTCATCACTTCGAGCAATTGCCGCTCGGAATAGATCTCACGGATCAGCTTCGTCTGTTGAAGTTCGGAAGCAACAACGCCCGCTGGATTTGTAAGCGCGCGAACGATTTCCCGCTCCTGCGGCGCGAAATCAGCCATCAGGCGATCGCGCTGGTCTCCGCGCAACAGGCTCGGAAAATTGATGAGCTGTTCGGGAGGCGCGTTCTCGAGGGCGGCAAGGCGCTGATTCTTGGGGAGCGACAGCAGATTATCCGCGATCGCACGCGCCTGAACTTCGGCCGAGGAAGGCGACGGGGGCTTCGTGGCGTTGTCGGCAGCAGAACCGGCATTCATTTTAGCGGCAGCGTTCGGGTCAGCATTTGCGCCCTGGACTTTGATGGCTTCCTGCTGCCTGACGCGCGCGACGTTGACGGCATACACCAGCGTGCGTTCCGGATCGTCCGGCATGGGCCGCTTGCCCGCAATGATCTGGCGGATCACCGTGTCCGAAGGGAAGGTTTCCGCAAGCTGCTTGGGATTCATACGCGTCGTAGCGTAGGGTGCGAGACGCGCGTTGAGCGCCGAATCGTCGATACTCTCGGGATGCAATTGATCCTCGATCCACGCGTCCATGCCCTTCGCCATAACGGCATCTACGTCGCCCGGCCTGGGACCGAAAGTAAGGCGATTTAGCGCGTGGATTACGCGCTCGCGATCGGTGAGTGTGGCGGGCCGCGTTCCTCTTGTAGCGGCAGAAGAAGCTTGCTTCTGAGTCGTGGACTGCGGGAGCACAGGTACGGCGATGCTCAATGCGAGAACGATCGCAGATATCCTGGTGGGACAACGGGTGTTCATGGTGTTCTCCCGCGATGGCCTTCAGGCTGTCGTCAACTACCGGCCTATCTATTCTAAACCCCGAGTGAGCGCGTTCGTTTTTCAGGCTAACGCCTTGGTTCCTGGATTTAATAGGGGTGGGAGCAGCTGCCTGAAATTTTGCCGAGGCACGACTCGATTCGAATGCGCGGGAGCAGAAGCAAGCCGGGCGACGGCGCGGATATCAACGTCCACCGCGTCTGCGACCTGGGGCAGGAGCGTGCGGGGATTCTTAGGCCCCAGTTCAGGGAAGGCACGGCGAGATGTGCGAGGACTTGCAGTGATCCGGCGCCGCCCGGTTCAACGCCAAAGGTGAGTGTGGCGTCGTGATCCTGACCGTGGAGTCAATTTACTCCCGAGACTTCTATCTGGGCTGTCCCTTCTTTCAGAATCGCACCTTGGAACGGCGGCGGCGTGAAAGCAAATAGACGCTGAGAGAGAAAAATCGCCGCCGCACAAGCGCCAGAAATTAAGGTAAGGACCGATCCGTCAGGCCCAGAGGACGCGCCAGCCGAGATTCAAAATCGCGGAGGCCTTCAGCGTACTCGGCGATGAATCGCCCGTGTGAACTGAAATCATTCTGGCGAACAGGCCCGGATGTGCGGCGAAAAGACGCAGGACCTTGCGGCGCAGCGCCACGCTTGAGTTCATCAAGAGCAGCAGCCGCGTGATGCGAAAGGCCGTGGTCGTGATCTGTCGGTGCGCGGATTCGTACTGTGCGAGGTCGCCCACCGCGATCGCCTCAGCAAGAGGAAGGGCTTGCTGAAATGCGAGGCTTAGTCCCTGCCCCGAGATGGAGTCCACGGTACAGCTGGAATCACCCACGAGTGCCACATTTCCTTGAACCACGCGGCGCGCCCTGCTGAACGATGTGACCGCGCCAGCCTCGGTCGAAATGGGAGACGCACTTTTGAGACGCCGGGCGACTTCGGGGAATTGATGAATGGCATGGTCCATTCGCAAACGCGAATCGTCCACGAAGAGCGATACGCAGATTTCGTTCCCTGCCGTTGGCGTGACGACCATCTGTGATTTCCTGCCCCAATGAACTTCCACAAGATTGGTCCAAGGCGCGACTGGATAGTGGCGGCGAAATCCGAAACGTAGACCGTCGGCGCGGTACGGGCCCAGATCCGCGAATTGGCGCACGCTGGAATTCCGGCCGTCCGCACCGATGAGCCAGTTGCAGGGTATGAACTGTCCGTTCACGCAGGCTCCGCGAGAATCAAAACTCGAAATCCGCGCGCCCCACAACAGGGAGACCCCGATTTCGGTGGCGCGGTCAATCAATCGTTGATGAAGGGCGGTGCGGCGCAGGCCCAGGGCTTGCCCTCTGGGAATTTCAGCGCTGACAGAAGCATTTTCGTCGGAAAAACGAAAGCCCTCAAACGGAAATCCGTCGCCGGATTTAAGATTAACTCCGAGACGGCGTAACGCCCCGACCGCCTCGGGAAGCAATCCTTCGCCGCAGGGTTTATTGATGGGAGGTTTTCGGGAATCCACTACGGTGACGCGAAGATTTCTCAGGCGCGTTGCAATTGCGGCAGCCAGTCCGGCCGGGCCGCCGCCCACAACCAGAACATCAGGCTGCAACGTCAACTCCCGCTAGGCGTGCTACCAGCGCAAAAGCAAGAGCTCTGCACAAAAACCGGGTCCCATGGCGGCCAGGATACTGAGCGCGCCGGGTTCCGGACGACGATGACGGTAAACATCCTCGAGAACGAGGAGGACAGACGTGGAAGATATGTTGCCCACTTTTCGTAAACATTCCCACGAAGCCTCCAAATCCTTTTCCGTCAGGTCGAGCGCTGTTGCGGTCGCTTCGAGCACCTTTGGGCCGCCGGTGTGCATGATCCAGCTCTGAATATCACCCCGACGGTAACCCTGCTCCGCAAGGAACTCGTCCACATCCCCGCCCAGGTTTTTCACCACCGTATCGGGAACTTCCGGTGACAGTACGATGTGAAAACCCTTCTCTGAGATGTCCCATCCCATCACCCGCTCGGTATTTGGGTAGAAGACGGACTTGGTCGCCAGAATTTCCGGACCATTCGACTCTACTTCCGATCCGACAACCACGGTCGCCGCGGCGCCATCTCCGAAGAGCATCGCCGAGATCAGGTGCGCCATCGAAATATCATCACGCTGGAGCGTCAGAGAACACAGTTCAATGGACAATAGCGCAGCCGCTTGATCGGGAAAGGCGCGAACATAATCGGCAGCCCGGGAAACTCCGGCGGCACCGGCCACGCAGCCCAACCCGAAGATCGGGATGCGCTTGATGTTCGGCGAAAGGCCCATCCGATTGATGAGCCGCGCATCGAGCGACGGTGCGGCGATGCCGGTGACCGATGTAACGAATATCGCACCCAGGTCTCGAGGCTCAATTCCGGCGCCGACGAGCGCGTGGCACAGCGCTTTCTCGCCGAGCTCGAGCCCCACTTCGATCCAGACGTTGTTCGCCTCTCCCCACGTCTTCATTTCATTGTGGTAAAAATCGAGGGGTCGCGCCGTAAACCGGCCATCGACCTTCATGCTTTCGTCCAGGCGGTCGAGAATGCCGGGCTGGACCAAACGATCCTTCCAATAATTCTTGAGCGCACCTACGAGAACTTCCTGCTTGTGGTAATACTTCGGGAATGCGCTACCGACTCCGGCAATTCTCATAAATGCTGCTCCTCGGGCATCCGCCCGTGCGGAGGGCATCAAACTCATAAACGCAAATCGAGATTCATTTCATCCCGATCTCTTGAATTTGGCCCCGTATTTGAATCTGAAGAACTCTTGCTACGTTCCAGCGCCCTTTCCAGGCGAGCCGCCCGCTCGACTCCGACTCAGCCGTTTTCCACGTTCACCAACCGCTTCCGGCATCCGAACACGACTGCCGAGTAGAGTGCCGATCCAATGCCTACCTCAGACGCCCGGTTGTGGTTCCACTGCTTGCGGGATGCGGGAGAGACCACGATAAAGGAACAGTGCGCAACCCAGAGAACTGATCAGAAGAAGAACTCCAATTCCCCCAGAAAGCAAGCATATCTTTCCTACCCCGAACAGGGCGCAATATACCATGGCACAGCCCACAATCCAGTCGAGTAAATTGCGCCTCAGGTCGTGAACGGAAACTACGTCGGGAGCGATTCGGGCGATGGGTCCCCAACCCAACGCGTCGGGACGCACGCGCCGATAAAATCGCACCAGAGTGTCGCGGGGCTCGGCTGGCGTCAGCAGCGTGACGAGAACCCACGCCGCGGTCGTGACCAGCGTGGTCACCAGCGTCTGCTTCGCGAAAACCGCAGGCTCGGAACCGTGGAACGGCGCTGTCCAGCGGATTGTGAGCGAAACGATGAGAGCCGTAGTCATCGCAGTAATTTCGCTCCAGGCATTCACGCGCCACCAGTACCAACGCAGCAAATAGACACTGCCCGTTCCGGCGCCAACTTCGAGCAGCACCTCCCAACCGGACCGAATCGTGGCAAGTTCCCAGGAAACGCACACAGCCAGAACTACGAGGAGAATCGTCACCCAGCGGGAGACGGTAACGTAATGTTTCTCGGGCGCGGTGCGATGCACGAATCGCCGATAGAAATCCGAGACCAAATACGAACTCCCCCAATTGAGGTGCGTGGCGATCGTGGACATGAAGGCCGCAAGAAATCCAGCGACCAGAAGCCCACGCGCGGCCCGGGGTAGATGATCCACGGCGAGCATTACGTAGCCCGCTTCGGGATGCGCGAGCTGGGGATAGAGGACGACGACCGCCATTGCCGCCAGAATCCACGGCCAGGACCGCAGCGCGTAGTGCGCGAAATTGAACCACAGAACCGAGAGCAGCCCGTCGCGCTCGTTGCGTGCGCTCAGGATTCGCTGCGCGACATAGCCACCACCTCCCGGTTCCGAACCCGGATACCAGAACGCCCACCACTGCACGCCGAGATAGACGCAGAACGTGATAACTGGAATCGTCCACAGAGATTCGTTCGTGAAACCGTGCGAAAAATCGGGGAAGAACGAAACGATGTTTGACGAATTGGGTCCGGCTGCGGCGTGGAGGGCGTCGAGCTTCGACAGAAGCGCATGCATCCCGCCGGCAGCGGCCACGCCATAGCACGCCACCGCGATAACCACACCCATTTTGAGAACGAACTGGAACAGATCGGTCCAGAGAACTCCCCAGAGGCCCCCGAGCGCGACATAGATTCCCGTGAATGGAATCAGGAACAAGACGCATACAGCAAGCGACGCCCGGTCGCTGATGCCGAGGACGACGGCGGCAATCGTGGTCATCGCTTTGGTCACCCAGCCAAGGATCACGCAGTTCACCAGAAGGCCGAGGTATAGGGCGCGAAATCCGCGAAGAAACGCGCCGGGCTTTCCGGCGTAACGCATCTCGGTGAATTCAACGTCCGTCAACAAACCAGCGCGAACCCACAACCGCGCGAACAGAAAGACGGTCATCATTCCCGCGGGCAGCATGCTCCACCAGATCCAGTTCCCGGCGATACCGCTGCGATAGACGAGGCCCGTCACGACCAGCGGCGTGTCGGCTGCGAACGTGGTCGCAACCATGGACGTGCCAATCAGCCACCAGGCCGCGCGTCGGCCGGACACGAAGTAGTCCTCGGTGCTGCGACCCGATCGGCGACGAAAATAAAGTCCCTGGATGAGTGTAAACAGCAGGTAGCACGCGATGACAATCCAATCGGTGAAGTTTAGTTTCATGGATGCGCGAGCTGCGGCCTAGTTTGGTCGAGGATTGGCGGGGAGTCAAAGAGAATGGTGCGCCGGAAAGCAGGGATGCCTAAAAGAAAACCCCGGGTCTGGGGGGGACCAGATCCGGGGTGGGGGCACGGAGAGGGACTACCTGGGCCGACAAACTTTGGTCGGGCTAACTTTCTGCGGTTGACTTAGTAGTTCAGGTGCCGCAGAAACATCGTCGCCCGAAATACAATCTGCATGCTAAAAACGATCAGCGTGTCGCGAGCCGCGGCCAGTTTCTGGCCAATAGATGGTTTCTCGAATCCCCGCGCGCGGGCCATTTCGACGACTGAGCCGCCGCGTTCCGCATTCCAATCGCTGCCTGTGAGTGCGCTCACTGCCTTCCCCTAGTTAAGAACGTAAACAGGATTGTCGTGCTCTACGCCAACAACCATGGTCTTGAAAATGTCCACGTCCCAGCTGTCCGCGATGCGCAGACGGACGACTTCGGTCGTCTCAGACAGCAACCTCCCACGCAGCGGTACGCGGAGGTTCCCTGCGACCACTCGAAGAATTACCGGCTGCCCCATCCAGACTTCGTATCCACCTTCCATCGGCGTCCCCTCCTCAGAGTTACTTCCGCGAACAGTACATTTTCGAACAGGAGAACATCCTGACCAATGGTACAGGGGGCTAAGAATGGTAGGATTGAAGTACTATCAGATGGCGGCTTGCCAGAGATTCTGGCTTTTGGCTGCTTTGTTACTATAAATGAACGACTTAGGGACCATCTCTCGGGCCGATCAAGGCGGAATACAAGCTGATGATCGAACTTCTCAGGCACCTTCTGGCGCAACTCTACGATGTCCGCGGACTGGTCGAATGGGGCGGGACGCTGCTGGTGTGCGTGGTCGTGTTCGTCGAAACGGGGATGTTCGTAGGGTTTTTCCTTCCGGGCGATTCCCTGCTGGTGACAGCGGGTGTGTTTGCCGGAGCGGGGCACATGAAGCTAGCCGAGCTGCTTTCGCTCGTGACTCTATGCTCCATCGCGGGCGATCAGATGGGCTACCTGATCGGCCGGAAGGCGGGTGAAAACCTCTATACGCGCGAGGACTCCCGATTTTTCAAGAAACGACACCTTGAAAGCGCGCATGAGTTCTACGAAAGGTTCGGCGGAAAGACGATTATTATCGCGAGGTTTGTTCCGATCATCCGCACGTTTTGCCCGCCCGTCGCCGGAGCGGCGAAAATGAGATACCGGCGCTACCTGGCTTACGACATTATCGGCGGGTTCCTGTGGGTATGGAGCATGGTCCTCGTGGGGTATACCCTTGGACGGACGGTGCCAAACGTGGACAAGAAAATTCACTATATCATCGCGGGCGTAATCGTTGTGTCCTTGATCCCTGCCGCGTATCAAGCCTGGAAGGCGCGGGGCTCCAAGACGTCGGCTTCGATAGCGCAAACTCCGGCAGTAAAAGAACCGAAGGGTTTGTAAATGCAGAACGGGGAGCCTGGCAGCTACCCCGTTCTGTTCACCCGCTAGGCCGCGGCGAAGCTGAAAGCACCGCCAGCGGTTCGCGCCGCAGGATCAAAGTCAAGAAATGGCCCCCGTAAAGGGGCTGCCAATAGGCCACTCATACGCCCGGTCTGGACGGCGTGCAAGTGAAAAATCTTGAAGGCACGGTCCCACGGGACGCGCCCCCGGTCAACCAAGGCAATGAAGAGTCGCGAGGGACGATGTCAGAACTGTCGGGCGATGATGCCAGTGGCGATGGGAGTTGTATCCTGATCGAACAGCAGGGCCGTGTTGTTGTCGATAAGATAATAAATCAGATTGAATGTCGCGGCAGGATTTGTCACGGCAAGAACAGCGGTACCCCGACCGTTTGAGGCGGGCGTACCAATCGAATTGCCCGTACCGGAAATCGGATCTGTCGGTGAAACGGAACTGAAGGAATTGATGTCGAGGTTCCCGCCTGTGATACCGGTGCCGTTGAATGTGATCTGACCTGATGCGTCGGGTTGGGCCGAGGAGGTGCTATCGTGGGAAACACCCTGGCCGACCAGCCCGATCCCGAAGCTTCCACCCAAGAGCGCGACAGAGGCGGGGCACGCGGTGGCCGGCGGCACGCATTGCTGGTAGGCCGTGCCTGTGGATAGCGCGTTCCCATCTACTTCGAGCAACAAGGCAGTTCCCTGCGACGTCTGATAAACCGCGAATTCGTTGGTGCTGGAATTGGCCCCCGATGGGCACGCGCCGCTGCCCGTGAAAAGTATGAGATCGATTCGGCCCGTGGTTGCATCCGCAGCGTAGGACGAACACGAGTTGATCGCCGGACCCATGTTGTATGTACCGCCGACATTCGCATCGAAAACTCCGCCGGAGATACTGGCAGCTCCGTTCGAGGTGAAAACTCCGCCCGCCGCGAACGGCGCAAGTACGGGTGGCTCGCCTGTAACGGGAACCATCGCGTCGCCGCCGCCGCTGAAGACGTAATTCCCGGCTGTCAGCGGCGTAGATCCCGCCGGAGCGCTGAACATATCGCCGGTGACGAAGGCCAGTCTGTCAATTTCGAGGAGATGCAAATGGGTTACGGAAGTTGACGGACCTTCGATGGCATAAAACGCATACACACGCTGACCCGTCGGTCCGCTCGTGAGTGTGAGCGTCCCGCGGCCGGTACCGGGAAACAGGGGATCGAATTCGTAGGAACCCGCGAGCGATGTATCGCCCTTGGTGACGGCGCCTGCGGCGATGCCGTTATCGTTGACATCGAGAATCGTATTTGGCTCCGCAGGATCAGGAATCCTACTTACGCCATCCGCAGAGAACTTTCCGGCCAACCCCAAGGGATTGAACTGGGCATCAGCGCCTAACAAGTCAAAAACATAGAAACCGGTGATAACCGACGGCGAGTTCGAAACGGCATTCAGGCTCTGCTGATCAATCGTTCCGCCGCCTGTCGAAACGCCGTCGAAAAGAATAATCTGCGCATGCTCGTTCGTCGTAAGCGCAAACCGCCAGACGTGGGCCCCCTGACTGCTGCTGATATTAGCCGTGCCTCGACCGTCCGGTCCGACCGAGTAAAAGCCGCTCAGGGATTCCTGCTTCGTGACTCCTGTAAGGAAACTATCTACGTCCTCCACGCCACTGAGGATATTGCCCTTCCCGTCTGTCGCAAAGCTACCCGCCACCGCGAGAAAGCCCGATTGATCGTTTCCGGTATAGGAGAAGGCGTACTGACCGGTGAGAGAAGCATCTGAATAGACGATTGTGACCACCGCTGTTGCCGGGGTCGGCGCAACGGGGTCAGTGGCGGTGATCGTGACGGTGCCGCCCGGGGGAGGACTCAGGGGCGCGGTGTAGTTTCCGCTCGCATCAATCGAGCCGAAGACGGAGGCATTGCCTGACGGGGTCACCGTCCAAGTCGCGTTGAGATCCCTCAAGCCATTCAGCAACGCTGTGAACGGTTGCACTTGATTCGCGGCAACCGTTGGAGACGTTGGTGAGAGCGTGAGGCCTAGGCCCGAGCCGACGGTAACAACGGCGGTATTGGAAGTCACGGTGGGGATGGTGGTAGTGCTCGAGCTGGTCGTCGCGGTCTGAGTCGCTACCGCGGTCACACTAACTTGCCCGAGCTGCGTGACTCCGGTGACGATCGTAGTTGGTACCGACCCCGGAGCAGTGTATGTGGCCGTCAACTGGTTGTCGGCAATCGGCACAATACTGCCCACCGTTGCCAGATCCCCGCCCGCGATACCGTTCACTTCCCAGGTGACCGTGGTAGTCGGTGAAGTCGTCGAGCCGGAGGCGACGTTAACGGTCGCGAAGAATTCGGTCGTCGTATTCAACGGAACGGTGGCGGAGGGGGGGGTGATCGTCACTGAAGATACCGTGTTCACGCCACCACCACCGCAACCCTGCAGGCTCCAAACCCCCACGATCAACAAAGCCATCATGGCAATAAGGCGCGGCACGGGCGAACGCCGACGCTTGTTGCCGCACAGTCTGGTCGCGGCGTGCGCCACCGAACACTTACCGATCACGCTCACAAACTCCATAGGCTTCAGCCTGTTCATCGAGACTCTATCTCCGAGGGGTTTTCAAGGGTGCAGAGAGGTTACATTCTAACTGGAAAAGGTTCCATTTTCTTCAGGAACGGCTGGAAGAGACAAGCTCCGCACCGATGCAGCGAGTTGGCGGACAACTCACCCTTCATGGCTCCAAACACCCGGATAGGCAGATGTAAGCGACCGATCTTTGGTTGTCATGCGGGAGTGCTCGAATTCTCGGAAAAGCATCTCGGGGAAACAGCTACTTGAGGAAAAGGCCTTCGCGGACCTGATCGCGGCCGACGAAAGTCTTGGAGGAGCGGAATTCAGCAAAAAGGCCAAGGATCTCGCGATTCTGAAACACGTGCGCGTGAACTGCGATGGTGGGCGCGGGCAGCAACTCGACTGTCTGGCTGTCCACAACGCGATAGCGATGGAAACGCTCGGCGGGGCGACTGTGAAACATCGCCAGCATCGCGCCGCCAGGATGCAGTACCTGCGAGAGGCGCGCCATAAGCCTGGGAGTCACTTCCGAGTCGAAATAGTCCAGGAGGTCCCACGCCAGCACGCCATGAAAACTTCGTTCCGGATATTGGAGGGCGTTTTCGAGAAACTTATCCGCTAGCACGGAGGGCGAAATTCTCTGCGCATCGGCGCCAACGGGCATCGCCCGAAAACATTCTTCCTCTGTAGTCAGGAAATCCTTCCAGGTCCGCAACAGGTCTTCGGTCGAAACTCGATAGCCCTTGTCCACAAAGAAGCTGACCGTGGACTGCCACACGGGGCCGAGATCAAGAATGCGCCCGTGCGGAACATCGCTAATCAGCCATAGAAATTCCTTCAGGCCATTTGAGATGCGGGCATTGGCAGACGGGCCAGCAGCAGACTGGGCCGGGCCTGGTCTTACGGGCGCTGCGCCGGTGGCCGCGCCTACGCCCCCCGGACGGGGTTTTGCCATCCAATTCATGGTTCGCCTTACTAGCCCTCTACGTTGGCAATTATTGGCTGAAGGTCCCCGGGCTCGTGATCTTTAACGGCCGGGGAAGATTCGCGCGAAGGCGTCGCAGGTATCGTTTCCACTTTGCCGCGAAGCCGCGCGCCGTCATCGATTCCGATGCGAGGCGAGAGAACGGTTCCCACGACCCGACTCGAAGCACCGAAGCGCGCACTCTCGCTCGCCTTGAGATTACCCTGCACGGTGCCGTCAATCACGATCTCGCGGGCCTCAATATCAGCCTGAACTCGCCCGTTGGGTCCCACCGTCACGCGGGTCTTCGCGAGGCGTATCTTACCCTGAATCTCGCCATCAATGTACAGGTCGGAATCGCCCGACAATTCTCCGTGAATTTTCAGGCCGGAACTGATTTTGGAAGTGGCGCTGCTAGCTGGCCCAGCCGCCGACTGTGGCGTGTACACAGACGGAGCCGAGCGGGCCGGCGTGCTCACTCGAGGAGCCGCTAGCGGAACTGCTTCCTGCGATGTGATCGGAGCCGAAGCGGGCGGGTTAACGGACTCTGAAGACGGCTTTCCCTCTGGCGGTTTTCGCCACATAAAATCCTCCTCTCAGAAATGGGGACGCTGCGGCGGGTGGCAGCCATCCTCTACGGTGAGGAAACTATAGTACAGCCGCAACTAGCTGTAAACACGCAGTGTACTGGAAACGTACGAATCGGCAACACTTGGCGCATGGGCATCCATGGCGCCCGGGTTGGAGGTTTGCGCGTTACTGCTGCGCATTTCCCAAACTGCTACGAGCATCCCAACCAGCTCGTGGCTAAAGATTCTAATTCCCGATCGGGTACGCCACCAATTGTCGGGATCGAACTCGGTATCCCGCGCGGCCACGACCCGTAGAATGGTGCCTGGCGGGAAGGCTCTTTCGCAAATGTAACGCGCCCTCCGCGTGTGGTAGTTCGAAGTAACCACAATCATTCGCTTCCATCCATGTGAAGAAATGAGCTGGCTGATCGCGAAGGCCTCCTCGCGCGTGTTCTGGGCGCGGTGGGCGAAACGAACGATTGCAGTGACGGGAACCCCGCGGTCGATGAGATCGTGCTCCTCAAGCTCGGCAATGCTGACGTAGGAGCGCAGGCCTCGGCCGCTCGCTACGATTCGAGGCGCCCAGCCGGCTTTGAGAAGCTCGGCGGCGCGGGTGGCCCGGTCGCCGTTGTAGTTGTCGTCGCCTAGAATCACAATCGCGTCGGAGGCAACGGGGCCTTCATCCACGATCCAGAAGCTGCCGGCGATCCGCAACAGCGGATGCCGCGCCAAATAAACGAGGAAAATCAGGAACAGCAAGAAGATCAGGAACAAAAGGCGAAAAAATATACCGCCGCGCTGCGATACAGAAGGACGAGACCTTAGACAGGTAGCCATCATTTTCCGGGATCGAACTGGCGGAGGCGTTCGGCGGCCTGTTCGGGTAAAGTGCCGTTGAAATAGACTTCTTTGATGCTGTAGGACTTGCTGCGAGTCTCGAGGATCGGCAGGATTTCGATGTGCCAATGGTAGTCACCGGCAATAGTCGCCCAGTAGTCGCTTAATTCGCCCTTGGTCTGTAGCGTGTTTGGCGCGGTGTGCAAAACCATATGGTAGCTCCCACTGACCTTCAGCAGGCGGCGCAGCGTGCGGCCGAGCAGCTCCGCTAGATTTCGCCGCTTCTCCTCCGGCGAAGGAACTTCGAACTGGTGCGAATGAGACTTTGGAATCAGCCAGGTCTCGTAAGGAACGCGAGAGGCGTAGGGGCAAAACGCATAGTAGTCGCCGACGCTGTCCACGATTCGCTTCGTTTGTCGAATTTCTTGTCGCAGGATATCGCAGAAAACGCAGCGGTCACGATCGCGATACCACTCTCGAGCAGAACGAAGCTCGTAGAGGATGCGGCGCGGCACAAATGTTGTCGCGGAAAGCTGAGAATGCGAGTGCGGCCACTCTTCACCAGCCGCGGGTCCCTGGTTCTTGAAGACGGCTACGTACTTAAAGCGCGAGTCGCGTTTCAAGTCCTCGATACGCAGCGCGTAGGCCTGAAGTACGCGCTCGATTTCTTCGTCGCTCAGCTGCGTGAGCGTGCGTGAATGGATCGGCGTTTCGACAATAATTTCGTGAGCGCCGATTGCAGCCATGCGGTCAAAGATTCCGTCGGCGTTGCGCGCGGGATCGCCCTCAATGCGAAAGAGCGGTCGAAAATGCGGATAGGCACGAACCTGCCAATTTCCTTGCGCGCGTAATTCCAGTAGCACGCGCGCGTTCGTGCGATTTTCGGGGCACAACGGGCAAGGCTCGGCGCGTTCTTTTTGCCGCTCCGGATGTCCGACGACTACCCAACTGCGCGTGATCGGGTCTTTGCGTAGTTCCATCGAGTCCCTGTGCTGACGAGGAAGTCATCTTATAACGAAGCCTCGCCGGACAACAAAGGCAAGTGCGAAAGCGCCGGACATCGAAGCCAAGGAATGTAGGGTTAATTCAGGAGCGAAATTGAGTTTTAGTTTACACTGCGCACCAATCGTTTCGGTCCGCACGAATTGGGCGGCGGACCCGAACGGCGAAACGGCCGAGGAGAGCTTTTGACCAAGCGATCCACCAAGGCTTTCACGGAAGCGAACCGCGGCACAGGATTCGTCCGAGTGCGCAAAATGACGGTCCTGCCGATGATCGCGGCCACCTACTTCATGGTGTCCGGCGGCCCGTACGGCCTGGAAGACATCGTGCAAAAGACGGGATATCAGGCGACGCTGCTGATCCTGCTCATCACTCCCCTGCTCTGGAGCGTTCCCACAGCGATGATGGTGAGCGAACTTGCGACGGCTATCCCGGAAGAAGGCGGTTTTTACATCTGGGTCCGGCGCGCCATGGGACGCTTCATGGGCTATCAGGAAACGTGGCTGACGATGGCGGGTAGCGTGTTCGAGATGGCGCTGTACCCAAATTTGTTCGTGGCTTATATCGCGCGGCTCGCGCCGGGGCTGGTGGCCGGCCATCGCGGGCTTGCGATCGGCTTCGCGATGATCGCGCTGTGCGCCGCGTGGAATATTTTCGGTGTGCGCGCCGTCGGCGATGGATCTGTTCTGCTCAACGTGGCCCTGCTCGTGCCGTTCGTTATTTTAGTGGTCATTGCCATCTCGCACGGCCGCTCCCACTCGGCCGGTGCGATTCCACTCGATCATGCTGACTTCCTGGGCGGGGTTCTGATCGCCATGTGGAACTACATGGGCTGGGACAATCTTTCGACGATCGCGGGCGAAGTCGAAGCGCCGCAGCGGACATACACCCGGGCGATGCTGGGCGCGGTAGTGTTGGTCGTCGTGAGCTACCTGCTGCCCGTCGCGGCGGTGGCGCACATTGGCCTGGATCCGAATCGCTGGACGACCGGGGGTTGGGTAGATGTGGGACGCATCGTCGGAGGCCAGGCACTGGCGCTGGCGATTGCAGTCGCGGGAGTCCTTGGCGCGGTCGGATCTTTCGGCGCGCTGATGATGTCGTTCACCAGGCTGCCGGTGGTCATGGCGGAGGACGGCTATTTGCCGAAGGTGTTCGCGCGACAGAGTCCGCGCACCGGAGCGCCGTGGGTCGCTGTCGTCGTTTGCGCGCTTTTCTGGGCGCTATGCTACCCGCTCGGATTCGAACGGAGCCTTATCCTTGATGTGCTGCTGACCGGCCTGAGCATTCTGTTGGAGTTCTGGGCACTGGTCGCGCTGCGGATTCGCGAGCCAAATCTGGAGCGGCCTTATCGTGTGCCGGGCGGAACGATTGGCACGGTCCTGATTGGGATTCCCCCGCTCGCGCTGATCGCTGCGGCACTGGTTCGCAACAGCCAAGAGTCTGTGGGCACCACGAACGAGCTGGTTGTGGGAGCATCGGTTGTGGTTGCGGGGTTCATCATGTACTTCCTCACTCGCCTGTTCCAGCGGAATAAAATAGCCTAACCGCGCGCCAGAATTCGCGCGCGGCCTCATGCTATTCTGGCGCGCCATGGTTGAATCTACTCAAGCAGACGTCAACTTCATGCACACAGCACTCGAAGAAGCGAAGGCGGCGGGAGCGCGCGGCGAAGTACCCGTGGGAGCCGTGATCGTCTCCGACGATCGCATCGTAGGACGCGGGGGCAATCGCATGATTCTCGACTGCGACCCCTCGGCGCACGCCGAAATTGTGGCGCTACGCGAGGCGGCCAAGGCCATCGGGAATTATCGACTGCTCGGCACGACGCTGTATGTGACCATAGAACCGTGTGCCATGTGCGCTGGAGCCATGGTCCAGGCGCGGATCGCACGGCTGGTTTACGGGGCGGCCGACCTAAAGGGCGGCGCGGCGGGATCCTGTTTTTCGATTTTCGATCATCCGCAGATCAATCATCGCGTGGAAGTTTCACGGGGCATCCTGGCGGAGAAGGCGGCGACCATACTTCAGAGCTTTTTCGCGGCAAGACGCTAAGAGCGCGCCAGTCCTTATTTCGAACTCTCGTTAATCGTTTCGTCTGTGGGCGGCAGCCAGTAGCTGGCGAGGACAGGTATCAGAAAAAGAATTGCCAGCGGCGAAGTGAGCATGCCGCCGACGACCACGCGGGCGAGTGGTTGTTGAGCCTGGACGCCGATCCCCGTTGAAACCGCCGCGGGAAGCAGACCGAGACACGCCGCCGCACACGCCATCACTACGGGCCGCATCTCGGCCAGTGAGGCGAGTTCGATCGTCGCGCGCAGTGAATGAGAGCCGCCCTCCTTCCGGCGAATACCCGAAACAAACACGACGCCGCCGAGCGTGCAGACTCCGATCACCGACGCAAATCCAACCGCGGCGGAGATGCTGAAGGGCGTGTGGGTCACTAAGAGCGACAGAATTCCTCCCAGCAGGCCGAATGGGAGAATCGCGAGAACCAAAAGAGCGTGGCGTAGAGAGTTGAAGGCAGTGAATAGCAAGGCAAGAATGATCAGCAGCGTGATCGGAATGATGACGGCGAGACGCCGCTGTTCCTTCTGTAGGCTGTCATACTCGCCGGCCCATTCCAGGTGATAGCCTTCCGGCAGATGCACCTTCTGTGCTAGGCGGCTCTGCACCTCCTGAATCGTTCCCGCAAGATCGCGCCCCCGAACGCTGAACTTTACGGGAATGTAGCGACGTCCGTTTTCCCGAAAGATCATGAACGCTCCCTGGCGCAGCGAAACGTCAGCCACCTGCCCCAATGGCACGTTGTTGCCCGTCGGCGTCGGAAGAAGAATGTTGCGGATGGCCTCCGCGGAAGTGCGGTAGGGAGGCTGGTAACGAATCACGAAATCAAAACGGCGATCGCCCTGCAGAATCTGGGTTGCCGGAAGACCTCCGATGGCCGCCTGAACTGCCGCGTTAACGTCCGCGGACATCACGCCGTATCGGGCACTTGCGGCGCGGTCGATCGAAACAATGAGTTCAGGTTGCCCCGATTCTTGAAAGACCCCCAAGTCGGCCACGCCGGCGACAGAGGCCATGACGTCCCGAATCTCACCAGCCTTTGCGACAAGCGTGTCGATATCGTCTCCGAAAAGCTTCAGCGAATTCTCGCCTTTGACACCGGACATCGCTTCCTCGACATTATCCTGAATATTCTGCGAAAAATTGAAATCGATGCCGGGATATTTTTCGAGATGCTCGTCCATCTGGCCGATGAGCTCGTCCTTGGTTAAGCCACTCGGCCACTGGCTCGGCGGCTTGAGCGACACCATGAACTCGATATTGTTGAAGGTGGTGACATCGGTGCCGTCATCAGGCCGGCCCATTTGCGAAACCACCTGAGTGACAGCGGGAAAACCGAGGAGAATTTCGCGAATCTCGTGGGCCATCTTGGCGCCCGTCTCGTAGGAAGCGTCCTGCGGCAGCGTCGCGCGAACCCAGAGATTCCCTTCCTCCAGTTTGGGCATGAATTCCCCGCCCAGAAAAAGGAATGCCGCAATCAAAGTCGCGACGAGCGCGGATCCCGCAATGGCGAGCACCGTCTTTCGATTCGACATTGTCCAGCGGATGCCGCCGGCGTAGCGTCTGCCAAGCCAGCTAACCAGATGCGTATGGTGGCTGCGGATCTTTTCCGGATTCATCCACGAAGCAAGCACCGGAGCGAATAGAACCGCAAACAGGAATGCGCCTATGAGCGCGAATCCGTAGGTTTCAGACATCGGCGCGAAAACTTTGCCGGGCACGCCTTCCATGGTGAAAAGCGGAATGAGCGCAACGATGATTACGAGTACGGAGAACGCAACGGGACGGACAGCCTCCGCCGTCGCATCGGCGATCAGGTCGAGTGTATGGGCGCTGGAATTGGTCGATTGAAAGCGGCGGAAGATGTTTTCAAGAACGATGACGGCTGCGTCAACGAGAATCCCGAAATCAATCGCCCCAATGGAAATCAGGTTCGCGGACCGACCAGAGAACACCATCAGCGAAAATGCGAACAGCAGCGAGCAAGGAATCGTGAGCGCGGCAATTAGAGAAATGGGAATGTCGCCAAGAAAAACAATCAGAACCAACGTCACCAGGGTAAGACCCACGATCACGATATCCCGAACCGTTGACGTCGTTACCTTGATGAGATCTGCACGATCGTACAGAGTTTCCAGCTTCATGCCGTGCGGCAGCAACCCGTCGTTGAGCTGTCTGACCTTTACATTCAACTGGCGGAGCGCAGGAAGGGACTGCTCCCCCCGTTGAAGAAGGACGATTCCTTCAACCGCATCGTCATCGTGATTGACGCCGACCTGGCCCAGCCGCGGCTGAGAGCCTTCGTGAACGTCCGCGATGTCCTTTAGATAGACCGGCACTCCATTGCGCGTCGCAATGAGGACGTTCTGCATATCCTCTACCGACTGCAAGAGGCCCACCCCGCGAATGTTGACACTCTGGCTGCCCATGGTCAGGTAGTTGCCGCCCGCATTGGCGTTGCTGGCGGATACGGCGGCAATGACTTGTGGGAGAGTGACATTGAGCTGCAAGAGCTTGCGAGCATCCACCTCCGCGACGTATTGGCGCGTGCTGCCGCCGAACCCGGCCACGTCAACGATGCCAGAGACTTGCTTGATTTCGCGTGTGACGAGCCAATCCTGCGTGGCTTTTAGCTCGTTGAGGCTGTATTCGGGTCCATCGAGACGATAGCGGTAGATCTCGCCAACGGGAGATTCTGGCGAGAGCTGTGGACTCAAATTAGCAGGTAGCGAAACCAGCTGCAGGCGATTCAATACTTCCTGGCGGTCCCAGAAGTATTCGCTGTCGTAATCGAAATAGAGCTTCACGTCGCTGAGGCCAAAAATCGCAGCCGACCGCACGAATTCCAGATGGGGAATGCCGAACAGAACCGTTTCGATGGGGACGGTAACCTGCCGCTCCATTTCTTCGGCCGACCAGGAAGGATTTTGGGTGATCACCTCGACGAGCGGCGGAGATGGGTCGGGGTACGCCTCGATGTCGAGGCGCAGGAACATATAGATTCCGCCAGCGATCCACGCCACGAGCAGGACCACCATCAGGGGGCGGTAACGGAGCAGCGAGGCAATCAAGTTGCGCATCGTGGATCAGTCCTGACCTGCCGCACGCAGGAGCAAAGTGCCTTCCGAAACGATTGTTTCGCCCGCGGTCACGCCAGAAACAATCTCAATCGATCCGTCGAGGGTGCGGCCGATCTTGACCACGCGGCGCTCGAAGCGGCCGTTTCCTTTGCCTACGAACACGTACGCATCGTTTCCTTCGCGGATGACCGCAGCCGTCGGTACGAGAATTCCTTGCGCCGATGATCGCAAGATGCGGATCGCCCCAAACATTCCAGGTTTGATGCGAGCAGCGTCGTTCGGCAGGACGACTCGAACGTGGAGAGTGCGCGTGGCTGAATCCACAGCGCTCGAAACGACACTGACACGACCGGCCCAGTGCTGGTTGGGATAAGCGTTGAGAGTGACCTGCGCTTCCTCACCCGATTTCGCGGCCGAGAGATCTTGTTCATAGATATCGCCTACGGCCCATACGCTGGTGATGTCCGCGATCGTCGCGAGCGGCGCCGGCGCGGAGAGCGCTTGCGAAAATTCTCCGGGCGCTGCCCCGATATCGAGGACGACTCCGGCGCGCGGCGCTTTCACGAGAAGCTGAGTCGAAGCATGGTCGGGGTCCATGCCGAATACCTGAACTTGTTCGCGCGCAGCCTCGACCTCCGCCTGGGACTGCTGCGCATCGCCCTGGGCCTGCTCGTAGTCTTTTTCTGAAATTGCCTTGTGCTCGAGCAGGTCCTGAGAACGGACGAGCGCCTTCTGCTTCACCTGATGGTCGGCGAGGGCCTTGTGATAATCGGCAACGGCTCGCGCGAGGTCGCTGCTCTCGAGCATGGCCAGCGTCTGACCTTTTTCCACGCGATCCCAGGGACGTACTTTCATCTCCACGATCCGTCCCCCGGCGGGAGCGAAGACATGCACTACACGTGTGGGATCGGCTTCGATGTGAGCGGGCAGATCGAGATATTCGGGGATCGCGCTTGTGCGTGCAGCCTCCGTTTGAATTCCCTTTGAATCCGGAGCGATATACTCGGTGCCGGGCGAAGCGGAATTTTTCGGATTCGAGGACGCGTTATCCGTGGATTTTTCCGTACCACATCCCACCAAGGCTGCGGCCAGACTCAAAAGCAAGAAAACTGATCTCATACGACTAACTCCCGTGCGACGCCAGATTGCGCCTCCCGTGGGTGGCGCAGAACTCGTGCGGTGACCCACGAAACGCGGCCGGAAATGGCTGAAACGGTCTCACGCGCAATGGCGTGCAATAAAACCTGTCAACTCTCGAAAAACTGATATGGGAAACGGCTGACGCTACAGGAACGAAACGGGCGGAGCTCGACTGGATGCGTTGTTACTGGAAAGAAACGATGATCTGAGCTGCGCGGCTAGCTCTACTTTCTGTTGTGAACTCAAGGGGCCAAAGAACGGAACAGGCACAACAATCGCCCATGGAGATGTGTGCAACGCCGTTCCCGATTGCGGCAGAGCGTGCGCGCCCGGCAAGCAGACCAAATCACGCCTGGTTGCCGAGCACCCCTCCAAAGCCACAATTTCAGCGTGCATGTCGTCCGTCATAGAGACGGCGAAGAAAAGCAGCACGAGGGCAAGGCTGACGGCGCTCCATTCCTGGAGAGAACGCCGGGAAGAATGCCGCCGCTCATGGATCCAACGCGCGCGCCAAATTCCTATCAGGCCCACGGCGATGAGCATCCAGAGGATATTGAGAATTAATTCCATGTTGATCCACGCTACTTGTGACGGCAGAAATAAGTTACCACCGGGCGCAACTCGCGGCAACACTCAGGTCCGAGCGAGTTGTCAACAAACGGTATGGGTTCCTTGTCAGCGGCAAACACCGGGAAATTCTCGGCTGCAGATGGGAGAAAAACTGGCCGGCTATCCTGTCCGCAGCGCACGATTCTCCACCAAATTCTGCGAAAACATGGAAAAATGCAGTGAAACGTGGACGCTGGCCGAGCCATCGAATGGCGCTCATTGCGCACGCGAAAGGCTGCGCCGGATTCGGTGACGCGATGACAATCACGTTGCTTCCGTCGTCCAGGCGGCGACACTAAAAGGCCACCCAAGGAGGACCATTGAGAGCGAAGAATTTTGCGTCTGGTGCGATCGCGTTGGCACTTGTGGTTAGCGGCTTTTCCGTGACGTCGGCTTCGCGGGGGCAGGATCTTAGCGCCCTCCCGCCAAACTGTAACCGCGCCTGCCTGGTCGAATTCATGAACAAGTATCTGACCGCTCTGGTCAGCAGGGACTCGAGCCGGATGCCCTGGGCCGAGAAGGTGGAATTCACCGAAAACAACGCCCGGTTAATGATCGGCGACGGGTCCTGGGCGGTGGTCACCGGTAAGGTGGACAACGATCTGATTGTGGCCGACCCTCTCACTGGGCAGGTAGGCTACTTTGGGACCATTGAGTTAAACGGCTTGCCCACCTGGTTTGCCGCGCGAATTAAGGTCGCGGAAGCCAAGGTGACAGAGCTGGAGACCGTTTGGCGGCCGCGGCCGGTGGTGGTGAACGCCGCCGCTCCGGGAGGTGGGGATCCAATGGATCTGAAGCATGATCCCGCAATGTACGACACTCTGGCGCCAGCAGAGCGTGTGCCACGCCGCAAGATGATCGACTTGGCGAACGGCTACTTCGCTACGCTGCAGCTCAACGACGGAACTCTTTACACCGAATTCGACCCGACATGTTCGCGGATCGACAACGGCACGAAGAGTGCCAGTAACCCGGATTCTCCCCAGCCCAGCTTCCGCTTGAATTGCGGCGACCAGTTCAAGACTGGCATGTACGCCGCCAACGACGCCGTGCGCGAGCGGGAGTTTTTCTTGGTTGACGAAGAGAAAGGCATTGTCATGGCCAGGGCGTTTCTCGACCACAACGCGGTGGTGCAGACGATCCACCTCACGGACGGCACTCAGATTCGCGCCGGATTCAGAACTCCCAATAGTTTCGTCATGCTGGAAATGTTTAAGTTCAAAAATGGAAAGCTTTATCGCGCGGAAGTGGTGCACGCCGACACCAATTACCATGCCAGCTCACCTTGGACGTCACCGCCCGGGCGCGAATAGCCGAGAGGAGCCGGATGGCGGAGAGGGTGGGATTCAAAACAAGTGAGTAACCGTGAGTAACGGTCAAACTCTGTAGAAGACTGTAACGTCTCCTACACGCTAAAGACAGTGCGTTCGAGGTTGACGCGACCCACTGAAACTACACACCATGGAACCCTCTAACCTCGGCTCCATCAGCACCCTTGCCTTGATGAAAACAGGTCATTTACACGCGATTTGATACGCAGCGATGTACGTGATTTGCTGCCGCATCGTCCCGTGGATGCGAACGGCGTGCCGTTGTGGATTGATCATCACCACAACGCCGACTCTCGCTGTGGCCCGCTCCGCTTGAGCCCGTTCGCGACGAGCCTATCGCGCATGCATTGCCAAAGCGAGCGCTTTTCAGTTCCGAATTAATGCGCCTTCTTGAGGTGGCTGTCGTACCAATCCAGGATGCGCTCGAACATGTCGACGTTGTAAGACATCTTCCGCGGCGAGTGGCCTTCGCCAGGATAGAGAACCATCTCAGTCTCGACTCCGAAATACTTGAGCGCGCGATAGAGCCCCTTGGACTGGCCCACGGGATTGTTCGTGTCGTCCAGGCCATCGAAGATCAGCGTGGGCGTGCGGGCATTGCGGATGAAGGTCGCCGGCGAATTGCGGGCGAACGCTTCGCGGTTCTCCCAGGGATTGCCCAGATACCATTCGTCGCAGGCCGGGCAACTTTCCGTCTCGAATTCGGCCTGCTGGTCGAAGACGCCTGCGCCCGCAACGGCGGCCTTGAAGCGGTTCGTCTGCGTGATCGCCCATTCCGACATTTCCGCGCCGTAAGACCAGCCGCCTATGCCGAGACGGTCGGGATCGACACTGCCTCTGGCAATCACCGCATCGAGTACAGCCATCAAATCCTTGTAGTCGCCGCCGCCCCAATCGCCGCGATTGGCCTTCACGAAATCTTCGCCGTAGCCGTTCGAACCGCGGGGGTTGACGAGCAGCGCATCGTAGCCATGCGACACGAGCAACTGCGCCCAAGCTTCGTCCCAGTCATAGCCCGCGGTGAAATTGCTCGACGGACCGCCATGGACAATGAGCACGAGCGGCCGCTTTTCGATACGCGGCGCGTCAGATGGTTCGATCAACGCGGCCTCAATGTCCGTTCCGTCGAAGCTCCTGGTGTGGAAGATCGTCGTCGTCGCAAGATGCACGCCCTCCAAGCCCTGCTGGAGATGGGTGAGCTGCCGGATGGTGCCGTCAGCGGCGCGAATGTAGATCTCAGGAAGATGATCGAAATCGCCGCCCACAAAGACAATTCCGCCGTCACGAAACACGTCGAACGAGTCGACCGAAAGCGGCAGCTCGATGCGCTGTGGCGCCATTCCCAAGCGGAAGCGATAAATCCTGTTGTAGAAGCCGTCGGCCACGCGCAACCACATCGTCGACGGATCGGTCCATTTCATTTCCGAAACCGAACGATCGAGCGCGCGGGTTGCGTCGTGAAGATCGCCGCGATCGATTCCGCCTACAAAAATATCCCGCGGGTCCGGTCCAGCCGTGTCGGTGGATCTCACCGAGAACGCCTTTCCATCGGGTGAAACCCGCAAGGAATCGAACGGCTGCGGCGGCCGGCCGACGAGCCGCAATGTTCCATCGGCCGCGGACCAGCTGTAGATCGCATCCGTGAATTCTTCCACACGAGGCCGGTCGGTGGACGCGACCAATATCTCGGACGGGTCTTGCCACTGGAAATCGTCGATTTTGACGCCTGCCGCGCCCACGCTGCGCGCCGTCTTCGCATCGGGATCGACGATCCACAGGCGCGAGAGGCCGCGCTCGTCATCGGCAATCTGCGGTCCGCTGTCTTCACCGGGTGCTGCATCGTCCTTCGCGAGATAGCCGATCGCGTGGCTGTCGGGTGACCAGTGAAAATTCTGCACGCCGTATTGGCGCGCCGTCACCGCCACGGGCACATCGCCGTTAACGGGCATCGCATAGACTTGCGTTTTGCCGTCGCGATTAGACAAAAAAGCGAGTGTGCGTCCGTCGGGCGAGAATTGCGGCGCGCGTTCGGCCTTTTTCGAGGGCGTGAGATCGCGGGCCTCGCCCGTAGCGATGTCCATGAGCCAGAGCTGCGGAGCCCAATCCTCGGGATAGGTGTAGACGATAAAGGCGAGTTTCGATCCGTCCGGCGAAAGATGCAGGTCGGCGATACGCCGATAGCTCAGTGCCTGCGCCGGCGTCAGCGGCGTTTGAGCGCCGGCCACTACGGAATTCACGGTAAAGATCGCGACACAAACTAGAAGCCTGCAAATGCTTGTCCGTAGATTCATCGGATGACACCCTCACAAGACCGGGATTCAATAGGGAAGTGTACCGCGTTCCATGTTCCTGGCGCGTTAGTGCCCACATGTCAAGAACTGTGTTTTAATGGCGCAACTTAGGGTATGGCGGAGAGGGTGGGATTCGAACCCACGGTTGAGTTTCCCCAACACTCGCTTTCGAGGCGAGCTCCTTCAACCACTCGGACACCTCTCCGCGTCGTAGCTTAGCAAACCGACTTATCGGTCACAACTTGCTTCGGTTGCCGGAGTGCGGCACCAACCTCGAACCGCGCGCGATACCCCATTCGTGGTAGCTGGAATGTATTGACACCGCAAGAGCGCGCGGGTACATTTGCGTTGTAGTTCTTGGAGGAAAACGTGCGCTCCAACATCCTCTCTGGCGCTCGCTCCTGCGTGATCGCATTCGTAGTCGTCGGCATGCTGAACCTTCCCGTGATGGCGGCGAGCTCAAAGTCGCTGGGAATGATCGTGAGCGCCGACCATGCCAGTCTCGATAACGCCAAGGCAGCGATTGGCGCCGATATTTACTCCGGTGACGCGCTCGCCACTGACATACGTGGTTCGATGCGCGTTAAGGTCGGGTCCGGCCAGGTGTATTTGCTCTCTGGCAGCTCTGCAATGCTCGTCCCTGAAGGAAACAAAGTACAAGCGAAGGTGGATCGCGGAACTGTTGATTTCTCGACGTCAATGCCCGAGCAGCTCGAAGTTGGAACGCCGATGGGAATCATTCGCGGCGCCGATGGCCAGAGCGTTTTCGGGCAAGTGGCCGTGCTGAGCCCCACGAAGATGCAAATCAGCTCGTACGAAGGAACTCTTCTGGTCACGGCGCTGAACGGCGAGCAGAAGACGATCGAGCAAGGCCAAACCTACGAGGCCACACTTGCTGCGCCCGAACCCGGCGGCGGTCAGAATAGTGCCGGGGTAGGCGGTACCGGAATCAATTGGAAGCATGTTGCGACCGTGGCGATCATCGGCGGAGCCGTGGGTGGCACGGCGTTGGGACTCTGGCTTGTCGAGACGGAAAGCTGCTCGACACCCCCTTGCAACTGACCGAGTTTGATTGCCTCGTAAAGCCCTGAATACCGAGCTTCTCCTAACGGAGCAGAGGTCCTGCCGGAATACGGTCCTTATTCACTATGTGATTTGCGAATACAGGGTACGAAGCGCGGCACCTGGCTGCAGTAATCCACGTAGAGCGCGCCAAAGCGCGTCCCCATCTCTCGCTCTTCAAACGAAATAGCCACCAGCATCAGCACGAGCCACGCACCTGCTACGATCCACAGGGTGCGAGTTCCCGCCAGAAGGCACGCGCCAAGAATTGCCAGGAACGACGCGGTATATCGTGGATGACGGATCCGTGAGTAAATCCCCCCGCGCTGAATCTCACCTGCGCCGGAGAGTTCAGTCTGCCCCACCAGGCGCGACCCTCCCAAATCTCGACCTACGCGCCAGAAAATCCAGCCTTCCAGGACAATCAACGCCAGACCAAGTACGAGCGCGCCCACCGAAGGCCAGCCAGACCGAAACAGCTCTCGATGAAATACCACGATGGCAATCGTCACCGGCAGCCAGGAGCCCGCGAGTCCCGCGATGTAAACCGCGCGCAGATGCCGCCGCCAGAATTTCACCTGCGGATGCACGACGAACCAGTACAGCGGAATCGGCAATTGCAGAAACAAAACAATCGCCGCGAGCCAGGCCGGTACAGTCACGCGCGCATCTTAGTCGAACACGGCGATCCGCGACAATCAGTGTCTTGCGATCTGTGGCAACGCAGGCGCCTGTTGCAGCAAGGAATTTGGCGCGAAACGTCATGCCTCCCGCCCAAAATACGTTCGCGTGGATATAATGAGAGGCTTACCAAAGTTGGTCTGACCCGTCGGAGAAAGAATGACTCGAGTGCTTCCGCGTCGAAGATACCCAGCCGTTTGGTGCGCGCTGCTCGTCTCGGCTTTGACGATTCCATCCGTCGGCCGTGCAGACGAGCCCTACGCCCGCAGCCGCGATTACGACCTGCAAGACATTCGCACGCACTTGTGGTTCAACGTCGAGGAGCGCCAGGTTCGAGGCGAGGTAATTGAAAGTATCGCGGCATTGCGTGACAACGTCTCCGAACTCCAGTTCGACTCCGTGGATCTGACGATCGAAAGCGTCTCGGTGGACGGCCGGACAGCCAGGTTCTCTATGACGCCAAGCAAACTTGTGGTGACGCTCGATCGACCCGCCGCCCGTGGGGACCGGCACGAAGTAACGGTCCACTATTACGCCCGGCCCAAGAAGGGACTTTATTTTATCCTCCCCGACAAAAAGTATCCGCAGCAACCAAGGGAAATTTGGACGCAAGGCGAGGCCGAAGACACGCGCTACTATATCCCGCTCTACGATTACCCCAACAATCGCACCACGTCGGAAATGTTGCTGACCGTCCCAGCGGCGTGGATCACGGTTTCAAACGGCCGGCTCGTGGGAGTAAAGGACGAACCGGACGGCACGAAAACCTGGGACTGGAAACAGTCCGAAACGCTTTCCACGTATCTGATTTCGATGGTCGCCGGAGAATTCGTGGAACGCGACGATTCCTGGCGCGGGATTCCGTTGCGTTATTTGGTGCCTCGGGGTGAGGAATCTACGATCGAGCCGACATTCGAACGTACGAAGCAGATGCTTGATCTTTTTTCCAGCAAGCTCGGCGTGGCCTATCCATGGGCGCAATACGCTCAAACCGCCGTTGACGATTTCGTCGCAACGGGGATGGAGAATACAAGTGCGACGACACTGACCACGCACTCCCTGATAAACCCCATGCTAGCGGCAGAGGATCACGACGGAGCCGACGAAACGACCTCGCATGAACTGGCCCATCAGTGGTTCGGGGACCTGGTCACCTGCAAGGACTGGGCGAATCTATGGCTGAATGAGGGCTTCGCCGATTATTTCCAGCGCGTGTGGAATGAGCGGCGTTATGGCGCGGATGACGCCGACTTCGAATTCTGGCGCGACCAAAACACATGGAACCGGCAGCCGCGGCTGTTTCCAGTCCCGATTGTTAGCCGCGATTTCGACGACTCAACCGAGTATCAGGACAACATCTACGACAAAGCCGGTTGGGTCCTCCGCATGCTTGACGAAAAGCTCGGTGACGAGAATTTCTACCGCGCCCTGCATCACTATCTCGATGCAAACCGTGGGCAGAATGTCGTCACCGCCGATCTGCAGAAAGCAATCGAACAGGCCACTTCGGTCAACGTGGATAAATTTTTCGATGAGTGGGTCTACGGCGCAGGAGCCCCGAAATTCAACGTGAGTTATGTCTACGATCTAGACGCGCACGAGGTGACGCTCACCGTCAAGCAAACGCAAAAGATCGAGGGGCGCGTCGGCTTATTCGATGTGCCGGTCGATATCGAAATCGCGACCGCGAATGGCCGCCAGACTCACTCGGTAGAAGTCAGCGAAGCCAGCCAGACGTTTACTTTTCCGGCGGACAGCACTCCGCTCATGGTGATCTTCGACCGAGGCGATCAAATTCTTAAAGCCGTCGACTTCAAGAAAGATTCTGCGATGCAGGTCTATCAATTGAAGAATGCCGAGACAACTCCCGATCGCTCGGACGCCGCTGTGGCTCTCGGCGACGTGAAAAGCGATCCGACCGCTGTCGCCGCGCTCGGCGATGCGGCGCAACACGATTCCTTCTGGGGAGTTCGCGTCGAGGCTCTCGAGGGTCTGGGTCGGATCGGCGGTCCGGACGCGGAAAAGCAAGTGGTCGCGGCTTTAAGTGATTCCGCGCCGTGGGTGCGCGACGTCGCCGTGACCCAGTTGGGAAACTTCAAGGAAGACGCGTCGCTTCCTTTGAAGCTATCTGGTATCGCTGCGACCGACCGGGCATATCGGGTGCGCAAGGCGGCTCTCGGCTCGCTGGCGAAAATTCAGGCGCCCAATGCTTTCGATGTGCTCTCAGCGGCGGTGAACACTCACTCACCGGACGACACGATTCGCGAGGCGTCGCTCGCTGCATTCGGCAGGCTCGGCGATGTCCGCGCCGTCCCGATCTTGATGGAATGGTCCGCGGTCGGAAAACCCGTAGGCAGCCGGCAAGCGGCGATCGGAGCGATCGCGGAGCTCGACAAAACCAACAAAGACATCACGCGAATGCTTATCTCTTATCTCAGCGAGCCCTATTTCGACGTGAGGATTGCGGCCATATTTGCCCTTGCCGCGCGTGGCGATCGAGACGCCATCGCTCCGTTGGAGGACATGCTGCAAAAGGGTGAACTCACCGTCGCGATCGGACCCTACGTCGAACTGGCGCTCCGCTTGCTGAAAGCGCGTCCGGTTACGAACTAATTAAATCCGAGCGTCCGGCTCCGCGAGAAGGATCCGCAGGTCGCGCAGGTTGTTGCCAGTGGGTCCGGTGACGATTGCGTCACCGAGCCGGGCAAAGAAGGTATGGGAATCGCTTCTTCGCAGAAAGTCGCTCGGATCAAGACCTTTGCTGCTGGCTCGCTCGAGAGTCTCGCCGTCCGCCGCTGCGCCCGCCGCGCGGCTGTTGCCGTCAATTCCGTCCGTTCCGGCACTCAGCACTGTGATTTTTTTCCCGGCAATCTTTCTAACAGAGGCCAAAACAAAAGCTGAGTTGCGTCCGCCGATCCCCTTGCCATTGACGGGACTGCTGAGTTCGCCATCGCACAGCATGGCCACCGGCCGATTGGGATTCGCATTTGCCTGGACCGCCAGCTGCGCGAGTAAGTAGTCCACAGCCTTCTCGACCGGCCAGTTGTCGGTCGCGTTGTCGCAGACGCAAAAATAACCCTCCGCTTCGCATGCGTGATGCGCTGCGTGGAGAAGTTCATGCTGGCCCAGCAGAAGAACGAAATGGGAACGCGCGAAAACAGCGTCACCTGGCTTGGGTGTTTCGCGCAACGAATGAGTTTCAAAGGTATGCCAAATCGCCGGAGGAAACTTGTCAACGAGCTTGTATCCCCCGGCGATGCGCTCGGCGTCGCGAATCGTGGACGGATCCGGCAATGTTGGTCCGGACGCCAGCGCGGATTCCTGCCCTTGCGGCACGTCGCTGATGGCGAATGTGAGTTTCATAGAGAGCGGAGCGGCCGCAGCGAGGCGGCCGCCCTTCGTCGCCGACAAATGTTTGCGGATGGCATTGATTTCATCAATCGGCGCGCCACAGGTAACCAGCGCAGAATTGAGCTGATCGAAATCGGCCAGACCGACCGCCGGGTCAAGAGCCTGTTCGACAAGCGACGAACCGCCGCCGGAAATCAAGAAAAAGATCAGCGTTCGCTCGTCGCAACGTGAAAGACGCTCCAGAATCGCCCGGCCCGCGGCGAAACTGCCTGCGTTCGGCACCGGATGCCCACCGACGAAACTCCTCCACCCAGGCAGCGGAGGCACCGGAACATTGGGAACCACCAGAATGCCGTCGGGAGAAAACTCAAGACCAAGGACGCGCGTCAGACCTTGAGCCATCGCGTAGGATGCCTTTCCGTAAGCGACCGCTACGATGGATTGGTATTCGCGGAGATCGATCGGCGCATTTCCGGCACGGATGATCGATCCGTCGAGGGACAGCTTTCTTTCGATCGTAGCGGGAATATCAATAGCCGCGAGGGTCTCGCGAAAAACTCGCTCCGCTGCCTGTTTCACGCTTTTTCAATCGCGGCGGCGCCGGCACGCGCCACGTCGAGGTCTTGATCTTCCGTTCCCGCGCTTGCACCAACCGCGCCAATCACCTGGTCATCCACGACCAAAGGCACGCCGCCGCGAATCGGCGTCTGCTGCGCAGGATTCGCGATCGCCAGTCCCAGGGCGGTAGACACATTTACCTGGTCACCCGCCATCGCGGGACCCGTAGCCGCGCGCCGCAAGGCCGCGGCCTGCGCCTTCACCAGCGAGATCGCTATCGAAGCGGGCTTTGCGCCATCCATCCGTTCAAATGCAAGCAGATGGGCCCCGTCGTCTACCACCGCGAGGTTCATCGGGACGCGAATCTCCTCCGCGCGTCGTTGCGCGGCGGCGAGCACCGCGCGAGCGCCTTCCAGCGTAAGCTTCGGATGATCTCGAGTGACAAGCGCCATTTTGATTTTCTCCGTGGATCAGAGGCCGAGCGCATCCGCATTTAATGCGTTGGGTGGGCGACGGCCTTCAACCACCGCTACGGCATTCGTCGCCGCCATCACGGCCATCTTGGTTCGCGTATCAATGGTCGCGCTGGCGATATGCGGCGCGAGAATCACGTCCTTGCGCGCCACCAGCGCCGCGCTCACCTTGGGCTCGTGCTCGTAGACGTCGAGCGCCGCGCCCGCGATTTTCTCTTGGCCGAGCGCAGCGACGAGTGCCGCTTCGTCGACCACCGGGCCGCGCGAAGTGTTGATCAGGTAGGCGGTGCGTTTCATTTTTTCGAAGGCCGCTGTCGAAATCAGGTGGCGCGTCTCGGGAAGCAGCGGGACGTGCAGCGAGATAAAGTCCGATTCTCCGAGCAACTGGTCAAAGCCGACGAACTCGGCGTGCAGTTCCCTCTCGACGTCTGGCGTCGCACGAATTCCATCGAAGTAGAGCACCCGCATTTGAAATCCCTGCGCGCGGCGCGCGAGGCCCCGGCCGATTCGCCCGAATCCAACGATGCCCAGCGTCTTCCCCCAGACGTCTCCGCCGAGAAGCTGATCGAGGTCCCATCCAGGCCATGTGCCCGAGCGCATCCATGCGTCGCCTTCGACCAGGCGCCGCGCCACTGCCATCAAGAGTGTCCATGCGAAGTCGGCGGTCGTCTCATCGAGCACGCCGGGCGTGTGCGTAGCCGCGACTTTGTGACGCGTGCAGGCGGGCACGTCGATATTGTCGTAGCCGACCGAAACCGTAGCCGCAACCCGAAGCTTCGTCGCAAGCGTAAGGAGCTCTTCATCCACTTTTTCAGTAAGCAGGCAGACGAGCGCGTCCTTCTCCGCGATGCGCTTCAATAGTTCGGCGCGCGGGATCCGTTCGGGCACTGTCCAGTATTCGGCATCGAAATGCTGATTGAGGATCGCACGTGCCGCGGGGAAAAGCGGCCGCGTCACAAGAGCTTTCGGCTTGCTCACGAGTGCCTCGCGGAGAAATTAACCCGCACAGGTGCAGTAGAATACACCACTACGCCTGAGTTCAAGCAGCGCGCCCCAGAATCCCGGCAAGGCGGCAGCATCGAATCCCGATAGCGCGCGCCGGACTCGTTGACGCTTGCCGCAACGGGCGACTATAGTGGCGCAGACGCGGGCATAGCTACGCTCTCGCGCGATGCCAATGGATTCGCGACTTCTCCACGATCTGATGAAACTTCTCGGCCCGCACGGTGTCCTGCACCAGCCCGAGGATCTACTGCTCTACGAGTACGACGGCTCGGTTGAAGTTGCGCGGCCGGACTGCGTGGTCTTCCCTCTCGCCACCGCAGACGTGGTCGGAATCGTCCGGCTCGCCAGTCACCACAACGTTCCGCTCATTGGCCGCGGAACAGGAACCGGCCTGTCGGGTGGCGCAATCGCGCGGCACGGCGGGATCATCGTTTCTTTTGCGCGTATGAAACGCATCATGGCGATCGACGCCGAAAACCAACGCGCGACGGTGCAGCCGGGCGTGGTAAACGCCGACCTCAGCCTAGCCGTCGAGCGGCTCGGCCTTCATTTCGCGCCCGATCCTTCAAGCCAAAAAGCGTGCACGATCGGCGGAAATGTTTCAGAAAATTCCGGAGGGCCTCACACGCTCGCTTACGGCGTGACCACGAACCACGTCGTTTCGCTCGAAATCGTGCTCCCCAGTGGCGACCTGATACGTCTCGGCAGCGCCGCACTCGATCCGCCCGGCTACGATTTGACCGGGCTATTGGTTGGCTCCGAGGGAACGTTCGCCCTCGTGACCGAAATTATTGTGAAGCTGACGCGCAATCCAGAAGCTGTGAAAACGCTACTCGCCGTTTTTGACTCCGTGGACGATGCCACCGAAACGGTGGCCGAAATCACCGCTCGCGGAATCACTCCGGCCGCGTGCGAGATGCTCGACGGCTGGACGATTCGCGCCGTCGAAGACTACGTTCACGCCGGATTCCCACTCGATTGCGCGGCCATTTTGCTGATCGAGGTTGATGGGCTGCGCGAGGTGGCCGAAGCGGAAGCGAAGGACGTCGCCGAGGTTTGCGGACTACATCACGCGCGGGAGGTGCGCGTGGCTCGCGATGCGCGCGAACGCGACCTGCTGTGGAAGGGCCGCAAGAACGCGTTTGGCGCGGCCGGCCGTCTTGCGCCGAGCTACTACACGCAGGATGGCGTGATACCGCGGACCAAACTTCCGGCCACGCTGCGGCGCATCAGCGAAATCAGCAAGAAATACAGCCTCCAGATCGGCAACGTGTTTCATGCCGGAGACGGCAATTTGCATCCCATCATTCTTTTCGACCAGCGTAACGAGCAGCAATTCCGCGATACGATTCGCGCGGGCGATGAAATCATCGAGTTCTGCATCCAGATGGGCGGCTCGATCACCGGCGAGCACGGCGTCGGAATGGAAAAGGACCGCCTGATGCCGTTGCTTTTCAGCGAAGCCGATCTCGCGCTGATGCGTCGCGTCCGCGACGTATTCAACCCGGACGGACTGCTCAATCCCGGAAAGATTCTCCCTACTTCGAAGGGCTGCGGCGAAATCTACGTGCGTCCCTGGCCAGCGGCGGTCGCGCCTTCCCCATGAGCGTCGGGGGCTCCGGCATCTCGTCGCGAATGGCCGAAATCGTTGGCGTCACAAATGCCATGAACGATCCGGCGCAGATCGCCGCGTATCAGATCGACGGGAAGTCGCCCACAGCAGTGGCACGGCCCGGCTCGAGCGAAGAAGTGGTCGAGATTGTGAAATTCGCGGCGCGTGAAAAGCTCGCGATTGTTCCCACAGGCGCCCGCACGAAACTCGGCATAGGCATGCCGCCGCGCCAATACGAAATCGCCCTCGATATGACCCGCATGGATCGCATCGTCGCGTACGATCCTGGCGACTTGACTCTGAGCGTCGAGCCAGGAATTCCCCTGCACAAGATTGCGAGCGCCCTTCGGGAACACCGGCAATTTCTCCCACTCGTCGTCCCGTTCGCGAACCGTGCGACTGCGGGCGGCACGATCGCCTCCGGCGTAGATTCTCCGCTGCGGCAAATCTACGGCACGGCGCGGGACTTCGTTCTGGGAATGGAGTTCGTCACGGGCGACGGCATCGCAGCGAAAAGCGGCGGGCGCGTCGTGAAGAATGTGACTGGCTACGACATTCATAAAATGATGATCGGCGCCCTGGGCACTTTGGGTGTGATCACGGGAATAAATTTCCGGACGTTTCCCCTGCCCCGCGCGACGCGGACCTGCATCGCGACATTTCGCGGGTCAGCGGGCGCTTGCGAATTGCGCGACGCCATCGCCAAATCGGTTCTTCGCCCTCAAACTGTCGAAATTCTGGCGGCAGCAGGAGGTTCAACCGCTGCGCTTGGCCGCCGCGCAGCCGTTTCCTTTGAAAACGACCGTTGGTCGGTCGTGGTCTCCTTCTCAGGTGACGAGCAGGTTCTCGACCGCGATCGCCGCGAATGGGAAGCGCTCGCACGCGGCACGGACCGCAGCGCGTTCGAATCGTTGACGGAGTTGCGCGCGGAGCCGGCGGAAAACGCGAATCGCCATATCGCCGAATTGCCCGCCGCAATCCTGGAGCACTCGCCGAATGCCGCGATCTTCAAGATCAGCGCGCTCCCCACCGACTTGGCCGGGATCGCGCGCGGCGTTCAGTCCATCGGGGTTCCGTGGTTGGTCGTGATGAGAGGCCTCGGCATCACCTATCTCACCCTCTTGCCGCCCGATCGCAGCGAAGGGTCGCTAAGGCTTCTGCAGCAAGAATGCACTCGGATTCTCAGCTTGTCCGGAAAAGCTCCGTGGGGGCGCTGCGTGCTTCTCTGGTGCCGGCCGGAATTGAAAAGTGAAATCAATGTCTGGGGCCCGCCTCCTGGCGATTTTGTGTTAATGCAGAAACTGAAAAGCGTCTTCGACCCAAGCGGCATTCTCAGCCCGGGCCGATTCATGGGAGGCATCTGAAGCGATGGCCACCACTCCTCCGCTCAGCGGATTCGCCGGCGCGGACAAGCCCGAGTACGCCGATTATTCCCGCTGCGTTCATTGCGGGCTTTGCCTGAATCACTGCCCGACCTACCGCCTGTGGGGCCAGGAAGCGGACTCGCCACGCGGACGTATTCGCCAGATGCAGCTTGTGGATGAGGGCCGACTCGAGATGGGCGAGAGATTCGTCACGCACATTGATCGCTGCCTCGATTGCCGCGCGTGCGAAACGGCGTGCCCCTCGGGCGTCGAGTACGGCAAGCTCGTCGAAGTAGCGCGAGCCCAAATCGAGCAGCATTACAAGCGATCTGTCGCGTCGCGCATCGCGCGCGATCTCGTGTATCGCCGGCTGCTTCCCTACCCGAGAAGAATCGCCGCAGCGGCGCGGCTACTGCGCCTCTATCAGCGCTCGGGACTGTCCGCGCTCGCGCGGGGCACGGGTATCCTGACGTTGCTCGGGCTGCGCGATCAGGAGCGGTTGCTTCCGAAAATAGACTCGGAGTTTTTCTTCGGCGATCTCGGTCAGACATTTCCGGCGCAGGGTCCCCGGCGTGCGCGCGTTGCCTTCTTTGCCGGATGCGTCGCGCAGGTCACTTTTTGTGAGCTCAATCGAGCCACGATCCGCGTCCTTCAGGCAAATGGGTGTGAAGTGGTCGTGCCCGCCGGGCAGGTCTGTTGTGGCGCGCTCGCGGCACATGCAGGCGTGCGGGATGTGGCCCGCCATCTCGCTCGCGCGAATTTTGCTGCGTTCCAGGCGAACGATTTCGACGCGATTATCACGAACGCCGCCGGCTGCGGCTCGACGTTGAAAGAATACACACACTTGTTCATCGCGGGCGGCGAGACGCAGACCGAAGCCAAGAACTTCACGGGCAAAATGCGCGACATAAGCGAATTCCTGGCGGACCTCGGCATGACCGCGCCTTTGCGAAAGCTTCCTTGGCGCGTCACGTATCAAGACTCCTGCCACCTTGTGCACGGACAGAAAATCCGCGAAGCCCCGCGCAAATTGATTCGCGCCATTCCGGGAGTGGAATTGGTCGAAATGCAGTTGGCGGACCAGTGCTGCGGCTCGGCGGGCGTTTACAACGTCACGGAGACCCAAACATCACTCGAATTGCTGGCGCTCAAAATGGATTCCACGCGCGCGACCAAGGCTCAGGCCATCGTCACCGCAAATCCCGGTTGCATCCTGCAACTTCGCGCCGGCGCCGCAATTCACGGCACCGGACAGGAGGTCCTGCACGTCGTCGAACTTCTCGACCGCGCTCTCAACCGTGGGAATTGATCACTTTTCTCCGATGAGGTAACGGCAGCCCTTCGGTCCCATTTGCGCCGAGTGCACCGCACCGGCAGGAACATCGCAACGATCCCCCACGTAAAATGTCTGTGATTGGCCGCCAAAAGTCACCGTCATTTCGCCGTCGAGAATGATGTGCGCTGTCAGACCGGCGTGCGCGTGGTCGGAGTAAGACGCGTCCGCACGATCCTGCCAGATATACGCGTGCGCGAATCCTTCCGCAGAAAGCTGCTTTATCAAATCCGCTTCATTCAATGGCGCCATGGCTCTAGGGAAATTATAGCAGGGACGTTCGCGTGTGGTGGGAGGAGCGCTCGCGAGCGGGGCGTGTGTGGGATCCCGCTCGCGAGCACTTTCCGTCGTGGATGAAATCAATCCTGCGGTGGAGGCGGAGGTGCTGATTGTCCCGCTCCGCGCCTGAAACGATTCGCCCCGCCCTGTTTCACCGTGTAGTCGGGCGGCACCTGAAACAGCGACGCGTCCGGCTCCTGCTTTTGGATATTCGTCAATTGGAACATCGTCGTGCCCATGCGCGGATCGCTACGCTTGATCATGACCACGGCCTGCAGTTCGGGCGAATACCATCGTTCATTCGTGATCACGATAGGATTCGCATTGCCGATCGCGCCCGCGGGAATCGTGTGCGTAGTACGTGTACCCTCAGCCTGCACGCCGTTGATCGTCTGCGTGCCGAGCGAAGTGATGGTCACATTCGGACGCCTGTTCGCTCCTCCCGTTCCGCTGGCCGGCCCAGATTCTGCGTCGGGCAATGCGCCTCCACCATGCCCGCCGCCGCGAAATCGCTTGGTCTGTCGCGCAACCTTTCGATCCGGGTCCAAAATATACTGCGTGCTGCCGACGCTGTCGTTGATGAACACCACATGCGGAGCGGACTGCCCGGACGTGCTCCAGGGACCGATTGCCGGCAATGTAATGTCGCGGCGCGTACGGCCCTGGCTGTCGCGGGCAAAGGTACCGGTCGCGCTGTGCTGGATCTGATTCCCGTCGGCGAGCGCCTGCGTCGTCTGGGTCGAAAAGCTCGCGCTGAAAGGCGCGCCGGTCACCGTCTTGCCCGCCAGACCAGCTTCAAATCCCATGAACGCCATCGCATCGTCCGACATCGCTCCGTGACCACCGTGGCGCCCCGGAGGCGGGTTTGGCGGCGCCGAGTTCGACTGCGCGTGGACCACGCCGCAAAGAGCGAACAGCGCTACAGCCGTAAGCGCCCAACCGATTCGCACGAACCTTACTCTAGGTGTCATCTTGTCTGCTCCTTGTGCAACTGCCGACGCCCCGTCGCGTCCACTACTCGTCAACCTGCGATTGCGAAACCAGCCGAATCGCCTGCGGCGACCCATCCTCGCCCAGCAGCAGATCGGCGGGAATCTGGTCCGTCGCGCCCGGGTCGGTGACCGGCACGCCAAGCGATGCAAGCGCAGGCCGCGAGAGAATCACGCGGACCACGGTACCTCCGTCAGCAGCGGTGGGATCATCGGAGTATGGCAACGGCACGAACGCCGTCGCGTATTCGGAATCGTCGGTAGCGCTCTCACTCGCCTGCTCTTGTGCCTGCGAGTTCGCCGGAGCCGCGACTGGCGAGATCACAGGCGACGATGAGGTTTTCTTGGCGTCCGTCACCGGCGCCACATTCAGATTCGTTGTACTTCGACGGTGCAGCGAGAACCCCAGCGCCAGCAGCACAGCCGCCGCGGTACCAAGCGCTGCAATCTGCCGCTGCGCTCTTCGGCGGGATGAGGCAGCTCTCTGCCGCCGGAATTCCTCCACCAGAGCGGCTCCCACACGAGGAGAGGCCCGCTTGCCGGCCTCGCGCCGTGCCACCTGGCGCAACGATGCATCGAGTGATTCGGCATCGGTCATCAGCCGGGCGCATTGGCCGCATGACTCGGCGTGCTCCAACGCTCTGTCGCGAAGGGCGAATCCCTCCGTTCCGGGACGTTCCAGATCGTGAACGACTTCTTCGAATTGAGCGCAGTCCATAAAATTCACCTCTTCGTTCACTCACCCACCGCTGAAACCCGGCGAACGACATGCGGTTCGCGAAGCTTTTCGACCAACATGGCCCTTGCGCGATGAAGCCGGGAGCGGACGGTCCCAACCGGGCAGCCAAGTGCCGCTGCTGCTTCCTCGTAGCTCATTTCCTCGAGCTCGCACAGAACCACCACTTCGCGGTAGTTTTCCGGCAGCGTGCCAACCGCTTGCCGGACCCGCCCGATATTCTCAACGGAAGCAAACTCGTCCCAGCTTGGGGCGGCGGAAAGAGCACCGTGGCCGTTTCCATTTCCATGGCTGCCGTACCTGCCAATTGCGGGTTGCGATCCGGCGCCGCTGGAGGCCGTGTCGCGGAGGTCGCCGGGATCGCCGTCGAACGACACCAGCCGCCGGTCCTGCTCCCAGCGTTTCCGCACGTGATTGCGCGCGACGCCAAAAAGGAATCCGCCCAGGGTTCCGCGAGTAGGATCAAATCGCTTGGGATCGCGAATCAGCGCCATAAAAACCTCTTGGGTCACGTCCTCAGCCACAGCCGAATTCCCGGTCATGTGCAGGGCGAAGCGGTAGATTGCGGGGTGCTTTTGCCGATAAATTTGCGCAAAAGCCTCTTCATCTCCCCCGGCCATCCGTCGCAGCAGAAGGGCGTCCGTGAGATCGGTCGTCTGAGTCATCGGTATCTATTATGGACGGCCCGTTTTGCTTCTCGTTACATATTCCGGCATGCGGGTACAAAGGTTCCCAAATTCTACTCCGGAAACGGCATACAGCCGTTACCGGCCCAAATCCTGGCGGCCAACCCGTCAATCCGGGTCCTTGACCAAAGGCTCGCGGTCAAATAACGTAGGGGCGCCGCTACCAGGAGGCGCCATGCTGGAGTTTGATCCACACGTTCTCGATGAAGAGCCGGTTCCGCCGCCGGAGGACTTCAGCAAGCGCGCACAGGTTCGGTCGCTCGATGAGTATCGAAAGATGTACGAGGCAGCCGAAAAAAATCCCGAAGCCTTCTGGGGCGAACAGGCGGATCTGCTCGATTGGTTCACGCCTCCCACGAAGGTGTTGGACTGGGTTCCCCCGCACGCGAAATGGTTTGCAGACGGAAAGATCAACGTCTCCCACAACTGCATTGATCGGCACCTCATGCGCAATCGCAATAAGCCCGCACTGATATGGGAAGCCGAAGACGGACCCTCACTTCAGTTCACCTACGCTGAACTCCACGAGCGCGTCTGCAGGTTTGCGAATGCGCTGCTGTCGATTGGCGTCCAGTCCGGCGATTGTGTGGCAATCTATCTGCCGATGGTCCCCGAGCTGCCAATTTCCATGCTCGCGTGCGCGCGGATTGGCGCGATCCATTCGGTGATCTTCGGCGGATTCAGCGCCACAGCCCTTGTGGATCGGATTTCCGATGCCAAATCGAAGGTGCTAATCACCGCCGATGGAGGCTACCGCCGCGGGAAACTCGTTCCGCTCAAAGACACGGCGGATGCAGCGCTGAAGAATTGCCCCACCATCGAAAAGTCCATCGTCGTCAAGCGCACCGGGCAAGATGTGGCTTGGCAGGGAGGGCGCGACCTCTGGTGGCACGAAGTCGAGAAAGCGGCTCCGAAGGACTGCCCCGCTGCGCCGCTTGAGGCCGAGCATCCTCTCTACATCCTATACACGAGCGGTACCACCGGAAAACCGAAGGGCGTGCTGCACACGTCGGCAGGGTACTTGCTGCAATGCACGTGGACCACGCGGCTGGTTTTCGACTTGAGAGACGACGACGTTTACTGGTGCACAGCCGACATCGGCTGGGTCACCGGCCACAGTTATATCGTTTACGGCCCGCTATCGAATGGCGCCACGATCGTGATGTACGAGGGCGCGCCAGACCATCCCACCAAGGATCGTTTCTGGCAGATTGTCGAGCGCTACAAGGTCACAATCTTCTACAGCTCCGCCACGGCCGTGCGCGCATTCATGTCCTGGGGAACGGAGTGGATCGACAAGCACAACATCAGCAGTCTGCGCCTTCTCGGCACGGTCGGCGAGCCTATCAATCCCGCCGCTTGGAAATGGTATTTCGAAGCGATTGGAAAAAATCGCTGTCCGATCGTGGATACCTGGTGGCAGACCGAAACCGGCGCGATAATGGTCTCCCCACTCCCGGGCGCCACGCCGACAAAGCCTGGCTCCGCGACTCTACCGCTACCCGGCATCATCGCGCGTGTGGTTAATATGAAGAACGAGCCGGTGCCTCCCGGTGAGACCGGCTATCTCACGATTCAGAAGCCGTGGCCTTCCATGCTGCGAACGATCTACGGCGACGACGAGCGTTACGCCCGCGAATACTGGTCCAAGATTCCCGGCGTGTATTTCGCAGGCGATGCCGCTCAGTGCGACAAAGATGGCTACATCTGGGTGCTTGGACGAGTCGATGACGTTATCAAAGTTGCCGGCCATCGCCTCAGCTCCATGGAAATCGAAAGCGCGCTCGTGAGCCACCCGACCGTGGCCGAAGCGGCAGTCGTGGCGCGTCCGGACGAAATCAAAGGCGAGGCGATCGTCTGCTTCGTCACGCTGCGTTCGGGCAACTTGCCATCGGGGGACCTCCGCGTCGCGCTGATGGACCACGTCTCGGTAACCATTGGCTCGATCGCGCGACCCGCCGATGTACGCTTCTGCGACGTGCTGCCGAAGACGCGCAGCGGAAAAATCATGCGGCGTTTGTTGCGGGAGATCGCGCACAAGGGCGGCATCACCGGCGACACGACCACGCTCGAAGACATGAGCGTGATCGAGCGCATCGCCAAGGCCCAGGGTAAAGAAGAAGAGTAGCGGTCGCGACTCGCAGAGTTTGGCGAATTTCCCCGCATTCGTTCTGGATTCGCTCTTTAACACCTATACGTTCTCGTTACCCCTTCGAAGACCGTGATGCGCGATCGCTGCCCGTTGTATATACTGCACGCCTTCGTACTCGCGACAGTTTTGGGGCGGATGCATACGCGGCGCCCACAGGGGGGCAAATGGGCAGGGTTCCGCGGCTGATCGTCCTGACCGCACTTGCTACGCTTTCATCACACATCGCAATCGCGCAGTCCGACGCCGACTGGCCGATGTACAGCCACGACCTCGGTTCCACGCGCTTTTCGCCTCTGAAGCAAATCAATGCTGACAATGTCGCGAAGCTCGGTGTCGCGTGGTCGTATCCCATGCACCCAGGCGGCGCCGGCCCAGCTGGCGGTGCCTTCGCTCAGGTGACTCCGATTGTCGTGAACGACGTGATGTATTTGCCCGCCGGAAACCGCGTCCTCGCGCTCGAGCCAGAGTCTGGCAAGGAAATTTGGAGTTACCTGCGGCCGAGCGGGCTCGTTTCGGCACGGGGTGTTGCGTATTGGTCCGGCGATACCGACAATCCTCCGCGAATTTTCTTCACCAGCGCGCACAGGTTGGTCGCGCTTAGCGCGCAAACCGGCAAGCCGGATCCCAAATTCGGCGAGAATGGCGAAATCACCATGGACGTCCCGTTCGCCGAGGTTCCGACGATCTACCGGAACGTAATCATCGTCGGGGCAAACGTGTACGGGCCGGGCGAGACCAACCTTCACCCGCAGGACGAAGTGGCCGCCGGAGTTCCAGGTGATTCACGCGCGTACGACGCTCGTACCGGGAAAAACCTCTGGGATTTCCACGCGATTGCTCAACCGGGTGAAGTCGGCCACAACAGCTGGGGCCAGGATAGCTGGAAGGGTCGCGGTGGCACCAACGTCTGGTCCATCACGGTGACGGTGGATGAGAAGCGCGGCATCGTTTACATGCCCTTCGGCGGACCTGCCGCGAATTACTACGGCGGCGATCGTCCCGGCGACAATCTCTTTTCCAACACACTCGTTGCCGCCGATGCGACAACCGGCAAACTGAAGTGGTATTTCCAAACCGTTCACCACGAGTTGTGGGATTTCGATTTGCCTCCCGAACCTGTATTGATGGATGTGATGCACAAGGGCAAGAAAGTTCGGGCGTTGGTGCAGACCGGCAAGATCGGCTACGTGTTTGTCCTCGATCGAGCGACCGGCAAGCCAGTCTTTCCCATCGAAGAGCGCCCGGTGCCTCAGGGCGACGCGCCCGGCGAACAGTATTCTCCGACGCAGCCTTTTCCAGTGAAGCCACCGCCCGTGGCACGCGTAACCATCAGCCGCGACGACATCGTGTCCCCGGACGACACCACGCCCGAGCACTCCAAAGCCTGCCATGAATTGTGGGACAAGAGCAATTTCTATAACCTAGGTCCCTACACGCCGTGGGTCGTGCATCGGTCGCCGGCCGACACCAAGATGACGCTGATTTTCCCCGGCGCCACTGGCGGCGCCAATTGGGGTGGCGCGGCGTCCGATCCAAACGTGGGATACTTGTTCGTCAACATGCAGAACTCGGGCTCAACCGGATTCCTCGAAAAGAACCCGAAGTACAACGCGCAAACCGTCGGCACGGAGGTTGAATACCATCGCGGCAGCGGCGCCGGCAGCCAGTACGGCAGCTTCAGCGCGCCTGCAAAAGACGCGAACGGCAACGTGATCGGCAACTGGCCGTGCCAGAAACCGCCGTGGGAAACCTTGTCCGCGGTGAACATCAACACCGGCGAGATCGCGTGGACGGTGCCTCTAGGCATTACCGAAGAACTTCCCGAAGCCAAACAGCACACCGGCCGCGCCGGAGCCTTTGCTGGCCCCATCGCAACCGCCGGTGGGCTCGTGTTCATCGGTGCGACCAACGACAACCGCTTCCGCGCGTTTGATTCGAAGACCGGCAAGGAACTTTGGTCGATGAAGCTCCCGTACACAGCGACCGCCGTGCCCATCACGTATCAAGGCAAGAACGGAAAGCAATATGTCGCGATCATGGCCGCGAGTGGCGGTGAGGGCAGCAATCAGGCCCTCATGGTGTACGCGCTGCCGTAGTTCCGAAGGCCGCGCCGCTGCTTACCGGTCCTATCTCCATCCCCGGAAGTCGGATTACCCAACAAGTGGTTCACCGATGTTCGGGCCGAGAAACGAGGCTCGAGCAGAAGCCAATCGAATGTTCGGCGGACAGCCAACGCACTACGGGTGCTCGCGCCGGCTGGCGTTCTCGGCCATCTCGATGGCCGTCCATGCCATGGCCAGAGCGCCTTCCCTTACGGCCCGATCTGCTTCCCCGGTGATGCAGTGCGCCGTAAACTCCGGCTGGTGGTTCACTGCGGGCAGCGAATTGATTCCGATCATTGGATGGATCGACGGAATCGCGTGCGACACGTTGCCCATGTCCGTTGACGCTGTCACTTTCTGCATCGCCGGTCCCAGATCCGGAAACGTGCGCCCTGCGGCTTCCGCGTTCCGTCTGTAGATCCGATTCATTTCGTGGTCGAATCGCATCTCGGCGTAGGGTTTGTCGCCGCCGCGAATTTCGAGCTTCGCTCCGGTTGCGGTCGCGCCGGCTTCGAAGCAGCGGTAGACCTTTGCTCGCACGCCCTCGAGGTCCTTCAGATTCTCGCCGCGAACGATATATTTCGCGGAAGTGTGTGCCGGGACCACATTCGGCGCGTCGCCACCGTGGGTGACGATGCCGTGGACGCGGTCGGTCTGCTTCAAGTGCTGTCGAAGCAGTCCGATGGCGGTCTGAGCGACGGTCAGAGCATCCGCTGCATTGATCCCCAGCTCCGGAAACGCGGCAGCGTGCGCTTCCTTACCGGTGTAGTAAACGTCGAACATCGCCGCTGCGATGATGTGCGATTCGAGCATTTCCACGGGAGCGGGATGGACCATCATGGCCGCATGCACCCCGGCGAAGGCGCCGCGCTCGAGAAGCAGAATCTTTCCGCTCGCGTTGCCAGTTTCCTCGGCGGGCGTTCCGATCACGCTGATCGTCAATCCCACCTCATCCGCCACTTTCGCCACCGCGATCCCCGCGCCTGCGGCCATGGCTGCGATCATATTATGGCCGCACGCGTGACCGATCCCGGGCAGGCTGTCGTACTCTGCGCAGATCGCGACGTGCAGAGGGCCCTTCCCCGCCCGCGCAACGAAGGCCGTCGGCAAATCGCAGATTCCGAGTTTTACCTCGATGCCGGCGTCCGCCAGTATTTCGGCGAGCCAGTTCGAGGCTTTCTCTTCTTCGAATCCAAGTTCGGGGTTAGCGTGAATCCGGTGGCTGAGGTTGAGGATGTCCTTCTGAATGCCCTGAAATCGTTCCTGAGCGCCCGATTTAGCGTTCATGGTTTCTTCTTTCCGTGCGCGCGCCGGTTTGGCGCGCTTCCTGCCCCGGATCATACGCTCTGAGCAATCCTCGAAGATAGCTCCTGTTGGCCCTCCCGGAATATCAGCGGCGACAGAAAATCCTGAAGTCGCCCGCTTTCCGCCAGCGTCAGGTGGTTCAGAGGAATCCCTATTTCGTTCCCATTGAGCAGACGCATCACGGAACCTAAGCCGACGACGGGATTCATTTCCAGAGACAGGTACAGATTCACTCGCACGGTCATGCCCGTCGATCAGGCTTTTGCGCTTCGGGATTGGCTGCCGGTATGGCGGCTCTTGGGATGGCCCGTCAATGAACGCGAAGGTCGAGTCCGAGGAGCGCCTTCAAAATCCATAATGTCGCTCGCGCGATACGGCTTTTCCCGCTCGCACGCCCTGCATCGAAGGCTGAAGACTCTCGTTGGATGCTCGTGGGCAGCAGCCGATCCCTTGCCGCTGAGCGTCGAATCCATTGCCACCAGAATTGCGGGCAATGGAATTGGCTGGCGGCAGGACAAGCAACGAACGCCACGATAGGATTGCTGAACAGTTTCAAGGTCCATAATAAGCGTCTCCTCAAGAATGTGAATAGCCCAACGAAGGGATGCGGATGATACATCGGGCGTCCGTCTCAGTCCAGACCAACTCCCACTTGCAGAAATCCCCGGTTCGTGCCAGTTTCGTGCTGGGATGATGACGCCGTTTAGGCGAGGAACGCCGCAAGGGAGCCAAGCTTGACTGACACTTCCCGCCGCCGATTCCTGAAGATTGCCACTGCCGGCATAGCGGGCGCTCGTCTCGGAATTCCTGCTCCCGCCGCCGGCGATCCTGTCCTCGGGATGATCTTCCCTCCCGCGAACACTCCGGTACCGCCCGAGGCTCACCTAATGTATCCCTCAGGCGTCCGTTTTCTGGCGACGGGTGTCGGCCTGGAGCGAATGACTCCGGAAGGGTACGACCAGGTTGTTGACCGCATCTTGCCGGCCGCCCAAAAACTGGCAGCGGACGGAGCCAACGCCATCGCAGTGATGGGTACGTCTCTCACGTTCTACAAGGGCGCGTCCTTCAATCAGCAATTGCAGGACAGCATTGCCAAGGCGACTGGTCTGCCCTCGACAACGATGAGCACGGCAATCATCGAAGGCTTGAAAGCCGTGGGCGGACACCGCCTGGCCGTCGCAACGGCTTACAACGAAGCCGTGAGCCAGCGCTTGCGTGTGTTTCTCGAGCAGTCGGGATTCGAGGTGCTCGTCGTCAAAGGCATGGGCATAGAAAGGTTTGAAGACAGGCCGCCGGTGACATCGGAGGAGTTGTTGAAATTCAGCGCAGGGGTTTGGCATACGGCGCCGAAAGCGGACGCGCTGCTGGTTTCCTGCGGCGCCCTGAAAACTCTGGAGCTTCTCGCGCCCCTCGAAGAGCGCTGCAAGGTGCCTGTCGTCTCGAGCTTGCCACACGCACTGTGGGCCGGTGTGCGCCTGCTCGGACTCAGTGGGCGCGCCCCGGGCTACGGCACGCTGCTCTCTCGGGGCTAGCTTCGTGAATCGCTTCGTGGAAATCCGGGAAACCGCCTACGATTCCGAGGGCCGCATCATCTTCGCGGCCATCTTGACGATGAACCGCCGTGGCGCCAGCCTCTCGCCTTCCAGCATCAACCGGTTCTTCGTACCTGAAATCACGCAGCTTTTGCCCTGTGCGAGCCCCGCCAGACCCACGCGGGCGACCTTCTCTGCACTTTCGGCGCTGCGGAACACGCGATCTGGCTGCTGCGCCACTTCCTGGAACTCCGTAGTCGTCGAACCCGGGCACAGCGCGCACACCCGCACTCCGAACTCTCGCAGCTCCTCGGCGATTCCCTCAGCGAAGATCAGATCGAACGCCTTCGTCGCCGCGTACACGGAATTGAACGGCACAGCCTGGAAACCAGCTACCGAGGCCACGATCAGCACATCGCCATGCCGCCGCGCGACCATGGCTGGCACGTACAGACGCGTCAGTTGCACGACGGCAGAGCAATTCACCTGGATCATTTCGAGCATGCGCGGTTCCGGGATCTCGTGGATGTATCCGAACGCACCAAAACCGGCGTTGTTGACCAAAAGCTCGACTTCGATCCCTTTGCGGCTTGTGAAGCCGAGAATTTCGGCCGGTGCTTCCAGCCGGACCAGATCCGCAACGAACACCTCGACCTTGATTCCATGCTTCGCCGAGAGGTCGGCCGCCATTTTTTGCAGCCGGTCGATTCGCCGAGCGGTAAGAATCAGATGCACTCCCGCGGCAGCCAGCTCTTGTGCCAACGCGAAACCGATTCCGGCGCTCGCCCCGGTGACCAATGCCCATTTCCCAGCCCATTTCTTGGACGAGTTGCCGCTCACGGACGCCTCCTCGAACTCACGGGGCATGAAAACACAGTTGGGAATGGTTCGAAAGAAGGAAATTGAATGCGGAGGCGAATTAGGCGGCGCGGTCAGTGCGATCGGTGCGCGGGAAAACCGAGTCGCGGATGCGTCCACCTTGCTCTTTCAACCGGTCGAGCAGGCGGCGCGCCCAGACGAATTGCGCTGCCAGAACCCCGAGGCCGAGCAGGATCGTCAGCCAGCCCGGGCCCGGCGTAACGATCATTATGACACCGAGTGCAAGCAGCGTGAACCCGAAGAGGATCTTCAGAATGCGTTTCGCTTGTTGTAAACTTCTAATGAGCATCGTTTTGGCCCACTCCACCCGTCTAGATGCGTCGTCCGCGATGCGGACACTACAGTGCTACTAGCACGTACACTGCCAATAACGGGGTCGGCGGCACTTCGCGAATTCCCCGATAAAAAGGGCTTTCGGCAGACGTATGGCCGATCTGAATTTGCACGCAATTCCATTTGTGGGAATTTTTTACGCTGCGAGGGATGAAAATATGGATTTGCTCACCGTTCGTCTGGAAATTCCCAAGGACGCGAATCTGATCCTCGGTCAATCGCATTTCATTAAAACTGCGGAGGACCTCTACGAAGTAGTGATCAATACCGTGCCGGGCGCAAAATTTGCTGTGGCGTTCAACGAGGCATCGGGGCCGTGCTTGGTGCGAGTGGAGTCGAATGAAGACGAGTTGCGGCGCGCAGCTGCATCGAATGCCCAAGCGATAGGCGCTGGCCACGTCTTCGTTCTCTTGGTCCGCCAGGCCTTTCCGATTAATCTGCTGAGCCGCGTTAGAGATTGTTTCGAGGTCTGCACTATTTTTTGCGCGACGGCAAACCCAGTCGAAGTGGTCCTTGCCCAGACGGAGCAAGGGCGCGCCGTGCTCGGCGTCGTGGACGGCAGCCCGCCGAAAGGCGTCGAGAGCCCGGAACAGGCTACGCAGCGCCGCGAGTTCGTTCGGAAGATCGGTTACAAGCTCTAAAGGAAATCGAAAGCGAAGGCAGATCGCCGGATCCTTCGCGGCATCCGATTAGAATCTGTAAACCAGGCCAGCGGAGATTTTGGGATTGTACTGGTGCGTGCCGAAGAATCGCGTGCCAACCATGTCAGCCTGCAGACGCAGCCCGAGCCGTTTGTGACGGGGGTTGAGATCAACTCCGCCGCCGGCCGCGAAGGCGAAGGCTCCGTCTCCGCCGAAAAGCGTCTGAGGCAAAAATTTGGCTCCGCCCACCATACCGTGCGCCCACACTTCGATCTCTGGGGCTGCTGCCAGCCTGAAGCGAACTCCTCCCAACCCCATTTCGATTCTCGTGTTGACCGCGCTATTTGGCGCGAACGCGGCCGCAAATTCCCCGTCGCCGCCGAAATGGCCTCCGTGGGGGTAGTAGACGAGGGAAGCGTTAAAACCGTTGAGATTGCCAGTCACGCCGGGGAGCTCGTAAAACACGAGGTGCGTGAATCCAACGTAGGCTTGCCAGTTGTAGCTTTGGAGAACTCCGTATACACCTTGGGGCACCGGTTCAGGCGTTGGCGCCGTGAGCGCCAAAGCATTGGTGCCAGGGAAGGCCTCTGTTGGAATTGCGGGAGATGCAAACGCGAAGACGGGCACGGCGGATCCAACCTGCAGCGATATCCCTGAGTTCACTTGAGCGCTGGCCGCGGACGTAAGAATCAGGACGATTCCGCACAGAAACGCAACGTGTCTCATACCAATCTCCCTCAGACACCACCCGCGAGTTCCCCCACCCATTTCATTAGAGCGGGGAGGCGAGGGCCTGTCCACTGATTTGATAGGAGGGGGCGCGAGGGAATTACCGTCCCCCGGGTACAGCCACGATGCGGACCACGTACGCGAAGGAACCTCGGTACCAGGGTTGGAGGAACTGGACTTGCCGCTAGATCACAACGCGGCCGCAGCACGATAGCGAACCAAAAGAAGCGTGATGTCATCAGCCTGCGCCGCACCGCGAGTGAAAGCCTCGATGGAATCGAGGACTGTTTTTTGAAGATGGTCCAGGGACGCCTCGTGCAGATCGGAGAGAACCTCGCGCAGGCGGGGAACGCCATACATGTTCTGATCCGGGTCCATCGCTTCGGTGACTCCATCACTGAAAAGGACCAGCGTATCGCCCGGCCGGAGCTTCATGCGCGCAGTAACATATTGAGTACCCGGCATGAGGCCGACCGGATAAGAGCCTTCCGTGAATGGTTCGTCTATCTCCCCGCGGCGCAACAGAAACGGCGACGGGTGACCGGCATTGATGAATTCGAGCTGGCCTTCCTGGTCGAGGACCCCGAAAAACATCGTAGCGTAGCGGGCGAGTTCTACGTGCTCGCAAAGGAAGTGATTGATGTGGTCCACGACGAGGGCCGGTTCGATGCCGATTCTCATGCCCGACAGCGCGCCTTGAAGCATGGTCGTGAGAAGTGCGGCGCCAAGCCCTTTACCGGAAACGTCGGCGATGATGAACGCGGTGCGGTCCTCGCTCATCGGGAAAACGTCGAAGTAGTCGCCTCCAACCGTCAGGCAGGGGAGGTTGATGCCGGTGACGCCGAGATAAGGGAAATCGCGGAAGCCGCGCGGAAGAAGCGCCTGCTGGATGTCGCGGGCAATGCCGATTTCCTGTTCCATGCGCTGGCGTTCGCGCTCGCGTTCGACGAGTCGCGCGTTGTCGAGAATGCTCGCAGCTTCAACCGCAAGAGCGTCCAGAATCCTACGGTCGAGCTTCGAAAACGCAGCGGGACGGCGGGAATCGAGATACACGACGCCGAGAAAATCGCCGCGTTTATTGTGGACCGCCGAATCCGAGGAGCTGGCCCGCGGCATGGTGTACAGCGGAATCGCGACCACGGCGCGAAGGCGCTGCGCGATGATACTTTCCGCCGCCTGAAGATCGAGGCCCGCCTGCGCGAGGTCTTCGGTGATGATGCTCTCTTGCTGATCGACAGCCTGACGCAATGCGGTCTGGCTGGGAGCTGCCTCCGTGGGTGATAGGCGCGTCCCACCGCGGCCGCGAGCGAGACGCACGTGAAGCGGTCCGGAAGGTTGAGCTTCGAGCAGGAAACCCCGATCCGCATCGGTGATGGCGACGGCGTGGTCCAACATGGTGGCCAGCACAGCCTCAAGCGGAAGCCGGGAATGGAGAAGCGCAGTCGCTTCGAGCAAGAGGTTGAGTTTGTGAAGTCCGCTCGGGGGTGTTTCACTGCTGGAGATGCTCTCAATGCGGCTTAGGAGATCGGGAATAGAGGTATCGAGCAACGACGACCGGAAAATGAGCTCGTAGAAATGTTCGACGCCGAAACTGATCACATCGTGATCTTCCAAGATGCAGCGCGTGACTTTTTCGCTGTTGACGAATATCCCGTGGCGCTGGCCGCGATCTTCGAGGTAGTAACGGCCGCCCTCCGACACGAGCGCGGCACACTGGCGCGAAATGCGCGGGTCCCTGAGCTGCAGGTGCTTCGCGGTCTCGCCGGAGCGGCCGATGAGAAAAGGCGTTTCGGCGATGCGCACAAAGTGGCGAGACCCGTCGGGAGCAATAACCTCGAGGCCGGTCTCGCCGTTGGAGGGATTGTCAGACATTTACATGACTCGACGCAGAAGTTGTAGCGCCGGCCAGCCGCTGGCAGAAACCTGCGTCACTTGGAAAAGCTGCGAACGCCGTCGGCTTCGGTATCGGATACATCGAATACCGTGAGCAGCTTGGTGACCTGCAGGACTTCCTGAAATTTCGTTCCCAGATTGCAAAGACGTACGGATGCGCCGCGGGTTGACGCACTATGATGCGCGGAGACAAGAGTGCCGAGGCCGGTGCTATCTATCAGTGTGATGTTGGCCAAATTCAAAAGGATTTTTTTCTTGCCCTCGGCAAGCAACGCTTTGATCTTTTCGCGGAACGCATTCGTCTCTTCACCAAGCACGATGCGCCCATCGAGCGCGACCACGGTCACGCCGCCCACTTCCCGGTCGGTCATTTTCAGAGGCATGTCTGTTCCCCTCGTCTCGAAATCCTCCAGCAAGCCGACTGGAGTGGATTGCAACGCTATTTGAGCCGGGACTCCAGTGCGGAGGCAGCAGCGGGGCGCAGTATATACCCGTTGTTGCAATGCTCGCCAGCATTTGCCGCGCGATGCGATCTGCGGCAAGAGTGCGCGGGTTCGTTGACTTGATGATGAGCGGCACTTAAAATGTCGTGCAATGCCCGGCCCCGAATCGCTCATCGGTCAAACGATTTCTCACTACCGCGTCGTCGAGAAGTTGGGCGGCGGCGGGATGGGTGTGGTCTATAAGGCCGAAGATGTCACGCTCGGCCGGTCCGTCGCGCTGAAATTTCTGCCGGAAGACGTTTCCAGAGAAAAACAGGCTCTCGATCGGTTCCTTCGCGAAGCGCGCGCGGCCGCGGCGCTGAATCATCCAAACATCTGCACCGTCTACGAAATCGGCGAGCACGAAGGCCGCCGGTTCATCGCCATGGAAATGATGCACGGGCAAACTCTGAAGCATCGCATCGAGAGCGGGACGATGCAGGTGACCGCCCTGATCGGCTTCGCCGCACAGGTTGCCGACGCGCTCGACGCGGCGCACGGACACGGCATCATCCACCGCGATATCAAGCCAGCCAATATTTTCATTACGGAGCGCGGTCAGGCTAAGGTTCTTGATTTTGGCTTGGCAAAGCATTTTGCGCCGGGCGGGCATGAGCCGTATCAAGGCGAAACGGTGGCCACGACTGACTACGTGGACCCAAACCTGACGAGTCCCGGCGTCGCGCTCGGCACCGTGTCGTATATGTCGCCGGAACAGGCGCTTGGACAAGAAGTGGATGCGCGAACGGACCTGTTCAGCTTCGGAGTGGTGCTCTACGAAATGGCTACGGGACGCCAGGCCTTCGCGGGCCCCACGTCCGCGGCGATCTTCGATGCAATTTTGAACAAGGCGCCCACTTCACCCGTGAGGCTGAATCCGGAATTGCCGGTGGAACTCGAGCGCGTGATCAACAAGGCGCTTGAAAAGGATCGCGCTCTGCGCTACCAGCACGCGTCAGACATTCGCGCGGATTTGAAACGCCTGCAGCGCGACTCCGATTCGGGTCGCTCGGCTTCAGCGCAGGCGGCATCGCCGACCGCGGCTTCCGCGGCCGATGCGAATTTGCAACGCGGCAAGCGGCCACTTTACAAGGAGGCTGTCCTCGGCATCTTGGCGGTGATTGTCGTCGCGGCTCTCGCGGCGGGAGGCTACTTCTATCTTCACCGCGCGCCCGTGCTGACGGAAAAGGATTCCGTCGTCGTCGCGGATTTTACGAACTCCACAGGCGACCCGGTGTTTGACGGCACCTTGCGTCAGGGCGTTTCCGCGCAGCTTGAGCAGTCGCCATTTTTGAATCTCGTTTCGGACGAGCTGATCGCCCAGACGCTCGCGCTGATGAACCACCCGAAACAGGCGCGTCTCACCCAAGAACTGGCGCGTGACGTATGTCAGCGCACAGGCAGCGCCGCGACCATCGAAGGCTCTATCTCGAGCCTGGGCACCGAGTACGTGTTGGGTCTGCGCGCGGTAAATTGCCGAACCGGCGACCTTCTCGCGGAAGAACAGGCAACAGCGGCCGGAAAAGAGGGAGTTCTGAGTGCGCTCGGCGACGCCGCGACGAAGATTCGATCCAAACTCGGAGAATCGCTCGCTTCTGTGAAGAAGTATGACGCTTTGGCCAATGACGTGACGACTCCGTCGCTTGAGGCGCTGCAGGCATATACACTCGGCAATCAAACGGCTGATGTGGCAAATGACTACACCGCTGCAATCCCCTTGTTTGAACGGGCCCTTTCCCTGGATCCGAATTTCGCCATGGCCTATTTGCGCTTGGGCCAGAGTTATCAGCCCCTCGGTGAAATGAACCTTTGTGCGGAGAAAACTCGCGAGGCATACGAATTACGGGAGCGGACGAGCGAAAGCGAGAAGCTTGCGATTTCGTCGTTCTACGAGTTGGTCGTCACCGGAAACCTGGAGGCTGCCCGTACCTCCTATCAGTTGTGGGCGCAGACCTATCCGAGGGACGAGGAGCCGCCGGAGAGTCTCTGGATCACTTACACCTTTATGGGAGACTATGACAAAGGTCATGCTGCGGCACTCCAGGCCGAAAGGAACAACTCCGCCAGCGGCAATAACCTTGTGAATTTGATCTACAGCTACCAGTGGATCAATCAGCTCGATCAGGCCATCGAGACCGCTCGGGAGGGACGAAAGCGCAACGTTGACTCTCCGTGGATTCCTCTGGTTCTTTACACAATCGATTTCCTGGAACACGACACCGCAGCAATGGAGCAGCAAGTTGCCGGCGCGACGGGAAAAACAGGGGTTGACGATCAGATACTGTTCCTCGAATCCGAAACTGCTGCGTATTATGGCGCGTTTGCCAAGGCGCAGGAGCTCACGCGCCGTTCCGCGGATTCCGCGCGAAGAGTAACTCAGAATGAAACGGCGGGGGAATACGAGGCCCATGACGCCGTCCGCGAAGCACTGATTGGAAATATGGCGGTTGCCAAGCACGAAGCCGAAACTGCTCTCGCGGGAGCGCATGGCAGGCAGGTTGAGGGCTTCTCCGCAATCGCTCTCGCCTTGGCCGGCGAGACCACTCAGGCCGAGCACCTGGCTGACGATCTGAACAAACGGTTCCCAGAAGACACGAATGTAAAGTTCGACTATCTGCCAATGATTCGCGGCGCCCAACTACTTCCGACTCGTGATAGCGCGCGAGCCGTAGAGGCTTTGGCCGTGTCTGCACCATACGAATTGGGAGAGACCAATACTTCCTTCACGTTCGCTCTGTATCCCGTTTACCTTAGCGGCCAAGCATATCTAGCGGCGAGGCGTGGCGCGGAGGCGGTCAGCGAATTCCAGAAAATTCTGGATCACGCTGGCGTTGTAGGGAACGAACCGATCGGCGCGCTCGCGCATCTGGGTCTCGGCCGCGCATACGTTCTGGTTGGCGACAACGCCAAGGCGAAGACAGCTTATGAGGATTTTCTGGCGTTGTGGAAGGACGCCGACCCTGATATTCCAGTATTCAAACAAGCCAAAGTCGAATACTCCCAGCTGCAGACGCAGCTGCAATAGACTGCCTGGCCCGGCCGCGCCGATATTTCAGCAACAAATTGGAGGCTCTCGTCACGCCCTAGTTTCCGGCCGAACCCACAGAGAATCAGCAGCGTGACGCATGCTGGACAATCGTGGTTCTGGACTCACTTGATTGCCTGACAACGCCGGCTCCTTGACCCTCATACCAGCAGCGGTCGCCCTTGACGCCGCAGGCCACCGTTTGTTACGATCTGCTCGCTGCTCTAACCAGCAGCGCTTATCAAGAGTGGCTGAGGGTACAGGCCCTAGGAAGCCACAGCAACCTGGTCCGAGAACCAAGGTGCTAACTCCTGCCCCTTAAAAGGGCTCTCAGGTCAACAGCGATTCGAGCCTGGGAGATTAGGGAGAGATAAGATCCTCAACTGATCCTGAGTTCTCGGGACCGATTGAAGATTCAACTCCCGGACTGTATTTGGGAAAAGTGTGGGCCTCCGCTTTGCGCGGCTCTCGTACTTTTCTATTGCGGCGCACAGAGCGACCGCGAAGACCTTGCCACATGCGCAGGGCTTCGGCTCGCACCGGCGCAAAGGGAGCTACACCATGAAATTCGCAACGAGAACGATTCACGCGGGCCAGCCGTCGGAGCCCGAGACAGGCGCGCTGGTCGCCCCGATCTTTCAAACTTCTACGTACGAACAGGAATCGCCCGGGCAGGACAAGGGCTTTTCCTATTCGCGCACCAACAACCCGACGCGCCAGCGGTTGGAGACAGTGCTGGCAGAGCTGGAAGGCGTGCCGTTCGCGGCCGCTTTCTCCTCGGGGTTGGCCGCTGAGAACGCCGTGCTGCAAGCGTACCTGCGCCCGGGCGATGAAATCATCATCCCACTCGACGTTTACGGCGGCACGTATCGAATCCTGAACAAGGTCTACCAGGGTTTCGGTGTGGTGACGAAGCAGATTGACACGTCCGATTTGAAAGCCGTCGAAGCGGCGTTGTCGAGCAAGACGCGGCTCGTCTGGATCGAATCGCCGACCAATCCGCGATTGCTGATCACGGACATCGCGGAAGTCGCCAAGTTGGCGCACGATCACAACGCTTTGGTGGTTGTAGACAACACGTTCGCGACACCCTGCTTCCAGCAACCCTTCGAGCTGGGCGCGGACATCGTGGTCCACAGCGTGACGAAATATCTCGCGGGCCACTCGGACACGGTGCAAGGCGCGGCCCTGGCGAGGGAGGCGTCGGTCTTCGAGCCGATCAAGTTTTTGCAGAATGCCACCGGCGCGGTACCTTCGCCATTTGACTGTTGGCTGACCATGCGCGGACTAAAGACGCTTGAGCTGAGAATGCAGCGGCACGAAGAAAACGCGCTTGCAATCGCGAATGCTCTGACTGGGCACGCGCTCGTACGCCGCGTCTACTTTCCGGGCCTCGCGACCCATCCGGGTCACGATGTTGCGCGACGACAAATGACCGGCTTCGGAGGAATGGTGTCATTCGAGCTGAACGGAACGCTCGATGAAGTGATCGCGTTCGCGTCGTCGCGGCGCTATTTCACCCTCGCCGAGAGCCTGGGCGGAGTGAAATCGCTGCTGTGCCATCCGGCGACGATGACGCATGCTTCGATTCCAGCCGAGGCGCGCGCTCAGCTCGGCCTCTCCGACACGTTGCTTCGATTGTCACCGGGGTGCGAGAACGCTGAAGATCTCGTGGAGGATTTGCTCGCGGGCCTCGCGGAAGTGGCAACTGCGCGGGCCTCGCGAAAGCCCGTCACCGCGGCAGCACGCTAGCTGCTTGCGATAACACGATCGGATCATCAGTGCCTCGCAAAGTTCGATGGGGAGTGCTGGGAGCGGCATCGATCGCGGTTCGCCGTGTAATTCCGGCGATGCAAAATAGCGATTGGAGCGAGATCGCCGCGATCGCTTCTCGCGCCCGCAGCAAAGCCGAAGACACCGCTCGGATGTTCGGCATTCCCAAAGCATACGGATCATACGAGGAACTTCTGTCCGATCCGGAAATCGAAGCAGTCTATAATCCCCTTCCCAACAACCTCCACGTCCCTTGGACAAACCGCGCCGCGCAGGCTGGCAAGCACGTGCTATGCGAAAAACCTCTCAGCATGAACGCTGCGGAAGCGCGAAGCCTGGTCGAAGCGCGCGATCGCGCAGGCGTCAAGATCGGCGAGGCTTTCATGGTGCGGACGCATCCGCGATGGATCCGCACACGAGATTTGGTTCGCAGCGGGCGCATCGGAGAATTGCGGCTCGTCAGCGGCCTATTCAGCTGCTTCAATCGGGATCCCAAAAACGTCCGCAACATTACTGAGTCCGGAGGCGGAGCGTTGCTCGATCTCGGATGCTATTTCGTGACGCTCTCGCGCTTTCTTTTCGAGCAGGAACCGGCGCGCGTGATGAGTTCGCTCGAGCGCGACCCGGAAATGGGAACCGATCGGCTGACTTCAGCAATTATGGAATTCCCTGCCGGACAATGCGTGTTTACGTGCAGCACGCAGCTTGCGTATCACCAACGGATGTTTCTGTTGGGGACCAAGGGACGCATCGAAATCGAACGGCCGATCAACCCTCCGACCGGCGAACCATGCCGGATTGTGATTGACGACGATCCCGGCGACCCAACGGGCGCGAGCATCACGTCGGAAATAATTCCCGAGTGCGATCAGTTCACGATTCAAGGCGATTTGTTCTCGCGAGCGATACGCGAAGGCGGCGAGGTTCCCGTCCCGCTCGAAGATGCGATTTGCAACATGGCCGCGATTGACGCCATCTTCCGCTCCGCGGAATCTAGCGAGTGGGAAGAACCGTAGCTCGCGCGGAGACGTGCCTATCCCGGCTTCCGCGCGGTGATGATGCTGTAGTCGAGAATCACTTCGCGATACTCCGGTGACACGAAACCGACTGCGCTAAGGAACGCCTCAATCTCACCAATCGAGTAATACCTACCTTCGGTCCCGGCCATCAGGAACACCGAATGCGCGGCGATCGGCAGCGGGCCAGTTTTGTCGCGATTGAGATGGCGGTCGTGGATCACGACGAGCCCGCCCGGCGGAAGCGCCGCAAATGATTTCTCCAGAAGAAGCTTCACCGTCGCGCCGTCCCAATCGTGCAAAGCGTTTGACCAGAGATGGACGTCGTATCCCGCGGGCAGTGGGTCGCGAAACATGTCGCCGGAAGCCACGCCGACGCGCTCGGCAAGGCCGCGTTTCGCGATGCACTTCTCGGTGACGCGATCCACCGGCGGCTTTTCGAAGACCGTCGCTTTCAAATGAGCGTGTGCCGCGGCGATGCAGCAGGCGTAAATGCCCGATCCGCCGGCGATGTCCAGCAGGCCGCGGCGAGCTTTCAGATCGAGGTTCGCGGCCAGCACTGGACCAACGTACATGCCGCGCGAATCCATGGTGCCCGTGAACTGTTCGGCGAATGCGTCGTCTTCCATCGCCTCCGCCCAGGGCTTTCGGGCCGTCGCGCCGGACCAACTGGGTTTGTCCGTTCGCAGGGTTTCGAGCAGCCCCTTGTACACGGGACGGTCAACGAAATGAACGAAGTATGGGCCAACGAACCACGGCGAATCGTTCACCAGGAACTCACGCGAAACTTCCGTGAGATGAAACACTTCGTCTTTCTCTTCGATATAGCCCATCGCGCAAAACAGCGTAAGCATCACGTCCACCGGCCTCTCGGCAAGCCCGAGCGCAGCGCAAATGGTCCGCGAGTCCGTCGGTGATTTTGCGAGCCAGGAAAAGAAATCGAGTTCGACGATTGCGGCGGCCACGAGTTCCGGCGCGCAAATGCCGTCGCGTTGGCGGAATATCTCCATCGGATCCGTTTTGGGTCTGAGAGTGAGATCGTCCATGTGGGCATGGTAAAACAGCTTGGCGCGGCTCCGCTCGCTCCTTTTTGGTTTTTCACACCGCGCAGGGTTCCGAGTTTGATATCTTTGACGTCGAAAAGAGGTCCACCGCCGATGGGACTGCGCCATAACTGGACGCGAGATGAAATACGGCAGATCTACCGGCTTCCCCTTCCCGAACTGATCTTTCAAGCGCAGGTTGCGCACCGCGAATTTCATCGCCCCGAGGAAGTGCAGCTTTGCAGCTTGCTTTCGATCAAGACCGGCGGCTGCCCGGAGGATTGCTCCTATTGTTCGCAGAGCGCGCATTACAAAGCGGGCGTTGCTCGCCAGGAGCTCATGAATCCCGCCGATGTTTTCCAAGCGGCCAAACGCGCGAAAGCTGAAGGCTCGACACGATTTTGCATGGGAGCGGCATGGCGGCAGGTTTCCGACGGTAAGGAATTCGACCGCGTACTAGAAATGGTGCGCGGCGTGGCGGCGCTGGACATTGAAGTATGCTGCACGCTGGGTATGCTGACGGAATCTCAGGCGCAGCGGCTGAAAGAAGCAGGGCTGAGCGCCTATAACCACAATCTCGATACGTCGCCTGAGTTCTACGGAGAAATCATCACGACGAGAGTTTTCGAAGATCGTCTGCGAACGATTGCCCATGTGCGCAAGGCTGGCATCACGGTTTGCTGCGGCGGCATTTTGGGAATGGGCGAGACTGACGAAGATCGCGTGGGCTTGCTCGAACAGCTTGCGCATCTCGATCCGCATCCGGAAAGCGTGCCGATCAACATGCTCGTACCCAACGAGGGAACACCGCTTGGCGGGGCGGAAGAACTCGACCCGCTGGTGATGGTCCGTACGATCGCGACTGCGCGGATTCTGATGCCCGCATCAAGAGTCCGCCTGGCGGCCGGCCGGCGAGGGCTTTCTCAAGAAGCGGTTACGCTGTGCTTCCTCGCGGGCGCGAATTCCATTTTCTCGGGCGAAAAACTCCTCACAACTCCGAATCCCGGCGTGGATGCCGATCACCGGCTGCTCGAAACGCTCGGTATGCGAGCAATACAGGGTGCGTAAGATGAGCCCGAGCGCGATCAACGAGCGGATGGCGCAACGGTTGGATTCGCTGCGCGCGCAATCTCAATTGCGCACCCTCGATACGCCTGCCGGAATAAATCTGAACTCGAATGACTATCTTGGGCTTGCGACCGATCCGCGTCTCAAGCAAGCCGTGCTGGATGCGGTCGTACAAACAACGACCGTTGGTTCCACCGGCTCGCGACTCCTTTCCGGGAATTCCCACGAATGGGAAGAGGCGGAATCGGAATTCGCCGACTTCGCGGGAACAGAAGCGGCCCTCTATTTCGGTTCCGGATACGCCGCGAATTTGGGATTGCTGACGTCCATTTTGAAGCCGAGAGACATCGTTTTCTCCGATGCGCGAAACCACGCGAGCCTGATTGACGGAATCAGGCTGTCGGGCGCAGCGAAAGTAATCTATCCGCACCGCGATCTGAGTTTTCTCGAGGACGCGCTGCGTGAAAACTCAGGAGTCGGTGGCTCTAAGGTGATCGTCTCGGAGACTGTTTTCAGCATGGAGGGCGACATCGCGCCGATCACCGACCTGCTTCGCCTGGCGCGGACGTATGGCGCAGCCGTGGTGCTCGACGAAGCGCACGCGACCGGCGTCCTCGGACCGCACGGCCGAGGGATTGCCGCCCAGCATGCGTGTGAAGGCGAGATTCTCGCGATCGTCCATACGTGCGGAAAGGCGTTGGCCAGTGCGGGCGCGTTCGTATGCGGCGGGAAGACGCTGAAGGAATATCTGGTCAACTGTGCCCGCACCTTCATATTCAGCACCGCGATGCCGCCGTATTTCGCCCGCCATATTCAAGCCGCGCTTGCTCTGGCTCGCCAGGAAGACGCCGCACGCGCGCATCTGCGCGAAATCGCAAGTCTTCTCCGAGAAGATTTAGCCGCGCGAGGGTTCGACTGCGGGACGAGCGCGACCCACATCGTGCCGGTGATGCTCGGATCGAACGAAATGGCGCTGCACGTGGCCAGCGAGGTGCAACGGTGCGGGTTCGCCGTGAGGGCCATACGGCCTCCCACCGTTCCGGTTGGCAGCGCGCGCGTCCGCTTCTCCTTGACGAGCCGGCTTTCGCTCGACGACCTTCGCCGTCTTGCGCAGGCGATGGACGCGGCGTGCAAATCGCTCCCGATAGCCCGTGCCGCCAGCGCCGTTCATGCCTGAGCGTTTCTTCATAACCGGAACGGACACCGGAGTGGGCAAGACGGTCGTCTCCGCTCTGCTCTGCGCTGCGCTCGACGCGATTTACTGGAAGCCCATTCAGACGGGCACACGCGAGGGGACCGACCGCAGAACGGTGATGCGATTGGCGCGGCTCCCTCGCGCTCGAACCATTCCGGAGGCTTACCGGTTTTCGCCGCCGGTTTCACCGCATCTCGCTGCGCGACGCGCTGGCATGCGCATCGGGCTGCGAGCCATCCGGATGCCGCAAATTGCGCCACGCGAGAATCTGATCGCCGAGGGGGCAGGCGGCGCGCTCGTCCCAATCAACGAGGTGCAGATGATGACGGACCTGATGCGACATTTGAAACTGCCCGTGCTGCTGGTTGTGCGAACGACGCTCGGCACGATAAATCACACGCTGCTTTCGCTCGCGGCCTTGCGTTCCGCGCACTTGCCGGTGCGCGGCGTCGTCATGGTTGGCAAGCCAAACCTCGAAAATCGGAAAGCGATCGAGCGATACGGAAATATTCAAGTTGTTGGAATCGTTCCGTGGATCAAGAAAATCGATCGCCGCATGCTGATCAAGACTTTCGACCACAATTTCGATCGCAAGGCTTTTCGCGCATGAATCCCGGTCTCCAAATTTGGCACCCTTTCACGCAAGAGGCTCTCGACCCGCCGCCGATTCGAATTACCAAGGCCGAAGGTATTTATCTCTACACCGATGACGGCCGCAAACTCATCGATGCCATTTCGTCGTGGTGGGTGAATCTTCACGGCCACGGCCACCCGGCAATCGTTGCCTCCATTGCGGAACAAGTTGCCAAAGTCGATCACGTCCTGCTCGCCGGATTCACGCATGATGCCGTTGAAGATCTTCGCGGCGGCCTTCGAAAGATTCTTCCGCCAGGGCTCGAGCACATTTTCTTTTCCGACGACGGCTCTACGGCCGTCGAAGTGGCGCTCAAGATGACGGTCCAATATTGGAAGAACGTCGGACGGCCGGAAAAGCGTTCCGTCGTGGCGCTCGAGCATGCGTATCACGGCGACACGGTTGGCGCGATGTCCGTAGGCGCGGATTCAGCTTTCAGCGATCCCTTTCGAGAAATGTTGTTCCCGGTGTACCGCGTTCATTCGGCTTACTGCCACCGATGCGCCGTGGGAAAGGTGCGCGCAACATGCCGGATCGATTGCGTGGACCAGTTGGAGCAGTTGCTCGAGGAGAAACACGGAGAGATTGGCGCCGTAATCGTCGAGCCGCTGCTGCAGGGCGCCGGCGGCATGATCGTGCACCCATTCGAATTCCTGCAACGCGCGCGCCAACTTTGCAGCGAGCATGATGTTCTGCTGATCGCGGACGAAGTGCTGACCGGTTTTGGACGCTGTGGGAAAATGTTTGCGTGCGAACTGGCGAACGTCGTTCCTGACGTGATGTGCTTGTCCAAGGGGCTGACGGGCGGAGTCCTGCCCATGGGCGCTACCGTGTGCACGAGCGCAATTCACGAGGCATTTGTGGGAGCGGACCGTAGGCGCACTTTTTATCATGGCCATTCATACACGGGAAATCCGATCGCGGCAGCCGCCGGCGCCGCAAGCTTGCGGATATTTGAAACCGAACCAGTGTTCGATCGCATCCGCACAATTGCCCGTATCCATTGCGAACGGCTGCAGGCCGTCCGGAATCATCGCGCGGTGGCGGAGGTCCGATCCATTGGCACGATGGCAGCGGTCGAGCTGCGAGCCGATGATGCCGGTTATTTCTCCAAGCTTCGGCCAAAGCTCTATAAGTTTTTTCTCGATTCCGGCGTGCTGCTGCGCCCGCTGGGCAACGTCGTGTACGTTCTCCCGCCGTATTCAATTTCACCGGAGGAGTTGCATTACGTTCACGATCGAATCGCGGAATCGCTCGACATGTGCCAGGATTAGTTTCTGAAGGAGAGTTTGACTCGGCCTGGCCTGGAAAGTAGAAAAACACTGCGATGAGCGACAGAAATCAAGTGTCAGACTCGGCCAAACCGCTCGTGGTGGGAATTGGGGGCACGACCAGAGCTCTGTCATCCACCGACCGTGCGCTCCGCATTTCCTTGCAGGCGGCGGAGGAAGCGGGCGCGCGCACATGCCTATTCGACGGGGCGTTCCTGTCGCGACTTCCTCACTACGCGCCGGAAAATCCTGAGCGCAATGACGAGCAGCGCCAGCTGGTGGAAATGGCTCGGAAAGCCGACGGAATAATCGTCGCCAGCCCGGGTTATCACGGCGGCGTTTCAGGGCTGGTGAAAAACGCGCTCGATCTGTTCGAAGATTTGCGGGACGACCAGCGAGCCTACCTCGATGGGCGCGCGGTTGGGTGCATCGTCAACGCCGCCGGGTGGCAGGCCTGCGTGACCACGCTCGCGGCTCTGCGCTCGATCGTGCATGCGCTTCGCGGGTGGCCAACGCCTTTTGGCGCAACTCTGAATACGACAGAAAGGATCTTCGACGACGAAGGCGTATGCAAGGATAACAAGGTCGCCGTGCAACTTGCCACCGTCGGAAGGCAAGTCGCCGAATTTGCCTACAAATATCACCGCTGAATTCGAATGGTGGAGAGGGTGGGATACTTACCCCGGCCATTTCGCGACGCTACCATCTTTTCAGGAATATTCATGACAACCGCATAGATAAAGGCGATTCTTCGTTCTCTCCATTTTCAACGTGTTCTACTGTTTCAGCTGCTTGGAACCAATTTCGCCCCAAACGGACACCAAAGAGCGGGATCGAATCGCACCTTGCGCGATACGGCGTCGGGCTCGGCTTTCACCAAGCTTTGACCCACCCCAGCGAGGGACGCGCCTGCCCCTTGGGCAGGTGCTCTACTTGGTTCGAACGGTTGCTGGTTCAAATCAGGCCCCGCAACCAACCGAAATGATAGGGGCCTTTCCGGATGTTTCTTATCGCGAAAATTCCAACGCCGTACTTCTCCACGGTCGATCCGCCAAGCCGCGTGTAGACGCCTCCATGCGGCCATGCCGTTCCGATCAGATTCCTTATTTCTTCCCGAAGCGTCCATGAATTCCACACCAAAACGACGACGGCACAAAGCCGGAGCGCGTTAGCCCAAAATGGCAGAACAATGGCTGCCGATCAATCGACGGCAAAGACGATAAAAACTCCCCCGCTGTAATTGCGAGTGAGGAAATAGTACGCGAGATACCAATCGTTGGGGCGCTCGACTCCCGCGGTCACCAAGGAATTCGACAAATCAAAAACAAAGCAAGGCGAGCTCGTGAACGATCTCAAGAAAAAGCAAAGCGGGAGGAAGAAGAGGATGCGGAAATCTCGGATTTCCTGCGCGCGGAAACATTCACAAATCCGCGGCCCGTCATCCTGGACGGCCGAGACATGATTGCTTTCGATTTTGCCGGTAGCTCCCGATGCAGGCCGAAAAAATCGACCGAGCGCGTCATCCAAAGGCTCGCGGGCGAGACGTGGGTAGACGAGCAGTCCGAAGAGATCGTGCGGCACGAAGCGCACTTCGCCCAGGCCGCAAAAGTCGGCGGGGGCTTGCTCGGCTCGCTGGGCAAAGGTTCGAATCTCATTTTCGGGCAGAAGCGAATCAACGACGAGGCGAGGCTGCCGTCGTGCGTAAAAATCCATTTTCCCGAGCGCATCGCGTTCGTGAGGTTAAGGGGCCATACAATCGATCGCTGCAGCGACTACAAAAAATTCCCGCGGCAACGAATCTCAACACTGCGGGCTCGAACTGAGGATCGCTGGCGCTGTGCTCGAGCGCCACAACCCTTCGTTGTCATTGACAGCGCGCCACTGGCGCATCAAATCGAGGTTGTGCGCGAGCGTTTTCTCGTCGAAGAATTTGCGGATATTCGGATCGGCCGCGACGCCATCCTTGAAACTCGCGTCAGATTCCCAAGCCGCGGATGGCTATAACGCTATGGCTATAAAGCTAAGGAAGTCGCTTTGCTTTCCGAGGGCGAGACCGCAACGCGTGCTACGCCGCTCGCGTAGGGCGGTCGAGTCAAATAGCACTCCGGGACAGGAAAGCGTTCGCCTCGTGCAGTGGGTGCTATTCTTCTTAGACATCGGGGCCCTCCTGTTGGCTTCGCATCGCATCGATGACGCCAGCCAGCTTGGCCAAGGTCATTGTCTCAGCAAATAGCATTTCAAAAGGCAGATCAACCTGGAAGTCGTGGCTAACGCGATTGAGAAATAGTGTCGCCGAGAGCGAGTCGCCGCCGAGCTCGACAAAGTTATCGTCGATTCCGATTTCGCGGATTCCGAGGGCGGCAGACCAAATCTCTGCGACACTTTTTTCGGTTGGGGTGCGAGGTGCAACACGACCAAAAGTGCCGCTGTTTTCTGTGGGTTCATGATTCATACGCGACCCTCCAATATGATCGGGATACGAGCTTGAAGAACCAGCGAGAGTATGCCGTGCTGATCCATTCAAACAAACCGAGTGAGAGTCTATATCACGGGCTCACGGTTAGGGAACCGCCTGTACTCGTCGGTGAAGTCAAGCCGTTGGCGTACTGTTCGAGAGTGCGGTTTTGCCAGTCTCGTTAAAGGAACGAACACCGCCGGAATAACGCAAGCGCGAGCGAAACTAGAGGCGCTCGAACAGTGTAAATTTCGTGCTTGACATGGCATCGCTGCTCCTTTCGAATAGCGGCGCTAACTGCGGATGTCTAACCCATGTGGTTGTTCCCCCTATCAAATGGAACCAGGACATAACGTGCCAAACCACGTGGAGGCCTATACGGATCCAAGATTACGATGCAGAATGCTACTTGGAGAGACAATAATTAACATACGATTATGACCGACCCACGAACAGAAATTCGGTTCAAGCCCGATGTGATTTCTGCATCGTTCGGGCAACGCCGGGTCTGGTTTCGCGATCAGTTGGTGGGGGCCTCGCCCGCTTACACCGTTTCGATCAGGATTTTCCTTAAAGGACGTGTTGACATAAGCGCGCTCGAGGCTGCGCTTGGAGACGTAGTACAGCGTCATGAGAGCCTGCGGACCACATTCTCTCAAAGGCATGGTGCGCTGTGGCAGATGATCCATCCAGCCGTAAGGAGCGCGCCGCTCTCCGTTTGCAGAGTGCCCGGCGTGGAAGATCTCACCCTAGCTGCGCGGTATCGGTTCGATCTTGAGCACGACTTTCCGTTCCGAGCGCATCTGTTCACTTTCGACCTGCATCGAAACCTGCTGTTATTAGTCACCCATTGCATTTCCATAGACGCTTGGTCCCTAAGGCCTTTGGCTCAGGACTTGGCGACCGCCTATGCCGCTCGGTGCAGGGGCGTGAGACCTCTATGGCCGAAATTGTTATTGCGGTACCGGGATTACACGTTGTGGCAGCAAAAGTTGTTAGGGAAACAAGCCGATCCCAACAGTCTCATTTCCCGGCAACTCTTGTACTGGAAAAAGGTGCTAGGTGGCCTGCCGAGCGAGACTCGTCTGCCCGGCACGCAAGCAAAACCGAGGCGGATCAGCACAAACCGCAATTGGGCTCTGTTGCGCATCAATTCTAGACTCCATAAAGCTCTCCTGAAGACCGCCCAAGATAATGCGACGAGCCTGGCAGACGTCCTACAGGCCGGGCTTGCTGTGCTGTTAACCAAACAAGGAGCCGGAAGGGAGATTCTGGTCGGGACCGTCGTTTCCGGACGGAAACACCCCGGGTTGAAAGAGCTTGTGGGGCAATGCGCAAACACGATTGTGCTTCGTATCGATACGTCCGAGAATCCGAGCTTCCGCGAATTGCTCAAGCGAGTACGCGACGCGACTCGAGAAGCTCTCTTAAATTGCGAACTCCCATTCGAATACTTTGACCAGGCGCGAGATGCGCTGCACAGCGAGTGCCCTTTATTTAGAGTGCTTCTAACTCTACGGAAGGAACGCACTGTGATCTTCACAATGCCCGGCGTGCGCTGGGAGGTGCAGCCGCTCAGAGCAGCCACCGGAGACACGGATATCATCTTCGACCTGATCGAGCGGCGCACCTGGGAAGGAGCACCAGAGGGAATTGAAGGCAAGATGGAATTTGACAGCGACCTATTTGCTCCGGCTGCAATCGCGAGAATTCTAGAACATCTGGTCCATATTTTGGAAATCGTCTGTGCCGACGGACCGACTGTCCATGAGGCACTCGGAAGCACGGCGGGCCATCCTATCGATTCGTTCGACTCTGCGCCACCGTCGCCTCGCACTGGCGCACGTGCTCACTGGCAGCAACTATACGTTCCCGCAACTGATCCTCTTCAAGATCAATTGAGTTATATCTGGGAGAATCTGCTCGGGATCCAGCGAGTGGGGATATGGGACGACTTCTTGGACCTGGGTGGCGATGGCATCTCATTCGCCCGAATGCTCGATGCGGTCGAACAGGCCTGCGGGGTCCGTCCTCCGATCATGGATCTCTGTCATGGAATCACAATCGAGAGATTGTCGGAGGCGTTGGTTCGTCAGGTGCCCCGATGTCCCTTCCAAGTACTACACGCCCGCAAAGGCAAGGAAACCGCGCCATTCTTCTTTTTGCACGGGGATTGGAATAGCGGAGGCTATTACTGCCGAGAGTTGTCGCGCCGTATGGAAACAAGTAGACCATTTTACGCGTTGCAGGCTCATGGGCTCAACGGCTTCGCCATGCCGAACTCCATTGAAGCTATGGCTGCGGATCATCTCGGAACGATTCGGGCAATCCAATCTGAAGGCCCTTATTACTTGGGTGGACATTGCAACGGTGGGCTACTCGCGTTCGAAATCGCTCGCCGCCTACGGCAAGAGCGACAAAGTGTGCCTGCGCTCATCTTGATTCACTCGGAGTGCCACCGGCACGACCCGAGCCTTTGCACCGATGACGCTACGCGGAAAACTCAAAGTGGCGAAGGGCCGGCATCCGCAGGAATCCTCAAAGCTTGGCTGAATAATCAGTACCTCCATGCGGTTACCCGGTATGCCCCTCAATCTTACGTCGGCAAGACGACGGTGCTTTGGCCACGCGACGAAATACCATTTGATGGCGTGGATCCGAAGCTGGCCTGGCAAAAAGTTGCCGGCGAAGTTGAGCTGCGACTCATTCCCGGCGCTCACCTGACCTGCCTTACTCGTCACGTCGGCGCTCTCGCGGCCGAAATGAGCCGCTGTTTGCAAGAGGCCGACCACGTCGCAATCTAATGGCGTTTCTCCCGTACCTCTGGGCTGGGTACAACATCTTGCGAGCCATGCCGGACTCCCGTGCTACCGCGTTGACTGTTACCTTCCGCCCATATCGCCGGCCAGATCCCACGGCAGTTCCGACTATGGCCTTGTACGATTCACATCGTTTGAACTATAGTCCGTCCTTCTAAGAGATCCTGGCATTGTCTGCAGATCCTGGCCGAGATGCGGAGGGGCGCTCATGATTTCCTCTCATAATGCAACCAAGTCCCAGGCTGCACTCGAAAGCGAGCACTGCGTTGCGCGGTTCAGGCACGTCACCAAATCCTACGGTAACACTCAGGCACTACGAGGCATTGATCTAGAACTGCGCACGGGCGAAATTGTGGTTGTTCTCGGCCGAAATGGAGCAGGGAAGACATCCACGGTTCGGATCCTAGTCGGCTTGACAAATCCGACGGCTGGCACCGTCACAGTTTTCGGGGAAACCCCCGGCAACATTCGAGCTCGCGCGAGACTGGGTGTCAAGTTACAGGCATCGCAGATGCCGGATACCTTGCGGGTCCGAGAACACATCAAGTTGTTTTCATCCTACTACGCTGCCCCTAGACCTTTCGCGGAAGTCGTTGAATCAGCGGGTTTGAGAGGTTTGGAAGGCCGGCTTTTCAAACAACTGTCGGGCGGAGAGCAGCAACGTCTGCTTTTCGCTCTCGCGATATGCGGTAATCCTGATCTCGTAATTCTAGATGAACCCACCGTGGGGCTGGATGTCGAAGCGCGCCGTGCAGTCTGGGATCAGATACGCAGAGTAGCGAGTGAAAAAAAGACCGTACTGCTCACCACTCACTATCTTGCAGAAGCGGATGCTCTCGCGGACCGAATCGTCGTGATCGACGCAGGCAGAGTTGTCGCTGAAGGTACCCCGAAGGAAATAAAAGCAAGCACCGGGGGCAAGCGGATCCGCTGTACGTCGAGTTTGGCCCTCGACGTGGTGCGATCCCTGCCGCGAGTGATCCAAGCACGGAAAACGGGTGACGTCACAGAGATTCAAACTGATGACGCGGATTTAACTATTCGGCAACTGCTTGAGCGAGATGCGGAACTGGCGAATGTTGAAATCGTGGATGTTCCGCTAGAGGACTCCTTCCTGGCCATAACTCAGCACAATGACTCGCAATAGCCGTTGGCGTGACATCCGACACAAGTATTTACGTGACGGGCGCGCCACTAGGATCTTCTTGCTGGAATCCACATACGAAGTGTTGAAATTGTGGAGACTTCCGTCTTTCGTAATTCCAACCATCTTGTTCCCCGTGATTTTCTATGTTTTGTTCGGTTTGGTGCTCAGTTCCACTTTTCATACCACTGAAAGTCTGGCCAAACTGATGGTAGCTGATTTTGGAGCTCTGGGCGTGATGGCAACCTCTATGTTCGGCTTCGGTGTGCGAGTATCGGTGGAACGTGGCCAGGGTTGGTTAGAGCTAAAGCGAGTTAGTCCCGCACCGATATTCATTTACTTCGCTTCTAAGCTTGTAGCAAGTGTAACGTTTAGTGCGACTGTCATATTGATTATACTAGTACTGGGCAACACTTTTGGTGGGGCGCACCTGGGAGGCGGGCAGGTGTCGCTGCTTGGCGCTGTCCTGTTGTTGGGATGTATCCCCTTTTCGGCCTTGGGCTTGGCCATCGGATGTTTTGCCGAAGCAAGCGCTGCTCCTGCTGTTGTGAACGCGATCTTGTGGCCGTTGGCATTTCTCTCTGGGATGTGGATACCACTAGAGATGCTGCCGCGTTCATTGCAACGCTTCGCTCCATTTCTTCCGGCCTTTCACTTCTCGAGGCTTGCGGGACGCAGTGTCGGCGCCACGGAGAGCGAACCAGCATGGTTCCATCTACTGATACTGGGCGTTTTTACGCTGTGTTTCCTGGCGATTGCTGCGATAGGGTTCCGACGGGACGAGCGCTAAGAGCGCGTTTTCGAACCTGAACTTCGCCGCCGTTGAGTCCGCTCTCGGACGGTGAGAGAACATGAGGTACTTTTCGCAGCATAGGTCCTCAGGCCAGACTTTTCAAACGGGATCTCTTCCAAAATCGCATGCAGTTGCGGCATGTGTTCGTCGCTACCGCCTCAGCTCTTTGTCAGTGGGTTTGGAAGCCTTTTCGAGTTTGGGTTGCTAATTCAGCTGTGATCTAGGCGTAAAGCCGATTTCTTTTCAGTAAATGCTTGACAGTGGCGATTCCTCACGTATAATCGCCCCGTTCAATGTAAAAAGTCGGCGGACGAACTCCCCAACGCGCACTCCTCGTCTGTTTTCTCTCTACATCGAAATCTAGGTTAGGTGAGCAAGAGGCTCCGCACGGACCTTTGCGCTAGGTTATCACCTATGAAGAGATCTGGACTGGTCGACGAGTCCGCTCGCCCTAAGCTGCGCCTGGATGCGCAGTTTCTTCCGATTGAGCACGGCGTTCTGTTTCGTTCGCGCGGCAAGCTGTTCACGCTGAAGGGCGCCGGCATCTATGAGCTCGTGTCATCGCTGGCGCCCCATCTTTCCGGCGAACTTACGATACGCGATCTTTGCGAACATCTAGTCCCCGGAAAGCAAGAAGTCGTCAGGCATCTGCTCGAAACGCTGATCGCAAGACAGGTAGCGATCAATCGAGTGGACGAGGAGATTTCTCTTCCGGCAGCGGTGCTCGCTGGCTTCCGTGGCCAGATGGAGTTCATCGAGCACTTCTCTGATCACCCCATACAGCGCTTCTCCCGCCTTCGCGAGGCAAATGTTTTCGTGACCGGATCTGGTCCGGCGCTGAGCAGCATTTGCATTTCCCTGGTGCGGAACGGCATAGGAATCGTCACTCTGGATCAGGACGTGAGCACCCGCGAACAAGAGGAATCGGTCGCTCGTGAGGTGGAAAGTTTGCGGGCAGCGGGAATCGAAATCAGAATTGCGCATTCCTCTCTTTCATCCCAGTTGGACAATTGTAATCATCTTCCAACGGCGATCTGTTTTGCTTCAGACGAGCCCAACTTCGGCACCCTTCTCCAGATCAACGAGCAGTGCGTACGGCGCGACGTGCTTTTCATTCCTGGTTACGTACTGGACGGTAAGGCAGTCGTGGGCCCAAGCGTCAGAAGGCGAGTGGGGTGTCTTACCTGCAGCCTGCTCCGTCGTGCGCCGCATCTCTCGTCTGATCTCGAGGCCGAGTTTTGGCGCGGGATCGCTCTGTCGCAATCGTGGAACCGAGATGTGCAGCCGCCCTCTTATCCTTCCTTGCGCATTTTGGCAAATTTAGTGGCCTTTGAAGTCTTCAAGACGCTCACAGACCATCTCGCTCGGGATACTGATGGCGCGATTGCGTCGGTTGATCTGGAGACTCTAGAAACACGGACCGCGCGGCTCATCGCACATCCGAAATGCCCGCATTGTTCAACGCTCGCGCAGGGAAACCGTTCGTGGGCAACAGTGGGATATTTTGACAAGGGTCCTCAAGTAGTGCTCACGCATGACGAGCAGATGTCAAAGATAGATTCGGCAATCGATCCGGAGTACGGTATCTTCCACGGCTTTGAAGACGATGGGCTAATCCAGACACCACTGTTTCGTTCCAAACTTCTGTTGCGAAAGAGCAGCCAGAACCAAATCGACGAGATCCCTGGATACAGCCTAGTGTCTAATGCCGCGGCCCGGGCCACTGCGTTTTTCGAGGCAGTGAAGAGAGTCACCTTTGGAAGGTTGGAAAGCCCCCAACTGCTCCCCGCGGCCGACACGGAATCCAGGTCATCGCCTTTTGAAAGGATTGATCCCACATTTTTATCGCACGCGTTGGGGAGCGCTGGTTTCATGTGCGCTCCGCCAGTTCAGTGGATGCCAGCGCGATCCTTATTAGATGACACGTGTCACCAAGTGCCGGTTGCCGCTGTGTTTCCTGCCTCGAATTTCAACGCGGGCCTATTTGAGATCTTGCCGGGAGGCATTGGAGTTGCGTTTTGTTCCCAGGGAGCCAGCGAGGAGGCGGTTTCGTCGCTTGTGGCAAGCGAGATTCTGAAGCGCGCGGCGCGCGGTGAAATGTTCCTTCAGAGCTTGAATCTTGGAATGTTGGCAGAGCGCAATTCGGACGTGCAGTACCTAATGTCCGCGTTTGGGCACTTAGGGACGAGCGTTTGCGCCTTCGGGTTTGAATTGCGCGGTTATGGCGCTGTCGTGCTGGCATCAAGCGATCTTCTAGCGGTCCCCGAGCACATTGCCGTAGGTTCGGGACCAAATGTCGCTCGCGCTACGACGCAGGTTCTCACGGAGCTGCTGGCTCTGTCTCTGGGCGGAAAGTCTCCACATACCTTGAATTTGGTTCTTCCCGGAGATCTTGGGTATGACCTGGCACTGCACTCCGTTTCTCTCTTGGCCCTACCAATGCCGGATACGGACTTCGATGATGGCACCAAGGCCGCCACGTGGTTCGACGACATTTTGATTTGCGACGCCACGTCCCCGGACATAAGGACCTGCGGCGTTACGGTTTGCAGAGCATTAATGATTTCGCGTGCGCAAGAAGGAACCGAGAGTGACGAGGTTTCCGCGGAGTCGAGACTTTCCGGGGCCCAGGGATGTGGATAGGTATGGTGCTCGAATCGCTGTTTTGGATCGGAAATAGCCGACAGTGCAGCAACCTCGTTTGCAGCAGTTGGCAGCTTTCCAAAACTAAGGCGACGTCCGACTCCGAGCGGGTGTGCGTTCAATGATGCGCGGGCTGTTTCCGCTCAGGAAAGGAGGACCAGATGGAAGAAAGAAAAGCAGCGATGCTAGAAGCTCTACAGAACCTCGACGCCGCCACCTTCGAAATCGAAGAAATCGACGACTTGGGTGTTCTTGCGGCGGCCAGCAGCACGAGCTCTTGCAGCAGCACGAGCTCTTGCAGCAGCAGCACTTGTAGCAGCTGATGGGCTTGAAGAAACTCCGGCGGAAGCTCGAAGCCGCCCTTTTCGAGATTGAGGCGATGGACGACCCGAGCTTCTTGCCGCAACCACGAGGCCGAACCAACACTAGACATGGACTCCGATCAATGGCTTCCCCTGGGCAACACGGAACCGAGAGTGACGAGGTTTCCGCGGAGTCGAGACTTTCCGGGGCCCAGGGATGTGGATAGGTATGGTGCTCGAATCGCTGTTTTGGATCGGAAATAGCCGACAGTGCAGCAACCTCGTTTGCAGCAGTTGGCAGCTTTCCAAAACTAAGGCGACGTCCGACTCCGAGCGGGTGTGCGTTCAATGATGCGCGGGCTGTTTCCGCTCAGGAAAGGAGGACCAGATGGAAGAAAGAAAAGCAGCGATGCTGGAAGCTCTACAGAACCTCGACGCCGCCACCTTCGAAATCGAAGAAATCGACGACTTGGGTGTTCTTGCGGCACTCAGCAGCACGAGCTCTTGCAGCAGCACAAGCTCTTGCAGCAGCAGCACTTGTAGCAGCTGATGGGCTTGAACAGACTCCAGCAGAAGCCTGAAGCCGCCGCGTTTGAGTTAATGGCGTAGCCGACTCGGGCTTTCTTGCTGGAATCGTCACCGACGGTGTTTTGCGGCAGCAGCAACTGTGTTTGCAGTTCGCACGGTAGGGGAGCAGGCGGTGTCGTGTACCTGCCCCCTACCGTAGAATCCGGACGATACGGGAAATGATTGTTCAATCTAATCACCAACTCCAGGGGAAAGTTAGTCCGTTTCCCGGTATTGGCGCGGAACGCGAGAATGGGAAATTGAGTATCGCTGCCTGGCCAAGCGCCACGTTTGGTCTCGCGGATTTGGGAGATCTAGGGGTCATTGTCCGCACCAATGGGGAGCATTTATTGCTGCTTCGTCCGGATGTTTGCACAAAATGCCTGGAGCTTCGTTACGCACCATTGCTAGCGCCATCGGGGCAAATATTGCCGATCAACCCAGGATCCCTTCTCTGCGTGGAGCGCACACCGTGGCTTACCCCGTTTGCGCGTGAGCATGCGGTCGTCTTGGCGGAGCGTCTTGCAGAAACCAACGCTGATGATACTCCGTGCGGGTACGGAATCCACCTGCCGAGTCTCGTCACTTACCGGTTCGAGTTAGAACCCCATTCCAGCTGTCCTGTATGCGCGTCGCCGATACAAGATACATTTGATAGTGCAGTGATCCGCTTGGAGTCTCGCCCAAGAAAAGACCTGCAGTCATATCGAATTTCCGGAATCGGGGAATCTGGAATCAACTTCGCGAAATACGTGAACCCCACGTGTGGAATGTTCGGCAACGCTATCGCGCGACATCGCAATCACGCTTACAACGCGCAGGCGGTGGGGTTTTTTGGAGATCCGGCAGCGAAAAGTGCTCCCATATCGTGGTCAGGGCACAAGGCCTCGTTTCAGAGCAGCGCAATGGTGGCGCTCTTTGAGGCGTTTGAACGTCACGCCGGTTTGATGCCCAGAGCTAAGCGTTCAAATGTGTATGACACATACACTAATTTGAGGAACCAGGCGATAGACCCCCGCGAAATCGGTCTATATGACAAGTCATTTTATGCGAATCAGCATGAATTTGTGCCGTTCACTGAAGATTTGCCTTTGGCTTGGGTTTGGGGGTACTCGTTGACGGAGCGCCGCCCAATCCTGGTGCCATACCAGTTCGCCTATTATGGTCGTGATCCCAGAGGCGGACCGAAGATCGTTGCCGATACCTCGAATGGTTGCGCTTCGGGGAGTTGTCTGGAAGAAGCCATTTTTTACGGTTTGTTGGAGCTAATCGAGCGAGATGCGTTCGTGATCCTGTGGCATGCGCGTCTCGCTCCCAACAAGCTCGACCCCGACACGGTTCGTGAGCCGGAACTGTACTTTCTCATTCAACGGTTGCGACGCGCCGGTCTTGCCATTTATCTCCTCGACACTCGGCTCGACATTCCGGTCCCTTCCGTAGTCGCGGTTGTCATACGTCACGATCAGGAGCTCGGAACATTTGGTCTGGCGGCCGGCTGCAGTTTTGATCCCGAAACCGCAATTGCTTCGGCATTAGGGGAAGTTGCGAGCTATCAGGTTGGTTTCAACGATCGAGTCGCCTACGCGGAGAAGCGCCTTCGGCCCGCCATCAAGGATTTGTCGCTCGTGAAAACCATGGAAGACCATAGCCTGCTGTACGGCTTTCCAGAAGCGTTGCCTTTCGCTGAGTTCTTGCTCAGTAACCCCACAGAACGCTCAATCGATGAAGCGTACCGAGACTGGAATAGCGGGATACCGCGTACGTGTGACGTTCTGGCCGAAATTACCTATTGTTTGCAGCTACTCAAGCAGGCTGGCCTGGAACAAGTAGTGGTAGTCGATCAAAGCTCGCCCGAGGAGATGCGGCTCGGATTACGCACCGTGCGGGTCATTGTTCCCGGGCTGATGCCACTTGATTTCGGCTTCGGCCGATGTCGTGCGGCCACACTACCGCGCATGTACAGCGTCCCCGTGAACCTCGGCTTTCGAGCGATGCCGTTCACACAGAGCGATCTGTATTATGTGCCCCATCCGTTTCCGTAGAAGTCGAGGGCCGGCGATGTAGTCGCGGTCAATTCTGGAGAAGGACGTTTTCTTAAAGGACATGGCATCTCTCTCTCAATATTACGAGCAGCTCATCCGCAAGAGGCAGGCAAACGTGCCGGATGAGATATCGCCTGCCACTCATGGGGTGAACTGGGCCGACGCTCCTTCAAAGCTCACCATTTTTCAAGGTGTCGCGCGGGTTCCGCTGTTTCCTCATTTGAACTCCGCAAAGCTCAACGAATCGATTGGGTGCAACGATCGGAAGGACAGGGCTCGCGTGCCGCGGGCATCTCTCGAGGTGGTGTCCGATCTCCTACTACTCGGGGCTGGGATCCTGGGGCGCAGGGTCGATCTGAACTGGAATGGTCAGACGCCAGAATCCTCGCGTCACACGAAAGCGCTGTACTCTCGAGGGCCTGCCTCCGGCGGCGGCCTTTACCCCACTGAAATCTACTTGATCTCTCAAAATGTCGGTGGCTTGCCCTCCGGGGTATACCATTACGACAATGCACACCACGCGCTCGCGCGGCTACGCACCGGCAATTATCAGTGGATGCTCAAAGATGCGTGCAATCATCCGAGCGTCGAATCCGCCGATTTCCTGATAATTGTCACGGCGCGTTTCTGGAAGAATCTTTTTAAGTATTACAATTTCGCATTTCAAGTAGTGACCCAGGACGCCGGCTGCCTGTCAGATTGTATCCAGCAGACCGCTTGGCTGTTGGGGTTGAGCACCACGACGCTTTATTGGTTCCGGGACAGTTCGTTTGTCGAAATTCTTGGGCTGGAGAGCGATGAAGAAGCGGTTTGTGCGGTCATAGCCGTGCGCGGTGCAGAAGCAAGCCAGTCCGGCCGGGGGCGCCGGAATCCAGGCACGACGCAATTCCCTGGTCCGCTCCCCAGAATGAGCCACACACGGTATGAGCGCTCTCGGCATGTGTTCCTTCCAGAGTTGCTGCGCGAAGTACACCGCGAGACGCTTGTGAATGGAGAGCAGCGTCCCCCCGTTGACCGCCTCCCCGAATGGGAAGCAGGCAATGCAGAAAACCTCACGAGCTTTGAACTAGGGCGGGGATGCAGCATGCCGAGCGGGTTTGTCGGGGCCCTGATGGAACGTGGAAGCAGTTGGGGACGCTTTCGGTGTCATCCCCGACTCAGTTGGAATGATCTCTCGAATCTGCTGTGCTTCCTGAATTGTAGCGCGCGACATGCGACTGACGCTTACACGTTGCCACGCGGCCCGTCGGCAGTGCGCGTCTGTTTGATCGCTCGCAATGTGTCCGGTCTTCCGCCCGGGGCTTACGATCATGATCCTTGCCGGGGGCAACTGCTGCCGATAACGGCCAGCCAAATTGATTCCCAGCTGCAGAAGGCTTATTTTTTGGAGAATTATAATCTAGATCAAGTCGCGGCGATTCTTGTGGTGGTTGGGCGCTTGCAGCCTGTACTTGCAAGTTGGGGTAGCCGCGGACTGCGCATCATGAATGCGGAGGCCGGTATGGTTGCCCAACGATGTTACACCGCGGCTTCGGCGCTCGGCCTTGGATGCGGAGCCGCATTGGGATTGGACGCGACGCAGATAAATCGCGCGGTAGGCGTCGACGGCGAGAATGAGAGTTCAATTTTATTGATCTTTATTGGCCACCAGGTGCCATCCGCATATGCCTATGACTTCCGCCTTTACTAGCAACACGGCTCCATTCTGCGCTTTTGAGAACAGCGGTAATGCACTGCTATTCCGGCATGCATTGGTGCGTGTCGCTGGCTTGCCGATGGCTGCGGTTGATCGTTTGCGCTGCCCTGGCGTAATGGGACTGATCTCCGAAATTACTGACCTTGAGGAAGCCCGCGCACCCCTGACCGCCAGTCTAGTCGATCGATTGCATGCCTATATCGGCAGCCTGGAAAATCAGCACACATTTCGGCTGAACGTACTTCACATTAAACGCTCCGTGTTTAACGGCCGATTGTTCGACCTTCCGCCGGAGCTGTTTGCAATAATATCTGAGCACGATCCAGACCTAGCTGCAAACATGAGGCGGTGGCTTCTTCTAACTCAGAGCGCCGAACAAAGGCGCTCAGAAGCAGCGCTTACTTTGCCGGAAGAAAACCGGAGGGGTCAGGACGCCCTCAAGGATATTCTCAGACAGCCACTTTTTCGCAGCGGGCTCGAACTAGCGAACCCCCTCTTGAGCCTTAACATCGACAAATTCCTTGATTCTTCAGGGCTGATGAACCGGCGTGCCCGGTTAGCAGAGAGAAGCGCCCTGCGTTATGCGTACCGCACCGCTTGCAAGACGAGCCCGTTCAGCACATTCACCACGGTCACCAGCGGTTTTTTCGGACCTGCCCCCAGTGGCGGACTTGAGATTTCAGGATCCGCTGGGACCGTGGTTTCGTCTCCGGTGGTTAATTTCGGGATTCTTGCCCGATTAGCACACCGCCTGGAAGGCTCTCTGCCGATTGCGAAGAATCTTAGCGTCAGATTGACGATCGGATGGAAACGAAACGGACGCCATATTCGCTACCTGCGGCAAGTCGTAAACACAGCGACCGGCGATGGTCCACTTGAGATGTCTGTAGCCCACGAGATGTTTGACTTGCCCTGCAATCGCCTCATTGAAGAATTGATCGCTATTCTTGAGGTTGAATCCCATTTGTCGATCGACCAATTGACCGAACTTCTGGTTAACCGCACGGGCGTGGCGACCAAAGAAGTGCTTGAAGTTTTATTAAGGTTGCTGAGATTGAACTTTCTAGTCGCCGAAGGTATCAGGCCTAGCGCCCTGAGCGATCCGCTAGCTGAATTGTGTGATGCTCTCGATAATTTTGACAACGACGACGCGAAGGCCGTAGGAACGGCCCTTCGCAATGTAGATCACATTCTTTCAGTTGGCGCCTTCTCTCCATTCGTTGAGCGCAAGCCAGTGCTGGCCAAGATTTCGGCGGAACTGAAGAAGGCCTATGAGCGGGTCCAACTCCCTGCATCCCTGTTGCCCAAGACCCTTGTCTACGAGGATGTGGCCTACACTCCGCCTGGCGGCGCGACCAAGTTGCCCCCTCTCGACGACCACATTGAAGGCCTGCTGCTGTTGCAACGGCTTCTTCCGTTGTTCAACCGCTATCATTGGCTGCAAGTGGGAATGACCGGTTACTTCGCGCGGAAATATGGGGCTGGTGGGCACACCTGCGACATTCAATCTTTCGCGATGGACTTTGCGACCGAATATCAGAAACCATATTGGGACCACGCATGGTTCGTGAGTGGACCTAATGAGGCGGATTTTCTAAAGAACTACTTCCGTTCGGCGGAGTTGGACCGGATTCAGTCGGCTCGAGTCGGCCTGGGAGAATACATTCGTCAAGAGATGGAAGCCCATCACGATGCCGAGCAAATCTGCCTGAAGCCTTCAGAACTGCACAGCCTCCTGCCGTGCTTTGAGCGTGAGACCTTTCTCTCAAATTCGTTTTTCCTTCAGATCAGCCAAAATGGTCCGAAGTTCGACCTTGTACTGAACAAGGTCTACAGTGGACTCGGGCAGATGTTTTCTCGTTTCGCGCCGTTGCTTTCGAAAAGCTCTGACGCGTCGTTCTTGTGCTCGCTGCGCGAGATGCTTCGCGCTTTACAGCCCGAAGGCGCGGTGTTTGCCGAGGTCGGCGGAGGTGTGGATACAAACCTGAATTTTCACCCTCCATTGTGTGATTACGAAATCGCCTTCCCAGGAGAAATCCATGGAGTTAGCGGGCGATCCTGCATCGCCCTGGATGACCTTTCGATCAAGCATGATAATGCTCACGATTGTCTCATGCTTCTTTCACGCCGCCTCAACCGCCAGATCATCCCCGTTTATCACGGATTTCTGGTGCCGGGAGCCTTACCGATCGTTCACCAAGTTCTGCTTAATTTTTCTCCGCTCTATATGGGGGATGTTTCCTTGCCGTCTCTATGCGGGCACAGCGCGTCGAAGACGCCATCCGTGCGCCCGCGCATCGCGCTGGGGAACTTGATACTCGAGAGGAGAACATGGTTTTTCGGTTCGAACGATCTTCCAATTTCCGCAGGTGAACAAGCCGGCGATCTTGCCTATCTGTCATCCGTTTGTCGTTGGCGAAGACAGCATGCGATTCCCGACCGTGTTTTCGTTCGCATCCAAAATACGGACCCCGCGCTAGCCCGTGAAGACGAAGGCGAAGCCAAGTTTTCTCGCAAGCCCACCTACATAGATTTCGCGAGTCTTTTATCAATTCAGCAGTTCCAGCATGCAATCAGCAAGCTGTCGACCTCGCAAGTCCTAGTTGTTACTGAGATGCTTCCGTGTCCCAAGGATGCATCGTCGTCCGATACGAAAGATCAATTCGTCAGCGAAATCGTCTTAGACCTCAGCCAAGTCGGAGGAATCACGCAATGAGCCGCTGGATCAGCATCCACATCTTTCACGGCAGGGACCCGCGCGCGCTACTACTTGAGTGCGTCGCGCCGATGCTTGCCGAACTCCACACAGATGGGATGATTGAACGCTACTTTTTTGTACGATATTGGGAGGGAGGACCACACGTGCGGCTCCGCATCGTTCACTCACGGGGAGCCGAGGAACGCGTAAAACGTGTTCTGGAAGCTCGCCTGCAGGATTTCCTTTCGAAAAAGCCGGTGTTCTTTGAGCTGCCGGACGTTTCGCAGCAATGGTGGCGCCGATCGTTCGTGCTCGAGTACGGCGAAGAGGAGCTTTATCGCAGATATGGTCCGGAAGGCATTATCACGCGCTATCCACAAAATACTTTTCATTACATCCCCTACGAACCGGAGTTTGAGCGCTACGGCGGAACCGAAGGTATGGAAGTAAGCGAGCGGCATTTCCACGTTTCCAGCCAGATGGTCTTAGATCGTCTCACTTGGGACAATATGCACGCGAGCGGCATCCGAATTGCACAGACCCTTCAATTCATGCTGGGTCTGTGCTTTGCATTCCTGGAAACAGAGGAGGCAGTCGCAAGGTTCTTCAGGGAATACGCGATGTCGTGGTATCGCCGATTCTTTGACGGAAAGGCCAATGTTCTGACCGCCGACGTGCTGCCGAGGGCGGATCTTGCGCTAACACAAGCAAGTGATCGCATACAGCGTGCAGCCCGCGACTTTCAGGAAGGCACTTCGCAAGTCATCACCGAGAAAGATGCTGAATGGGTCGCCCACGCCCGCGGCCTGAGGGATGAACTCAAGATGTTAATCCGAGAGGGTCGTATTCGCGTGCCGAACCATCTTGGTGAAGCGACAGCAGAGGCCGGTGCCCTTCATTCTTTGATTGTTTTGCTGTTTAGCTACGTGCATATGACTAACAATCGTCTCGGAGCATCCTTGAGCGAGGAAGTTAGCATGGCTTATCTGATCAGTCGTTCACTTGAGCCTCAACGGGCGGTGGTCTGACTTATGGAGCAAGTCACGAGGTCGTCCAGCCAAAATCCAATGATCGATCCCCGCGTAAAGATCGGGCCTCTGGAGGAACGTGCTGGCAAGCGATATTTCTTAATAAAACATGACGGCACCGCTCGCGTGTTCCGGATCGGCGAGAAGGAACGATTCCTGCTCGGATATATGGACGGCAGCAACGACATCGAGCACATCGGTCAACTGTACGAATCCAAATTCCGCAACCGCATGACGCCCGCGGCCTGGCAGCAGTTGTTTACCCTGCTTGCACAAAAATCGCTACTGGCTTCCAACGGATTTCAAACGATGGAGAAACCGCCGCGGCCGAAGGGCAGATTCAGCGCGTCCCGTACAGGGCTATTCGCCTGGAACATAAAACTTGTGAATCCTGAGGTCCTGTTGGCGAAGATCGAGCCAAAACTGCGGTTCCTATTCAGTCCAGAAGCGATCGTGTTCGGGACCCTACTGATTGTGGCAAGTGAGCTTTGGCTTGCAGTGCATGCCCATAAAATCTATTCGGAGCTGTCAAGAGTTGGAGTCGCCCACTGGGGTGTTGCCGCTTATGTGATTCCGGTCTTCATCGTCTCGGCATTTATCCACGAGTTCTCGCACGCGTTAGCGTGCCAGCATTTCGGAGGAACTGTGACCGATATGGGTATTGTCTTTCGCTATTTGACCTTTTACCCGTATACGCGATTGGACGACGTGATGTTTTTTCATAGCCGCCTGCACCGCATTTACGTATTTTCGGCCGGAATGTTTTCCACCCTCCTCTTGAGCGCTCCATTCGTGGTGTTGTGGATTGCTGGATCCGATCCATATCTGAAGGCGGCAAGCGGCGTGATCATCTTTTTCCTCAGCCTTGGAACGCTGATCAATCTCATTCCTTTCGTCCAACTCGACGGCTATTGGATTCTAAGTTCAATTCTTCGAATGCCCGATCTGAGGCAGGATTCCTACATCTTTTGGACATCCATTGTGCGCCGGAGCTTCGCAAAACGAGGAAAGCGGCCGTCCTATTCGCGGCGCGAGGTTGCGATTTGTCTGATCTATGGAGCTTTGTCGGCAGTGGTGAGTCTTTACGCGACGGTTGCTGCCGGCGTTCGATGGCATCATCTCTTTGCGCGGATCGCAGGAAATGTCTATGCCTGGATTCTGGTCCTGATTATTACGGGGGCATTTGCTGCATTCAGGGTAAAGCGTTCAGATACGGCCACGCGTCAGGGGATCGGGGCTCGTGTCATTGTGGACTGAAAATGACAATTTATTGGGTGTTTCTAATGTGCAAAGCGCCGCTCATGACGTCATCTGGGCAGGAACTCAGGTTCGCATGAATTCTCGTGTGAGCTCTCTTGGGGTAACCCGCAATTCGCTTGGCGATGATGAGGAATTCGTCCGCTGTGAATTCAGTCGATCGAGCGCCTTCCTTCCCAAGAATGTTGCCCGTGTTCTTAGCATGTGTGCGAAATGGGACACACCGGATGGCCATGCCATCCAGATTGCAAATGATCTCGGTTTAGCCCCCGTCCACATTCAAGCTCTGAAGTCGCTGCTGTCGGAATTCGTAGAGAAGCAGTTACTCACGTGCGAAGAAACGGTCCGTTCTGACTTCAGACGTGCCGCGCAATTGAGCCTCGGCACGGAAGGCCGCGTTGACTCGGTCGTTATCGTGAGTCGAAACCGGCCCGACCGATTACTGAGATGCGTGCAGAGCTATGTCGAAAACGTCCAATTATTCAAGCGAGCGATTGATTTCGTAGTCTTCGATGACTCGGACGAACTGGCGGCGCGCAGGCAAACAGTAGAAGCGCTTTCGGCTATGGCCCTGCCGTCAAATGTAAACCTGTTTTATTACGGCCCGGAGCAGAAGGCTGAGCTGGCGCGGCGACTGTCCGTAGATGCAAAATGCAAGCTGGAGATTGTCCAGTTCGCGGTCTGTAGCGCGTCCCGGCCTATTTTTTCCGCTGGCGCTTCGCGAAATGCCGCTTTATTGACAACGTACGGCCAAATGTTCGTCACCGTCGACGATGACACGGTTTGCGACGCGGGCGAGCTGTTGGGCTTTCGTCCAGGGCTGCAATTCTCCTCCGCTCCCGATCCTACCGAATGGTGGTTCGTTCCCGACCGCGACGCAGCTCATCGGCTCGCTCCCGCGAGAGAACTCGACATCATCGGGTGCTACGAACGACTTCTCGGCAAAACGGTTGCTTCTCTCGTGGATTCGGGGGAGGAGCTTCACCTTGGATCCATGGGTTTTTCCTTTTTCCGGCGTGCCATGGAATCGAATGCTTCCATTGGATTATGCGGGATGGGAGTGAAGGGCGATCGTATCTTAGAGGTGCCTGTCCTATATCTCGCGCTCGAAGGGGCTTCTTACGATCGACTTGTAGCTTCAGAAATGTCCTACCGGAACGCGTTTAGTTCCAGAGAAGCTGTTCGGTGCGTGCCGCAGATCACCATAAGCGATACCGCTTCTTGCACGACACACAATCTCGGGATAGACAACCGCAAAACGCTGCCTCCGTTTCTTCCTCAACAGCGCGGTGAAGACATACTGTTCTGCTTGCTTGTGAACATGTGCCGGAAGGATATTTTCTCCGGTCATCTCCCGGTTGCCATCTTGCATGATGCGGATCCGAACCGTGCGTTCGCATCAATACCGGTCACGAACTTTGTCCCCGGAATGCAGTCCGGTGACTTGATGGCGATGTTGATGGAGCGCTTCGCCAGACACTTGCAATTTCAATCTGAAATACCGGAAGAAAATCTCCTGGCATTCGGACGCTACTTTAGACTCTTGGGTGCTCAATCTGATGAACGCTTCTATCGTTTTGTTCAGCGTGAATGGCTGAACCGCATAAGCCTGTTGATAGCGTCGCTCAAGAAGCGGATTGCACAGTTTGCAGGGACAGCTCCAGCTTACTGGATTACAGATCAGCAGAAACATTTAGAAGTGTTGAAAGCCGCGCTTCTTAGAGAAACGCCGGTTCCGCTCGATATGCTATCCGACACGAATGCCCCGAGGTGTGCGTGGGAGTCCTTTCGCACATTGCTATTTTCGTACGGACGATTACTCGAGACTTGGCCGGCGCTGATCCGTTCGGCGGCGGCGCTGAACCTCACGCCGCACAGCTGTGCAATAGCAATCCGGAATGAACAAAGGATCTGCAGCGCTTTATCAGGCTGACGAATAGGTGACGGCAGACACAAACTCGAAGTCGAGGTGGTTTCAATGGAGACGTCTTTCAAATCAGCAGGACCCGATCTTGCATCGCTCACGATCGGTGATTATTCGCGCAGGGGTGCAAGAGTAGGCCAACGGGTTCTCCTCCCCGCCGGGCTCGGAATTCTGGTTGTGCTCGGCAGTCTCTGTCTCTCGTTGGTTGCTTTTAAGGGATTTAAGCCAGTTGTGGAGGTCACCACAGTACAGTCAGCGGCAGATCCACGAGCGGGAGTGGTGCTCAATGCCAGCGGATACGTTACGCCACAGATACGCGCCACGGTATCTTCCAAGATCACCGGTCAAGTCAAAGCGGTCTACGTGAACGAAGGCCTGCACGTCGCGCAGAACCAAGTGATGGCCACGCTCGACGATTCAGATGCGCGGGTGCGGTGGGATTCAGCCAAGGCCGACTGCGAGGCCACTGTAGCAGCGATTCGCGATTTGAGAGTGCACTTAGGGAATGCCGAAAGAGAACTCAAGCGTACCAAGGAACTGCAAGCCGCCGGCATTCAGACTGCCGAAGCCCTTGACCAGGCGCAGACGAACGTTGAAAGCATTAATGCCCAGATCGATCTAGCCGAGGAGCAGGTGAAGGCGTCTCAGGCTCGCGTCGAAGTGGCCCAGCAGGACTTAGATAACGCCACGATTCGCGCTCCGTTTGCGGGCGTGGTGATTTCGAAGGACGCGCAAGTAGGAGAAATTGTCTCTCCGGTTTCGGCCGGCAGCGGATTCACACGCACCGGCATCGTGACACTCGTGGATATGAGATCGCTTGAGATCGACGTGGATGTAAACGAATCCTACATCGCTCGCGTGTACGCCGGGCAACCTACCCTCGCCACGCTGGACGCTTACCCGGATTGGCAGATCCCATCGCACGTGCGCACCGTGATCGCTACGGCCGATCGGCAGAAGGCCACGGTAGAGGTTAGAGTCTCAATCGACAAGCTCGACTCGCGCATCCTGCCGGACATGGGTGTAAAGGTTGCCTTTCTGAGTAAGAAGCATGCGGCGTCCGTCGATAAGAACGGCGAACTCAAGGCGCTAATTCCGCGATCGGCTGTACGTCAGGAAAATGGAAGCTCGATTGTTTTTGTCGTTCGTGACGGAAGGATCGAGCGTCGTGCGGTCACTTTAGCGGAGGCGCAAAGTAGCGAAGCGGAAGTGCTTGCGGGGCTCGTGTCCGGAGAAATAATAGTTGTCAATGGCCCGGAAACACTTCACGACGGTCAAGCCGTCGAGATCAAGCCGTAGATTGCTTTTGGCGGCGCTGCGATTTTCAGCTTTTACCAACGGCAGATCGAGAAATGGGCTGCACGCACCAAGCCGAGTGAAATCTGCTGGTAGGCAGTGCGAAGGAGATTCCAATGGACCGTGCAGACAGAAACACGGCCGGCACCCCCCTCATTTGCGTACGCGGGCTCGACAAGAGGTATCAGCGCGGCGGCGAGACGATCGACGTTCTGCGAGGACTCAACTTAGATGTGGCACGGGCAGAATTTGTCGCCTTCATGGGTCCGAGCGGCTCGGGAAAAACGACTCTGCTGAACCTACTCGGAGGGCTGGATGTTCCCTCGGCAGGCAGCATCACTGTAGCCGGCGACGAGATCACGCACATGTCGCGCGGGCGCCTGACGGCGTGGCGCGCACGGCACGTCGGCTTTGTTTTCCAAATGTACAATCTCATTCCGGTACTCACTGCATTTCAGAACGTTGAACTGCCGTTATTGTTAACCAAACTATCGAAAGCCGAACGCCGCAAGCATGTCGAGATTGCCCTGGACATGATGGGTCTCGCCGGTCGCATGCAACATCGCCCCAAGCAACTCTCCGGCGGAGAAGAACAGCGCGTCGCAATCGCCCGGGCCATCGTTTCGGATCCCACCTTTCTGCTGTGCGACGAACCTACGGGCGACTTGGACGGCAAGAGCGCGGACGAAATCATGACGCTGATCAAGCGCTTAGTAAAGGAGTACCAGAAAACGGTTCTGTTGGTGACGCACGATCCAGCAGTGGCCGATCGGGCCGATTTCACGCTGCATCTCGAGAAGGGGGCACTCGTCGACGCCCTTGAGAAAGGGGGTGCCATCGCGTGAAATTTCTCCCACTGATCCTTGCCAATCTCTCGCGGAAGAAGTTGCGGACAATATTCACAATGGCTTCATTCGCGGTGGCTCTGTTTCTGTTTGCTTTCCTGGCTGTGGCCAGGAGCGCGTTCAACGGCGGCACCGACATTGCGGGCGCCGACCGACTGGTGATCAACAACCGCATCTCGGTTACTCAGCCCCTTCCGCTCTCCTATCGCGACAGGATAGCAGGCGTTCCCGGTGTCGAGGCGGTCACTCATTACAACTGGTTCGGAGGTGTTTATAAGGATCCTCGCAATTTCTTCGTGCAGTACGTCATTGATGTGGAAAATCAGCGACAAGTGATGCCGGAAGTGAGAGTTCCCGACGAACAATGGCGTGCCTTTGTCAGCGATCGCCAGGGCGCAATCGTCGGTGCACAGCTCGCGCAGCGCTTTGGCTGGAAGGTCGGCGACCGCATCCCCATCATGAATGCTTCATTCGGCGACACCTGGGACTTCAACCTTGACGGCATCTATCAAAACAATCGCGCGGGTGGCAATGAAAGCGTCTTCTGGCTTCAGTGGGATTACTTTGAGGAGCGCGTACCGGAGCCCATTAAGGGCTATGTCGGCTGGTACCTCGTGAAACTGGAAAAGCCGGATGAGGCGGTCCGCGTAGCCAGGACCATTGATGAAATGTTCGCCAATTCTCCCTTCGAGACCAAGACGCAAACAGAATCTGCGTTTGCGGTAAGCTCGGCCAAGCAATTTGGCAATATCGAGTTTCTCGTTTCAACCATAGGCTTGGTTGTGTTTGTCACCCTTCTCCTTGTCACCGGAAACACGATGGCCATTTCCGTCCGTGAGCGCACCAGCGAACTCGCTATCTTGAAAGCCATTGGATTTGCTGACCGTGCCGTTCTGCTTCTGATTCTAGGGGAATCGCTGGCAATCTCCCTTACCGGCGGCATCTGCGGTGTGCTTCTTGCGGTGGGTGCATTTCCAGCGATGAGCGCCACTTTGAACGGCTTGCTCCCGCCACTAGTTCTATCGAGATCGGCGATGGTTCTGGGCATAGCTTTCGCGAGTGCGGTAGGAATCGCCGGCGGTCTATTGCCGGCTCTGGTCGGGATGCGTCTTCGCGTTGTTGCTGCTTTAAGAGGAGTGTGACATGGCCATCCCGATCATTTACAACTTCCGTAGCGTGAAAGCCCGCTGGTCCTCGGCTCTTGTCGCAGTTGTTGGGATCGCTGGGACCGTGGGAGTATTTGTAGCAATGCTTTCGCTCGCCCGCGGCTTCCGCGCTACTCTCGTTTCGTCCGGGTCGGAGGATAACGCTATCGTCTTGCGCGCAGGCGCGACCTCGGAAATTGGGAGTCAAATAGACCTGGATACCGTCAAGAGCCTCCAAGATGCTCCCGGCGTGGCCCGCGCCGGGAACCATCCTCTGGTTACGGCCGAAGTGGTCGTCGTGGCTGCTTTTCCTCTGCGCTCGACGGGCACCGATGCGAACCTGCAGGTTCGCGGAGTCTCGCCGAACGTTTTCGAGATCCGCAAGAACGTAAAGATCATGGAAGGTCGCATGTTCGGTTCGGGACTTTCCGAACTGATCGTGGGAAAAAATGCATCGCTCACATATCGAGGCTTGAGTTTGGGGAACACTGTTCAATTCGGCGGCAGCCTCTGGCGAGTTGTGGGTATTTTCGACGCGGGCGGTAGCGCATTCGATTCCGAAGCCTGGTGCGATGCGCGCACGCTCGACGATGTATACCAGAGACCCAGCAATGTCTTCCAATCGGCTACCGTGCACCTCGCTTCTTCGGCGGCGTTCCCGCAGTTCAAAGAGTCCGTTACGTCTGATCCCCGACTAAAGGTTGACGTCAGCCGAGAGATTGACTTTTATGCCAATCAATCCCAGGTAATGACAATTCTCATCAAGGTTCTGGGAGGCTTCGTTGCCGCCATCATGGCAATTGGCGCTGTCCTGGGAGCGCTCAACACCATGTATTCGGCGGTAGCAGAGCGTGGGCGCGAGATCGCTACCATGCGTGCCCTTGGTTTCGGCGGTCCTTCGGTGGTCTTCTGTTTCATGGTGGAAGCGGTTCTGATTGCGTCCGTTGGCGGCGTGCTCGGTTGCATAGCCGTTCTTCCGCTGAACGGTCTAACAACCGGCGCGATGAACTGGCAGACGTTCGCGCGACTAGCCTTTGCGTTCAAGGTCACGCCTGATCTGTTGGTCGCGGGTATCGTATTCGCGCTGGTAATAGGCGTTCTCGGGGGCATACCCCCGGCGATCCGGGCGGCGCGGCGCCCCGTGGCAGCTGCTCTGCGTAGCCTGTAGGGCGTCCTGGGGCAGTTGGTCTATCCAAATTACGGATCGCGTGCAAGAAGGACACAAGCAGCTGCCGACTGAGTCTAGCGTTTGCCTCTGTTGTTACCTTTGGTTCGCCAAACAATCACTCCGCATCCTTAGGACGCCGCAGCGATCTGTAGGGTATTCTCAGGGGGTGCCTCATGTTCAGGCACATCGTAATGTTGCGGTTGCCTGCCCAGCCACGCGGCGCGATCCTGTTTATTGCGGAATAAAAAGCAACCTTGGGCATCGCTCGTTGCCCCACTCCGCATCAGGTCCTCGAAAAACGCGTCAATCTGACCATACCTTCTCCTGGCCTCGGTAAGAGATATTTGAAGGCGCTTTTCGACGCGGGCCGGATCTATGCCACCATCGGTATGAAGCATCTCATGCAGCTTGGTCTGAAGAACATTTGCCGAGTCAGCAATCGGGACGCGGTATTGAAATCGCGGCCTTCGCAAGTATGAGCCCAAATCCGGCGAGTGCCCCATCAGATGGCCATTCAGCAAGGAGTGAGCTCCTGCGCCGAACCCGACGTGATCCGCATCAAGGTTAAAATAGCTCTGGTCGCAAAAGCAACGCTTCCCGTCGCGTGCGAAAAGCTGAAACATGTACTCGTGGTAGCCTGCTGCCGTCAGTCTGTCGGCGGCATCGAGGTAGCGCCGCACGGCCACTGGCGTGGGTGTCGCCTTTCTGGTCGCCCGCTCAATCTGGGTAGCCATAACGGTGCCGGGTATCATCTTGTATATGTACAACGAGAGGTGATTGGGTGAGAGCGACAGAGCGCGCGTCAGGCTGTCCTCCCACTCGCGGTCCGTTTCATCGGGGAACCCTAGCATCAGGTCAATGTTGATATTGTCAAATCCGGCTTCGCGCGCCATGCCGAAAGCCTGGACTGCTTGGGTCGCAGAGTGGGCGCGCCCAATCTGCCTAACGCGTTGTTCGTCAAGCGACTGAAAACCGAAGCTGACCCTCGTGAATCCCGCGGCGCGAAGGTCGCGCAATTTGTCGAGATTGACTGTTTCTGGTGCAATCTCGATCGTAGTATCCTGGAAGGCTTCGTTCGATCGGAAAACTGAGTGAATACTCTCCAGTATTCCCCCAAGATCCCCCGCTTCCATGAGCGAAGGAGTGCCTCCGCCAAAGTAGATGAGCCGCATAGCGGCTCCCGTTTCGACGGCGGTCCCGAAATCTTTCAGTTGGCGGACCACGGCGGTCTTGTATTCCGAACTGTGCGCTTTCTTGTTTACCAACTCAGAGGTTGGAATAGGCGAGGTCCACGAACAGAAATGGCACTTGCTGGAACAGAATGGAACATGAACATAGACGATCAGATCCTGCATTCGCGCACCCCGCCTTATCGTACTTGCTGCCCGAGGGTCTAGAACGGTGAGTCTACGCGCGTCACGTTAGCACTGACCACTCTTGGGGAGCAAGTACTTTCTGGGCAACAATATATCTGTCATTAAGGTATTTTGTCTCTTCCCCCTGCGATCGATCCGTGATTTGACTGTCCAAAAATGGATTTTAGCGCGATCAGGACCACAGTATTGCGGCCTTGCACTTGCTTGCCCCTGAAGACTCTGGATGGGCAAGCCAGGAAGCAGTACCGATTGTTCTTGACAATCTGAGTTGCATTTAGTGTTATCACCCGTACGAACCACTGTTATGGCTTCAACTATCTGACATGAATCTTGGAATCGTAGCGACGAGCATGAAGCCGGGATCGTCCAGTGTGCCGGCTTCGGCGCCTTGGGATGTCTCTCCACGCTATGGGTGGTACGTCGTTTTTGTCCTTACGGTCTGCTACACCTTTTCGTTCGCCGACCGCCAGATTCTCAGCCTGCTCGTAGGACCGATAAAGCATGACCTCTCACTCAGTGATACTCAGATTGGCTTGCTCCAGGGGCTGGCGTTTGCTTCGCTCTATGCCATCTTAGGATTTCCGCTCGGCAGACTCGCCGACACCGGCAGTAGGCGAAACCTCATCGCCGCTGGCGTTTTCGTGTGGAGCGTTATGACTGCTGTTTGCAGCGGCGCCATGACCTTCGCGTCACTGTTCTTGGCGCGAATCGGCGTAGGAGCGGGGGAGGCCACACTTTCGCCCGCGGCGATGCCATTGATCTCCGACTATTTCCCTGAGGGGGTCCTGGGCACCGCTTTGAGCGTGTACTCAATGGCAATCGGCATAGGATCGGGCCTCGCGTTGATTGTCGGTGGGGCCGTGGTTGACGCCGTGACTCGACTTGGGGCGATTAGCTTACCGATTCTGGGAGTCATACCTGGCTGGAGATTGACTTTCCTGATGATAGGCGCGCCCGGACTCTTGCTCGTCTTGCTGGTTTTCACGATCAGAGAACCCATGCGACGCAATCTACTACGCAGGGCCGACGGTCAACCGTCTAAATTGAAGCTGACAGAAGTGTTCGCACAATTGGGCCAACGTCGGCAATCAATGGTCGGGATCTGCGCCGGCATGGTATTCCAATCCATAGGCAGTTGGGCCTTCTTCGCGTGGGCGCCGACGTTTTTCTTACGAATGCACCACTGGACCGCCGGTGAGGCTGGAAGGACCATCGGAGTCGCCACCCTGGTTTTCAGCTGTAGCGGAATGTGCGTTGGCGGAGCCCTTTCCGATTATTGGCAAAGAAAGGGAGTTTCAGAAGGTCCCTTGAAGGTCGCCGTAATCAGTGCGATCGGGGCGGGGGCATTTCTCGGATCGGCGATGTTGGTGTCGAGTGCCAGGTTATCAGTGGCTCTCATCGCACCGGCGCTTTTTTTCATTGGGCTACCAAATGGCTGTATGTATGCCGCTATACAGCTAATTTTCCCCAATCAGATCCGGGGGCAGATGTTAGCTATCTTTTTCATGATTCTGAATCTTGGGGGGCTCGTTTTCGGACCTCTTCTACCGGGCGTGCTCAACGACCATCTGTTCAAAAGCGAGAGGATGATCGGATCGTCCGTCGCGCTTACCGTGGTTATTTCGTCCGTGATGATGTTGATCATTTTCCCTGCTACCTACCGTCATTATAGACGCGACTATGCTCTTGCCCGGTCGATGAGCGGGTCTGCTGCTCCACTTGATTGAGAACGGGTCTCGTGGCGAGGGTGGGTTTGAGCGGCCAGCGCAGAGATTCAGGCCAATTGTTATCGAGAGATTCGACGCAATTACCGGCTCGCTAACAGAAGCCACTTGCTTCCGGTCCTCCGCTATCCGGCATCTTGGCGATCGCATCCAGGCGCGGTAAGGGATTTTGTGAATAACGAAAAGAACTACGATCAAATCTACAAGAATTTTCAATGGTCCATTCCTGAGTTCTACAACATCGGCGTGGACGTGTGCGACAGACCAGCTCGGAACGGTGCACATCTGGCGCTTATTTCTATCGAACCACATGGCGTCATTCGCCGATTTTCATTCAATGAATTGCAACGAATCACAAGCCGCTTTGCCAACGTTCTTGCATCCGACGGGCTTGTTTCAGGCGACCGTGTGGCGGTTTTACTTCCCCAGGCTCCAGAAACTGCGATCGCCCACATCGCCGCGTTCAAGGCGGGGTTGATAACCGTTTGTCTGTTCACACTGCTCAGCGACGAAGAACTCCAGTATCGTCTCTATGTAACGCGATCAAAGGCTGTTGTGACGGACAGCGCTGGTTCGGCCAAGCTATGCCGAATCCGAGATCAGCTCCCTCATCTCGCCCAGATCTATGTGGTCGGCGAAGATGTACCGTCTGGGGATCAGAAGGACTTCGCCGGAGTTCTCGCGCACGCATTCGAGGATTTTGCACCGGTTGCGACCCGTGCGACCGACCCTGCAGTCATTTTTTTTACGACTGGAACTGAGGGCAGACCTAAAGGGGTACTGCATGCGCACCAATCGCTGCTGGGGGCCCTGCCTACGTTCGAACTGATTCACGATGGCATTCCCCGCGCCGGAGAGGTTTACTGGACGCCCTCGGATTGGGCTTGGCTCGGTGGCCTCTTTCCCGTTCTCGCCGCTCTGCGCTACGGAATGCCGGTACTGACACGCCGGGCCGAACGGTTCGACCCCTACGCGGCGTTTGAGTTGATGGCAGAGCGCCAGGTTCGTAATGCGCTCTTGTCCCCTACGGCGCTGAAATTAATGCGATCGGTAGATCGCAAACACCCGCCCATTCATCTGCGGACTCTCCTCAGCGGCGGTGAGACGCTGGGCAGCGAGTTGTTGGATTGGGCCCAGGACACCTTCGGCGCAGTGTTGCACGAAACCTACGCCCAGACCGAGTGTACTGGAATCGCAGGCAACAACGCACGACTGTTCCCCGTACGTCCAGGTTCGATGGGGAGGCCCGTTCCAGGCCATGATGTGCGAATTGTCGACGACAAAGGAAATGAGCAGCAGCGAGGGCAGCCAGGGATTATCGGAGTCCGGCGGCCGGATCCCTCGATATTTATAGGCTATTGGGACGATCCGGTTGCCACACAGAAGAAGTTCGCGGGTGATTATCTGCTCACTGGAGACGTCGCTCGTCAAGACGAGGATGGATACTTCTGGTATGTCGGCAGAGGGGATGATCTTATCACGAGCTCAGGGTACCGTCTCAGCCCAGCCGAAATCGAAAACTGCATCATGAAGCATCCCGCGGTTTCTCTGGTAGGAGTTGTCGGCGTGCCCGACCCAATCTGCACTGAAGCCATCAAAGCATGGATCGTTTTGAAACCCGGCCATTCGCCATCCGAAGGTCTAGCGCGGGACATTCAGAAGCTTGTGCGGGTCCACTTGGCGGCCCACGAGTATCCTCGCCAGATCGAATTTGCAGACAGCTTGCCGATGACGACGAATGGAAAGATCATGCGCCGGGAACTTCGAGCTCGCGGTTGAACATAATCTTTGTCGAGTATGCTTCACCACGACTCGTGCGCGCCTAGCTAAATCTAAGGCTAAATTGCAAACGCCTCAATGATCGAGAATGCTGACCGTGTGGGAATTACTCGCGCGAGTTGGAAGCCCGAACTCTCCAGCAGGCCACTAAACTCAGGGACACTTCGTTCCCTGCCTTCTGCTAATACGAGCATGTCAACATCAAGCCACTTTGCCATCGAAGTTTGATTGCCGTGCATCAGTATCGCTTCGACAATCAAAACTCTCTTTTGTTTTGTGGTCATGGTCGTCATGGCTCTATGACAGTTCTGCAAGATTCTGACGCAGCGATCATCCGGCCAATCATGGAGGACGTTCTTCAGCAGGTACGCGTCTCCGCCATTTGGGACGCGTTCGAACAAATCCACTGCCTCCGCAACGCATCGGCCCTCGAGTCCCAAGCGGCCGATTCCGACTACCGCTGTTTGCAAGCAGCGCGACGAATCGCAGAGTATGCCCTGAAGTGCGGGGTACTGCCTCAAGATTTCCATGAGTAAAGTACCCTGTCCGCCTGCAACATCCACGAGAGTATTTATTGTGGAGAAATCATATGCTTCCAGTAAGGCTGGTGCAGTGATTTCGCACAGATTAGCCATGGCCGCATCAAAAGTCGCGGCTGTTTCCCGATGTTCATCGAAATATTCAAAAACGGACGTTCCGAATATACTTTCGCAGGCGGAGCTTCCTGTTTTCGCGCTGGTCAGCAGTTCTGAGTAAATGCGGTAATGAAAAGGATCTAGAGTCCAGAGTACAAGATCGCGAACCGACTGACCATCACTACACAATGTCTTGCCAGCCGAGGTCAGTGCGAAACGTCTTGGCTCACATTCCCTGAATACGCCCACGCTCGCGAGTGCGCGCAGAATACGATACAGGGCCATTTCGTGGGTCTGTGTGGCGTTTGCCAGATCCTCAGTGGACCGTGGGCCGTTGAAGAGGCGGTCAGGGATCGCGAGTCGGACGGCAACGTAGAGTGCCTGTGAAATTTGATAACCCATTGCTAACTGCAATATGTGTTGCTGAGGTCCCAGAGACATTCCAGACTCAGATGTTCGTAAGACGTCCGAATCACGGGAGGTCATTGAAAGCTCTCTTTCCTGATTTGGCTCATAGCCCCACCTAAGATCGAGTTGTGCAGCGTACAGATTGTACTGAGGTTCCGAGGTTGGAGGCATTGGATAGTGCTTGAGGTTGTCTCCTTGGGCGACACAAATAGACGCTGTCTGCCGTTCGCTGCGTCGTGATCGTACCTGCACTTCTGAGGATTGTACGATGAGCCCCAGATGGTGAAGCGGAGGGAATAGCCAGATGGAAACTCATGCTAACGATGAGGCCCGGGCATTGTCGTAAGGATTTCCTAACACGGCTCATGCTGATGCGGATGCCCTGCGCCTGTAGCAGAGCGTTGTAATCACGTGAGACGTATTGCACGCCGCGATCGGAGTGTTGCACCAAGCCCGCTTCCGGCTTCCGTCGTTGCAGGGCCATACGCAGGGCCTGACGAGCGTCAGATCGTCTTCCACGGTGCGGTCCAGCGCCCAGCCGAATCGCTTTCCAAGAAAAGCGTCCAGAATCACCACCAAACAGACCAACTCCACGCGCAACCGAATGTCAGTAATATCGGCCACCCAGAGCTGGTCCAGGCCGGTCAGCAACACGTCGCGCGCCGAGATCCGGTTACGACCATCTTCTTCAACGGCCCCACGATCCTACCGTCACGAAGGACAACCGCAGCCGTATCGTGATAGCGTGTACGCGCTGAGTCCCTTTCTTGCTCGCGCTTCTCTCCACAGTAGATACTTCGAGGGATCATTCTCACACCGCACGCTTCACCGGAAGACCTGAATCTAGCAGTTGATGGACACTTTTGGAGCCCCTCGGCTCGGTCCATTGGAATCCGTCTCGAGACGGAATCAATCCGTCAGCGAAGAGAAGGGGTACTTCGACAAGAGAACTGGGCCCAGAAACGCCGTTGTGCGACTCGGCGTCGCCACTGTCTTGGATAGGCCCGAAGCGTCTGCCAATCCCCTGTAGAGCCTGAATAAACTCTCGATCACTGGCGTACAGCCGCTCCCCAGAGCCGGCGATGCCTCCTACCAGTTGAAGAAACACTTCATGGCCAACGCCCGAGGCTTTGGTAACCTTCCGGGCAGCCCAATAGTAACTATTCAAATCCTGATCCATGTCGTAGAACGAAACAAGGAAGTCGTGAAAGTATGTGTATTCGCGCCGGTATCTTCGCTCGAATTCAGTGAAGACTCGTTCCTCGCTGAGTGAGCCGCCGAGTAGCGTATTGACGGATCTCGCGGCGAGCAACCCTGAGTACGTCGCCAGGTGAACCCCTGACGAGAACACCGGATCCACGAAGCAAGCCGCGTCGCCAATCACTACGAGTCCTGGGCGCCAGAATTTTGCGTGACAGTATGAGTAATCCTTTCGGACTCGCACTTCGCCGTATGGGCCCTCTGGGACCCGAGTAGCGTTAGAAAGCATGTCGCGGATGGAGCCACAGCCCGCAATGAGGTCCGCCAGAGCGGCGGCAGGCCCTTGCTGCAAGATGTCGGAATATTCCTCTCCGATTACGGCTCCGACGCTGGTCAGAGTCGGTGACAGCGGGATGTACCAAAACCATCCTCGGTCGAATGCGGCGCAAAAGATGTTTCCGGAACATGGCTCTGGCATTCGTTTGCCGTTCAGATAGTAGCCGAACACGGCAATGTTTCGAAAAAACGGAGAACCGACTCGCTCACTAACGTGACGTGCAAGCGCTGAGGTGCTCCCGGAGGCATCGATCACATAGCTGCACCGAACGATCCGGTGTTCCCCAGCGTCATCGAGGATCTCGACTCCTGCCACCTTTCCATCCTCCAGCGCAGGACCGAGGACTCGATGTCGTTCGCGGACATCCACTCCCTTGCGGCGGGCATTGTTCAACAAAATCAGATCGAATTTCATGCGTTCCACTTGGTACGCGTACGAAGTCGAGGTCTGGAACCTTGGAGACTGGGTCCAGGAAAACGTCCATGGTTCCTTGCTCTTTCCCCATTGAAATGTCCCACCGAGCTTTCGAACGAAACCTGCGTTCTTGATCTCATCGCTCACGCCAAGCATGGCACAGATGCCGTGAATGGTCGGAGGCAGGAGCGACTCACCGATTTTGTAAATAGGTGAGGCTTCTCTCTCCAAAAGCAAAACTCGATAACCCTGCATTGCAACAAAGGCGGCGGCAGTTGAACCAGCCGGACCGCCGCCAACAACAATAACGTCAAATGTCTCGTGATCAAGCGGCATCGTTGACTTCTCCGTATACGAGCAGGAATGCGTGGAAATTTGCTTGCGAACAGATTGACACAAATTACGCCCGCAATATATTCCGCGAGGATCTCAGGTGTGCAATACCGCCTAAATTCCTTAGGAACTCCCTAGCTTGCCGTGCATCTCTGGACTTGGATGCCCTCGAGGTCGAAAGCAGGCGGAAGGATAGTCACTACCCATAGAAATTGTCAAGAGGTAAGCATAACTGTATCGTTAGCACATGATATGTCCGGTTAATCACCCATCTGGACAACGGAGAACAGTTGCCAACGGTTTTACCACTGGCGAAAAGCGGAACGAACGCCCTCCTTACTTCCTACTCTTTCCTCGCGCTGTTGGTTGCACGTGCCTTTGCGACTACGTCGTCGAATCGCGGGTCGCCGTGGAGGAACTTCAATTCAGGATCAGCTGAGAGTTCTCCCGATGAAATGAGTCCGTTTTCGATCGCGTGGTTCAGATCGGCAAATGCTTCGTCCGGCCGACCTCTCGCAGCCTGAGTGCAGGCAAAGTTGTACCAAGCCTCGGCCACTGTGGCCGGCTGATTTGTTTTCGCGGCTGTGTCGATGACGTCGCGAAACATTTTCTCTGAATCGGCATAACGTCCCTCTCGGCTGAGACCCAACGCTTCCATCTCCATGCTCTGCAACGTGGAGCTGTGGGTTGGACCTAGCACGCGGGTCTTGATCTCAATAACTTGATTCTGGATTTTGTCCGCTTCGGAGTAGCGCCCTTCCTTCGCCAGGGTGAGACCAAGCATTGTCATGGCCCTAAGAGTTTGGGGATGTTCCGGCCCCAGCACGCGACGCTGAGCGGCAATCACGTCGGAATACAGCTTTTCACCTTCTGGTAGGCGACCCTCCTCCTCCAAATTCTCAGCCGCGTGGGACATTGAAAGCAGGGTCGCGGGATGGTCCGGCCCCAGAGTTCGCTTCTGCTCTGCGATCAGTTCAGCGTAGCTCTGATCTGCCTCCGCATACCGCCCCTGGGGCGTCAGGGTTTCTGCCAGCTCGTTCAAAGTGTTCAGGGTTTGAGGATCGTCCGGACCAAGTACCTTGCGCTCTGCGTTCAGTGTTTGGCGGAACACGTTTTCAGCATCGGCGTGACGTGCTTCGTTGGCATAAACATAACCGAGGCGATCCATGGACGCCAAAGTGTCGGGATCATTGGGACCGAGAACCTGGCGCTGGGTCTCGATTGTGTTTTGCAACAACTTTTCCGCTTCGGGCAAATGCCCCTGAGCCCGGAGGATCTGGGCCAGATAACTTTTGCTGGCCAGTGTTTCCCGGTTTCGCCCTCCAAGAAGTGAGCTTTGAATTGCCAGTGCATGTTCTGTCAAATCTTGCGAGCGGCCATACAAGCCCAGCCCTGTATACGTCTGGGCCATGGTTTCTATCAGCTGCGCCTGGAGCTGCGGGTCCCTATCCAGGTTGTCACCGATTTGTTGCGAGGCCCTGTCGAGAATTTCGCGGGCGGTAACCGTGTTTCCGCGCGCCTCGCTTGGATTTGGCACCTTGAAGATGCCAGTCATAAATTGCGTGATGCGGTCTGCGCGGTCTCGTTGTTGGCGAATCTTGCGTAGCTCAATCGCTTGAGCTACAACAAAGCCGATCAGCAACACCAGTCCCGCTGCGGCAGCTGACACACCCACACGATGACGCCGGACATATTTGCGTGCGCGATAAGCGATGCCGGCCGGATGTGCAGAAACAGGAACATTCCGCAGATAGCGATCAACGTCGGCGGCCAGTTCCAGAGGCGTCGCGTAGCGACGGTTGCGGTCCTTTTCGAGCGCCTTCAGAACGATGCAATCGAGATCTCCGCTTACCTGTCTAACCAACATCCGCGGCTCATTTTGGCGCTTGCGAGCCCGTCTGGCCAACGTAACCGGGTCCTGTTTGCGGATCTTCGTGCTCGGCTTGAGCGGATCAATCTCGCGCAGCTGCCGCATTGATTCATAAAACGGCTGGTTCTTCCACTGGCTCATATCGAACGGCTGGTCGCCAGTGAGCAGGACATAAAGGATCACGCCCAGCGAGTACACATCCGTTCTTGTATCAATGTCGGCGTGGCCATCGGCCTGCTCCGGACTCATGTATCCCGGCGTCCCGACCCAGTCGCCAGCACGCGTCATCATGGTTTCGTCACTGATCTGGGCCCCGATGGCCTTGGCCAATCCAAAGTCGATGATCCGCGGCATCGGCTTGTCATCGACTTCCGTGACCAGAATGTTCGTCGGCTTTAGATCGCGGTGGATAATGGCTTTCTGGTGCGCGTGCTGCACCCCTTCGCAAACTCGGAAAAAGAGTTCCAGACGCCGCCTGATCGTGAGCCGCTTGTCGTCGCAGTATTGCGTGATCGACACGCCGGTTACGTGCTCCATCACGAAGTAGGGCTGGCCATCAGGCGTTGCTCCGGCGTCAAAGACTTTGGCGATGGCAGGATGATCCATCATGGCGAGCGATTGCCGTTCGGAGCGGAAGCGCTGCAAAAGGTCGTCGTCGTACCGCCCGACCCTAATCAGCTTGAGAGCAACTTGGCGCTGCACGGGCGTGGTCTGTTCGGCGAGCCAGACCTGTCCCATCCCCCCCTCGCCGAGCCGGCGTAGAAGTTTGTATGGACCGATGAATGTCGTTTCAGGAGTTGCCGTTCCGCCAGTCAGTCCGGACGGCGTGGCGGCGATGGTCGTCATGAGATCAAGCTTGACTGAAGGAGTGCTTGAACTTTCCATTGCTGCAGGATTCGGACAGAGGTCTTTTGCCTGTCCGTCGTCTTCGCTCATAACCGCTCCAGAACGAATCGAAAAACCGGCTGAAGTTTAACATGCGCAAGGCACAATGTAGTGATGGCGCTACTCAACGACTCCAGATGGAGGAGTGTCTCGCCGGTGCAATATCTTCCGGTTCCGCGTGAGCCGTCTTGCATCCCGAACGGTTAACGGACGATCGGGAAGTTATGCGGGCGACCTACACTACAACCTCGGCCAGAGGTCCGTTTCTGGGAAGTTCAGCGCGCTAATTCCCGATAAGTTAATCGGGAGTTGGGCTAGTCACGGCGACGGAGCCACTCAGGGAATGTCGTCGCCAAACCCAATCGACAGCAAACGCCAACCACCAGATTCGTAGCTCAGTTGGAGATACAGATCCTTCGGGAGGGATTCGTCGCTGGTCTTTTCAGACCGAACGAAAATAATCGCGGCAGCGCAACCAGTTGCACGCGTGAGGTCAACGTTGATTTCGTAGGGACTCGAACGTGTTAACCATTCGCGGTAGGAATACGTGCGTTTTGGCAACCATGGCGCAATTGGGCTTTGCACCCGTTGTTTCAGGCAACTCGTGTCAAAGAAGCGGCAGTAGTGCCCAGTCCTATTGGAGAACTCAAAAACCAAGTCGTCATAATGTAGCCATTGATCTCCCAATTGGTCGAACCCGATTCCATCTGCTGAAGTAAGTGCAAGGACAGATTCGGCATTCCGCGCCTCTACAGCATCCGCGATTTCTCGCGCCGTGGCTTCCGCGCTTCTCTTTAGTGTCTCGATCGCCCCTATCTCTGGGCATGGGTTCTGCTTGGGAAATAGTTCGTACAATTTCTGCCTTTCGGCATCCGTGAGAGAGGGTCCCTTTTGGGCGTATGGATTCCCCACATTCTTGAGCAAGACCAAAGCCGCAAGTGTTTTGTTCGCGTTCTCTTTCACCGTTTTGTCGTTTGTGCTGTCGCGAATCCGCGCCACGTAACCGATTGCAGCCTCCACGCTGATGCTTAGCGGATACTCGGAATCAATTCGCCATGCTAGTGGGCCGATAATCCGTTGGTTTTCGCCTCCAGGCCCAACTTTCCAATATTCATTGGTCAGCACGAGAGACCGGTCTCGCCGAAGCATAATCGGTTGGTCTGGGTGGTCGGGATTGGAGGGTTTGTAGCTGAGCGAAGAATCAAGTTGGCCGAACATCAGTTGCTCGACGTAAAAATCAGCCTTATTCCCGTTCATCGCCGGTTCACTGACCACGCAATCCATCGCAACCACAATATTTTTCAGAGCCGGAGATTGTGGCTTCACAAAAAACTGAGCGACCTCCTACCAACCTTTCGGTGCTAACAACTTACCTTGAAGATCGATCTCACAAAATTCCTCCAACACCTGTCGCGGGGATCTCTGCGACTTCGTGGACGTAACCTGAGCAGGATCCGCCTGATTCTGGGTGGCCGCAGCCGATTTGAATCCTGGGCGAAATGCAGCGGCAGAGAGACTGGTCGCAGCGATGAGCACCGACACGAGAATTTTGAGCTTCATTGCCTTGCTTACTAGCTTAACCAACTAAGCCAAAACGAACGCAAACTTCGTCTTCGAAATAACCTAGAGTGATACTCACTCCAGCAATCAGACTTAGCGGGCCACCGGCCAACTCCTGGTAAGTCCTCGAAGAGGCTACCCCTGAAGTTCTGGCGGTCCGCGAAAAACTGATGTGACAGCTTGAGCTCACGCTCGGAAGCGGAACTCAATCGCACTGCACAGCCTCAGAGAAAAAAGTGGTATTGGCGGGCTTTTTGTCGCTTTACAAGAAAGGGAGAACTTCGATTCGCGCACAAGGGCCCGCAAAACGGCAATTCGAGGGCGTATGAGGTCAACCTAGAGAAATCACAAGACTGTGTGGGGGAGAGGGTAGGATTCAAGACAAGTGCGTAATGGTGAGCAACCGTAAGACTCCGTAAGTGGCTGTAACGTCTTGTACCCAAATAAGATAGCTCATTCAAGTTTGACGCAATCCGCTGAAACCACTTAGCTTGGAACCTTCCAAACTCGGCCATTTCAGTACCCTGCACTGATGAAAATAGGTCATTTATACTGGCTTAAATCGGCTACGGCTCGGGACACAAACACTAAGTCCTCCGCTGTGTGGGTCTGCGACAGGAACGCTAGGCCAAAGCGTTTCGGCTCAATTATCATGACGCCACCGCCGTACCGCTCGACATACCATTCCGTTTCAGGATCGCTGATGAGTGGGTCAGCCACAAATTCGATTTCACCCGGTTCACCGTGGAAAAGCACACGGTCGCCTTTCTTAACCTCTTCGCCGGATTGGTAGGTGAGTGGCATTGGTTGCAACCGGTAGCACGGGTTTTGTGGCCGGGTTTAGCGACTCCTGGAGACCGACGATCACGTACGTTTTCGGTGTCAGTCCGCTGTGGGGTAGGCCACATACGGCACTGAAACCTTCGTCACGATGTCGATTGGACTCTCCGTTGGCATGCCATGTTCGAGGGCCCCCGCAAGATCGAAGTCAATTTGAACTTTGATGTAAGGGCACTTCATAAAATCATAACGAGTGCTTTCGGCAGTCTGAAGCCCTCCGTCCATTTCAAATTGCTTTTCCACGTCCCGACGTTTATTACCGGGCTTAATCTGACGAGACGCTTCCAGCGCGTCCTTAGCAATTTGACAACAGGGCGAGGGAGGTTCGTAACTCGGAGCAGGTCGAAAACTCGCCAGAACCAGAATGCTGAGAAATACGGCTGGCACTGCCAAAGTCGTTCTCATTTCTTCGAATCAAACCTTTCCCTTCGAGTGTCCAGCCTTGCCAATCGGTCGGGTACGGCTCTCAAATCCAGCAAGTTTCTTTTTCGTGACGAAATAGGTCATCGCGTGTCGCAGGAGCCGGTTGGCTTTAGTCTGATAACCGCGGCCATCGGCTTTAAGCCATGCAATGACGTCAGAGTCTAGACGCATGGTGACGGGTTTCTTCTTTGGCCGATAGAACTTGCCCATTTCGGCTCCGCTCCAATCAAGAACCGGAGAGGCGTCGGAAAAATCAATTTCTTGGTCTGTTTTTGCGGCGATGGCTCGAATGTCTCGCTTTTGTTCCTTTGTGAGTTTCCTCATAGCTTGTCCTTTCGTGCGACTCAGCGGCGCGGGCCGAGACGATACGAATGACTTCTTCGTTGTCTTCCTCATAAAACGCATGGACAACCAATAGAATCGAACCCGGTCCTATGGCTCCGACCGTAATCCAGCGTTCCTCATCGTCGAAAGCGTAATCGCGTTGCGTGATCGCATAAGGATCATCAAATACGAGAACGGCGGTTTCAAAGCGAACACCGTGCTAGCGAAGGTTTTGGCGGCTCTTGTTCTTATCCCAAGTGAAGCGCATAGCCAATCGCCACAAGACAGAATATCTGTCGAAGCGAAAGATGTCAATACATTTGTATGTACAGCAGTGACGCCACCCACTCCAATACCCCCAAGTCGAACGGTAGTGCAAGACGTCACTTTAGGAGATCCCGCTCCTCAACGCTTACCGCAAAGGCGGCGTAAGCAAAGAAATGCCTACATTAGGAGCAAATTTCGTTGCCAGACACCCACGAGACCTGCGATCACGACAATTTGGATATGGCGGAGAGGGTGGGATTCAAGACAAGTGAGTAACGGTGAGCAACCGTAAGACTCCGTAAGTGGCTGTAACGTCTTGTACCCGAATAAGATAGCTCATTCAAGTTTGACGCAATCCGCTGAAACCACATAGCTTAGAACCTTCCAAACTCGGCCATTTCAGTACCCTTGTACTGATGAAAACAGGTCATTTACTGGGCCAGAATCGACTGCTCCAGACTGGCTCTCAGGCCTACGGTTTGATCACATGCAAATATCTGTTGGGGCGGACCCCAACCTTTTTCCACCAAACTCCCCACGCTTTCGGGCGAAGTAATGGGCGTGAAAGGGGAGCGCCTTTGGTTCCGAAAAATCTCACTGGTCGCACCTCCTGTCCGCAGCATTGCTAAACCGATGCCCAGCGTCTCGAAATCTTAACAGCCACGAGGCGACAGGACAACTGTTCGTCTTACCACCAGTCTTCGGACGAATCGGCCTAATCGTCACAGACCCGCTGGAATTTGTCTCCACGGCAAGTATAGACTCTTGCGAGCGAACCATGACCACTCGCGCGTGTCGCCCCATTCTGATTTGCGGTGCTGCGCTACTTGCTTCAACACTGACGACCGGATGCGCGGACGAAAAGACGAAGGATGCTCCCAGTCGCAATTCTTCTGATCAGCAGAGTGCTACCCCCGTGATCGCGGACAATGACTCAGTGCGGCTAAGAATACATGATGCTTTCCTGACGAACTACGAGCCAATTCCATATGTTTTGGAGCACTCGCCGGAGCGCAGCCAAGGCGGCTTTAAAGGATTCGAGGCTGACTTCGTTTCAGATAGGTACAACACTGGCTTCACGTCAAAGAACCCCGCATGCCCTGACTGCTATTCGTTCTCGGCATCGTTCTTCGTGCTCGACCAGTCTGGCGAGGTAATTCAAATCAAGTGTTATCCAACACTCGACCTCGCTACGGGCTCCGTGGTTGAGTGGAATCCAGTCGGTGCGAGGTTCTTTAGGGCGAGGCATCCAATGGCAGCACCTCGAATTAGGCGTACGAACAACTTCATCGGTCTCAAGGACAAGAGTAAACAGAAAATGGAGGAGTACATGTTTGCCATCGGAGAAAAGTATGTCGAAGACCCAAGCGGATTCGACAACGAACAGGAGTTGCCTTGCTCCGATTTCACGCATACCTGTTGGCGCATAGTGAACCCAACATCTTCCGGCAATTTTGAGTGGCGGTACGATGAAACGAATGACAGCTTGTTTCCGATGAACCGACTGGCGGAGATGCTTCAAGGCAGAGTCGAAGGCTCAAATTAGGCGCACCCACAGCAACTGGTGGCACGGCTATTTTGTCGGGCCTACGGATGATTCGGATCGATCTTCAAATAGGCAAACAGAAGCGGTCTTCCGCTGGGCTCGTGGCTTCCACCTTGCGGTTCCACCGTCACGAAGACAGCATCGATTGCGCTAAGGTCCTTCGGGTTGTCGCTCTTTAGCACCCATCGCTTCTTGGCGGCGCTGTCTTCATAGAAGACGCCGAGGCTCAGAGCGTGCTGATAATCCCGGCCTATGCGGCCCCAAGCCTGAAAAGTGCTGGCGTTCTTGAGGCCGGGTTGCCGGTCTAAATCGTAAGCATAAATCACGAGCGACTTGCCCTTGGTATAAAACATCCGCCCGTATGGCTTCTCCGTTTTAGCGTCCTGTCCCACATCGTAAACCTCAGCGATGTACAAGTCCCGCGCTCCCATTAACTCGCGAATATCGCGGTCGTGTGCGAGGAATTCATCCTGCCTGCTAATCGTCTGGTTCTGTTCACTGAGTCGAGCGGAAAGTTCATCATCCTGTGCCTTCAAAGTTGTGAGTCGGGCTTCGCTATCGTCTCGCTCCTGCTGCACTCCACTGAGTTCTACCTGCATCTTATCCAGAGCGGACTGCGCGGCAGCAAGCTGCTGCCTCAGTTTCTCCTCCGCTTCAACTGCCTGCTGCTTCGCTGCACCCTCGGCATTGAGCGAATCCTTCCAACTGGCTTGGGCTGCCTTCATCTCACCAAGGGCCGCAGATTGAATTGCG
>Ga0210398_10000032_pt1 | contig 163504 bp, 119 predicted proteins | sample IncBWC4OmetaG_FD_161047 | JGI IMG/M metagenome (GOLD analysis project Ga0210398, IMG submission 161047) | Forest soil microbial communities from Barre Woods Harvard Forest LTER site, Petersham, Massachusetts, United States - Inc-BW-C-4-O | ecosystem: Environmental > Terrestrial > Soil >... | reverse complement strand
CGGTGAAGTTGGTGGAGATGGTCAGCTTGCTGACGGTGAGCGTGGCGTTGCCGGTATTCGACAACGTCAGGGCCTGCGAGGCGCTGTTGGTGCCCACGAGCTGCAAGCCATAGGTCAAGCTGGCGGGGGATAGGCCGGCGACCGCGCCCACGCCGGTGCCTGTCAGGGTCACGCTCTGTGGGCTACCGGTAGCATTATCGGTGACCATCAGAGCGCCGTTGTCGGTTCCGACGGCGTTCGGCGTGAAGGTGATGCTGAAAGCGCAGTTGCTGCCGACCGCGAGCGTTGACGGGCAGTTGTTCGTCTGGGCGAAGGGGCCGGTGACGCTGGCGCTGCTGATATTCAACGTGGCCGTGCCCGTGTTGGTGAGCGTCACAGTCGAGGCTTTGGAGGTCGTGCCGTAGTTTTGATTTCCGAAGTTGAGGCTGGTCGGGTTGAAGGTCGGCACGGGGCCGCTGCCCGTGGAGTTACCGGTTCCGGACAGCGCCACAGTCTGCGGGCTGCCGCCGCCGTTGTCGCTGAAGTTGAGGACGGCGGAGCGCGAGCCCGTGCCGCCCGGCGTGAAGGTCACGTTGAGGGTGCAACTGCCTTGCGGCGGCACGGAGTTCCCGCAACTACCGGAATAGGCAAAGTCGGTGGTGTTGCTCCCGGTCAAAGACTCGCTAGGCGAATTCAGGGTCTGAGTGGTGCTGACGTTGGTCAGGGTGACGGTTTGAGCCGAACTGGTGGTGCCGAGATTGACGGTACCGAAGTTCAGGCTGGTGGGGCTCACGGTGACGATGGTGCTGGAGCCGGAGAGCGATGTCTGCTGCGAGGTGCTGCCGGCGGAGTTGTCAAAGACGGTGACGGTTCCGGTCGGCGTACCCGACATGGTGGGCGCGAAAGTCACATTGATGGTGCAGGAAGACCCGGCATTAACGCCGGCGCTGCAGTTGTCAGTTTCGGTGAAGTTGGTGGAGATGGTCAGCTTGCTGACGGTGAGCGTGGCGTTGCCGGTATTCGACAACGTCAGGGCCTGCGAGGCGCTGTTGGTGCCCACGAGCTGCAAGCCATAGGTCAAGCTGGCGGGCGATAGGCCGGCGACCGCGCCCACGCCGATTCCCGTTAGTGGCACACTCTGGGGGCTGCCCGGAGCATTGTCGCTGACCGTAAGCGCGCCGTTGCGCGTGCCGACGGCCGCGGGCGTGAAGGTGATGCTGAAGGTACAGTTGGCGCCCGGAGTGATGGTCGACGGGCAGTTGTTGGTCACCGCATAGTCGCTGATCGTGGTGCCGGCGCTCGCGATCGACAGATTGGCGGCGCCCGTGTCGGTCACGGTCACGATCTGCGCCAGAGACTTGGTATTGTAATTCTGGTTGCCAAAGTTCACGCTGCTGGGCGCAAACTGCGCCGCCGGACCCGAGCTGGTGGGGTTCCCGGTGCCCGAGAGAGTGACGGTCTGCGGGCTGGCGCCCCCAGTGTCAGTGATGGACAGCGTGGCGGTCCGCGTTCCTACTCCACCGGGCGTAAACGTGACGCTGAACGTACAGCTTGCGCCCGCGCCCACGCTTGAGCCGCAGGTGTTGGTTTGCGCGAAATCGGCCGGATCGGCGCCGCCAAACGTGATCGGGGAAATACTCATGGAGCTGGATCCGACATTGGTCAGGGTTACCGTCATGGCCGAGCTGCTGGTTCCCAGATTGACGCTGCCGAAGTTCAGGCTGGTGGGATTCAGGCTGACTTCGGTGGCGGTGCCCGAGAGGCTGATCGATTGCGGGCTGTTGGCCCCGTTGTCTGAAATAACGAAGCTTGCGCCCAGGTTGCCAATCATCGCCGGGTGAAAGGTAACAGTGAAGGTGCAACTACCGCCCACGGCCACCGTGGTGCCGCAATTGTTCGTTTGCAGGAAGCTGTTTGGATTCGACACGCTGTTGATGGTAAGAACCGCCGTGCCCTCATTGGTCAGTGTGACCGTCTGCGCAGCGCTGGTGGTATTCAACAACTGGACGTTAAAGGTGAGGCTGGTCGGGTTAAGGATGGCGGTCCCCTGGGTGCCCACGCCGGTCAGCGGGACGGTTTGCGGGCTTTGATAAGCGTTGTCCGCCAGGCTGATGCCCCCGTTCAGCGTGCCAGTCTGTGTAGGTGTGAAGGTGACCGTGATGGTGCAATTGGCAGATGCTGCCAGGGCGGATCCGCAGTTACTGCTGGCGATGGCATAGGCGCCGGCGGCCGTGAGGCTGCTTATGTTCAGCGTGGCGTTCCCGGTGTTGGTCAGGGTCACAATCTGAGCTGTGGAAGTCGTACCAACGATCTGATTACCGAAATTGAAACTGCTGGGGCTGAAGCTCGCCACGGGGCCGCTGCCGCTGCCGCTCAGCATCACGATCTGCGGACTGCCGATGGCGCCATCGGTGATGGTGAGCGCTCCGGGAGCGGTCCCTGCGCCCGTGGGCGTGAACGTCACACTCACCCTGCAAGTGGCGCCGGCGCCCAGCGAGCCGCTGCAGGTGTTGTTGGTCTGGTTGTAGGGCGCGGCGGTGGCGATGCTGGAAAGGCTCAGCGCACTGGTCCCGATATTTGTCAGCGTCACGGTCTGCGGGCTGCTGGTGACCCCGATGTTGCCGCTGCCGAAGTTGATGCTGGTGGGGGTGAAGGCCAGGGTGGTGCTGAGCATGACCGAAACGGCGTTGTTGTTCACATCCGTGGTGACGGCGTCCAACATGCCGTCGTCGTTAAAATCGGCAGCGGCGACAGAGACGGGCAGCAGGCCGCCGGGAAAGCTCAAAGCGCTCTGGAAAGTCTCGTTGGTGGTGCCGAGCAGCACCGAAATGCTGCCGAGGTCGTTGTCATTAGGTAAGGCCAGGTCCAGGATGCCGTCGCCGTTGAAGTCGCCGACCGCAACCCCTTCGGGATAAGTGCCGGTGGCGTAGCGCACCTGATTCTGGAAAGTGCCGTCGCCGTTACCGAGGAGGATGGAGACGGCTGCCGAACCGAAATCGGCCACGGCCAGGTCCGGAATGCCGTCACCGTTGAGGTCGGCGGCGGCGAGCGAAGCGGGGTTCTCAGTGGCGTTATAGTCGGAAGCGGGCTGGAAGGTACCGTCGCCGTTGCCAAGCAGGATGGAGACACTGTGGGCAACGAAGTTGGCGACCGCCAGGTCGAGAATGCCGTCGCCATTGAAGTCGGAGACCACGATCGACGTGGGCTGGGCGCTGACGCCGTATTCGATCTCGGGCTGGAAAGTGCCGTCGCCGTTGCCGAGCAGGATGGAGACGGCGTTGTCATACTCAGCGACGATCGCCAGGTCGAGGTTGCCGTCGCCATTGAAGTCGCCCACGGCTACCCGGAAGGGGAACTGGCCGGTGGGATAATCGACGTGAGCCTGGAAGGTGCCGTCGCCGTTACCGAGCAGGATGGAAACCGAATTCGCGGGTTGGCCGGAAAGGTTCTCACCGCCATTGACCACGGCCAGGTCGAGAACGCCGTCGTGGTTGAAGTCGCCTACGGACACATCCTCTGGGCCGTAGCCGGTGGCATAGTCGACGTGAGGCTGAAACGTGCCGTTACCGTTGCCAAGCAGGATGGAGACGGTATTGTCCGCCTCGTTGGTGACGGCCAGATCCTGAAAGCCGTCGCCGTTGAACTGAGCGACGACGACCGAGGTCGGGCTGTTGCCGGTGGAACTGGTGACGCCAGTCAATGAGACCGTGCTGGCCGGATTGGTGACCTCGAAGAAGGCGACGTCGGAGTAGCCGCCACCGGGCGCCGGATTCATGACGGTGACCGAGGCGGTGCCGGCGGTGGCAATGTCGGCCGCGTTGATCAGCGCCGTGAGCTGCATGCTGCTGACGAATGTCGTGGTGCGCGAGTTGCCATTCCAGTAAACGGCGGATCCGGAGACAAAGCCGGCGCCGTTCACGGTTAACGTGAAGGCCGGGCCCCCGGGCTCAGCACTCGCAGGCACCAGCGGCAGATCGATCTGCGGCACGGGACTGTTTTGTCCGTGAACGGGCGCTGCGATCCATGTCCAGGCGGTCAGCAAAAGAACAAGGAGTTTGAGCTTGAGCGGGTTACAGCTTTTCATGGACGGCTCCCCATGTGGCGCCACTTTGCCACGGAGTGGTACCGGGGAGCATGCGCAATGCCAAAGAAGATTCGCGCCTGAGCCGTCGAAGCAGAAGCACTGAATCAGCCGTTTAGAGTTAAACGCCCGATGCCCGTGCACGCGGAGGACTTTATGCCGCGTAACCTTTTGAGGACGCTGATGTGGAGAAATCGAATATTATGGTGACCCGATCTATTACTCTTGAGTTACCACCGAACTTGATCAAGGTGAACCGTAGGAAAGCGCGCGCACGGACTGCGGAAAGGTCAGTTGCCAGTTCCCGACAGTGCGGCCGTCTGCGGACTGCCACCGCCGCTGTCGGAGACCGAAAGCGACGCCGTGAGCGACCCTGTGGCTTGGGGTGTGAAGGTCACGCTGAAAGTACATGTCGCTCCGGCGGCCACCCTTTTTCCGCAATTGTTGGTCTGCGAAAAATCGCCCGAGTTGATGCCCGTGATGTTGACCGACGTAATACTCAAAGATCCCGAACCGAAGTTCTTCAAGGTTACCGCCTGGGGCGCACTGGTCGTGCCGATGTTCACGGTGCCAAAGTTGAGGCTGGAAGGCAGAAGCTGCACGATGGTGCCCGACCCGGTGCAGGCCACGCTTTGCGGACTGCCGGTCGCGTTGTCATAGACATTGACCGTTCCATTGCGCGTGCCCTGACCGGCCGGCGCGAAGGTGACGTTGATCGTGCAACTGGCCCCCGAATTGACCACGCTGCCGCAGTTATTGGTTTCGCCGAAGCTCCCGCTCGCGACAATCCGGCTGATATTGAGCGGCGCCGTGCCCGTGTTGAGCAGCGTGACGGGTTGAGGCGCGCTCACCGTGTTGATGAGCTGGTCGCCGAAGTTGAGGCTGGTGGGACTGAGGCTGACTTGGGGGGTCAAACCCACGCCCGTCAAACCCACCGTTTGGGGGCTGCCCAGGGCATTGTCGGTCACGGTCAGTGTGCCCGTCAGCGTACCGCCCGTGGCGGGCTTGAAGAAGAGGTCTATGGAGCAACTCTTCCCGGCGGCGAGTGTGGACTGGCAAAGGTTGAGCACCATGAAATCCCCGCTCACAGTGACCGAGGCAATGTTCAGCGTGGCGTTGCCGGTGTTGCTGAGCGTCACGGTCTCCGGCGAACTCTGTGATCCCACATTGACGTTGCCGAAATTGACCGAGCTGGGGTTGAAGCTGGCCACGGGACCAGTGCCTGTGCCCGTCAAGCTGGCCACCTGCGGGCTCCCCACGGCGCCGTCGCTTACGCTCACGGTTCCGTTAGAAGTGCCGGGCACAGTTGGCCTAAAGGTCACGCTCATGGTACAACTCGCGAGACCCGCCAGCGAATCCCCGCAATCGTCGGTCTCGGCAAACGGGGCGGCCGTACTGATGCTTGAAATGCTCAAGGTCTGATAGCTGACGTTGGTCAGGGTCAAGCTCTGTGCGGTGCTGGTGGTGCCGAGGGTTTGACTGGTGAAGACGAGATTCGTGGGAGAAAGCAGCGCCGTGGTCTCAAGCAGCGCGGAGGCGGAATTTGAATTCTCATCCGCGGTGGCCACGTCGAGGCGCCCATCGTTATTGAAGTCCCCGGTGGTAATGCTCACGGGAAGCAAGCCGGCCGGAGAGTCGGTGGACTTTTGAAACGCTCCGTTGCCCTCCCCCAGTAGAACAGAAACGCTGCCGAGGGCGTCATCCGTGGGCAAGGCCAGGTCCAGTACGCCTTCGTTGTTGAAGACTCCGGCCACGACGGACTCGGGGTACAAGCCCGTGTTGTAGTCGACCCGCGCGCCGAACGTATTGTTGCCTTTGCCGGGCAGGAACGAAACCTGTGATGCGATGAGTTCCGCTACCACGAGATCTGGCAATCCGTCGCCATTGAAGTCCGCGGCCACCAGGCTGACGGGTCCGGTGGCCGTGGCGAAGTCCACCGGCGATTGGAAAGTGCCGTCGCCGTTGCCGGCCAGCAGCGAGACGGTGTTGCTCGTGAAGTTGGCGACCGCGAGGTCCAGCACGTCGTCACCGTTGAAGTCGGCAATCGCCAGGCCTGTAGGTTGCTCTCCGACGCCGTAATCCACATGCGTCTGAAAAGTGCCATCCCCGTTGCCGAGCAGGACCGAGACTGTATTCGCCTGCTCGTTCGACACTGCCAGATCGAGGACGCCATCGCCGTTGAAGTCCCCCGTTACCACGCGCACAGGCGCCAAGCCGGTGGCGTAGTCCACGTGGGTCTGAAAGGTTCCGTCACCGTTGCCGAGGAGTATGGAGATGGTGTCGGCGGCGTTGTTCGCCACCGCCAGATCCAGCTTGCCGTCCCCATTGAAGTCACCGACGAGGACATCATCGGGACCTTGGCCGGTGGCATAAGTGACCTGCGCCTGAAAGGTTCCGTCGCCATTTCCGAGCAGAATGGAAACCGTGCTGTCCTGTTGGTTTGCCACTGCGAGGTCCTGTTGTCGATCCCCGTTCAGTTCCGCCGAGATCACGGCAAGTGGGCTCGAACCCGTGGGGGCGGTTGAGCCGCTGAAGGCGGCGGCGCTGGAGGGTTGCGCGATCTGAAAGAAGGCGACGTTTGAAGCGCCACCACCGGGCGCGGGATTGACCACGGTCACGGAGACCGTGCCCTTCCTCGCGATATAGCCGGCGCCAACTTGCGCGGTTACCTGCGTCGCGCTGACAAACGTTGTTCTCAAGGGAAGTTGGTTCCAGTAAACGGTTGCTCCCGAGACGAATCCGGATCCGTTGATCGTCAGCTTGAACTTCTCGGAGCGCGGTCTCACACTGGCGGGTGCCAGGGGCGCCGTGACGCTCGGAACGGGGTTCGGAGCCTGGGCTGCTGCGCCGGCCAGCGTCCAAAGCAACGCCGCCACCACGTAGAGATGCGCCCAACTCCGCCGTCCGAGACTCTTCATGACACCCTCCGGTTGCATAGGTTCTCCCGTACAGCGGCCTGGGCCCGCGCAGCTCGGGGCGGCGTGGTGAATCCTGTCCACGCCGCTCGGGATGAAGCGGTTCCTATGAGAATTCAAGACACTCTCTGCAGAGTGCGAAAGCTTAATACTCCGGAGCCGGCGTTACCGTCGGCTGATTTCCAGGCGGGGTCATCAGCATACGCGATTTGAGATGATTGAATTACCCCCCGACGACGGATGACCCGCCGCCCCCCCTTGCATATTCTTGTACTTTATTCGGATGCCAAAGTCAACATTAGGCTCAACCATTTCCAGGCGGGGGCCCGCGCGATTGCGCCCGCTTCCACAAGGAGATATGTCGGGAACGACCGGCCTGCTGATTGCCTTTGCGCGCGTCAGGGACGGCGCGGCGCCTGGTGCTTTCGCGCGATTCTCGCGAGCGCCCGCGTGCACCTCCGCGTTCTTACCTTACACTCGGGTGCAGCTTCGGCACGCGATCCTCCACCGGCGGCAGCGGCGGGAAAGCCGCGTGGGGTTCCGTTTGATACCAGTAGGCGACCGAGTAATAGTTGTCTGCGCGGTCGTCGGCGTGACCGTGCTCGATGGTCGCGCGCAACGATTTGGTGAACGGGATCGGCGAGTCGAGATGGAATCGATAGACGCTCCAGCGTGAGCCGGCGCGCTCCGGGCCGACCTGCGGCGCGCCGAATAGCTCGTACGCAAACGGCTTGCCGCCGAAATCCCAGGCGCCCAGGAAGTAGTCCTCGGTGCCGGTGCCGTTGATGGAAGGCAATTGCTCGCCGTCGACGAAAAACATGTCGTCGCCCTCGCCCCACCAGCCGTCCGCGTTCTCGAGCACCGACATGGTGACGCCGGCGAAGTGTCCGCGGCCCTGCGCCTCAACCCAGAGGTAGTTATTTTCGCCCTTAAGGTTCTTGCCGTCACTCCGGATGGCGGTGCAAGGCGCGCACTGGCGATACTGAGCGTGAAAATAAAGCGTGCCTGCCGGGAGCGCATGCGAGTAAGCGCGGTAATCGATGTTGAAGTAGTAGGCGTCCACCTTCCGGCGGCCCTCGTTTGTGACCGTGATGAGAGCGTGCTTTGCAAACGGCATCGGAAAGAATGAATTGAGCGCGTTGTCGGCTCCCACGGCGAGCGGCAGCGACTGGTAGAGGAAGTAGTCGCCGAGGCCGAGTCCAAAGAAATCGCCGACCGGCGCTTCCACGCTGGGCGTCGCCTCGCCATCCCAATACATGCGCAGCACGAGCTTCTTTAAGTGAAACATCTCCGGGCTGGCGATGGTGAACCACACGTGCGTAACCTCGCCGGGGCCGTCGGCGTCGAGCAGGGTCAAGGTTTGGCCGGGAGGCAGCTCCCGATAGTCGGCGTTGCCGCCGGTGCGATCATAGCTGGAGGATCGGTGCTGGACGTAATCGTGAGGTTCTGCAAGGCCGTCCAGGTTGAACAGCCCGCCGTCTTGCGCGGCTGCGGGCAAAGCCACAGCCAGGATCATCAGAAAGAGCGCCGGTCTTCGCATCGGTTCTCCTTATTTGCTTTGCTTCTTCTCAATTTGCTGAACTGCTCAATCCGCCGATTCTGCTTTGAGTGAGGAGTTAAGCACGCGTCGAATCCTGAAGTTCCACGCGCGCGATCTCAATCGTCAAGCGTCGACCGACTTGCCGCTCAGCTCGCGGACCATTTCCACGAGCGCCGTCACGTTGTCGTAGGGAGTATCGGGCAGAATGCCGTGACCAAGGTTGAAGATGTGACCGGGCCGTCCGCCGGCTTGATGAAGAATACGCTCGACCCGCGACCGGATCGCGGCCGGCGTGGCGAAAAGAACGCTGGGGTCAAGATTGCCCTGCACGGCGGCATCGTAACCAACGCGTCGCCAGGCGTCGTCGAGCTCCACGTGGAAGTCCAGGCCCATCACGCTTCCGCCTGCTTCGCGCATGGCTTCGAGCAGCATTCCGGTGCCGGTGCCGAAGTGAATCAGGGGGACCTCGGGCGGCAGGGCCTCAACGAGCGCCCGGCTCCACGGCAGCACGAACTCGCGATAGTCGGCGGGACCGAGGCAGCCGACCCAGGTATCAAAGATCTGGATCGCCTGCACGCCGGCTTCAATCTGCCCCTGAACGTAGCCAGCCAGGTTTCGCGCCAGATGCTCCATTAGAGCGCGCCAGGCGCCGGCGTCCGAATACATGAACGCCTTGGTGCGGGTGTAGCTGCGCGAACCACCGCCTTCGATCAGGTACGACGCGAGTGTGAAGGGCGCGGCGGCGAAACCGAGCAGCGGCAACTCGGGCCGCAACGCGGCGCGAGTGCGGCGGATGCCTTCGAAAACATAACCGAGCGCCCCGGGCTCCACGTCGCGCAGGCCATCGACGTCGGCGGCGCGGCGAATCACCGGCCGCACCTGCGGCCCTTCACCCTTCTCGTACTCGAGATCGAAGCCCAGCGGCTCCACAATCAGCAGCAGGTCGGCGAACAGGATGGCCGCATCTACGCCCAGCTTTTCGGCGGCGCTCACTGTGACCTCCGCGACCAGATCGGGGCTCTTGCACAATTCGAGGAAGGGTACACGCGCGCGCAGTTCGCGATATTCCTTCATGTAGCGGCCGGCCTGGCGCATCAGCCAGACGGGCGTGGCGTCGACCGGCTCGCGACGGCAGGCCCTGAGAAACCGGGAATCATGCCAGGCGCCAGCGCGCGTCACAGGTGTTGCGGCGTGGGCGTGGGACTTCGTCATCGAACCTCGACCCTCTCCGGAACCAGGTCCCCAGTACCTTCGCGAGCCGCCGCCTCGCCGGTGCGAATTACGTCAGGAATGCCGATTCCCGAGTAGGCGTTTCCGGCAAGGTAGATTCCCGGGAGGCGCTGCAGGTGTTCACGGATTATTTCCATGCGCCGATCGTGCCCGACCATGTACTGGGCCATGGAGCGCGGCCAGCGGTAAACGCGCGCGAACAGCGGTTCGTCGCGCACCCCGAGGATGGAGTCGAGTTCCTCGCGTACTGTGCGCAGGACGGCATCGTCATCAGCCATGACCTGGGTGTCCCGGGCGCCTCCGAGAAAACAGCGCACGAGAGCGCGGTCAGGGGGCGCCCGATGTTGAAACTTCTGGTGCACGAAGGTGCAGGCCAGCAGCCGACGCCCTTCAGCGCGAGGAACGAGGAAGCCGAATCCCTGCGGAAGCCGCGATCGCACGGCACCGGGGTAGACCAGAGCCACGAGGACCGCGGAGCTATAAGGGATCGCGGCAAGCTCGTCACCGAGCTCAGCGTCGAGCGGCTCGACGAGCGCCGCGCTTGCCCAGGCCGGAGTCGCAAGAATCACCCGATCGGCCTCACGAACGGATCCGTCTTCGAGCATCAGGCGATAGCCCGGAGCTTCTGCGTCGCTCCCCGCGCGTTCGATCCTCGCCACGCGCCGCCCCAGTTCTACGCGCTCCGGCTCGATCTCGCGGGCAAGGGCGGCCACCAGGCTGCCCAGGCCTTCACCGAGAGTCATGAAGATCGGCTCGGGACTCGCGGAGGCCGCGGTCTTGTTGCGCATTGCGCGCGCGGCTCGTATCAGGCTGCCGTGCCTTCTCTCCATGTCCTCGAAGCGACCGAGCACCGATCGAGCGCTCAGCTGGGATGAATCACCGCCGTAGACTCCCGCAAGCAGCGGCTCGACGATGGTCCCGAGCATCCCGGCGCCGAAGTGCCGCGTCACGAAGCTTGAGACAGACTCATCCTCGCCCGATGGCGGACCGCCGGGTGCGCGGCCGGTAAGCCACTCGCGCACTATGGTCCATTTGCTGCACCATGGAATGAGCGGTGACTTGAGTACCGGTGCGAGACGCGCGGGAACCATCAGCATCATCCCGTCCGGCATCGGCTCCAATCGGCCTCGACGAAGGATGCAGGTACGGCGCCCGCCGTCATCATTCGAGCCCATCAGGGAATCGCCAAGCCCCAATTCACGGGCGAGCGCCGCCGCCGCCGGCTTCTCGCGCAGGAAGCTGTCGGGCCCGGCCTCAATCACGCAGCCCTCGGCCTGATCCGTTCGAATAACGCCGCCCAGACGATCGCCGGCCTCGAGCAGCAGTTCGTCAACCGGCCGGCCGCGACGCCGCGCCTGGCCAAGCCGGAACGCAGCCGTGAGGCCTGCGATACCGCCTCCGACAATCAGGATGCGCCGCGGTCGATCCTCAATCGTCATGGTTTCCGGTCCGGTTCGCATCTGCAATTCACAAGGTTCGCCAGAGCTTCGATGAACAACGGGCTGTCATTCAGCGACTCAGGACGTGAAATCGAAACGCCCCTCTTCGCCGCGTACTCGCGAAACGCGATGTCGATGTCGTAAAGGACCTCGACGTGATCGCACACGAACCCGACCGGAGCCACTACGATATTCCGGTGGCCCGCGCCGCTCCAGCGATCGATCTCGGATTCAACCTTGGGACCGATCCAAGGCTCCGGGGTCATGCCCTGGCTTTGGAAAGCCACGCTCCAGCGCGTATCGTCGATGCCGAGCGATTCCGCCACCAGACGCGCCGTTTCCCGCACCTGCCGCTCATAAGGATCACCCTCGCGAATGGTGCGCTCGGGAACACTGTGCGCCGTAAAGATGACGGGCGCCGCCCCGCCGGCTTCGGCCTGTGCGCGGCTGATCGCAGTCTCGAGCCGCGCGCCATAGGCAGCGATCAATCCCGCGTGATCGTGCCAGCTTTCGATAAATTCGACCCTCATTTCGGGCGCGAGCTTCTGGCGCGCTTCCTCGAGCGCCAGACGATACTGGCCCACGCTCGTGCGCGAATTCTGCGGCGCCAGGCACACGGCCGTCAACTCGTCGATGCCGTCTGCGGCCGCCTGCCGCACGGCTTGCGCAATGTACGGCTTCCAATTGCGCATTCCCACGTACACCGGCCGCCCCAGGCGTTCGCGAAGCGCCTCGGCCTGCCGGGTGGTCAGCCGGGTGAGCGGCGACGCTTCTCCGGCCCGCTCCCCGGACTGCCTACTGATGAGCCGGTAACGCTCCGTGATCTCTTCCACGGCTCGCGGCGGCAATGGCCGCCCGTTGCGCAGGCTGAGCAGAAACGCCGGAATGTCCTCGAGGCGGTCGGGCGCTCCGTGAGCGAGCAGCAGGACGCCCGAGCGGTCCCGTGAGTGAGCGGATTCGGCCATCTTCTGGACTATATCATCGGCCCCGCCGGCCACCGACCGCAAGGCCGCACGCCTTCACGCGAGCTTCGGAGCGTCCTCGGGTTCAGTTCTAGAAACCCGGCGGGGCCAGTGATAGCCGAGCGCTCCCAGAGCGAAGCCCGCCTCTTCCAGAAAACGCGCCAGCGGGTGCGCAGGCGCGGCCTCGCCGTTGATCCTACTGATCAGCAGCCCGCGCCGGTGGTCACGTTGCAGGCCGCGCTCGCGTTCCGCGACGGCCTGTGCATGCTCGAGCTGAGCACGGCGCACGAGGCCTGCGGCCACGGCCCGAGCCGTCCGGGAGCGAGCGGGTTCGGCTTCCGGCAGGAACGCCTGAACCTCGGGATTCCCGGCGCGGCGGTAAAGAGCGAGCGCCCCGTTCACCAGCATCACGCTGGCGCCCGCGGTGCGCGTGAGGGCGGCGCCGGTCTCCGGCCACCCCAACAGTGCGCCCCACGGATTCGCCGGATCGGTGGCGGCAAGTTCGATCACTTCGGCGGACTCCGGCTCGTCGGCGAGCGAGCGCAGAAGTTCGAGTGCGGCGGGCTCGGCAAACTGCGTGGCCCCGAGTCCGGCCACGAACATACCGCGCCGCGCCCGCGCGCTCTCCTCCATGACCTTCAGCACGGGGTAGACGGCGCTGAAGCCCCCCGCGACATTCTCCGCTCCCGCCGCTTCACGCACCAGCACGCCATAGCGCCGCAACAGCGCGCGGGCCAGCGCACTTGCGCGCTCGGTTGCCGATACGGTCGCGGCGGCGGCCAGTCGCGACTCGACCAGCGTCCAGCGGCCTTGCGCGCGCGCCGGCACTTTGTTCCCTGCGTGGCTGGCCTGTCGCGACCGGAAAGGAAGCGCGGCCGGCGGGCTTCTTCGGGGCCGCGAACGGTCCACGAAGGCGCGCAACGCGCCAAAAGAATCGTTCGAGACTGCGCCTTGCCAGACCAGGCCCCATAACGCGTCGATCGTCTCACCGGGATAGCCGCCGCCTGCCGCCTGATGGATCGCCGGAAAGAACGAGGCGCCGTTCTGGAGCAGGAAGTTGAGGATCGCCAGGGAACGGGAGTCGGATGTCGGGATTCGGGCGTCGGGATTCGTAATTCGTTGTTCCGCGTCCCGAGTCCTGTGCAACAACGCCAGATGATCGGCCAGGTACAGCGCCACGCGGCCGTCGCGGTCCCCGACCGCCTCGAGGCCGCACCACACGACCTCCCCCGCCGCCAGCACCGCGTCCAAATCATCCGGCCGATAGTTGCGAATGCGCGCCGGCAGGATTTCAGATTCCAGCACGGACGCCACGAGCGGGGCGCCTTCGAGACTGTCGATGCCGTCGAGCAGCGCGTCGAGGCCGGAGCGCGGCTTCACGACGCCTTGCCAATGTGTGAGGAAGCGCGCGAACGTCCGGGGCTCCACAGGCTCGATCTGCCGGCGCAGAACGGCGAGCGACCGGTGACGGATGCGGCGAAGCGCTTCGGCGTCGCACCACTCATGGGCATCAAGGATCGGCCCGGCGGGGCGAAACGCGCCTTCGAGCACTCGGCCGCGCGCGGCCAGGGTCTTCAACACGGCTTCGACGGCCGGCTTGGCCGCACCCAGGCGGCCCGCCGCCTCGCCCGCCGTGAATGGTCCATGGGTTCGCGCGTAGCGGCTCACCAGGTCCTCGAGCGGCTGGCCGGACTTTCCCAGGAAGACCTCCGGCAGGCCGGACGGAAGCGGCGCTCCGAGCGCGTCGCGATAGCGCGCGGCGTCTTCGGCCGCGATGTACCGCACTTCGCCGGCCACGCGCACGCGCAAAGCGCGACGCGCATGCTCCAGGGCCTCGACAGACTCCGCCACGGCCGGGCTCACGCAACGGGCCCCGATTTCGGTTCGCGTCAGGTCGCCGAGGCCGAGCAGGAGATCGTGCACGCCATCGGCGGAGCGCGCGCGGCGATGCTCGTCCAGGCGCTGCAGCTCACGTTCGACTTCCTCCACTGCGCCGGGATCGAGAATCTCACGCAGATCGAGGTCGCCGAGCAGTTCGCGCAGCCGGGCTTGATCGATCGTGAGCGCCTGCGCACGGCGCTCGGCAAGGGGCGCGTCGCCGTCGTAGATGAAATTGGCGACATAGCCGAACATCAGCGATCCGGCGAACGGCGAAGGCGACTCGGAATCCACCGTCACCACGCGCAGCGATCCCTGGCGGATGCGCTCGAGCGTCGCGGTCAGGCCGGGCATGTCGAATTCGTCGTGCAGGCACTCGCGATAGGCTTCGAGCAGCAGCGGAAACGAAGGGAAGCGCGCCGCCACGGCCAGCAGGTCCGCCGCCTTCTTGCGCTGCTGCCACAGAGGCGAGCGTATGCCCGGGCGGCGCCGCGGCAGCAGGAGGGCGCGCGCCGCGGCTTCACGGAATCGGGCCGTAAACACGGCGCTCCGGCCGAGCTGATGGACCACCAGCGATTCAACCTCGGCTGGATCGGGCACGAGCAGCGAAGTCTCGGGCGGCTGATCGGTGTCCGGAAAGCGCATCACGAAGCCGTCATCTGTCCACAGCGTCTCCACGTCCGGCTCTTCCCCGTGCCCGGCGGCGCAGACGCGCGCCGTGGCCGCCATGCACCACGGCAGATGCACACGACTGCCGAACGGTGAAAGAACGCAAACGCGCCAGTCGCCCATCTCATCACGGCAGCGCTCGATGATGACGGTCTGGTCGTCAGGAACCGCGCCTGCAGTGGCCGCGGCTTGTTCGGCGAGATAAGCGAGCAGGTTCTCGGCTGCCGATTCGTTCAGACCATGGTCGCGCACGAGGCGCGTGACGGCGGCCGGCCCCGGCATCTCCCGCAGGTTGCGGACGAGTTCGCCGATGGCCTGGCCGAACTCGAGCGGGCGGCCCAGGGAGTCGCCGTGCCAGAAAGGCATCTTGCCGGGCTCGCCCGGAGCCGGGCTTACCAGCACGCGGTCGTGCGTGATCTCGTCGATACGCCAGGTGGAAGCGCCCAGCACGAAGGTCTCGCCCACGCGGCTTTCAAAGACCATCTCTTCGTCGAGCTCGCCGACGCGCGCGGATCCTTTCGCGCCGCTCGAGCGAAAAACCCCGTAGAGGCCGCGATCCGGGATCGTGCCGCCGCTCGTGACGGCAAGATGCCGGGCGCCGGCCCTCGCCGAAAGCATGTTGGCCGCGCGGTCCCAATTGAGGCGCGGGCGCAGCTCGGCAAATTCGTCGGACGGATAGCGGCCGGCCAGCATGTCGAGCACGCCTTCGAAGACGGCCCGGCTCAGGCGGGCGAAAGGCGCCGCCCTCCGCAGCAACGCCCAAAGATCGTCGAGCGGCCAATTGTCCACCGCGACCATGGCCACGATCTGCTGAGCCAGAACGTCGAGCGGCAGGCGCGGGTAACGCACCGATTCAATGCGGCCGTCCAGCATGGCGCGCGTGGAGGCGGCGCAGGCCAGGAGATCACCGCGGTACTTGGGGAAGATGATTCCGCGGCTCACGGCGCCGGCCTGGTGCCCGCCCCGCCCGATGCGCTGCAGGCCGGACGCCACCGAGGGCGGAGCTTCGATCTCAATCACCAGGTCGATCGCGCCCATATCAATGCCGAGTTCGAGCGAGGAGGTGGCAACCAGCGCGCGCAAAGTCCCGGCCTTGAGTTGCTCCTCCACCACCAGCCGCTCTTCGCGAGCGAGCGACCCATGGTGGGCGCGCACCAGCGCCTCACCGGCAAGGTCATTGAGCGCGCCCGCCAGACGCTCGGCGAGGCGGCGGCTGTTCACAAAGAGCAGCGTGGATCGATGAGCGCGAATCAATTCCACCAGGCGCGGGTGAATGGCTGACCAGATGGAATCGCCGCGCGCAGCCTGCGACTCGGCGACCTTTGCCCTATTCTCGACCGGCACTTCCACGGTGAGCGCGAGTCGCTTGCGCTCTCCGGTGTCGATCAGGGTCACCGGCCGGTAAGCGACCTGATTCGTCTCCGGCAAGTCATCTTGCAATGGAGATTCGTCGGGCGCGCTGCCGTTCGAAAAATGTCCTGCCCCAGAGGACACGGAGGGCGAGTCACTGTCTTGCTCGTCACTTGGCACTTGCCACTTGTCACCCGCGTCCACCTTGGTTGCGGCTACCAGTCGCGCTGTGGTTGGGTTTTCCCGGTCGCGTGGCTCTGCGCCGCTCAGAAAACGTGCGACCTCTTCGAGCGGACGTTGCGTGGCCGAAAGGCCGATCCGCTGCAAGGGGCGCTTCAGGAGAGGCCGGCAAAGATGCTCCAGGCGCTCGATCGAGATGGCAAGATGCGCGCCACGTTTGCTCGGCACAAGCGCATGAATCTCATCGACGATGAGGGTATCGATCGATCGCAGCGCTTCGCGCGCATTCGAAGTCAGCAGCAGGTAGAGGGATTCGGGGGTGGTGATCAGAATGTCCGAGGGCTCACGCTGGAAGCGCGCGCGCTCGTTCGCCGGCGTGTCACCGGTGCGAATCGCGACCGAGGGAGTGACGAAGGTCTCGCTCCGGGCGCGCGCCGTCTGCGCGATCCCCGCCAGCGGCACACGCAAATTGCGCTCCACATCCACGGCCAGGGCTTTGAGCGGCGAGACGTAAAGAATCCGGCAGCGGCGGCGCTTTTCCGGCGCCGGCTCAAACATCAAGCGCTCCAGGCACCAGAGAAAAGCGGTGAGCGTCTTCCCGGTGCCCGTAGGCGCGACGATGAGGGTCGATTCACCGCGCACGATTGCCGGCCAGCCGAGGCGCTGCGGAGCGGTCGGGGCGGAAAACGAGGCCCGGAACCAATCCTGAACCGCAGGATGAAACAGCGCAAGCGGGTCCCCGGCCGGCGGCTGAATGTCAGGCGAGCGTGGCATCGCAATCTAAAAGAAGCTTACCATCCGGACCGCGAGACAGGCACGAGCGAGCAGCAGTTCATCTCGCGGATCGCTCCGCTTTCTCCGCCGCACTTGCCCTCGCTTGACATGCGGACCTTCCCAGCGCCTATAATGCCACAGGCGAATAAAAAGCGAAAGTCCATTGCGCCACAAAAGACTCAGGACTTCGTTTTCGCTGAAGGCTGGCGGGAGGCTTATGAAATCTGCCGCTCAGATTTGCGCTCAAGTCGGAGCCGCGCTCGAACCTCATGGCCTTCAGAAAGAGGTGAACCTCGCCTCGTCGTTCGTCTGGCGGCAAGCGCGCGCGCCGCAGACGGTTCCGACCGGCGTGGCGGCTGTCGACGCGCTTACCGGCGGCCTGCCGCGCGCCAGCCTGACGGAAATCTCGGGGCTGCCTTCGTCCGGCCGCACGGCGCTGGAACTCGCGTTGCTTGCGTCCCTGACTGCCAACGGCGAATCCTGCGCCTTGATTGATGCCGATGACGCCTTCGATCCGGCGTCCGCGGAGGCTACGGGCGTAGATCTCGACCGCCTGCTCTGGGTGCGTTGCGGCAGCCTGGAGCAGGCCCTGAGCGCCACGGACCTGGTGCTCGGCGCCGGAGGCTTCGGCGCCGTCGTACTGGATCTCGCCGGCATTCCGGCGAAACGCGCCCGGCGCATCCCGCTCAGCTACTGGTTCCGCTTCCGGCGTGCGGTCGAGGGGACCCCAACTATTCTGGCCCTGATCGATGAGGAGCCTTGCGCGCAAAGCGCGGCTTCCCTGGCGCTGCACCTGGAGGCGGAAGGCGCGCACTGGTCAGCGGCGGCAAGCGCGCCGCGAAATCCGGGAACGCCCCGGCTGCCGGGATTACCGGGCCCGCCGCCGCCCGGCATACCCCCGCACGGCCGCCTGTTGCAGGGGATTCGCCGCCGCGCGCAGGTGATCCGCAACCGCAACGCGAGGCCCGAAACATCGAATACGCCTGAGAAGACGCCTGAACTATTGATGCATGTTGGCCGCTTGCAGATGGATGCTGCGCCATCCGAGCGGAAGAAAGCTTTTGCTCTGGGCGTTGCGAGGGGATCACATGCGCTTTTCAATCGTCAATCTTCAATCGGCAATCGGCAATGAATTTCGCCTGCCTGTACATTCCGGACTTTCATGCGCAGGCCGTGGTGCGCTGTGAGCCGGAACTGCGCGGGCGCGCGCTGGCCGTGGTGGAAGCGGCTCCGCCGCCCTTCCGCGTCTTTGCTCTGAACGAAGCGGCGCGCCGGGCCGGGGCCGAACCCGGCATGAGCCGCGTGGAAGTGGCGGAACTTCCCGGAGTCGAGGTGCGGCGGCGATCGCCTGCGGCGGAGACTTCGGCGCATGCGGCGCTGCTCGATCTGGCGCGATCATTTTCCCCGCGCATCGAGGATCTCGCGGTGGACACGGTGACGCTCGATCTCGCCGGAGGGGAAGCGCTACTGGGCCCGCCGGAGAAAATCGCGCTGCGGCTCCGGGAGTGCGCGAACGGGTTGGGGCTCGAAGCGAACGCAGCCCTGGCGTCGAATCCCGATGCCGCGCGCCTGGCCGCCCGCGGATTCGCGGGGATCACGCTCATAGGCGCCGGCGAGGAAACGGAACGTCTGGGCGATCTGCCGGTGGCGGTGCTCGATCCCGCGCCGGCGTTCCAGGAGACGCTCGAGCGGTGGGGAATCCGCACGTTTCGGGCCCTGGCCGCGCTTCCGGCGGCGGAGCTTTCGGAACGTCTCGGCCAGGAAGGAATCCGCCTGCAGCGGCTGGCCCGCGGCGCTGCTTTGCGGGCGCTCGTGCCCGCGCCGGAATCGCTGCAATTCGAGGAAGCGATGGATTTGGACTACCCGATCGCCGAACTCGATCCGCTGGCATTTATCCTGGGCCGGCTTTTGAATCAGCTCTGCGCCCGCCTGTCGGCGCGTGGGCGCGCGACACAGGAATTACGGCTGATGCTGGGCATTGATAGCTCGGCAGAAGGGGATAACGCAACGGTCGACAGTCGACAGTCGACAGTTGACAGTGGAAATGAGAGTCGAGAGTCAAAAGCCAGAGGTCGAAACGGCCGCGAGCTTTCGGCCTTCGACTCTTCGACCTTCGACTCTTCGACTTTTGACTCCTTTGACCTCTTCCAACCCCGTGTCCCAAGTCCCGAGTCCCGAGTTCTGCGCCTGCCCGTCCCCATGCGTGATCCACGGCTGCTTTTGAAGCTCTGGCTGCTCGATCTCGAAGCGCGGCCGCCGTCGAGGCCGATCTTGAAGGTCTTGATCGAGGCTGAGCCTGCCTGGCCGCGTGTGGCTCAGGGCGACTTGTTTCTTCCGCGCGCACCCGATCCGCAAAAACTGGAGCTTACGCTGGCCCGGCTCAAGAGCGTGGTCGGCGAGGACCGCGCCGGGTCGCCGGAATTGCTCGACACGCACCGGCCGGATGCGTTCCGGATGAGCTGGTTCGCGGTCAAGGTTTGCGAGGACGGAAGCAAGGCGAAGCTTGAAGGTCGAGGGTTGAAAGTCAAAAGTCAAAAAGCGAAAGGCAAAAAGCAAAGAGCTGCAAACTCGAGTCTCGAACCGCAATTCTCGAAACCCGACCCCCAACTCCCGACTCCCGACCCCCGCCCCTCGATGGCGCTGCGTCTCTTCCGGCCCCCGCTCGCCGCCGAGGTCGAATTACGGGACGGGCGGCCTGTGCGTGTGGAGGCTCAGCGCGTGCGCGGACCCGCTGTGCGCGGACCCGTGACGTCGGCTGCCGGCCCCTGGCGTACTTCGGGCGACTGGTGGACGGACCAACCGTGGGAGCACGACGAGTGGGATGTTGAAATTGCGGTTGTCAGTCGTCAGTTGTCAGTTGTCAGTAGCGCAGGGCCTGTTGAGCGAGTCGAGAGTCGAAGGTCGAAAGTTGAAAAAGTCCAGCTTTATCGCATTCACCGCGATCTGAGAAGCGGGCAGTGGTTCGTGGGCGGTTTGTATGACTGATCTCATTTCGAAACTGTGAACTGACTACTGAGAACTGAGAACCGGAAACCGAAAACTGGCAACCGCTCCCATGTACGTCGAACTTCACGCCCGATCGGCCTTCAGTTTTCTCGAAGGCGCCTCGCTTCCTGAAGACCTGATTGCGCAGGCTGCGGAGCTCGGTCTAGGAGCGGTGGCGCTGCTCGATCGCGACGGCGTCTATGGCGCTCCGCGCTTCTATACGGCGGCCAGAAAGGCAGGAGTCCGCGCCCACGTGGGCGCTGAAATCACATCCGCGGACGGATTCCGCTATCCGTTGCTCGCGGCCACGCGCGCCGGCTATCAGAACCTTTGCCGCCTGATCACGCGCATGAAGCTGCGCGCTCCCAAAGGCGAAGGCGCGGTTACGGAAGCCGATTTGGCGGAGCTTGCCGATGGATTGGTTTGTCTCACGGGCCCGAACCCCGAATCCCGAGCCCCGAACCCCGAAGAACGAATCAAGCGCCTCTGCGAAATCTTCGGCCGCGAGAACGTCTACGTCGAGTTGCAGCGTCATTTTGACCGGCGAGAAGAGGCGCGCAATCAGGCGGCGCTCGAGGCGGCGCGCGCCTTGAATCTGCCCGTGGTTGCGACCAACGGCGTCCGCTATGCCACCGCGGGCGCGCGCGAAGTGGCGGACGTTTTCGCCGCGCTGCGGCACTATCGCACCCTGGATACCGCCGGCCGGCTGCTCGATTCCAACGCCGAACGCCATCTGAAGTCTCCCGGTGAAATGGCGCGGCTGTTTGCGGACGTGCCGGAGGCGGTGGCCAACACCCTTGAGCTTTCGGCGCGGCTCGATTTCACGCTGCAGGACCTCGGCTACGTATTCCCCAAATATCCTGTTCCCGAAGGCGAAACCCAGAACTCGTTTCTGCGCCGGCTGGCGTATGAAGGCATGCTGGGTCGCTACGGCGGGGGAAACGAGCGCGCCCGCCGGCAGATCGATCATGAGCTGGCGGTGATTGAAAAGCTCGATCTCGCCGGGTACTTCCTGATTGTGTGGGACATCGTCCGCTACTGCCGCGAGCAGGGAATTCTGGTGCAGGGACGCGGGTCGGCGGCCAACAGCGCGGTTTGCTATGCGCTCGGCATCACGGCGGTGGATGCGGTGGGGATGGAGCTGCTTTTCGAGCGCTTTCTTTCCGAGGAGCGCGGCGAGTGGCCGGACATCGATCTCGACCTGCCTTCCGGCGACCAGCGCGAGCGCGCCATTCAGTACGTCTATCAGCGCTACGGCGAGCGTGGCGCGGCCATGACGGCAAACGTCATCACCTATCGCGGGCGATCAGCCGCGCGCGAAGCCGGCAAGGTGCTGGGGTTTGACGCCGAGACGCTGGGGCGGCTCACCAGCCTGGTGAGCGCCTGGGAGTATCGCGACCCAAGCGAAACGCTGGAGCGCCACTTTCGCGACGCACGATTCGATCTCACGCAACCGCGTATCCGCAAGTTTCTGGATCTGACGCACGCCCTGCAAGGCCTGCCGCGCCATCTCGGCCAGCATTCCGGAGGCCTCGTGATCTGCCAGGGCCATCTGGACGCCGTTGTTCCCGTGGAGCCGGCGACCATGCCCGGCCGCGTGGTCGTGCAATGGGACAAGGAGGATTGCGCCGACCTCGGCATCATCAAAGTGGACCTGCTCGGGCTCGGCATGATGGCCGTGCTCGAAGATTCCCTCAAGCTGATCCGGGACCACTACCGCGAAGAAGTGGACCTCGCGCATCTGCCCGCCGATGATCCTCCGGTGTACGCGGCCCTGCAGAAGGCCGATACCGTGGGCCTGTTTCAGGTGGAGAGCCGGGCCCAGATGTCGTGCCTGCCGCGCCTGCACCCCGAACACTTCTATGACCTGGTGGTGGAAGTGGCCATCATCCGTCCGGGACCGATTGTGGGCAACATGGTGCATCCTTACCTGCGCCGGCGCCAGGGCCGCGAGCCCGTCCGGTATCCGCATCCCTCGCTCGAACCCGTGCTGCGCCGCACCATGGGAGTTCCGCTCTTCCAGGAGCAGTTGCTGCGCATCGCCATGATCGCCGCAGGGTTCACGGGCGGCGAGGCCGAAGAATTGCGGCGCGCCATGGGCTTCAAGCGCTCGGAAATGCGGATGAGGGATATCGAAAGGAAGCTGCGGCTGGGCATGGAGCGCCGGGGCATTGCGCCCGCGGCGCGGGAAGAGATCATCAAGTCGATCACTTCGTTCGCGCTTTACGGCTTTCCCGAATCCCACGCGGCCAGCTTCGCCTTGATCGCCTACTCGAGCGCCTATCTCAAATGCCACTACCTGGCCGCATTCACCGCGGCGCTGCTCAACAATCAGCCCATGGGTTTTTATCATCCTGCGACGATCATCAAGGACGCCGCCCGGCACGGCTTGCGCGTGAAGCCGATCGACGTCACGCGCTCCGACTGGCCGTGCACGCTCGAGATCGAGGACAGTGGCAAGTGGCAGGTGGCAAGTGGCGGGCTTTCCGTCTCCGCTGCGGCCTCTCGGTTAGAAAGTTCTTCTTGTGCACAAAAGGATTTGGGAATCAGTCCCGAGAGCCTCAGAAAGAAGATCGTGCTGCGGCTCGGTCTCAGCTACGTCAAAGGACTGCGCGAGTCTGGAGCGCGGGCGCTGGTGCGCGAACGTTTGCGGGCGCCGTTTGCTTCCCTGGGCGATCTGGTGCGGCGCGCGCCCGAACTGCGCAAAGACGAGTGGGTGACGCTGGCTGAAGTCGGGGCTCTCAACTTTGTGGATGCGCAGGGAGCGGACGCCGTCCCCGGGATGCGCCGGGCTTTGCAACACCGGCATCGGCGTGACGCTTTGTGGCAGGTGGAGCGTGCCGCGCGTCCGGCAGGACCATTGCTGGAAGAAGTCGACAGTCGACAGTCGACAGTTGACAGCCGAAACTCGAAATTCGAGAATGAACAGCCGGATGAAAACCCACTATCGGGAATCAAGAGTGAAGAACGAAGTTCCGCAAGTCGAGTTCCGGATTTCGATTTTCGATTTTCGAATCACGAAGCTTCCCCGCTTGCGCCCATGACGCCGGACGAGCGTCTGGTGGCGGATTTTCATGGCACCGGGCTTACGGTGGGTCCGCATCCACTCGCTTACCGGCGCGCCGAACTTGAGGCGCTCGGCGTAAAGCCCGCCAGCGCACTCGAGCGATTGCCGGGCGGCCGCAGCGTTCGCGTGGCCGGCGCGGTGATTGTCCGGCAGCGTCCGGGCACGGCGAAGGGCTTCGTGTTTTTGAGCCTCGAAGACGAGACCGGCATCGCCAACGCCATTCTGACGCCGGACATCTTCGAGCGGTATCGTGTGCTGGTCCTTCGCGAACGTTTTCTTCTGGTGGAAGGCAGGCTGCAGAACCAGGATGGAGTGGTTTCCGTGAAGGTCGAACACTTATTACCATTGACGGCCAGCCGCGCCGCCGTCGCCTCTCACGATTTTTACTGACAGGCGCGCTCGCGTCCTTGCTTCCACAAAAGCCGCCTTAAAAGCAAAAGCCCCGGACGCGTTTTACGCCCGGGGCCGTTTCCACCATCTTCCAAACTGCATGAAGCTCATTCCATGCCGGCGTTAAACCACCACCGCCGTTCCCACCTCAGTAGTTGCCTTTGGCTTGCGGCGCACGGTGCGCTTCTTCTTAGGGGCCTCGCCCTCGGCCATTTCGAAGCTGGCGATCGACGTAACAAACTTCTTCACGCCCGCGGTGTCAAAGTCCACCGTGGTGCGGTCCTCGTCGCGGTCAACGATGATGCCGTTCCCATACTTGATGTGGTGCACGTACTGCCCCGCTTTGAACGTCATGGATTCGCCCTCTCCTGGGTGGCAGCTTCGCCTAGTTTGCGGCCTCGCAGTGCTCGACGCGTGGGCGCACCGCTTCGCCGTGGTCCCCAAAGTGCCCGATACTTATAGGATGAAACCTGTGCGGCAAAGGTTTCCAGCGATCCTGTGCAAAACTCCGGGCGGGTGCCAGCGATGATATGTAAACTGTTTATAATAAGTAGTTTACAGCAAGATCGTGGCGCGGCCCGAGAGCCGTACACCTTCGCTCCACGGGGGTGAGACGCAATTCCGACTGGGCCTTACGCTTTCGGGGCGAGCTTGCCGGTGACGAATCGCTCGATCTCATTCACGCTCTTGAAATTCTCGTTCACGATCTCTTCGTCGGCGACCCGCAACTGGAAGGTTTCCTCGAGAAAGCTCACCAGCCGGAAGATGGCCAGGGAATCGATGACCCCGCTCGCGGTCAGGGACTCATCATCCGACGTCACCTCGAGACCCTTTCGCTGCGCTGTCTCCGTCACCCATTGGCGGACCTGATCTTTTACCGATGCTTCTGTCTCCGGCATACTTTATCCCTCGCTCCCTGACTGCTCACGCTCGTTATTTCCGGCGCCTGGCCACCCGGCGCGGACTTCCATCATAGCGGTTTCGACCGGAACTCGACAACCCCGGCTAGCTTTCCGAAGCCAGTTTCACACGGTCGATCTTGCCCGTGGACGTCTTCGGCATCGCCTCGCGCAACTGGATCCGCTCCGGGATCATGTAGTGCGGCAGCTTTGCGGCACAGTGTTGCTGCAACTCCGCGGGTTCCAGGCCCGAGCCGTTGTGCGTGGTCACAAACGCCCGCAAGCGCGCGCCGATTTCCTCGTCGGGCACGGCGACGACGGCCGCCTCCCGGACCTCCACGTGCGCGAGCAAAACCGCTTCGATCTCGCCAAGCTCAATCCGGTAGCCCCGGCTCTTGATCTGGCTGTCGCGGCGCCCGAGAAAGTCGTAATCGCCCTCCGCGCGCAGCCGCACCAGGTCTCCCGTGCGGTAGAGATTCTCCTCAAAGTGAGGCTGGAAGCGGTTCGGCACCACCATCTTGTGGGTCTTTTCCGGATCGCCCCAGTAGCCCGGCGTCACGCACGGACCCCGCACGTAAAGCTCGCCCTCAACCCCGGGTTCTGTGATCACGCGGTCCTGATCGTCTACGGCGAACACTTCCGTGTTCAGGCAGGACCGCCCGATCGGAAGGCGTTCCTGCACCGCGAGCGCCGCGCGATCCACTTTGTAGTAGGTACAAACGTTGGTCTCCGTCGGACCGTAGAGGTTGTAAAGCGCGGCCTGCGGCACCAGTTCGGCAAGCTGGCGCAGGTACTTCATGGGAAAAACCTCGCCGGCGAACAGGATGATCCGCAGCCGGGAGAGATCGGCCGCGCCCAGCCGGCCGTGCAAAACCAGAAAAACCAGCGCCGACGGCACCGAATACCAGATGCTGATCCCCTGCGTCACGATGAAGCGCGTGAGGCTGGCGGGAAAAAGCTGCACATCTTCTGGGATCATCGTGACGCAGGCGCCCGCCTCGATGGCGTTGTAAACGTCGAATACGGAAAGGTCGAAGTGCAGCGGGGCGTGATTGGAAAGACGATCCTCCGGGGTTACCCCGAACTCGTCCGCGCACCACTGAACGAAGGTGAGTGCGTTCTGATGCGTCAGCATCACGCCTTTGGGCCGCCCGGTCGAGCCTGACGTGTAAATGATGTAAGCGAGGTCGAGCGTGGTCGGCTGCCGCGGCTCCGGCGGACGTGAACCCGTAAAGCCCGAAAGCGCGGCCCAGGGAATCTGGTTCGCGGCCTCCGGCGTAGCCCCTTCATCGGCCAGCAGGCAGAATTCAACCGACGGAATCTCACGCGGGTCGAGCGTCCTGAGCTTCTCCGGGACCGTCACGAGGCCGCGGATACCGCAGTTCTGGACGATGTACTCGATGCGCCCGGCCGGAGCGCCCGGATCGAGCGCCACGTAGACTCCGCCCGCCTTGAGCACGCCGAACATCGCCACCAGGGATTCGACCGATTTCGGGAAGAACAGCCCCACCCGGTCGCCCTTTGCCAACCCACGCTCGCGAAGCAGATGCGCAAGCTGGTTCGAGCGCTCTTCAAGCTCGGCATAGGTCAGCGAGCGTCCGCGCGCCCAGATGGCAGGGCGCTCGGGGTAGCGCCCGGCGCTTCGAGTCAGGAGGTGGTTTAGCAAGTAAGCCATAAGTCTTGCGATTGAATGTCTGCGATCAAAGCCTGGCTCTCGAAGGCAAAAACGCGCAATTTCGATGCACGGAGCCCGAAAAACCGGCCTTATTTTTGAGTTAAGCCTTTTCCTATCAACTATCTAACGGCTTTATTTACTTAAGTCGCTTACTTTTCAACAACCTAACGGCTTTCAGAATATATGGAAAACAGAAATCGTTTTATTTCAGCAACCTAACGGCTTCGTTCGTAACAATTTTGATTTTTCGCGATCTGAGCCCTTTCCGAGCCTCCCAAGTCACAGTCCGTGGGCGCCGGCGATGATCCGCTTTTCGGAGTCCCCGGCGCGGGAAAACACCTTCTCTGAGATGGCATCGCGCAGATCGCGCTCGATCTGGTATTCCGTCATGTAACCGTAGCCGCCGTGGATCTGCAGGGCGTCGCGGCAGATCTGGATGGCGGCATCTGCCACATGGGCCTTGGCAATGGCCGACTCGCGCAGCGGGTTTTTGCCCTGTCTTTTCAGCCAAGCCGCCTTGTACAACACCAGGCGTGCCGTCTCCAACCGGACGTCCATGTTGGCGATCTTGTCGGCGATGGCGGGGAACCTGCCAATGGGCTGCCCGAATTGCCGCCGCTCGGCGGCGTAGCGCACTGACGTTTCGAGCTGCCGCTGCATCATGCCGAGTTCGCCGGCCAGCACCGAGATGCGCTCCCATTCTCCCGCTGCCGCCAGGATGGCCGGTCCGGAGCCGGTCTCGCCGAGGCGATTGCTGTCGGACACCACGCAGCCCTCGAACGTAGCATCCGCGGCAGGCGAAGTCCTCAGACCCATGGTTTCCACTGTCGGGCTCACCTTGAAACCCGGTGCGCCCTTTTCCACGACGAAGGCCGTCAGGCCGCCCTCGGCCGCCGCAACAACGATGACGAGGTCGGCGAACCCGGCGTTGGTCACGAGCGCCCTTGAGCCGCTCAGGCTCCAGCCGCCGTTCGCGGGCGCGGCCAATCCCGGTTCAAGCACCGCCTGGGCGCCGACCCATTCCCCGCTCGCCAGGCGGGGAAGATACTTCCGCTTCTGCTCGTCGCTTCCGAACAGGGACACCGGCATCACGGCGCCCCACAAATGCGCGTTCAGCGAGAAAATCAGCCCGGCGTTGCGGCACCCATAGCCGAGCGCTTCGAGGGCGCATAGCATGGTGAGCGCATCCGCGCCGCCGCCGCCAAATTCTTCCGGAGCCGGCATCCCCTGAATGCCGAAGCGCGCGCAGTTGCGCCAGCCGTCCCATGAGAACTCCCCGGCTTGGTCCTCGGCCACCACGTCGCTCACAAGCTCATTGCGAGCGAACTCGATCACCGAGCGGCGCAAAGCCTCCTGCTCTTCGCTCCAGGCAAAATCCAACGTTATTCCTCCCCAGGGGTTTTCAAAGCGGCCTTCAGAGTGGCCGAAACGGGAGTGGCCGAAACAGGCGCAGGCGCGACAGGAGATTGAACAGCGGCAGGGCTGCTCCCGTTCCCGGCGCCGGCCTTCACCGGCTCCCGATTCGCACTGCCGTTGACGGGCTTCTGTTTCTCGAAGCGTTGCGGGCGCCCGCCGCGCAGCTTGATGCGCGCCGGCACCCCGGCGATGGTGGTGTTATCCCGCACATCGGTCAGAATGAGGCTGTTCGCCATGATCACCACGTTGTTGCCGATCTTGGTGTCGGCAATCACCTTGGCCCCGGCCCCAAAGTAGACGTTATCGCCCACCGAATGAGTGGCGTGGGTGATCAGAACACCGCTCGAGAGCGTGCAATTCTTGCCGATGGTCGTGGTGCCCACGAAAATACCGAACCAGGTGTGGATCACGAGGCCCGGTCCGATCACCGCGTCCGGGTGAATGAAAACGCCGGACCACATCATGGTGAATTGGCGAAACACCATGCCGCAGAGGCGCAGCACCTGGCCCACCACCGGAACGCGCACTTTCTTGGCCCAGTGGCCGAAGCGATAGGCCAGAATCGGCCACACGCCGATGTTGCCAAAGGCCCGCAGCAACTCCATTCGCGGATGCCGCTTCCACCAGTCATTTTTATTGCGATGGGCAATACTCGCGCGCAGGTCGGCGCGAACGTTCTCAAACATAATAGCGGACCGGCCTCACCCGGAGGGTTCTCAATTGCGAGCCAGAACTACTATTTGACACTCTCCCTCCGATCACTGTCAAGGCAAGCGAGTGTTAAATCAACGTAAAATCAGGTATTGCCGCGGAGGTCACGTTACTTGCCCTGGGTTGCATCGTCGTGGCGGCGTCGTTCCGTCCTCGTGACTGCGTCGTTCCCTGGTTTGCGACGCCGCCAGCACCCCACCTTGACACCGGTCGAAGCCGGGCCTTACATTGGAATTTTGACGTTTATCCCTGATAGCGCACCTTATGGACCGTAAGAGAATGGACACTTATCGGAATCGCCTGACGGAAAAAAAACAGGAGCTTGTCCGCCTGGTTCACGAAATTGACAGGGATGGGCGCGAGGCGGACGAGGAAGGCACCCAGGACCTCGCCGACAAGGCCGCCAACGCTTACACCAAGGAATTTCTGTTTCACCAGAGCAACGACAACCGGCAGATCCTCACTTTGGTGAACGAAGCTCTCGATCGCACCAAAGACGGCTCTTACGGGATCTGCATGGAATGCGGCCAGGAAGTCCAGGGGAAGCGCCTCGACGCGGTTCCCTGGGCCCGCCACTGCATCGAGTGCCAGGAAAAGCAGGACAAGGGCTTGCTCTAGCCGCACGTCGCCGCGGGCTGCTGGCCGGTCTGCACCATCGAGACTTCATGCAGCCTCGAGGCACCTCGCTTCCCCGACAACTCAGTCAAAGCCTGCTGGCTCTGATCTTCCCGACCTCCTGCGCCGTCTGCGCGGGCGAATTGACGGAGAGCCTGGCGGGGGGAATCTGCGGCGGTTGCTGGGCGGCGCTCGAAGCCTGGACGGGCGCGATCTGTACCCGCTGCGGGCTGCCGCTCGCGACGCGCCTGGGCGCGGGGGATTTCCTGTGCGGCGAGTGCCGGCTGGAGCGGCCGGATTTCGATTTAGCGCGCAGCTACGGGGTGTATGCCGGAAAGCTGCGCGCGGCGATCCTCGAAACGAAATTCCACCGGCGCGAACGGCTGGGCGTCCGCCTGGGCCGATTGCTCACCGGACCCTGGCTCGAGTTGCAGGCTGCCTTTGGATTCCATGGGGACTGGCTGATCCTTCCGGTGCCGCTTCATCGATCGCGCGAGCGCGAGCGCGGCTACAACCAGGCGGGACTTATTGCCCAGGGCTTCGCGCGAGCCATGCGCGAACGTACGGGGTCTGACGAACTCCGCCTCGATGCGCGGTGTCTCGAACGAAGCCGCTCAACCGAGCCCCAAAGCGGTCTCAGCGTTCAAGCGCGCCACGAGAATGTGCGCAAGGTCTTCACCGTAACCGCGCCCGGGCGCCTCCGCGATCGGGACGTGATCCTGGTGGACGACGTTATGACCACCGGCGCCACCGCCTCGGCTTGCGCCGCCGAGTTGAAGCGTTCCGGAGCTCGGCGCGTGGCCGTCCTGGCGCTGGCCCGCGCCACCCCGCAGTTCCCTGACACGGCAGCCGCCCGAAGGTGAGCGTGCCGGTGTCATTTGGCATTTGCGTGCCATTTGTATGCCATTTGTATGCCATTTGCATGCCACTTGCATGCCACTTGCAATCCCTTCGAAGCAGGGTCATTCCCGCGAAGGCGGGAATCCATCTTGGACATCGTTTTTCCAGGCATTGCGAAGGGTCCAATCCGTCAGTCTATTCAGTAACACTCGTTAGGTCCGCAAATCACACCGGCACCACACTATGATTACGCTACTGGCGCGAGTTGCAGATGGTGTCTTAACTACCCGCCGTGTTAGACTACGCGACAGAGGGTACAAGACAACCTTGGCGGGGAGGTTCGCCATGAGACAGAGTATAGGGCAAGTTGCAGTGCTGGCCCTGGCCCTTAGCGTGTCGAGCGCAATCAGGGTCACGAGCGCGCAGCAAGACGCCAAGAGTCCGGACCACGCAGCCGGTCAGAGCGCCCAGACGGTTCCTCCCTACCACAAGAGCGCGGAAGACGCGAAGCCGCTGCCAAAATTGCTGCCCGCGAGCGATTTCAGCGATCGCCCTCTGGTTGCCAGGGCGTATCAGATCGCAAACGAAATTCCTCTGGTGCTCGCCCAGCAACCCTGTTATTGCGGCTGCGACAAGGCCTTCGGCCACACCAGCCTGCTCGATTGCTTCGCCCAGTCTCACACGGCGGGGTGCGGCATCTGCATGGGCGAGACCTTTTTTGCGGACCAGATGACCAAGCAGGGCAAGACGCCGGCCGAAATCCGCGACGGGATTATCCGTGGAGACTGGAAGAAGGCAAAAGCGGACGCGGGGAACTGACAGGGGCGTTTGCGCCGCGGGCATCCTGCCTGCCGGTTTCATTCGGGCAGGAGCCGGCGCCTGGGAGATCGTGGGGCATCGTGCTCCTCCGCAGTGCATCGCAAACGGTAACAGACCTATGGTTGACCTGACCGCCGGGGGCACGGATAATCGACACATGTATGTCTGACGGTGCGCAACCCGTGATGCAGTTGCCGGTGCTCGTGCTGAACGCCTCGTACGAGCCTATCAATGTTACGCCCGTCCGGCGCGCCGTGGTTCTGGTCATCAAAGGGGTAGCCACCACCGAGGAAGCCGATGGCGTGTTCATCCATGCGCCTTCGGCCTCGTTTCGCGTGCCCTCGGTGATTCGCCTGCGTGAATTCCGCCGCATTCCTTACCAGACGCGCGCCCTGTCGCGCAAAAACATCCTGATGCGCGACCGCTACACCTGCCAATTCTGCGCGCGCATCTTTCCGGCCGCCGAGCTGACCCTCGATCACGTGATTCCGCGCTCGCGTGGCGGGCACACCGATTGGGACAACCTCGTGGCCTGCTGCCATCGCTGCAACAATCGCAAGGGCGACCGCCTTCCCGAAGAGGCCGGCGTTAAGCTCCTGCGCGTGCCGCGTCCCTTCACTTTGCACACCAGCCGTCAGCTCATGCGCATGATGGCGAAGTCCGACGAGCGCTGGCGAAAGTACCTGTTCTGCTGATATCTCCATGCGCCGCCTGTGGCCGTCGACGTCCGCGACCGAAACCCTGATTTGCGCGCCGGGAATTCAACGAGCCGCCGGGAAAGCGGCGCTGGCCCTGCTGGCCCCGGTCCTGGTCTTGATCGCGCTGGTCTTGATCGCGGTGGTTCCGGCGATTCCCCAGACGTCGGCCACCGGGGCCACCGGGGCCGCCGGGGCCGCGCGGCAGGATCCCGGCGCGCTGCTCGAGAAGCTCAACGCGCTCACCGTGGACCCCGCCCAGATTTATTTTATCCGTGACGTCCGCATCACGCGTGACCGGGCCACGATCTATCTCAATCGCGGCTTCGTCGGGCTGCTCACCGCGGTCGAGGGCGAAGTAACGGGCGCCGTCTTCACGGGCGACGGCGAGGTGCTGCTGATGCCTTCCGCGCCCGCCGAAGGGGAATCGCTCTCCCGGTTTACGTCATCGGCGGTTCTCGAAGAGAAGTTCAGCTCGGCGTACTTTCGCTTCAACGATGCCACGGCGCGCGAATTGCTGAGCAAGGCGCAAGCGCCTGATCCCGAGGCGGCGGAACAGCCCACCGGGCTTCTGCCTCTCTGGAACGAACTGGCCTCGCGGCTGGATACCGGGCATTCGCTGCGCATCCTCGAGGACCTGGTGAGCGACCGCCGGCCGGAATACTTCAGCGCCCAGATCGAAGGATTGACGCTCGGTCCTTTCGCGCTCTCGGTGGATGAACGCCGCCCGGAGGCCGTGCAGGTCGTGGCTCTGGCGCCGGGGAAGGCCGGCGCGAGCTCGCCGTTCGCCGACGTCTGGTGCTCTTTTCCAAGTCAAACCCAGACCCTCCCGGGGAACCCGTGGCAGCCGGCCTTTCAAGTGCGCTCCTATCGCGTCGACACGCACATCAATCCCGATAAGAGTCTGGAGGGCCGGGCCGATCTTGATCTGGAGTCGCGCCTGCCCGAGCGCTTCCTGGCTTTCGAGCTCGCCGGGCGCCTGGAAGTGGCGAGCGTGCGCGATGAGAACGGAGCCGTGCTACCTGAGTTCCAGGGCGCCCTGGCCCAGGACCCCAAGCCGCATGAGCGCAGCGACTGGGTGGCGGTCATTCTGCCCAAGGCCCATCCCCGCGGAGAAAGGTTCAAGCTCACGTTCGCGTACCATGGCAACGTGATCGCCGACGTGGGCAACGGAGTTCTGTACGTGGGGGCTCACAGCAGCTGGTATCCGAACGCCGGCGCCAGTCCCGGAGCGAACTACGATCTCACCTTCGAGTATCCCGATAACCTGACCTTGGTGGCGACCGGCCGGCGCGTCGACGAGTCGTCGGCGGAAGGGGTTCATCGCAGCCACTGGGTGTCCGACGGCGTCTTTCCCCTGGCCGGATTCAATCTCGGCCCCTATGATCTCGAAACGCGGGACCTCGGCAAGGTGCAGGTGCAGGTGTATGCCACCCGGGAGGCGGAAGCGGCCCTGGAAGCGCGTTTCCGGCAGGCCCAAGCCGAGGCGGATCGGGATCAGGCGGAACTCAGTCGAGATCCCGTGCCGCCGGCGGTCGTCCGCCTGTCGCCGGCGGCCCTCATCGGCAAGGTGGCGGACAACGCCGCTCAAGCCGTCCGTTATTTCCAGACGCTCTTTGGCCCCTTCCCTTACCCGAGGCTGGCCCTGGCGCAGATTCCGGGGAATTTCGGCCAGGGCTGGCCGGAGTTGATCTATCTTCCCACCTTCGCCTTCCTCCCATCCTTCGTCCGCTTCCAGATGGGCGTCAAGAACCAGTTCGAGAACCTCGAGGACAGCGTCGCCGTGCAGCATGAAATCGCCCATCAGTGGTGGGGCAACGCCGTGGGCTGGCGCACCTATCACGATCAATGGCTTTCCGAGGGATTCGCGAGCTACGCGGCCGCGCTCAGCCTCACCCAGCAGAAGGATGGCGAACGCCCCATGCGCCAGCTTCTGCGCGACTACCGGAGGGATCTGCTGGCCAGGAACAAGGAGGGCCATCCGGTGGAATCCGAAGGCCCCATATGGCTCGGCGGCCGGCTCAGCAATTCACTCGATCCCTCGGGTTACGATGACATCGTCTACAAGAAGTCCTGCTGGGTGCTGCACATGCTGCGCGGGCTCCTCACCGATCCGCAGACGGGATCGGATGCGCGGTTCTTCCAGATGCTCCGCGACTTCGAAAGCGAGTACCAGGGCGAGACCCCGTCCACCGAAGACTTCGTCCGCCACGCCGAGAAGTACATGACGCGCGAGGCCGATCTCGAACACGACAAGCGTCTGGATTGGTTTTTCAACGAGTGGGTGTATTCCACGGGCGTGCCGGAGTACCGTCTTCAGAGCAGCACGCGCCGGTTGGCGAGCGGCGCCTACCAGGTGGAAGGCACGATTACCGAGGGCTCCGGCATCCCCGACTTCGAGATGCTGGTTCCCGTCAGCGTGTCCTATCGTTCGGCGGCAGCTCAGGCCGCCAGGCCCCGGCGCGTGCTCGTGGCCGTAACGGGCGCCGGCGGACATTTTCGCTTCACGAGCAGCATCCGCCCTGACCGCATCGCGATCGACGAGGATGCGATCCTGGCGGTGGTGGCGCACTAGCGATCCGGAGGGGCGTGGTGGCGGAGGTGGCACTACGCGGGATCTATCGCTTGCGGGCGGGGCGCGTCCGATCCCTGCCGCGCACGGGCTCCGCGGCCGCACGAACGCTGGTCGATCCCGCTGAGTCGAGGCGCGCGGCGAGGCGCAACCTCACTGCCGGCCGCGGCCGCACGGGATCGGCGCTCTGCACCAGCCAGTAGACTGATTCGGCCGCCTCGCGCAATCCTTGCAGGCAGTTGGGACAGTCATCCCTAAGGTGCGATTCCAGATCGCCCGGCGCTTCGCCCGGAAAGGCACCGAGGAGATAAAGCTCGTACTCATCTTCTAGATGTTGACAGCCCATGATCCCACCACGGCGCGCCGCCGATGCCTTAGAAAGCGAACGGCCGCGCGCAGTTCCGCCTTCACCTTGGCCAGCGGCTCGCGCAAGTGATCGGCGACCTCGGTCTCGGAGCGGCCTTCGAAAACCACGAGTTCCAACGCCCTCAACTGCTCGCGCGGCAACTGTCCGAGCACCTTGGCCAGCAACGGACGGCGCTGTTCGATGCGGCGGATGGCTTCCGCATCGGGAAGCCCCGTGGTCACGGAAGCGCGCGCGGACTCGCCCCGGCGCCTGGAGGTTCCGGAAACCGGATTCGCCCCGCTCGACCGCCGGTCGAGCGCCACGATGCGGGCTCGGAACGTAAGCCACGCCGCCACGCTCGTCCCGCTGCCCGAGAAGGACCGCGCCCCGTTCCATAGCTCGGCGAAGACCTCTTCCAAAACCTGCTCGCTTGGACCTGCGGCGCCTAGAATGCGCTCGATCACGCCCAGAATGCGAGGCGCCAGACGGTCGTAGATCTCGAGGAAAGCTTCGCGATCACCGCTCGAAGCTCGCGAAAGCAGGCTCTCCGGAGTGGCCTCGGTGCCCTGGAGCGCGGCGCTCGGCGGGTTGGCGCGTCGTGGCATCTGCGGATGTCGGGAGGCTCGAACGCCGAAAAGTCCGGCGTCCGCCTGACTGAGATTGTACCGCGGCCGGCGGCCGGCGAGCACGGGGATCGTCACCGTGTACGTACACGATGGTCACCATAAAGAAAATCGATTGGACTCGCCGCCCCGTTTTTGCTACAAAAGTAGTGGCACGATCCGAACGCGGGCTTGCACTTCAAGCCACCAATTGCCCCCAAAGGCTTGAGGTGCAAGCCCGTGATTTCCCCGCGACATCGAACCAGGTTCCGCCGTCAAGCGAAGTCGAGTCAGGCGTTCTCGATTTTGCGCCCGGCCGCGTTCCACTCGGCCAGGCCCTTGCGGAAGTATGAGGCGTTCGCCATGTGGCAGGCGATCGCCGCGTTGTTGCCGAAGGTGCCGTCCTCCACCGAAGGCGCGCGCGTACGCACCGACTGGAAGTAGTTCCACAAGTGTTCGCGATCCTCGTTGTAGCCGTCCGGCGCCCGATACGTGACCGACTCGAGCGCCTGCGCCGTGCCGGGCTTCGTTTCGTGCGTCTCCTCCCAGTGCTTCACGTACTCCGCGCGCAGCGCCTGGGGATACCCGGAGGTGTAGTAACAGGGCCCGTGCTCTTGGCCGTCCTGATGCGTTACGAACACCGCGTCATCGCGAAGCTCGATGATGCCCCGCGTGCCCATGAACCGCGTGATCTCGGGCATGTCCGTGTTCAACGTTACCCGGATGCTGGAGCGGAATTTCGGATACTCATACAGCGTGGTCATGCAGTCGGGCTGGTCACGGCCGTCCTCGGTCCAGCGGAACAGGCCGCCGAATGACACAGCACGATCGGGCGGAGCGCCGACCGCCATCACGGAGTGGATACCGGTGAGCAGGTGCACGCAGAGATCGCCGGGAACACCTTCGCCATAGTCCTGAAAGGCGCGCCAGCGCGCGAAGCGGATGGGATCAAAGGCGTGCTTCGGGGCCGTGCCTTGCCACGTCTCCCAGTCGAGATTCTGCGGCGAAAGGTCAGGCGGAGGCGGATAGACCCAGGCCCCGCAAGGATCATTGCGTCCGAGTCCGGCTTCCACCAGGCAGACGTCGCCGATCTCGCCGTGCGCCACCAGGTCCCGGGCTTTGTTGAACAGGATCGAGCTCCGGCGCTGGCTGCCGATCTGCACAATGCGGCTGTTCTTCTGCTCGGCGGCGATGATCTCGAAGCCTTCTTCGACGTGGTGCGTCATCGGCTTCTCGCAGTAGATATCCTTGCCGGCGTTGCAGGCGTCCACCACGATCTGTTTGTGCCAGTGGTCGGGCACGGCCGCAATCAGGCAGTCCACGTCCTTGTTGGCAAGCAGGTCCTGATATCGCCGGGTGGTCGCGATCGGCTTTCCGACGATCTCTTTCGCCAGCTCGAGGCGCCCGTCATAGAGATCGCAGGCCGCGATGCACTCCACGCCGGGCAACTGGATCGCGGTGCCAAGCAGGCCCGAACCCTGCATGCCGATGCCGATCATCCCGAAGTGAACCGTGTCACTCGGGGCGGCGAGGCCGCGGCCTGCCGCTTTGAGCGTTGCGGCCGGCGCCCTGCCGGGGTCGAGCATGATCAGCCGCCCAGCTACCGCCGCGCCCGCGACCCCGGCGGTCCGCCGCATGAAGGTACGTCTCGAAATACCGTTGCTGGTCATCATTCCTCCTCGGATCAGTCCCGCCTCTGTGCTTCAGATCAACGGCATATCGTAATGAAGGCCGCGATACAAGAGCAAGCGATTTGAAATCGCGCCCTCGGGCTGGAGACCGCCCTCGGTTCAGTAAACTTCCTCGTGAGTGCCGATGGTCAACAGTAGGATGGCCTCGGCGCCTTCTCATTCAACGAACTGGAAGACAAGCCTAAGGTCATATCCAGCGCTACAAGCCCAGCACCCGCCCAGTTCGCCCTTGAGTTTGTGAGTCTTTAATTGGGAATGAAAACAGTCGACGGCGAGTAGATCCAGAACGGCCTGAAGCTCAGAGGAGCGCTGGGGGTTCTTTTTGAGGACAGCTTTCGCTCTGCGAACGAAGGCGCTGGAACGCAGCAGGGCCCTTCTCACGAAAGGACGTCTTTCATGATCTCGTGCGGTGAGACTGAGTGGAGAGCGCCACTCTCAAACTCGCGCTGCGCCTCGTTGACGTCGGAAACGATCTTAGCGCGCCCGCGTTCCGCCAGGCGGCGACCGAGGACTTCAATGAGCGTCTGCTGTTCGTCCGGCGTCAAACGGTCGGCGGCTTCCACCACGGCATCAAACCGAGGCGAGTCTTCCGCATCCGTCGCCAGCGAACCTTTTCTCATAGCCTGAACTATATCAGGGGTACTGCCTGACAACAACCAAAGACCGGTTTTGCCATGTCCCGGCTATCCACCGCCAAGGCAGCGACATTCTACGCAGAATATGCGGTGACCGCTTGCGCCATTCTCCGCCTCCTTCTCCTCGCTTTCGAGACTCAGTTGCTAATGCCCTTCCTTCTGGAACAGCAGCGGCGCGAACGCGATGAGATTCCTGCGCCAGACCATCCACGTGTGCATGCCCGGGGTTTCGATGTCGGTGTGCTGGATTCCCTTCGACGTCAGCCACTCCCGGAACTTGCGATTGGGTCCGATGAGGCGATCGTCGGTGCCGCAGGCGATCCAGAGCAGGTGGAGTTGCGCATTCGCGCCGGAGTCGAGGCGCGCAAACTCGGTGGCGTAGTTGTCGCCGAGACCCCCGGCGCTGAAGGACCCGACCCACGCAAACTCGTCCAGATGATTCAGGCCGACATAAAGCGACTCCGCTCCCCCCATCGAGAGCCCGGCCAGGGCGCGATGCTCGCGGTCGGCGGTGACACGATAGGTCTTTTCCACCTGCGGAATCACTTCCGTGATCAGCGCCTCACCGAATTTATCCATGTTGCGCTGCGTCAAACTCGGATCGCGGAAACTTCCAGGGCCGCGATGCAGGATCTCCGGCGCGCCATAGCCGAGGGTCATCACGATCAGCATCGGCTGGACCTTGCCTTGCGCGATCAGGTTGTCGAGGATGAAGTTGGCGCGGCCCACCACGGTCCAGCCATCAGCGCCGTCGCTGTAACCGTGCTGAAGGTAGAAGACGGGATAGCTGGTTTTGGCTTTGGGATCGTAGCCCGGAGGCGTGTACACGAAGTAATCGCGGTCGTCGCCTACCACGGCCGAGTGGTAGAAGTGGTGGTCGACGATGCCATGTGGTACGTCCGTCGTCTCCCAATCCGGTAGCGGCGAGCCCGGCACGTGCACCATGTTGGACTGGGAGAGCAGGTTCGTCTTCATCAAGGTGTTTGAGGGATCGACCAGGCTCACTCCGTCGGCGATAAACGTGTAGCCGTAATAGTCGGGCTCGAGCGCTTGCGTGGTGATGCTCCAGACGCCCTGGTCGTCCTTCTCCATGGGCTCCGGCTTCCCCGTACCCTCCAGGTTCAGCGCCACCTCTTTGGCATTGGGATCGCGGAACCGGAACGTGACGCTGCGGTCCGAGTGGACTTCCGGCGAGACGATGGGCGGCGGTGGTTGCGGACGCTGAACCTGCGTCGCGGCGTTCGGCGAGGCTGTGCTTGGCGTCGCGGGAGATTGCGCCCGGCCCGGGAGAATTGCCACTGCGAGAGAAACCACGACAAGAAACGATCTGCGTTTCATGATCCGATCCTCCAATCCTGAATCTGAAATCGACATCTCGATGCGGGTCTGCGAGACACGTGCAACTCGCCCGGCTCTTAACCGGGCGCGAGAAAATCCATCAGGGGCAGCCATGCCCTCGGCTCAACCGCGTCCGATAAACGGCATCTTGGTGGCCATCACGGTCATGAACTGCACATTGGCGTCGAGCGGCAGGTTCGCCATGTAAAGGACGGCGTCCGCCACGTGCCGTACATCCATGCGCGGTTCGACGGCGCGCGTGCCGTCCGCCTGGGGGACGCCGCGAGCCATGCGCGCACTCATTTCGGTGGCCGCGTTGCCGACGTCGATCTGGCTGCAGGCGATGTCGTACTTGCGCCCGTCGAGCGAGAGGCACTTGGTGAGGCCGGTCATGGCGTGCTTGGTGGCGGTGTAGGGCGCGGAATTGGGCCGCGGCGCGTGCGCCGAAATCGATCCGTTGTTGATAATGCGGCCGCCGCGCGGCTCCTGCGCCTTCATGATCCGGGTCGCCTCCTGAGCGCACAGGAAGGCGCCGGTCAGGTTGACGCCCACGACGTCGTTCCACTGCTCGAGCGTGAGATCCTCCATGGGAATCCCCGGTGCACCGATGCCGGCATTGTTGAAGAGCACGTCCAGCCGGCCGAAGGCTTCCCGGGCGCGCGAGAACAGGGCGCGGACGCTTGCCGGATCGCTGACATCGGCGGGCACGACGAGCATCACACCACCGCCGGGCTGCGCCTCGCCCGCCGTCTCCTCGAGCGTCGTAGCGCGGCGTCCCGCGAGCACCACGGAGTATCCTGCGGCCTGCAAAGCAAGGCTGACGGCGCGGCCGATGCCGCTGCCGGCGCCGGTCACGAGCGCGATTCTGCCGTTATTTGACATCCTCGCTCCCTCGAGCACCCGGGTTCCCTCGGAAGGACCCTGGGACGGCTACATTATAGATTTATTCACAGTCGCTTAGTCCGTGGAAAAAGGTGCGTCCCCGCGAGCCCGGCTGTTTTGAGAACAGCAGGGTGTCAAAGCCGCAAAGCCTCAAGGGTGCAGAGCCGCAAAGAGGCTGCCTGCGGGAAAGTGGTATAACCAATCAATCACTATTTGATCCTTGGTTAAAAAGGCCTGCCTCCGCAATAAAACGCATAACGAAATATCTGTCTAACTGGCTTGGGAAGGCGCGCCTGCGGTTAGCGAGCCGGTTCCCGAAAAAATCGGGGGGAGTCTGGGTTCTCTTGGAAGTCAAGCGGCGGCTTGGTTGGGCCAAGTGGACAGAAGAGGCAGTTGATCGAGTTGAAGACGAAGAGAAAGCCCACGGCGAAGGATACCCGCCGTGGGCTGGTATTCGAGACGTTAACAGGTCGGTCTCGGTCAGTTACGAGAGCTTGCAGCGTGGCAAGGCCGTCGGACTGAGTTTCGGAAATCCAGCCCGTTTTACCCGCCCGCGGCGTTCAGAGTCGACGCGCACTCATGCTACCCTTAAGGTGCAAGGTTCGGAGGACGGTCGCGAGCCTTGACGTGCGGCCATGCGCATTATTCTATACAGCGGCAAGGGCGGTGTGGGAAAGACGAGCATTTCGGCCGCCACCGGACTGGAACTCGCGCGCCGCGGTTACCGGACGCTGGTGATGTCGGTCGATCCCGCCCACTCCTTGAGCGACAGCTTCGATCTCGACCGTTCCCTGATGGACCACGAGGCCGGGCGCGCGGTGAGCGTGGACAAGAATCTCTGGATTCAGGAAGTGGACGTCCAGGAGGAGATCGCGCGGCACTGGGACGCGGTTTACGCCTACGTAGCAGGCCTGCTGAACGTCTCCGGGTTGGAGCAGACGCTGGCCGAGGAGTTGGCCATCTTTCCCGGCATGGAAGAGGTGAGTTCGCTTCTTTACGTGAACCAGTACGTGCGCGAGAAGACCTACGACGTGATCCTGCTCGACTGCGCGCCCACCGGCGAGTCGCTGCGCTTCGTTAGCATTCCCACCACCCTCGAGTGGTATATGTCGAAAATCTTCAAGGTGGAGCGCCGCGTGGCCAAGCTGGTGCGGCCCATGCTCGCCACCATGACCTCCGTGCCGCTCCCCGGCGACAGCTACTTCCAGAATCTTCAGGACCTGTACCACAAGCTCGAAGGCATCGACAAGCTGCTGGCCGATCCAAAGATCACGACCGTGCGCCTCGTGACCAACCCCGAGAAGATGGTATTGAAGGAGACACAGCGTGCTTTCACTTTCTTCTGTCTCTACGGACTGACGGTCGACGCGGTGATTGTCAACCGCATCCTGCCCGCCGGGATCCACGACAGCTTCTTCGCGGCCTGGCGCGAAACCCAGGAGCGCTGGATTCAGGCCATCGAAGAGTTCTTTTCGCCTGTCGAAGTGTGGCGCGTGCCGCTGTTCCAGGACGAGGTGCTGGGCGCCGAGCGCCTGCGGATGCTGGCCGGGAAACTTTATCAAGATCGCGATCCCGCGGAGTGCTTCTACCACGAGGCTCCTTACCGCTTCCGGAAGGTGGACGGCCAGTACCAGCTCCGGCTGCGCCTGCCTTTCGTTTCCGGCAAGGACGTTAATCTGCACAAAAATCAGGACGAGCTCATCGTCCGCATCGGTCCCGTCAAGCGGCATGTTGCGTTGCCGCAGCGCATGGCAAATCTCGAGCCGCTCAGCGCACGGGTCAAGGACGGCGAGCTGGTGGTGGTCCTGGGGAGGAAACAAGATGCCGAAACCAAGACAAAATCGCAAGGCCGCACCCCGGCCTGAACCGGCGGCCGAGTTTCCACAGCTCGCGGTGTGGTTCATGCGCGAGATTCTTCCCCTGCTGCGCCGCCGCCGCCATCGCGCTTCGGAGCCCGCGCGTCACCTGAGGAACGCCGGCATCGAGGTGCTGGAGGCCATGCGGTCGTTCCTGGACGAGGCCATTGAGTGCGTGCGCGAGGAAGATCGCCAATCGCCCATGAAGAAGATCGAGGTGAAAGACTGAAAGAGCGCGGTCGCCATCTCGCAATAGGGAGAGGGTGGCTCGGTAAGACGTTTCAGTCTGGAGTAGCAAGGGTGAAGATCAGGGTCATGTTCTTTGGGCTGGCGCGCGACGTCACGGGTGTGGCGGAAGAGCAGATCGAGTGGGACGATGGTCCCGAGGTCGGCCAACTGCGGCGCCGGTATGAAGCGCTCTTCCCGCTCCTCGCCGAGATGAGCGGCTCCCTCCTGATCGCCGTCAATGAAGAATTTCGTGGGCGCTCCTGGCCGCTCAACGACGGAGACGAAGTGGCGTTTCTTCCCCCGGTCAGCGGCGGGCACGACAGCTCCGGGGTGGACGGTCCAGGCGGCCGTGCGGAGATCGGCGAAGAACCCGTTCTTGAGGTGTCCCCGGGTGATTTCTTCCGCCTCACGCGCGATCCGATTCCGACCGCGAGTCTCGCCGACGCTTTGAAAGCGCCCGAGGACGGCGCCGTGGCGGTGTTCGAAGGAATCGTGCGCAATCATCTCGGCGGGCGCCGCACGCTGTATCTGGAGTACGAGGCCTATGAATCGATGGCCGTCAGGAAGATGACCGAAATCGGCTGCGAAGCGCGCGCGAAATTCGCCGTCGACCGGATCGGCATCGTGCATCGCCTGGGACGCATCGAAATAGGCGAGACCAGCGTGACGATTGTCGTTACCGCCGCACACCGTGGGCCGGCCTTCGACGCCTGCCGGTTCCTGATCGATCGCCTGAAGCAGGTAGTGCCCATCTGGAAGAAGGAATTCTTCGAGGACGGGTTCATCTGGGCCGAAGGTGAACAGCAGGGCGCGGTCATCAAATAGGGGGACGGCACGAAGCCCGGCGCGGGCGCGAATCTCGCCGCCGGACCATCCAGTCCATACTATGGAGAGTTATCTTGCCAGTGCGGTCGAGATCGCGCGCGAAGCCGGCGCGCTGATCGCCCAGCTCTCGCATCGGCCGCACGAGATCCATTACAAGCGCCCCTCCGACATCGTCACCGAGGTCGATCGCCGATCGGAAGAGCTGATCGTGGAGCGCCTGCGGAGCCGTTTTCCCCGGCACGCGATTGTGAGTGAGGAAGGCGGCGGGCAGAAGACGGACTCCGATTATTGCTGGTATGTCGATCCGCTCGACGGCACAACCAACTTCGCCCACGGGTTTCCGGTCTATTGTGTGTCGCTCGGGATCGCCTTCCGCAACGAGGTGATCGCCGGCGTGGTTTATGACCCCACGCGCGACGAGCTTTTCACGGCCGAGCGCGGGTCGGGCGCCTACCTCAACCAGCAGCGCATCCACGTCTCGAAGTGCGCGCACCTCAGTGAGAGCCTGGTGGCGACGGGTTTTCCGCCCTTCATGCGGGACCACGAGCTGAACATCCAACTGTATTACCGCTTCACCCGGCTCACGCACGGTGTGCGGCGCGCGGGTTCGGCGGCGCTCGATTTGTGTTCCGTGGCCGCCGGCCGCTTCGAGGGCTTCTGGGAGCTGAAGCTGAATTCCTGGGACAAGGCGGCGGGAAGCCTGCTCGTGACCGAAGCGGGCGGGCGCATAACCGATCTCACCGGTGGACCCTTTGAGCTGCTGGGACGTGAAGTCTTCGCCTCGAACGGCCTGGTGCATGAGCAGATGATGGCCGTGTTCAGCGAACCCGCTCCCGAGTGCGTTCCGCAACCCGCCGACGCGCCGGAAGCAGCGAGCAAATGAAGCATCCATGAGTCCTGCGTTGACAGCGCGAGCCTGGCTTCGTGACCGGCGAAAGCTGATCACCCTGCTCGACGCGGACGCCGCCGAGCCGCCGGACGAAAAGGCAGGCCCGGCCCGCCGGGCAACGCGGACGTCCCGCCTTGTCCGTCGTCCGCGCCGGCTGCTGCGGCGCCCAGGTTTGACGATGTTGTCGCTGGGCCTCGCCGACGCGGCAGCTTCGCGGCCGCCGTGGGCCGCCGATCCGGAGATTACCGAGACCGTCATCGCGCTGCGCCGTCTTCCCGCCACTTTCGACGGGCTGCGCATCGTTCACCTCACCGACATCCACCACAGCCTGTTCACCCCGCTCGAAGAGGTCGAGCGGGCGGTCTATCTCGCCAACCATCTGGAGCCGGACCTCGTCGCGCTCACCGGCGATTACGTCACCTTCTCGCCGGCTTACATCCATCCCGTGGCGCGGGCGCTCGGCAAGTTGCGGGCCCGGCACGGTGTGTATGCTGTGCTCGGCAATCACGATTTCCAGGTGGACGCCGAGGAGATCACACGCGCGTTGCGGTCGCATCGCATCCGCGTGCTGCGCAACTCCCGTCGTCCCCTGCGGGCCGCGGGCGAAACGCTGTGGATCCTGGGCGTGGACGACCTGTGGTGGAGTTCGGACGATCTGCCGGCGGCGCTCAAGGCCGTACCGGCGCGCGACGCCAAGATTCTGCTCTGCCACAATCCGCTCGGCATCTGGCAGGCTTCCCGTTATTCCATCGACCTGGTGCTCTCCGGACATACTCATGGCGGGCAGGTGCGCGTGCCCGGATTCCGGCATCTCTACCGCTCCAAGCTCGGGGAGCGATTCGTGGAGGGCTGGAACCGGCTGAACGGAACGCAGATCTACGTCAGCCGCGGGATCGGCAAGGTGATCGTGCCCATTCGCTTCGATTGCCCTCCGGAGATCGCTTGTCTGCGCCTGCGCCGGGGCCGTTCCGCTCCCAACCCGAACTGAGGCGCCCTCCACGTCATGGTCCAGATTCCCGCCTCGCTCCGCGGCACGGCGCCGGAAGCCCCCCATCTGCGGCGCGAGCTCGGACTCGCCCAGTCCACGGCGCTCGCCATCACTGACATGGTGGGCATCGGACCCTACATCACCATTCCGCTGCTTCTCGCCACCATGGGCGGCCCGCGAGCGCTGCTGGCCTGGTTCGTAGGAGCGGCCATCGCCTTTTCCGACGGACTGGTCTGGGCTGAACTGGGCGCGGCCTTTCCCAAGGCCGGCGGCAGCTACAACTATCTGCGCGAGGCTTTCGGACCCGCCGGCGCCGGACGCTGGCTCTCGTTTCTGATGGTCTGGCAGATCATGTTCTCGGCGCCGCTCTCGGTCGCGAGCGGCAGCATCGGCTTCGCGAATTACTGCCACTACCTCGCGCCCGGCATGCCCGCCTGGGGCGAGCGCGCGCTGGCTGGGCTGTTTCCCCTGCTCCTGGTGGTCCTGCTTTACCGCCACATCGGCGCCATCGGGAATCTATCGATCGTGCTGGCCGTCGGCGTGTTGGGGGGATGCCTCTGGATCGTTGTTTCCGGGCTGCCTCATTTGAGCGCAGCGCGCCTGCTCAGCGCGCCGGGCGCCGCTTCGATGAGTTGGGCGTTCTGGGCGGCGCTCGGCCACGCCACGCTCTACGCGCTTTACGACTACTTCGGCTACTACAACGTCTGCTACCTGGCGGAAGAGATTCGCGATCCGGGCCGCGTGATTCCGCGCGCCATCCTGTTCTCCATCGCCACGGTCGGCGCGCTTTACGTGCTGATGACGTCATCGTTCCTGAGCGTGATGCCTCTCGAGCGCCTGCTCCATACCAAATTCGTGGCCTCCGATTACATCGGGCTGCTCGAGGGCGCGGCGGCCGGCAAAGCCATGACCCTGCTGTTGCTGTGGATCGCGTTCTCGTCGGTGTTTTCCCTGCTGCTCGGCTACTCGCGCATCCCTTACGCCGCCGCCCTGGACGGCAATTTCTTCCGCGTCTTCAGCCGCCTGCATCCGGAAGGGCGATTCCCCTACGTGTCGCTGATCGTGCTCGGCGTGATCGCTTCGGTATTCAGCCTGGGCCGGTTGAATGAGGTCATCGGCAGCCTCATCGCCACTCGAGTGCTCATCCAATACCTGCCCCAGACCATCGGATTCTTCGTCCTGCGCCGGCGCCGTCCCGGCCTCGAACGTCCGTTCCGGATGTGGTTCTACCCGCTGCCGGGCCTGATCTCGATCGCGGGCTGGATCTACGTGCTGGCCACGGCCGCCCCCCGATCGCTGATCTTCGCCTTCGCGGTGCTCGTGGCGGGCAGCGCATTTTACTTCGTCCGCGCCCGGTCCCGCCGCGAATGGCCGTTCCAGGCCAGGTCCATCACCTTGTAATCGGCGGCTCCGCCGCTCTGCTGTTCGGAAAGGCTATGCCTTTCCGAGGCCGAGCCCCACCCTCCTCTTTTTCGATGGGCCGTTTTGCGGCCCTGCCGCTTTGCGGCAGAGCCGCAAAACTCAAGAGACAGTGAGGAGGGCTCAAGCACCGGAAAGGCATAGCCTTTCCGCACAGCAGGGCGGCATAGCCGCAAAAGCCTTCCTTCAATAGTCCCGTTGAGCTTTCGGGGAATCCCCATTTCCAATGGAATTACGTCCGGTGTTTGGTACGGTCAGGCCAGCGACGTCCGGTACACCCGCAGGATGTCTTCGAGCGTCACCACGCCTTCCAGGTGGCGCAGGTCGACGCGGCTGATCACGGGCAGCAACGGGTAGTCGCCGATGCGGCGCAGTGCGACTTCCAGAGACTGGTCCGGATGAACGTGCGGCAGGCGCTGCGGATTGGGCGAGTCCCGGAGCAGGCTCGCGTCCTTGCCCTGCCCGGCGAGGATCTGGAGACGTTCCAGGGTGGTCATGCTCCAACCCTGCGCGCCCTGGTCGACCAGGAAGTACTGCTCGGGGGAGTTCGCGAGCAGACGGAGCGCCTCGCCGACGGATTGCTCGCCGTGCAGCAGAGGCGCCGTGTAGGCTCGAAGCGCGATTTCCACGCGCAGCGTGGCTTCTTCGCGTTGCGCTTCCATGGAAGGGAGGTCCATGCCTTCCTGCCGCGAGAGCAGGTCGAAGATCGGCACCTTCTGGTACCGTCGGCTAATGATGTAGGCTATTGCATTGGAGATCATGACGGGCACGATGATGGAATAATTCCCGCTCAGCTCGAGCACCATGAAGACCGAAGTCATGGGCGCTCGCAGGAAGCCCGCAAACACCGTCCCCATGCCCACCAGCGCGTAGGCGCCCACCGAGCCGGTAAGGCCGGGGAAGAAGTGGCGCTCCACCCCGCCCACCGCGCCGCCGAGCATGGCGCCCACAAACAGCGAGGGCGCGAACATCCCGCCCGGCGCGCCGCTCGAAAACGAGATGACGGTGGCGGCGATTTTGGCCAGGGCCAGCAGGGCCAGCATCTGCCAGACGTATTGGCCGTGCATGGCCTGGTCGATGGTTTCATAGCCCGCACCGAGCACCTGGGGAAAGGCGAGGCCGATCAGGCCCACGAAGAGGCCGGCGACCGCCGGCTGAAAATAGTGCGTGCGCCGCGGAAGGCCCATGAGACGGGGACGCAGGGCGGCGATGAGGCGGGTGAAGACCACGGCCGCGAAGCCGCCGGCCAGCCCCAGCACCGCGTAGGCGACCAGTTCCGACGGATGGCCCAAGCGATAGCTGGTGACGCGGAACAGCGGCTCGGCGCCGAGAAAATTCCTCATCACGACCACGCTCGAGAGCGCCGCCAGCACGATTGCGCCGAGCACCCCGGCGTTCCACCTTCCGATCACTTCCTCGATGACGAAAAGCACCGAAGAAATCGGGGCGTTGAAGGCGGCGGCCAGGCCTGCCGCGGCGCCCACGGGCGCAATCAGCCGGACTTTGTCGCGCGAGATGCGCAGCCGCCTTCCCAGCCAGGAAGCGAATCCGGCTCCGATCTGCAGCGACGGGTCCTCGGGGCCGAGCGACTGTCCGCTGCCGATGGCGAGAGCGCAGGTGATAAACTTTCCGGCGACGGTGGTGAAAGGGATGTGGCCGTTCGAGGCATAAACGGCCGCCTTGGTCTGATTCACCCCGCTACCGCGCACGTCCGGGAAGACCTTCATGACCAGAAACGCAACCGCGAGCCCTGCCGCGGCCGGCACCAGAATCAGGCGCAACGGCGAGGGCGCCAGGGCGGAGCCGAGCAGCCAGAGGCGGACCCAGTTGATTGTGATCTGAAAGCAAACGACCAGAAGGCCGGAAAAGACCCCAATCAGCATGGCCAGGAACAGAAAAAGCTGGCCTTCTTTCATCCTGACGACGTGCAGATGTTCGAGAGCGCGCCGGGTCCAGCCCGGCCGGGAGACCGCGATGGGCTCCGGGCCGGAGTCGGGCAGAGCGGCGGCGCCGCCCACGGGATTCGCTGCGGCCTCGCTCATTTCTCAGCGCTCCCACGCCGTGCCGCGAGCAGCACCAGCGCGCGATCGAACGGCTCGGGCGGGCCGCAGGACTCGGCCGGGGTCTGCTCGACGTCAAAGACCACATTCATGATTTTGGTGACGAGATCCGGATTGCCGCGAAGCGTGCCGGCCTCGACCTCGGGCTGTAACGCTCGCGCGCGATCCGCGAGCTCCGCGAGACGGGGGCTTGCCGGGGCCGGAGCGCCGGGCGCGGGCCCGCCCGACGGCGCAGTCTTATCGATCGGCACGCCGCACGCCGCCAGCCGGCGCACCGCCTGATCGAATGCCTCGATGGCGCGACGATTGCGCTCCACGAGCGACAGGCGCGAATCGAACGGGTCCGCACCCAGCACCAGGCTCGCCTCGTCCAACAGGTCTCTCAGCTCTTTTGTCCGCGCATCGTCCGGCTTTTCGCGGAGCGCGCGCTCGAGATCGTATCGGGCCAGGCCGTAGTTCCCGAGATGAAACTCAGCTTCCCCCGCGCCCGCCACGGCGGCCTCGCCGGCGTTGCGGTCGAGCTTGAGCGCGTCCTCAAACTCCGAAGCCGCGCGCGCGTAGTCGTCTACCTCCATGAAAAGCCGGCCTACCTGGGTGTAAAGCGCCGGGTCAGGAGGCAGCAGAGCGGCCATCGCCACCAGCTCCGATTGGGCCTGGGCGCGGTCGCCCTGCCGCATGAGGAAGCGGTAAAGCTCGAGCCGCACGGTTCGCCGCGCCTCTGCCGGGTCCCGGCTGCCCCAATCGTCGTACATGGCGCTGTGATAGTAACGCAGAGCCTCCTCAGTGTTTCCGGCGCGCGCCGCCAGGCGGCCGAGTTCCAGGTTCACCTGCGCGTTGCCGGGGTCGCGCTCCCATAGGCTCGTCAGGTACGCCTTGGCCTCTTCGGTGCGGCCGGCGGCGTCCAGGGCCTGCGCCAGGCGGAGGTCATAAAGGTCTTGGTCGCGCCCGTAGACCAGGGCCGTGCGGAAATCGACAACCGCCTGCTCCACGCGACCCGCGCCGAGGTCGGCCTGGCCCCGGTTGTACCACTCGAGGCCGAGGGCCGCATACTTCGCGTGGTACATGCGAACGGCAAAGCCCGTGACTATGAAAAGCGCGAGCAGGCCGGCCAGGGTCAGAAGGAGGATGGCGTCCGGGCGGAGAAACAGGTTCCGCCGGCAGCGCGGGCAGTCGGGCTCGCCGGCGGGTATTGCGTGTCCGCAGGCAGGACAGATTCGATCCGGTTCCATAGTGCTCGCTCGGGCGCTCTACAGGCGCCCATCAGGCGCCGGCCAGGCCCCCGCCGTCCACCACCAGGGCCGCGCCGGTCACGAACGAGGAGGCGTTGCCGGCGAGGAACAGGATGGCCTCGGCGATCTCCCGGGGCGCGCCCACGCGGCCGAGCGGACGCCGCGCCGCCCCGGCCAGAAACTCCCCCTCCGGCTCGCCGAGTTGCCGCGCTTCGCCGCGCAGCATGGGCGTGTCGGTATCCCCCGGGCAAACGCAGTTCACGCGGATCTTCTGGGGGCCGTGGTCAATCGCCATCGCCCGGGTCAGCAGCACCACCGCGCCTTTGGAGGCGCAATACGCGGCCGCGCGCGGGCCCCCGGCCAGGCCCCAGCCCGAGGCTACATTGATAATCGAGCCGCCGCCCGCCTCCGCCATGAGGGGAATGGCGTGCTTCGAGAGCAGAAAGACCGACTTGACGTTCACGGCCAGCACGCGGTCCCACCCGGCTTCCTCGAGCTCGACCACCGTGGCCCGCCGCATGACGCCGGCGCTGTTCACGAGCACCCGCGGGGGGCCGAATTCCCGCCGCGCGCGCTCGACCAGCCGCTCGACGTCCGAGGCCCGGGTCACATCCACCCGCTCGAAAATCGCGCGCCCGCCCTCAGCCGCGATTTCCCGGGCCGCCGCCGCACCGAGTGCCCGGTCGAGATCGGCCAGCACCACGCGAGCGCCTTCGCGGGCAAACAGCTCAGCCGTCGCGCGTCCGATCCCGGAGGCCGCGCCCGTGATGATGGCTACACGTCCGGCGAGCACGCCCTCGGGGCCGCCGCCCGCCAGCCGCGCTCCGGGCAACAGCGGCGCTCCGGCCGACGGCAGCGCCACGGCTCGCTTCGGCCCGGCTTTTCCGTGCGGCCGCTCGGACCTGCGGGACCGTCCGGCCAGCTCGCCTCGGGCGCGGGATGCCGTCCCGTCAGGTCGCGAAGCCGTCTTGTCAGAAGGCGCCATCGGCCAGGACCTTTCTCACCGCGTCCATCGTGAACGCCACGTCCTCCTCGGTGTGCGCGAGCGAGCTCACGGAATGCAGCGCGGCCGACGGCGACAGGTAGACGCCGTGCCCGAAAAGAGCCAGCGCCAGCCGCTGATATTTGCCGCGGTCCACGCAGGCGCAAAACTCACGATAATTGCGGACCGCGGGACGATCCGTGAACAGGATTTGCAGCATAGGACCCACGCCCTGGGCGAGGGCGCGCGTCCCGGTTTCGCGGAAAGCTGCGTTGAGGCCGGCAGCCAGGCGCTCGCCGATCCGCCAGAGGTGACCGAAGGCGGCGCCCTGGTCGCGCTGCAACTCGCGGAGGCAGGCGCGCGCCGCGGCCAGGCCGATCCGGGACGCGTTCTGCGTGCCGTAGTGCAACACTCCGCCCCAGGCGAAGGCTTCCATGATCTCCGCGCGGCCTATAATGGCGGCCACCGGAAGCCCGGCGCCGAGCGCCTTGCCAAAGGTGGCGAGGTCCGCCTGCACCCCGTAGTGCTGCTGGCATCCGCCGGGGGCGATGCGGAATCCGGTCACGGTCTCATCGAGGATCAGCAGGGCGCCGTGCGCGGTGGCAAGCTCGCGGAGCCCCGCCAGATACCCGGGCGCGGGCGCGATCACGCCCATGTTGGCCATAATGGCTTCGCTCAGGACGGCCGCAACCTGGCCGCGATGGGTTTCGAGCGCGCGCCCGACGGCATCGAGATCGTTCCAGGGCACGAGCACGGTATCTTCCAGCGCCCGGCGATTCAATCCGGAGCTATCGGCGATCTTCACCGGATCGCGCGGGTGGCCGAGCGAAGCCACAGGTTGGGGATGAGAGTTCACCAGGAAATCGTCGTACCAGCCGTGATAGTGCCCCTCAAATTTGATGAACTTGGGCCGCCCGGTGAAGGCGCGCGCCAGGCGAATGGCCGCCATCACAGCTTCGGTGCCGGTATTGGCGAAGCGCACCCGTTCTGCGCCCGGGATCATGCCGCGCAGGATCTCGGCGACTTCCACCTCGATCTCGGTGGCGGCAGCGAAGAGCGTCCCGCCGGAGGCCGCTTCCGTGATCGCCTCCACCACGCGAGGATGGGCGTGCCCGAGCGGCAATGCGCCGTAAGCCATCATCCAGTCAAGGTATTCGTTGCCGTCGGCGTCCCAAAGGCGGGCGCCCGCGCCGCGCTCGATGAAAAGCGGGTAGGCGCCATAATTCGCAGGGCCGCGCGACGGGGAACTCCCGCCCTCGACCAGCACCTCGAGAGCGCGGTCGAAAAGCTTACGCGACCGTGCGGTGTCGTTGGGCATTAGGCTTGGCCCTCGAAGGAGGCCTCCGCTCGAACCTGTTTGCTGATTCTAAAGGACATAGTGGGTTCGTTCCGCGATCTTGGCTCTTTTTCCCCGTGGTGACATCATTCGCCCTCTTGCGTCCCTTTTGACGCACCGTCATTCTCGCGAAGGCGGGAGTCCACTCCGCAAGAATTGACAATACGATGTCGAAGATGGATTCCCGCCTTCGCGGGAATGACTGCGCCCTGGAGGGTCGGTCCGGCAAGATGACAGATACCAGCTTCGATCCGAGAGGTTTATTGATTCTAAACCACATAGTGGGTTCGTTCCTCGATTAGGCCTTGTTTTTTCCTGACCTTTCCTCGAACTGCCCGCGAAGGCTACGGCTCGCAAGCCCTCCGGCTGTTTCGGCGCCGTCGATCGTGTAAACATGCCCCGTGATGAAGCCGGCGTCGTCGGAGGCGAGAAAGGCGAAGAGCGCCGCCACTTCTTCGGGCCTGGCGTGCCGTCCGAGCGGAATCTTGCGGTTGACGTCGGCGAGCATCTCGTCCGTGTACTCGGCGCGCTGCATGGGCGTGAGCACGTAGCCGGGCGCGACCGCGTTCACGCGCACCTTGGGCGCAAGCTCCAGGGCCATGGAGCGCGTGAGTTCGATGACCGCGGCTTTAGTCGCGTTGTAGTCGGCGTAGCAGGGGTATCCCACAATGCCGTTGGTGGATGCCGTATTCAGGATCACGCCGGCGCCGCGCTCCGTCATGTGCCGGGCTGCGGTCTGTGCCACATAAAACGCGCCCGTGAGGTTCACGGCCAGCACCCGGTCCCATTCCGCCGGCGTGATGTCGAGGAAGTTGTGCCGGATGCTGATGCCGGCGTTGTTGATGAGCACGTCCACGCCGCCAAGCAGCCGCAGGGCTTCGGCAAACGCCTGCTGCACCTCGTCGAGACGCGAAACGTCAGCCGCGACGGCGCCGGCGAGCGCCGGCAACTCCGCGAGGATTCTGCGGCGCCCTTCAGCGTCGCAATCGAGGATCACCACGCGCGCGCCTTCTTCGAGGAATCGCGCCGCCGTCGCGGCCCCAATTCCGCTCGCCCCGCCGGTGATTAGAACGCGTTTGTTCTTAAGTCCGCGCACAGTAATGCCAACATTCAATTGTGTGGGTTGCGCTTCACAGAAGACAAGCGAGAAAGACGTTGTCCGCAGCCGACGTCTCGGGACGGCGGCTCAGCTGCCTGCGGCAATACGAAGGATGGTATGGTTATCATTGGGCATGGTGGCCGGCTACACATTTGAGTGGGACCCGAGGAAGGGGGCGTCCAATGCTCGAAAACACGGCGTCACATTCGATGAAGCATCAACCGTTTTTGGGGACCCGCTGGCGCCCCTTATGAGGGATCCGGATCACTCGCGACGCGAGGAGCGTTACGTTCTGCTGGGAGAGCCTGCGCGCCAGAAATTGCTGGTGGTCGCTTTCGTCGAGCGCCCGCCACGCGGAATGAGCGGAGATGATATGAAGAAGAGAGTTAGATCTCCCAAGCTAAATGCCGACAGGGACACGCTGCGGCCGGAATACGATTTCTCGACGGCTGTGCGCGGCGTGGCCGCCAAGGGGTACGCGCAGGGCGCCAACGTCGCCGTGATCGACCCGGACCTGCTGGACGTGTTCCCCCACAGCCGCGCCGTGAATCAGGCGCTGCGCGCTCTGGCGCCGATCCTCAGGCAACAGCGCCAGGGCGCGAGGTAGGCGTCTCAAGCACGGCCGAGGGCAGAAGGCACGGCCCCGAAGCCTACGCTAATTCAGTTCAAGCATGATCGCGCGGTCTATTTCCGGCCGCGAGCACGAAAACCGCCAATACACAGAACGAGTCCGCGCTAGGCTTGTCTTCAGGAACATGCCGATTTAGCCAGCAATCCCACGAGAGGCTCTCTTGACTCGACGAACGAAGTGTTGTAAACAATTTAGGTGTCATACACAGATGATTTAGGTATCCGGGAGCGCCGTTGAGTAAACCGTCCGATTTGATCCAGGGCACGCTGGACCTGCTGATTCTGAAAACAATCTCGCTCGAGCCGAAACACGGCTGGGCGATCGCCAATCGCATCGAGCAGGTCAGTAACGATGTGCTTCAGGTGACCCAGGGCGCGCTGTACCCGGCGCTCCATCGCCTGGAGCAGCAGGGCTGGATTCGGGGCGAGTGGCGCGCGTCCGATACCGGTCGCGAAGCGAAGTTTTACGCCCTCACCCGCGCCGGCCGCACTCAGCTTGAAAAAGAGCTGGCGCAGTGGGAGCGCCTGTCGAGCGCGGTGGCGCTGGTCATCGACATGGTTTAGCAGGTGCTGAGGACTCTCATCAGTGTCATTCCGAGCGCAGCGAGGAATCTCGTACGTCTCCTATCTTCACGGCGAGATTCCTCGCTGCGCTCGGAATGACAAGACTCCGAAAGCGTCTCCGCCGATGGCCTCGTTTCAACGAACAATCGGAGTCAGGCGGCAGCAAGCATGAATCCGCGGCGTTGGTACGGCGTGATCAGAATGCGCCTGCGCTCGCTCGTCCGCAGGGGCCGGGTGGAACGGGATCTTGATCGGGAACTGGGCTTCCACCTCGAGCAGGAGATCGGGCGAAACCTTGCTTCGGGCATGCCGCCCGACGAAGCGCGCTACGCCGCGCTGCGCAGGCTCGGGGGCGCCGAACAGATCAAAGAGGAGTGCCGCGATATGCGCCGAACCGATTACGTGGACAATCTCGCGCAGGACCTTCGTTACGCGGCGCGGACCCTCGCCAAGAGCCCCGGATTTGCCGCCGTGGTGGTCTTGACCCTTGCGCTCGGTATCGGCGCCAACAGCGCCATCTTTAGTGTGATCGACGCCGTGCTCTTGAAGCCGCTGCCGTATCCGCAGCAGGATCGCATCGTCCGGCTCTTCTTCAGCAGCAACAATTACCCGAAGTTTCCGCTGAATCCATTCGATTTTCGCGACCTGCGCACGCGCAACCACTCCTTCGACGCGCTGGCCGCCTTCACGCGCCAGGACGTGCAACTCTCCGGGTCAGGCGAGCCCGTGCGCCTTTCCGCGTTCGGCCTGACGGCCGGATACTTTCGCGTTCTCGGCATAAGGCCCGCGATGGGACGCGAGTTCAACGACAAAGACGAGCTGCCCGGCGGCGGGCGCGTGGTGATCCTGAGCGACCGCGCCTGGCGCACGAAGTTCGCGGCTGCGCCGGACATCATCGGGAGCAAGATCATTCTCGATGCCCAGCCTGTCACCGTGGTCGGGGTGATGCCACCCAACACAGAGCATCCCGGCAACAGCTATCACGCGCTTCCTTTCGGTGATTCCGTGGATGCGTGGCAGCCCTTCACTTTCGAGGGCGATCCCAATCAGCGCGGTTCACACTACATGGAAGGCATCGGGCGGATGAAGTCCGGCGTGACGCCGGCGCAGGCGCAGGCCGAGCTGAACACGCTGCTGGCGCAGATTAAACGCGAGCGTGGGGGCTACGAGGGCTGGCACATGCTGGTGGTTCCGCTCTATCGCGAAATCGTGGGGCCGGATGAGCGCCTGCTGATGGTCTTGCTCGGAGCCGTGGGACTGGTCCTGCTGATCGCGTGCGCGAATGTGGCCAATCTGCTGCTCGCGAGGGCGACCTCCCGCCAGCGCGAAATCGCCGTGCGGGCGGCTCTGGGCGCGCCGCGATCGCGATTGATCCGCCAGATGCTCACGGAAAGCCTGCTGATCGCTTTCGTCGGGGGCTCGCTCGGCGCGGCGCTTGCCGTGGGCGGCGTGCGTGCGCTCGTCTCGTTGCTGCCGGCCGGATTCCCGCGCGCCAGTTCGATCCACGTTAACGCCGTGGTGCTCGGCTTTACCCTTCTCATCGCCCTGGCCACCGGGTTCATCTTCGGGCTTGTGCCCGCGCTCGAAGTGGCTCGCGGCGACCTGAATCAGGGGTTGCGTGAAGGAGGACGCGGCTCCACCGTCGGAGGCTCCCGCCTGCGTCTGCGCAACGCGCTGGTGGTGGCCGAAGTGGGTCTCGCTTCCGTGCTGCTCATTGGGGCCGGTCTGCTGCTGCGCAGCTTCGTTAATCTGCTGCGCATGGATCCGGGTTTCCGGGCGGACCACGTGCTTACGGCCAGCGTTTCGCTGCCCGACGCCACGTACAAGTCGACCGCTGAAAGGATTCACTTCTTTGACCAACTCTCTACGAACCTGGCCTCGGTGCCCGGTGTCAAGACGGCGGGCGCCGGTACCGATCTGCCGTGGACCGGGTACGACGAGAACATCAGCGGCTTCGGCATCGCGGGCCAAACGCCTCCGCCCGGACAGGAGTTCCACGCAAGATTTCATGGCGCCACTCCCGATTACTTCCGGGCCCTGGGCGCGTCCCTGGTGCGAGGCAGGTTCTTCACGGAGAGTGACAACCAGAATGCGCCCCTGGCGCTGATCATCAATGACACCATGGCGCGCCGCTACTGGCCGCACCAGGACGCCGTCGGCGGACGAGTCACATTCAGCGACACGCCCAAGGAAAAGGACTGGATGACCGTGGTCGGCGTGGTCGGCGATATCAAGGATCAGCCGGCGGCGAGCGGCGCGGAACCCGCCTTATGGTGGCCGTTGCTTCAGGAGCCTTTCGGGGCCGCGGAAATGTCCGTGGTGGTGCGCACGGACTCCGCCGCCGCGCCCCTCGCGAACGAATTGCGCAGCGAGGTGCACCGTCTCGACCCCACCCTGGCCGTGGCTGACGTACGACTGATGGACCAGATTGCGGACGCCGGAGTCTCCACGGCGCGGTTCTCGTTCTCCCTGGTGGGCCTGTTCGCGGCCCTGGCGATTGCCCTCGCCGCCATCGGGACCTACGGCGTGATCTCCTACTCGGTCAACCGGCGCACCCACGAATTCGGCCTGCGAATTGCGCTCGGCGCCGGGCGCTGGGACGTCCTGCGGCTGGTGCTCTCGCAGGGCACGCGGCTGGCCCTGGCGGGCGTGGCGCTGGGCGCGGCGGGCGCTCTCGTGCTGGCCCGCGTCCTGCGAAGCCTGATCTATCAGGTCAGCCCCGCCGATCCCCTGACCTTTGCGGCGGTAGTCGCCCTGGTGCTTTCTGTTGCCGTGCTGGCCTGCTACATTCCCGCGCGCCGAGCCACCGAGGCCGATCCCATGGCCGCTTTGCGCTCCGAATGAGCGTCGCGCGCCCATGCATCGTGTCCTTTCGGTAAGCCTGCGCGGGGGGCGTGCAACGCTTGACCCGTACCCGGCAAGCAGTTGGGCACAGGAAACCCGTTACTGGTACCGTTAGCCGCCCGCCTTGGGCTTTTGGGGGAACCGTGGCCAGCATGGCCTCTGATCTACCTCGACCACAACGCCACCACGCCCATCGCACCCGAGGTGCTTGATGCCATGATGCCCTACCTCTGCATCGCCCTCGGGAAAGAGGGCTATCGCGTCACCTACCTCCCAGTCGACCGCGAAGACTTGCTGAAAATCGCCGACCTTGAAGCCGCTATCAGCGACGAGACGGCTGTGCTGTGCCTCATGTGGGCCAATAACGAAACGGGCCTGCTGTTCCCCCGTCGAGCAGGTCGCGCAGATTTGCCGGTCGCGCGGTGTGCTCTACCACTGCGATGCTGTGCAAGCGGCGGGTAAGGTGGAGATCGACGTTCGCAAGGTAGCTGCGGATTACCTGCGCTGACGGGCCACAAGTTTAATGTGCGAAAAGGAATCGGAGCGCTCTACGTGCGTTGCAAAGTGCCATTCTCACCCGGTATCTACGGCGGCCGCCAGGAGCGTAATCGGCGCGGCGGAACTGAGACTGTGCCGCTGATTGTTGGTATGGGCAAGGCGGCAGAGTTGACCCGGAAGCATCTGCCCGATTATTCTGCCCGATTATAAGGAGAAGGTGCGCCCGCTGCGCGACATGTAGGAGGAAGGCATTTTGAGTTCGGTTCCTGATAAGTCAGCCCGGTTCATCGGATCAGGCGCTTCAGGAACGCGCCGTCTACGACCAGCCTGTCATACCGAGCGAAGCGAGGAATCTCGCTCCGGTCTTTTTTCTCCCGGGCTGCGCTCGGCAAGGTCAAGGCGAGATTCCTCACTGCGCTGCGCTCCGTTCGGAATTACATTGTTGTGGTTTACTTGAGTGTGAAGCAACCGGGCATCTCCATCGCCGCCTTGTGTGCCTATCCCTTTTTGCCAAACCATCCGTCGCTGAGGTCTTTCCAGTCTCGATTGGCCGACTCGATCAAGGCGATCTTCTTCAAGCGCCGCCAACTCTTGATCTGCTTCTCGCGGGCGATCGCGGCCACAACGTCGCCGCACGTCTCGCAATAAACCAGGCGGTTGATGTTGGATCTTGCGGTGAATCCGCCAAAGACTTTCTCCCGATGCTCACGGACCCGGCGCTCCAGGTTGCTGGTGACGCCCGTATACAGCGGACGGGACGCGCTCGCAGCCGGCGAAGCGAGTCTTTGATTTCCTGGAACATGACGACCGTACGCGAGCGAGTATGCCGCAGTCGGGTGATCGATTGCAAGGCTATTGAGCCGCATCCAGGTAAGTGCGAGTGTTTCCCGGTCAGAGAAAACTGGGATTGTCTAGCCTCGAACCTAGCCTGAGGCTTGCCCGCGATAAACCACTCAAAACGCGAAAAAAAGAATCTAAAATTTTGCAAAACGAAGCCACTAAGTACAATAGAGTCAATAAATCGACCTGAAAAATAGACCAAAACGAAGCCAAACGAAGCGAAAAAAGCCAAAGTGCGGATCGGCGTAAACCCTTTGACATCAGTAAATCCGTTTTGGCGGTGGCTTCGTTCGACAGATTCAAAGCCAACCTTGACCGGCGCACTCAGCCGCCGCTATCATCGAGACTCAGGATCAACCCGCTGCCCCGCAACACCGCCCGGGACCATGGGCGCCTGCCGGGTGAAATCGAGCCATCATGAGCCAAACGGACCGTTTCTTCTTCGATCGTTACGGCCTCGCCGAGACCGACCTCGAGCGCTATCTTTCGGCGGCGCTTTCCGAAGGCGGCAATTATGCCGACCTCTATTTCGAGCACACGACCACCACCTCGATCCTGGTGGACGAGTCGCTGGTGAAGACGGCCAGCGAAGGCATCTCGGCGGGCTGCGGCATTCGCGTCGTGGCCGGCGCGCAGACGGGTTATGCCTATTCGGACGACCTTTCGCCCGATCGCATCCTGAAAGCCGCCCGGATCGCGGCCCGCATCGCGAGCGGCCCGGCGCAGGTCTCCACGGTGGGCCTGAGTACGCTCGAATCCACGCACAACTTCTACCCCGTCGTGCACGCGCCCACGGAGGAGGGTCTGGAACCGAAGCTCGATCTGGTTCGCCGCGCAGACGCTGCCGCGCGCGCCTATGACGCTCGCATCGGGCAGGTGCGCGTGGGCTATGCTGACCAGATCCGCCACGTGCTGATCGCCGGCTCGGACGGGCGCATGGTGGCGGACTTCCAGCCGCTCGTGCGTTTGAACGTGTTCACGCTGGCGCAGGAAGGCACGAACCGGCAATCAGGATCGAGCGGCGGCGGTGGGCGTGTGGGGCTCGAGTTTTTCGCGGGCGACCGCTCACCCGAGTCTTTCGCGCAGGAAGCGGCGCGCCAGGCCATCGTCCAGTTGAGCGCCCAGGAGGCTCCGGCCGGCGAGATGGAGGTGGTGCTCGGTCCCGGGTGGCCCGGCATCCTGCTGCACGAAGCCGTCGGCCACGGCCTCGAAGCCGACTTCAATCGCAAAGGCATCTCAGCTTTCAGCGGGCGGATCGGACAGCGCGTCGCTTCCGAGATCTGTACCGTGGTGGACGACGGCACCATCCCGGACCGGCGGGGCTCGCTCAACGTGGATGATGAAGGAGTGCCCACGCAGCAGAACGTGTTGATCGAGAACGGCGTCCTGAAGGGTTACCTCCAGGACAAGCTTAGCGCCGGACTGATGAAAACCAGCCTTACGGGTAACGGGCGGCGCGAGAGCTACGAGCACATTCCGATGCCGCGCATGACCAACACCTACATGCTGGCGGGGAAAGACGATCCGGCCGACATCATTCGCTCGGTCAAGCACGGCCTGTATGCCGTCTACTTCGGGGGCGGCCAGGTGGACATCACGAGCGGCAAGTTCGTGTTCTCGGCGTCCGAGGCTTACCTGATCGAAGACGGCAAAGTCACGGCGCCGGTGAAGGGCGCCACATTGATCGGCGACGGCCCGAGCGTCCTCACGCGCGTCACCGCCGTCGGTTACGATTTGAAGCTCGACACCGGGATCGGAACCTGCGGCAAGGAAGGGCAAAGCGTGCCCGTGGGCGTGGGGATACCGACGCTGAAGGTGGATCGGCTGACGGTGGGCGGGACCGCGCCGAAAGCGGCGACGTCGTTTGTGTAGCTCACGAAGCGGCCGAAACAGCTTGCGACGCTTTGCCGTTTTAGCAACTTGACGTTATGATGATGCTATGAGATCAGCGCAAAAGAGAGCAACCGTCTACTTTGATCAGCAGCTTCACAGGGCTCTGCGTTTGAAGGCGGCGGAAACCGACAGTTCCGTTTCAGAAATCGTGAACGATGCCGTCAGGCAAGCATTGTCCGAGGACGCGGAGGACCTGGCCGCGTTCAGGGAGCGGGCCCACGAGCCCAGGGTTCCCTTAGAAGATGTTCTTAGAGACATGAAAAAGCGTGGCCAGCTATAGGGTCATTGTCGCCTCTTCGGCAATAAGGGAACTCGGTACCTTCCCGAAAAAAGATCGCCAGCGTATCGGCGCTCGATTACGGTCTCTTGGAAGTGATCCGAGGCCTCCTGGGTACGAAAAACTCGCCGGACGGAATCGGTACCGTGTGCGCCAAGGCGATCACCGTATCATCTACTCGATTGACGACCCGACTGCGACGGTAGATATCGTCAAGATCGGTCACCGTAAGGAAGTCTATCGCTAGTGTTTGGCTGGGCCGGGGGGAAATCGAAAGCGAGGTTCCCCCATGGCCGAAACTCAGCAGGGCGGCCGCGTTATAACGTTCAACCTCAGCACCGCCAAGCGCGAGGTACTCAGCCACACCATCGTGCTGGCGGTGGGATTCCTGGTGGGAATGGTCGGCTCCCGCTATAGTTGGGAGTTCTTTACGCCGTCCTACATGCTTAAGGCCGACCTCGCGGTTCCCGGCAGCCTTCACGTGAAGGACGCGGTGCAGGTTGCGGGCGTGCAGGTCGGGCGCGTGTGGGATATCGGCCTGATTCCGACCGGGGACAAGCCGGTTGAAGTGACGATGCGAATCGCCAAGAGATTTCAGCCGGTGATCCGCGCCGACTCCGAGGCCAGCGTGGCGACGTCAGGGTTGCTCGGGGGAGATTACATCGACATCACGCGCGGGAGCGTGAATCAGCCAGTGTTGCAAGCCGGCGCCGCGGTCAAAACCGCGGATCGAACCGCCTCCGAGACGTGCGATCAGATGATGAAGGCGCTGTCGAGATTCGGCGACGCGCTGAAGGCTCCATTTACCCACTGACGGGAGCACGGAGGTTGCAGACAGGACGCCATGCCACAAGACCAGCTCGAACAGATCGCTCAAGATCTGGTGCGGCGCGCCCTGGCCGCCGGGGCCACCGCCGCGGACGCCACCGTGCGTGAAGGCGACGAGTTCTCCACCACCATCCGGCTCGGCCAGATCGAAAGCCTGAAAGAAGCCGGCTCAAAGGTGCTTGGCCTGCGCGTCTTCCTGGGTACGCGCAGCGCGAGTTCCTACTCGAGCGACTTTTCACCGGCAGCGATCGAGCGTCTGGTCGGCCGGACCCTGGCCATGGCGCGCGTCACCTCGGACGATCCTGCGAACGGTCTGCCCGACGCTGCCGAGCTCGGGTGCTACCCGGGCGACCTTCAGCTCTACTCGCCGGACCTCGCGGAGATTTCCGCTGAAGAGCGCATCGCGGTGGCTCGCCGGGCGGAGAAGGCGGCGCTCGACGCCGATGCCCGGATCATGAATTCCGAGGGCGCGGGCGTGGAGACGGGGATCGGAAGCAAGGCTTACGCCAACTCCCTCGGCTTTGTGGCCAGTTACCGGTCGTCCTACGGCTCCGTCTCGGTGGTGCCGGTCGCGCAGGAAGGCCGGAACGGGAACACCACGATGCAGCGTGACTACTGGTACGCCGTGGGCCGCGGCGCGGCGGCCCTCAGCGACCCGGAAGGCGTGGGGCGCGAGGCGGCGGCGCGCGTGCTGCGGCGGCTCGGCGCCCGCAAGGTCTCCACTTGCCGGGTTCCGGTGATCTTCGATCAGGAAACGGCACGGTCGCTGGTGGGCCACATCTTCGAGGCTGTGCGCGGCGACTCGATCTATCGGAATGCGTCGTTTCTCGCTGGCAAACTCGGCGAACGCATCGCGGGCGAGAACATCACCGTGCTTGACGACGGCCTGCGCCCCGCGGGATTCGGCTCGCGCCCGTTTGACGACGAGGGCGTGGCGCCCGGCATCACGCCCGTGATCGAGCGCGGCGTGCTGAAGAGTTATCTGCTCAACACCTATACGGCGCGGAAGCTGAATCTGCGCACCACCGGCAACGCTTCGCGCGGCGTGGCGGGGCCGCCGGGCGTCGGCCCCAAGAATTTCTACCTGCAGCCGGGCCGGCAATCGCCCGCGGAGATCCTGAAATCGGTGCGGAGCGGATTCTACGTGACGGAACTGATCGGCATGGGCGTGAACGTGGTGACGGGAGATTACTCGCGCGGCGCCGCCGGCCTGTGGATCGAGAATGGGGAGCTGACCTACCCGGTCGAAGAGGTCACGATCGCGGGCAGCCTTCAAGAGATGCTGAATCACATCGCCGTGGTGGGGGCCGACCTCGAGTTTCGCAGCGCGCTGGCCGCACCTACCCTGCTCGTCGAAGACCTGACCGTGGCCGGCACCTAGTGCGGACGGCAACGTAGACGGGTCTAGCTGTCGAGCCGGCCCTCAGTCCGGCCCGCTGAAATTCCCTTGGGGCGTGTCATGCCGAGCGAAGCGAATCATCTCCGCAGTGGCAAGGTGAGGGACCACGGAGTGTTCCCCTCACTGCGCAAAGGACCGTCTGCGGCTCCTCAAAATGACAGGCCGGGCAAGCTCGCGGATGGCCGCTCGCCGCTTCTGATGATCTTCACGATCTCGGTGGCGATCGCAGCCGTGCTTGCCGCCGGAGCGTGGTTCATGCACGCCCGGCTCAGCCGTCCGGCGGTGCGCCCGCCGCTCAGCGCGGAGGCCCAGGCGTATCTGAAACAGGTCGCGGTCACCGACGTGCACTTGAGCGCCGCCGAGACGGGTCTCGGCAGCAACGTGACCTACCTCGACGCGCGCATCAGCAACAACGGCGCGCGGGCTTTGCGCGAAGTCGATCTCGATCTGGCCTTCGTCGACATGCTCAATCAGTTGGTGCTGCGCAAAACAGTGCATCCCATTTCCACCACCTCACCGCCCCTGCAGCCCGGAGAGTCGCGTCCCTTTCGCGTGACCTTCGACTATATGCCCGGCGAATGGAACCAGGGCCCGCCGGTCGCGACGGTCACCTACGTCAGCTTTTAACGCGGGTCGCGCTTCAGAGCGCTTGGGTGATCCAGCCGCCACCCAGTACCTCATCGCCGTCATAAAACACGGCTGCCTGCCCCGGCGTAATGGCGCGCTGAGGCTCGACGAACTCAACCATCGCTTCCGCGTTCGCCCGCGATTCCACGCGCGCCGGCGCCGGCACGTGCTTGTTGCGGATACGCACGTCGGCCGCGCGGCACTCGCCCCCGGCTAGCGGACGGATCCAGTTCACCTCGCGGACCAGGCATCGGGTTCGCAGCAGCTCCGCGTTGCGGCCCACCACCACGCGATTACGGTTGCGCTCGAGCTCGATCACGTAGAGCGGATCGCCCCCCGCGAAGCCAAGGCCCTTGCGCTGGCCCACGGTGTAATTGTGCAGCCCCGAGTGCTGCGCCAGCACCTTGCCTTCGGTCGAGACCACCTCGCCCGCCTCCGCCGCGGGCTTCGCGCCCTGCTCGGCGAGATAGGCGTCGATGAAATCGCGATAGGTGCCCGAGGAGACGAAGCAGATCTCCTGGCTGTCCGGCTTGTCGGCCACGGGCAGCTTCCGCGCCCGGGCCAGCGCGCGTACTTCGTCCTTGCGCAGGTCACCCAGCGGGAAAATAGTCCGGCTCAATTCCTCCTGGCCGAGGCCGAAAAGAAAGTAGGACTGGTCGCGCGCGCGATCGACGGCCGCCAGAAGCTGATAGCGCCCGGTTGAGGGGTCGCGCCGCACCCGGGCGTAGTGTCCGGTGGCGATGCGCTCCGCGCCGAGCGCCTGCGCACTGCGATAAAACTCCGTAAACTTCACCTGGGTGTTGCAAAGGCTGCACGGGATGGGCGTCTCGCCGGCGAGATACGCCTCCACGAAGGGGCGCACGACGCCGGCTTCGAACCGGTCTTCGAGATTTACTACGTAGTACGGGATGCCTAGGAAGCGCGCCACTCCGCGGGCGTCATACACGTCATCAAGCGAACAGCACCGTCCCGAAGCATGGCCCGGCCTGGCCGATGACTCTCGGAGGCCTTGCAGCGCCGGCAGACGCCGCTGGTTCCAAAGCTGCATGGTCAGGCCGACCACGGGCGCCCGAGACGCGCGTCCCCCAACCGCATGAGGCCCGTCCGCTGCGCTCGCCGTCATCGAATTGTTCTCGGCGAGCAGAGCCGCAGCCGTGGAACTGTCTACCCCGCCGCTCATCGCCACCGCAATCGTCATGTGAAAACGCCGGCCCTTTAGCCGGCCACCTCAGCGCCTAATCCCTGGTCCCCGATCCCTAACACCTGGCACGCCCGCCGCACCTTCGCCGCGTCAACCTTGCCGTCTGAATGTTCCGGCGTCCGCACCGCACGGCCGAGATGGAACACCGTCAGGCCCGGATCCTCACGGAGCCTCGGCAACATGTCGAGCGTGAGGCCGCCGCCGACAATGAGCCTGCGCGCAGCGCCGAACGCCTCGCGATAATCTGCGAGCCGCCCCAGCCGATCATCGAGGGAGCCTGCGCCGCCGCTCACGAGCGCCCGATCCACGTTGGCGAAGCGGCGCAACTGCCGCAGGGACGCCGCCGGATCGCGCGTGTGCTCGACGGCGCGATGCGCGGTGAAGCGAACGCCGGGCACCGCGCTCAGGATCGCTTCCAGCGCCTCGAAATCGAGCGCCTGACCGCTCAGGTAGCCCGTTACCAGCCCCTCCACGCCGAGGCCCGCAAAATCGAGCGCTCGCTCGGTCAGTTTCGCCAGGTCGTCGACACTGCCCACTTCGAAGTCCGCCCGGTCCCGCAGCATGGCACGCACGGGAATGTGCACGCGCCCAACCACTTCGCGCGCCAGCTCCAACGGAGGGGTCAATCCATCCTGATCCAGCCGGACCGTCAGCTCGATCCTCGAAGCGCCACCTTCCTCCGCCGCCAGAGCATCCTCCAGCGTGCAGGCGATGACTTCGAGTTCGGCAGGGGTGGCGGTCATCGGGAAACTCATGGCGAATGCCGGCTACGACGCGTGTGCGCGGGCGGCGGAATAATGCGGCGAAAGCGCTCGCAATCGTTCCGCCACGCGGATGATCGCCGCAAGCGCCTCCTCGACGTCGGCTTCGCTGTTATACCGGCCGAGACTCAGGCGCAGGCTGCCGCGCGCCGCCTCTTTCGAGAGTCCCATGGCGGTGAGCACGTGCGAAGGCTCGGTCGAGCCCGAGGAGCACGCCGCTCCCGTGGAGCAGGCCACTTCCTCGAGGTCGAGCGCCATCACGAGGGACTCACCCTTGAGGCCGTCAAAGCTCACGTTCAGCGTATTAGGCTGGCGGTGCGCGATATCGCCATTGACGCGCACATCGCTGATCTGCTCCAGGATTCCGGTCTGCAGCCGATCGCGCAAGGCGGCGATGCGCCGCGCGTCCTCGTCGAGTTTCCGCGCGGCCAACTCCGCCGCGGCGCCCAGGCCCACGATACCGGGGACGTTTTCGGTCCCGGGACGCCGGTCGCGCTCGTGATGGCCGCCGTGCATCAGCGGCTCGAGCTCGGTGCCCTTGCGGACATAAAGCGCGCCCACGCCCTTCGGGCCGTATAGCTTGTGCGCCGACAGCGAAAGCAGATCCACGCCCAGGCTCTCGACGCTGACCGGCACCTTCCCGGCGGCCTGCACCGCGTCGGTGTGCAGCGTGATGCCGCGCTCGCGCGCCAGGCGTCCGATCTCCTCGACCGGTTGGAGCGTGCCGACCTCATTGTTGGCCAGCATCACCGTGATCAGCACCGTCCCGGGACGGATGCCGCGCGCCACGTCGTCAGGATCGATCACGCCGCCAGGTCCGGCGGGAAGGTAGGTCACGCTGACGCCCCGGCTCTCGAGCGCCCGCGCGGCGTAAAGCACGGCAGGATGCTCGATGGACGTGGTGATGACGTGCTTCGCGCCGGAATCGTCCTTCAGCCGCGCCGCCCCGACCGCCCCAAATACGGCCATGTTGTCGCTTTCGGTGCCGCCGCTCGTGAAAACGACCTCGGTGGGATGCGCGCCGATCAGCCGCGCCACCTGCTCGCGCGCCAACTCGACGGCGTCCCGCGCCCGCTGGCCATACCAGTGCACGGATGAGGCGTTCCCGAAGTCCTCGCGCAGATTGCCGAGCATGGTCTCGGTCACTTCGGGCGCCACCGGAGTGGTGGCATTGTTGTCCAGATAAACCCTTGGCATCGCAAAAACCTCGCAAGGGCTCGGCAGCCGTTCGCGGCGGGACGGCTCGAGCCGGTTTGGCCGTCCGAACTCCTATCATTCTAGCACGCACGTTCGCGGACCTCTTTCCTTCCAGAAGCCCGGCGCACGATAGACCGGCGCAAGCCCGCCGGAAAATAGGCCGGTTGCTGCCAACCGGTCGCCGCTCGCCGCCTCAACTTCCGGCCTCCGGCGCACCCTGCGAATCCTGAGCGGCCGGCCTCAACATAAGCAACTCGGGAAGCCAGGCCATGTTCACGCGACGGCGCCGCGACGGCGTGGGGTTCACGACGAGCAACCCCGAGCCCAGGCGGTTGATAATCTGCAACCGGCGAGGCACAGAAAACGATTCTGCGTATGTCACTGTCGGGACCCGAGATTTCAGCTTCGTTCGTATGCCATGGTTATAGATTGACGGGTCTCTGCCGATTTAGATTCTGTCTGGATAGGCTACCGTGCACGACGGCTGATTCCTGAGAGTCTGCAACAAGACCCCCGCCGGCGCGGTCGTGGGTGAGCACCCTGAGCATCGTCGACAGGAGGCGCCTTAGCTTCGCGGAAGTCCACCACGGCGCGATCCGACGCGTGCGACGGAGGGATCGGTGAACAGCAGGCAACAAGCCGCGATTTATGCCCAATCGCTTCAGAGACTGCCAGATCAGTGGCGATAAGGCGATTTCCCAACACGTATCCTCCGTTCCTCAAAATCGCCGCCTGGCGCGGTAGGGACGACCCTTGCGAGCTACCCGCCGCACGGATCCCTACGTGCGCGTTACGCATACGGCTCTTACCGCGGATGAAGGGCCTTGAAGCGCTTGTCAGGATAAGGCTGCAGAACGTCAGGGTGGTCGAGCCCTCTTAATCTGAAACCGAACACCAGGTGCGTCGATCCCAACGGCTAGGAATTATTCCTCGGGCGCCTGGCGTTTGGATCGCTTAATTCCGCTGGATCAGAAGCAGCGGCCCATGAGAGGCTGAGACGATGCAGCCAAAATCATCGCGGCGGGATTTCTTGGCAGCCGGGGCAGTCCTCGCTGGAGCGGGTGTATGCGGATCGACGCCGGAGGTCGCCAGCGCCGCCTATCCCGAAAGCTCCCCCGGATTCCGGTATTGCCTGAATTTTGCCACCCTACAGGGATACAGGTCCGGCTTGGTGGACATGGTCGAGGTCGCTGCCAAGGCCGGGTACCAAGCCATCGAGCCATGGGTCAGCGCGCTGCATGGCTACGAGGACCAAGCCGGGTCGTTGCCGGACTTAGGCAGACGCATTGCTGATCTCGGCCTGAGTGTCGAAAGCGCGATTGCCTTCCCTCAATGGATTGTGGACGACTCGGGCAAGCGGGCCATCGGCATGGAGCAGGCCAAGCGGGATATGGATGCGGTGGCCCGGATTGGTGGCAAACGCATTGCGGCGCCGCCAGCAGGGGCCAACAATGGACCTGAGATTGGCTTCCTGGAAATCGCCAATCGATACCGCGCGCTTCTCGAACTCGGCGACCAGATGGGGGTGATCCCGGAATTGGAGTTTTGGGGAACCTCGGCGAACCTGCGGCAACTGGCCCAGGCGGTGTTTGTCGCCATCGAGGCCGGTCACCCGAAGGCGTGTGTGCTAGCCGATGTGTTTCACCTTTACAAAGGGCAATCCGGCTTCCTCGGTCTGCGATTGCTCAGCAGTCAGGCGGTCCAGGTTGTTCACTTGAACGACTATCCAGCCTCCCCACCGCGGGAGACGATTACCGATCGTGACCGAGTCTATCCGGGTGACGGGGTGGCGCCCATGAAACAGATCCTGGGGGATCTGCACCGCATCAACCCGTCGACCGTGCTGTCGCTTGAACTATTCAATCCCGCATATTGGAAGGGAGACCCCCTCGAAACCGCGCGGACCGGACTAGCCAAAATGCAGCGGGCGGTACACTCGGCACTTGCTCCATAAGGCCAACGGCCACCGAAAAACGCGACGTTGCGAACAGGGCCATCGACCAAGTGGAGTCCCTGATTCTTGTGATCCGCCGAACGCCAGGGGCCGCCCGGGGACCGTGGCATCCTCCGGCTACGACGTCAACCGAAGCTGAAGTCAACAATTAAGAGGGATTGACGCATCTCTGTAGGGAACGCACGGGCCGGAACTTAACGCGTATCGGTTTCAGAACTCAAAAGCTCGACAAGAGAAAATCTTTGGCGGCTGCCAGGACTTTCTCCCGCATCGCAGGCTCTGGCAGCATGCGAGCGATTTCGATGGCCCCGGCCATTGTTGCAAAGATCGCGAAGAAGGCGCGCTCTTTGTCCGCAGTTCGCCGGCCCGGCATAAAGGGAAGCATTCGATCCTTGTAGCTCACAAGCTCCGGAAGGATCTGCTTTCTCATCTTCTGATCGACCCGCGACAATTCGGGGGCGAGCGCCGGCAGCGGGCAGCCGCGCTCGGGGTGATCGCAAAACTCCAGGGTTAGATAAGTCTTCACAATTGCCTTCCACGCGGGCTCGGGGTGGGACTGCTCCGCCGCACGGACCAGGGTGTCACCGATGTCGCGGAAAGCCTCCTTGAGAGACTCCAGGAGCAGCTCGTCTTTGCTCTCAAAGTGTTTGTAAAAGCCTCCATGTGTCAGGCCGGCGTCGCGCATCACCGCTGCAACTGCTGCGCCGTTAAGACCTTCCGCGCGTACGCGCCGCGAGGCGTCTTTCAGAATCTTCTGATGGACCTCCGTTTTGTGTTGCGGCCGGTAACGCATGGGTGTTCATAGGATGCTCGGGATCACCCCATGATGCAACCGGCGGCGGTTTTTCAAAAAGTCTGAATCCATGGGATGACGTGCGTCATCCTATAGTGCGAAAGGAGGATTTCCCAATGTCTCACCCCGATTCTTGATCACGGGCGCAGCCGGCGGAACTCAGGGATCGACCGGACGTTTCATCACCACCGCCCTGCTCCGGCAGCGTATTCCTGTGCGTACATTCGTCGATAAACTCGATGCCCGGTCCGATGCACTCCGTCGTAACACCCTCGCAAGGGCGAGCGGCGGTATCGGGCGACCGATACGCTCCGCGCAGTCACCGGCCGCAATCCGCAAACGCTGGAGGAGTTCTTCCGGGCGAACGCCGGATCTTTCGGCGCCGACGCGACCCGTTCGAAGTCAATCTGAGGCTATCGAAGGATGGCCGTCATCCTATTTCGACAAGGAGGTTCTATGGCTTCGCAAGCGATCTTCACAACGCAACTCGTCCTCGGTTATGTCGGGTGCCTGCTGGTCTTCGGCACCTACATCCTACCCAGGCTCAGGGTGATGGACCGTTTCAGCGCGCAACGCGTCATCGCCACGATCCACAGCTTCCGCTTCTTCGGGCTGGTCTTCATTCTCCCGGGCGTCGTCGGCCCCGGTCTGCCCAGTGGTTTCGCCCCATTCGCCGCCTGGGGAGACTTCGCCACCGGCGTGCTGGCCCTGCTGGCCCTTCTCACGGCGAGGAGGCGTCCCCTGTTCTGGCTCTTCGTTGTCGCCTTCAACGTTGTGGGCGCAACCGACATCCTCGTCGACTACTATCACGCCATCCGGCTGGGCCTTCCGTTTGTGGCAGGCCAGCTGGGCGCCACCTATGTCATCCCGATCCTCTACGTGCCCATGCTGATGATCACGCACGCGATCGCATTCTATTGGCTGGCGCGTCCTCTCTCGGGGACAAATCAGGCGGTCACCGGAAAAGCGCTCGCGTCTCAGGTCGGATGAACGACCCAACCAACGGACGATTGTGGAGAAACGTCATGATCGACACAAGCGCCAGTGTGCGCGAACACTATAAAGCCGCGGAGACGTTGAGGAATGAAAAAGTCGCCTACCTGTTCGTTGGGCCCGCCTGCCTTCGGACGGAACAGTAGGTCGGGTGGCCGGCCGAAATGTTTACCTCATGCGCGACGAATCAGCTCGGGAATCCACGTGGACCTACCAGCGCTTTGTGGCGGTGGCGGACAAGAAACTCGAGGTGTTCGACGCGGACCTGGTTGCCATTATGCACGACGAACTGCACCCGGCGGCCCGAAGTCTGGCAGCTCGAATACTTGCAGGTGTCCAGCGGCACCTCGGCCATCCCGACCGCCCCTTGCGCCTGCTCGTCCACGGCGAACAGCGCCAGGGCGCCGCCCTGGCGGGAGACCCCGCCCGCCTGGTGCGCTACGACATTCACGCCGTGACCAGCGGTACGGAAGCCATGGGCGAAGTCACGGTGCAGCTTGAAAAAGGGGAGCGGCGGGTGCTGGGACGGGGTGCCTCCACCGACGTGATTGAGTCCAGCGCCAAGGCGTATCTGGACGGGCTGAACCGGCTGGCGAATGTGGGCTAGACAGGACCCAGCCTCCCACAACGCTGTTTCAGGAGATTCGAACGCCTGATGATGCCGATTTTGGAAGCCCTGCGAGGCTGGGAAGCGAGCCGGTTCACATCAATAATGCGGTAGTGATTCTCGATTCAGGGCGGCGCGGATCAGCATCGCAGCATAAGCACTGTCTATATTGGCGGGTGTTCTGAAGTCCATTCCGCGCCGCCAGCCCGACGGAGCCTCAGGGTGAACCCCGGTGAGAATCACCGATCCGTTTCCGAACGTACCCTCCACGATTGCGGGCGTTCCGTCGGGATACTTGCAACAACCGCGTCCCAGCCGGTAAGTTTTTGGGGTCCATCCTCCCAGTACTGATCGAGCATTTGCCCTCCGGCCGCTGTAATCGCCACCGCTGCCTTGCGAGTACCCTGAGCTTCAGCGGCGTAAGACCTGAACCGCGACCCTGACGCCAGATTCATCCGGTTGTAGGGCGAGTTGCCTGCAGCCTGGCGGTCACAAGGACTGCTTGCAGATTCGCTTCGGTCGGCAAAACTCCCTGAGGATCTGCCGCCCTCAGTCCTGCGGCTTTCGAATATGGGCGATTGTGCATCCTAAAATGAACGAGGAGAGATGGAATGAAGTTGGGCCGTCGATGGGCAGTGGCATTGGCCACATTTGTCTCTGTTACAGTGCTCGCAACGGTCCCACTTCGCGCGCAAGGCCAGATGGGGCCGGCGGCCGACAGCGGACCTCTCAAGCCTGCCGTCAAGCAGACATTTGATCCGACCGCTCAGGCGCCGATTGGGCAATCGCCTGGGCAGGGTTCTTCTTTGCAATCCCAAGGCGCGGAAGGATCAGGAACCATCGCGGGCACCGTCTTCGATGTAAACGGAGGCGGCGTTCCCGGAGCGCAGATCACGCTCACAGGTGTCAGCGCCCTGCAGCACTACAGCCTGGTAGCGGGAAATAAGGGCGAATTCGCGTTTATCAACCTCTCTCCTGGAACCTATTTCATCACGGTCAATGCGAAAGGCTTTGTGCCCTATACATCCGCGAACTTCACCCTGTCCGCCGGGCAGGCCTATGAACTGCCTGAGATTCAACTGTCGATCGCAACACAAAAGCAGTGGGTCGTGGTGCGTCCGACCGAGGTGATCGCCCAAATGCAGGTGAAGGCGGAGGAGAGGCAGCGTCTGATAGGCATCCTGCCCAATTTCTACACGAGCTACGTCTGGGATGCGGCCCCGCTGAACACAAAGCAGAAGTTCTCACTCTCGGCGCACGATACCTTCGATCCCGCCTCTCTGCTCGGAGTCGCTGTGGGTGCCGGCCTCGAGCAGGCGAACAACAGTTTTGCGGGATACGGACAGGGCTCCGCTGGGTACGGAAAGCGCTTCGCGGCTGGGTTGGCCGACAACGTCATAGGCAGCTTCATAAGCCAGGCAGTGTTCCCTTCGATTTTGCATCAAGATCCGCGCTATTTTTACCAGGGGTCGGGCACCGTCAGATCCCGCCTCAAACATGCTTTGAGTTGGGCTGTGATCCTGCGCAGCGACAGCGGACGTTCCGTGCCCAATTATTCATATCTGCTTGGCGATCTGACAGCGGGGGCGATCTCAAATTTGTACTATCCGCGTTCGAGCAGGGGGGCAGGCCTGATCTTCACCAACTTCGCCCTCGGGATTGCCGGGCAGGCAGGCGACGGGGTCTTTCGTGAGTTCGTGGTGAAACATTTTACGCGAAACGTCGCTGGCAGCGGAAAGCCATGAAACGAAGCGAGAAAACGTGTGAAGCAGTCCGTGGAAACTGTCAAATCTCTATCGTTTCCGGTTTTGAACAGCGGCCAAACAGAGAACGCGCCGCCCGTCACGAGAGACAGCCGTTCTTGCAGTTTGTTGGCGGGCAAAAAAAATTTGCTTGACATTTCAGATCAATAGTACTAGATAACTAGTATGAGACCGCGATCCACAACCCTGACGGCACAAGAGCTCGAACTAATGAAGATCATCTGGCGACGCGAGTCGGCCACAGTGCGCGATGTTTACGAAGATCTGCTCGAACGCCGCAAGATCGCCTACACCACGGTGATGACGGGGCTCAAGACGCTCGAGCACAAGGGCTATCTGCGTTCCACACAACAGGACCGGGCTTACGTCTATCGGCCCACCCGGCCGCGCCAGCAGGTGATCAAAGGCATGGTGCGTGAATTTGTCGACCGCGTATTCAACGGGTCGGCCGAGCCACTGGTGGTTCACCTGCTCGAAGACAGGCAACTCTCGGAGGCGGAGCTCCGTGAGATCTCGCGCATGCTGGAGAAGAAGAAATGACCGCCTCGATCGCCCTTCGCGACGTCGTCGCTTACGCGGTGCAGGTTACGCTGCTGGTCGGCGCCGGAGCACTGCTGGCACAGCTGTTCCGCCTCCGCGCATCGGTGGCGACGCTGATTTTCTGGCAGTCACTGCTGGGAATCTGCCTGATTCTGCCGTTCTGCCAGCCCTGGAAGATCGCCTTGGTGAAGCCGCTTCCTTCGACGCTTGTTGCCTCGGTGGCTCCCGGTACGACGCCTTCGGCCGCGGAACCGGCGCGCGATTCGCGGGCGCTCTTCGACTGGCGCCGGGGTTTCGAGTCATTGTGGAGCCGCCGGGCCGGCAGCTGGACTCTGCCCCTGTCGCCGGCGCGGCAGCGTGCGATCGAATACGCGGCGCTGCTTTTGATGGCGGCCGGCATGCTGGTCCGCGGCTTATGGCTCGCGACAGGATTCCTGGCGCTGGCAAAATTGCGGCGCGGGTCCGGCGAAGCGCCGCAGTCGCTCGCGCCCACACTTCACGAGGCGCAGCGGCTTCTCGGCGTCCACGCGGACTTTCGAACGTCCGGGCAGGCGGCGGCGCCGATCACCTTCGGCTGGCGCCGCCCCTTGATTCTGCTGCCGGAAAACGTGGGAAGTATGGAGACGCGGGCGCAGCGCGCCATCGTTTGCCACGAGCTGGTGCATGTGCGGCGCCGCGACTGGCCGTGGTGCGTGGCCGAGGAATGCGCGCGCGCCATGTTCTGGTTTCATCCCGCCGTCAACTGGCTCATCGGGCGCATTCATCTCACGCGCGAACAAGTGGTCGACGAGGCCGTCATCAGCCTGACCGCCTCGCGCGAAAGTTATGTGAAGGCCCTGCTCGCCGTGGCGCAGGGCAATCTCACCGTCCAACCTGTTCCGGCGCCGCTCTTCCTCAGAAAGAACCTGCTGAAGAGTCGCGTTGCCGAGATCCTGAAGGAGAAAACCATGACTGCACGCCGTCTTGCAATTTGCCTTATTCTGAGCACCGCTGCCCTCTTCGCAACGGTTCGCATTTCGACTTCGATTTTCCCCTTGCGCGTTCACGCGCAGGAACTCAGCTCCGCGCCCATTCAAGTCCTGCAGGGCGGAGACAACCTCGTTTACCGCGCAGCGATCGTCTATCCGCGGGGAGCCATGGACAAACAGATCGAAGGCGACGTGGCGCTCGAGCTCGCCGTGGACAATCAGGGGCAGGTTTCCGACGCGCGCGTGCTGAGTGGCCCGGAAGAGCTGCGCCGCGCCTGCCTGCAGTCGGTGCTGGAATGGCGATTTCGTACGCCGTCGCCCGGCAACGCAGAGGTTGTGGTGCATTTCCAGCTGCCGGCGGACGGATCGAAGTCGGAATTCGTCCTGCCTCCGGTTCCGGGGGAGGGCGCCGGTGAGGGTCATCTTGCGTTGATAGTGAAGGATAGTGACATCGTGATGAACAGCGACATCGTGAAGTTGAAGACCGCCCTCGCTGATCCGGCCGCTACACCTGAGGAGCGCGCCGTCATGAAGAAAGAACTGGCCGAGCGCATGGCCCAGGACGCGGCGCGGGATCAGAGTGCCTTAGACGCGCCCCACTCCGATACCTACGCTTTTGTCAACACCGGCGCCGGCAAAGTTGTGACAGGCAGGCTCACCCGCATCAGCGCCGAGCGAGTTCCCCAGTCCTCGCTGGACACCCTCAAATCGCAGTTGAACCTGCAGGTGGGCGACTGGATTAACGAGGAGACGGCCCGCCGGGCCGGTGAGGTCGTGCACCAGAACCTTGGCGAGCAGTTCCGCGCCTTATTTCATCCTGACGGCGACGGCGGCGTGGAACTGGTGATCGTCGGACCCGGGGCCGCGGACTTCGTGCGCGATGGTCATTGACATTAGGCGCGGACGGGAGGGGGAGCGTTTCCGCGCTCCCTCTCTCACCCTCATCCGAGTTCAAGTTCAGCGCCAACCAGAGCTCTCGCGGACGGAATATCACTCGCGTGCGGTTTGCACCTACTTGTATCCTCCTTCAACCTTGATCCCAAAATTTACTTTCCCATGTGGGAAGCGCCTCTGGACCAGGTTTCTCTTTGATAGGTTCTCGACTTGGACGCTGTATCCTTCCGGAACATCGATTTGATATGCCAGTAAGTCTTTAGCCCGGCTCCAACGCATGAATACGAACCCCTCGGGAGTGGGCACGCGCCCTTCGCACCAGTCGAGCGACAAATCCGTGAAACGCAGGTGGACCGTTTTGCGGACCATATCCATCTTGAAGAGGCCGAGAATGTCGCGATATAGGGCCGTCACGATGTGCGCTTCAAAGGCGTGGTCCATGCTGGCTTCGTTGCTGCTGTTCTCCCACAGGGTGCCGCTGATTTCTGCCATGTACAGAAGATTGCTGACGGCTTCGCGCATCAGTTGCTCGGTGAGGCCGGCTCGTGAGAGCAGGTCCTGCCGCATGATGTTGCCCATGAAGGCATTCGACGGAGATACGTCGGGATACGCATGGGTTGTGTGGCGGGCTGGCCCGAAGTCGGTGACGATCGTTTGCCACAATTGCGGATAGGTTTGCGGCGTGGCTACGTCGAAAAAGAAGGCGTAGTACTGGCACGTTTCGGTGCGGTTGTGCGTGGGAATCAATTTCCCGTCCTTACGCACAGCGTTATCCACAAAGAAGTGGCCGTCGTACGATTGCTGACGAATAACCTTGCGCAGCGCTTCCGCCTGGTCTCTGAACGGCGCGAGCTGGTAAAGGCGGGCGGCTGCCCCGAGCGCCGCCGCGTACAGCATGTTGCTCGGGTAATTCACCGGCTGGACATAGTCGTTGGATTTCGACCACTCGACAAAGACCCATCCCTTCAAGTTCTCGAGCAGCCCGTCGGAATTTTGAAAGGGCCTGAAGTAGTCAAAAACCTTCAGCACGCGCTCGCGCAGGCCATCAACCATGGCGCGATCGCCGCTCCGCTCAAGGTACTGTTCCAGTTGGATAATGGACCAGAGGGCTCAGTTGGGGACGAAGTCTCCTCCCAGATGATCCGAGGGGTAGCAATCCGGCAGCATGCCGTCAGGCATATCCTCAAAACGATCGGGCAGCAGATAGTTTTGAAACAGATTCCTCTCGGCACAGGTGTGACCGGTGAGCAGCGGCGCGGCGCTGGCTGAGAATGATGGATCGCATAGCCAGCCGCCGCGTTCGCGCGTGGGGTTGTCCTGGTAAGTGTCGATCACGTTGCCCCGGAAGCATTCCCGTCCCGCCTCGAACAGCTTGTTCAACCCCTCGTGGCTGCTCGAGAAGTGCGCTGTCCAGACATCGGAAGCGGCATATTCGCGCAGGTAGACGTGGTCGACCTCGCACTCGCCTTCGGTCACCATCAACTTGAGAAACTCGAGGCCGTAGGGCTCAAACGTTTCGAGATGGTACTCGCCGGGAGCCAGCGTGTAGGCAACGATGTTGTCGCACATCAAGCGCTTAAAATCCACGTCGCCGCCGGTCAGCGTTTCGTCGAACGTGAAATAGAGCTTCGTCGGCGCGTGCGCCGTGACATGCGCGCCAAAGAAGCCCGGCAGGTCGGTGCCGAAATCAAGCGTCTTGAATTCATTGGCCTTCAGCCGGATGGGTTTATCACAGACGTAAGGCTCGTCAACACGCTTGTTGACCGTGTTCTCCGTTCTTTGCAGCTCCAGGTAGGGTATTTCCGTCAGATCCGACCAGGCATAACTTAGCATGTTGGGGCCGATTCTGGCCGCGGAAGGGATCGAGCGGTCCTCGTACAGACTCTTTGGCGCCTTTACCCCCCACTTGAACTCCCCTTCCGCCGCCATCATTTCCGGTTGACGCTTCGCGTAGTTCGGATACGGAACTCCACGATCGACGTAATGTGCAGGCGGAAACACCGCGCACGTCACCGTTTGCATCGCCGCCTCCGGTCGCTCGCGCCACGCCGAAGATTGCTGGTCCAGGTGGTAGATCTCGGAGAACGTACGCTGGAACGTGTAGCGTTGGACTTTCTGCACGCGTTCGGTAAGTATCTGCGCCTCAAAGCGCTCGCCTTCCCCGCCTGTGGATGCCAGCACCTCGGAATCCGTCGCGACCTCGGCTTGGAGAAAAGATGGCTGGTCCAGGACGTAATAACTGTTCACGTTGTAGCCGGCGACTTCGGCACAAACAAAGTTGCGGCCATTCATCAGCAGCGGCGTGATGTCCCAAAGATCAACCCGGAAGTGGTCTTTGGGACCGCGCGCGGGTCCCCATGCGTGAAACCTGCCATTGAGATAAAGACGATAGAACGTGCAACCCGCCACGCGCAGATGAACGTGCTTTCCCGACGGAGCGTCAAACCCCGCGCGGAATCCAACAGAGAGATTCATCTCTTTTTCGCGGCCCTCCGGCCAGATGCGCTGCGCGGAACGGAACGCAATAAATGACTCTCGCGTTGCGTTTTCCCGGCCGGTGTGATCAGCCGCGTACACCGCCGGATTTCCCGGCAAGCCGATGGATGCAACCGTCGCAGCAACGGAGCGGCCCAGAAATCGCCGGCGGCTCAAGAGTTCGTTTCTCACCTGATTCTTCAAGATGGTCTCCTCACGAATTGTCGTTTTTACTCCCTACTCATCGTGCTCGCCATTGCCTGCATCCGAAATTAGGCCACTAACCCTCTGAGGACACTATCAGATTTGCCTATGCCTTTTATTTCGTATACGCGCTGGCCGAGAATGGCTTGACACTCATCGGGGCCTGATGTAAACCGGTGCCTGAGCGATTCTATCCGCGCCAAAGGCCACCGGCCCGGACCGACGCCCCAAGGAGATCCAATGACCCTTCCCCGTATCAGCCGCCGGCGGTTCGTAACCACAGCAGCGACGGCAACCGCAGGCTCGCTGCTTTCCGGAATCACGACGAATGCCCAAGACCCGGCGATTGACACCCTGCGCGCCTTGAAGGGTCCGCGCGACTCCGGCAAACCGATCGGCGGCCGCGAAAGAGTGGCCTGGAGACTCGATCCTTTCCCGTTAACCCAGGTGCGGTTGCTCGACGGGCCTTTCAAGCAGGCGATGGAGATCAACAACCGCTGGCTGCTCTCGCTGCCTCCCGACCGGTTGCTGCACACCTTTCGACTGACCTCGGGCATTGCATCATCGGCGGAGCCGCTCGGCGGCTGGGAGAAGCCCGACTGCGAGTTGCGCGGACACTTCGCCGGCGGGCACGCTCTTTCCGCGCTGGCCCTTGCCTACGCGTCCACGGGCGATGACGAGTTTAAATCGAGGGGCGATGCGTTGGTGACGGAACTCGCGCGTTGCCAGGAGAAGAACAGGAACGGATACCTCAGCGCCTACCCCGAAGACCTTTTTGATCGTTTGCGAGAGGAGCGCCCGGTGTGGGCTCCTTTTTACACGTACCACAAGATCATGGCCGGCCACCTCGACATGTATCTCTACTGCGGCAACGAGCAGGCGCTCGACACTGCCCGAAACATGGCGGGCTGGGTGGACCACTGGGGCGAGAGCATCAGTGACGAGCACATGCAACGCATCCTGCAGACCGAATTCGGCGGCATGAACGAGGTGCTGTGCAATCTCTATGCCGTAACCGGCCGCCGTGAGTACCTCTACCTCGCCAGCCGCTTCGAGAAGCGGATGTTCTTCGACCCGCTGGCCGATCATCGCGATGAGCTGAACGGCCTTCACGCCAACACGCACATCCCGCAGGCGATCAGCGCCGCCCGGCGTTATGAGCTGACGGGCGAGCCGCGTTATCGTGACATCGCGGCATTTTTCTGGAGCGAAATCACAACCGAGCGCGCCTATTGCACGGGCGGCACCAGCAACGGGGAGTCATGGAACACCGATCCCGGGAAACTCGCGAGCCAACTCGGTAAAGACGCCGAGGAATGCTGTTGCGCCTACAACATGCTGAAACTCACACGGCACATCTTCGGCTGGACCGGCGATGCGCGCGCCATGGACTATTACGAGCGCACGCTCTGGAACCATCGTCTCGGCACCGAAGACGCGCAGGGACTGAAGAGCTACTACCTGCCGCTCGCCTCCGGCTATTGGAAGTATTACAACTCGCCCTGGGATTCCTTCTGGTGCTGCACCGGGTCCGGCGCTGAGGAGTTTGCGAAGTTCGCGGACAGCATCTACTTCCACGACGAACGCGGAGTGTACGTCAACCTCTTCATCAGCTCAGAGCTACAGTGGCCCGAAAAAGGCGTCCGGCTGCGCCAGGAGACCAAGTTCCCGGAACAGGAAGGCACCACGCTCGTCGTCCGCGCTGAGAAGCCGGTCGATCTGTCCATCAGCGTGCGCGTACCCTACTGGGCCACGCGTGGTGGAAGCCTGAAGGTCAACGGCGAAGCGCTTCCGGTGTTCTCGAGCCCTTCGAGCTATCTCACGGTGACGAGGCTCTGGAAGGACGGAGATCGCATCGAGGTGAGCCTGCCCATGGGCCTGCACATCCATGCCATGCCGGACGATCCCACTCTGCAGGCCATGATGTACGGTCCGCTGGTGCTGGCTGGCCGGCTGGGCGATCAGGGGCTGGACCCAGCTCACACTTATCCGCGTTATGAGACCGCCCCCGCCGGCGACCCGATTCCGGTTCCGGCGGTTGTGACGTCGTCCAAGGATCCCACCGGTTGGATCGAACTTCTCCCGGGCAAGCCGCTCACCTTCCGGACCACGACCGAGACGACGGAGGGCCGGCACACCCCCCTTGTGCCGTTCTATAGAATCTTCGGCGAGCGCTACGCGGTCTACTGGAAGGTCGGTACGAACACGGTCTAACGGCCCTTTACTCACAAAGTGGCGGATAACCCGGCGAGCGGCGCGTATCGCGACGTTGGAGGTGTACGGGCAGCATCTGCTAACATCGGATACGATTCCTGCGACTGCCGGCCGGCGATTTTGGCCACGGCTCCTGAGTGGATGGCGACTGCATGGGGGTAAAAATCTATAGGCTGTGGAATGGGATTGCCGGCGCTCACCGACCGATGCGGCAACTCGCTCTGGCCGCCGCGCTGATTCTCGTCGCGGTTCCGCTGCCGGCGCTCGGCGCCCCGCAGGCCGCAACCGAGCGGGCTGCATCGGCGCATCCGACCATCGTTTTCATGACCGATTTCGGCACTGACAATGACGCCGTCCCGATCTGCAAGGGGGTGATTTACGGCATCGATCCGGATGTGCGCATTGTGGACCTCACACACCAGGTGACCCCGTATTCGATCCTGGAAGGAGCCCGTTACCTCGCCGGGACCACGCCTTACTACCCGTCCGGAACCATCTTCGAGGTGGTTGTGGACCCGACGGTTGGCAGCAGCCGAAAGGCGGTGGTGGTGAAGTCGAAGCGCGGGCAATACTTCGTCCTGCCTGACAACGGCCTGATGACACTGGTCGAGGATCGAGACGGTTTGGAGGGCGCGCGCGAGATCACCAACCCGGACTGGATGATCGGTCGCAAGCTCTCGTCCACGTTTCATGGCCGCGACATCTTCTCACCGACGGCAGCGCACCTGGCGCGTGGAGATGACTGGACCGCTGTCGGTCCCGAAGTTACGCTCGAAAAGCTGGTCCGGCTCAATATCCCTTCGGCCAGGCCGGACGAGAAGGGCATCAGCGGAACGATCCTGGCGATCGACCGGCCCTTCGGCAGCCTGATCTCGAACATCGAGAGCGACGACTTCCTGAAGCTCGGATATCAGCACGGCGACAAGGTGGCAGTGACTTTGGCGGGACGGCAAGTCACCGTGCCCTTCGTGAAGACGTTCAGCGATGTGCCGCTCGGCAAGTCGCTGCTGTATATCGACTCGCGCGGACACGTGGGCCTTGCGATCAATCAGGGAAGCTATTCCTCTACCTACCACGTCACTCCGCCCGCCAGGATTTTTGTCCCGCGCAAAGGACCGCAGTAACATGACCACCAGAATCCACCACAGAGGGCACGGAGGATGCGAAGAAAGAAGCTGTGTGCCCTCGATGGTCTCGGTGGTGAAGCCGTTTTCGAACCGCATTCGGCAGTCCGTCCTAACGAACTTTGCGATGGCGCTCGGCCTCACACTCGTGACGGCATTCGGCTGCTGGGCACAGAGCTATCGCGGCGCGATTCGGGGCGTGCTACACGATTCGTCCGGGGCTGTGCTCCCCCATGCCGCTGTGACCGCCAGGAACACCGCCACGGGCGAGAGCCGGAGTGTCACGACGGGCGACGACGGCGCTTACGTGATTCCGGAACTCACCGCCGGCGAGTACGAGGTGACTGCCGCGGCCCCCGGGTTCAAGCACCATTTCTCGGTCCGGGCTCGGGTTGAAGTGGGCGTGGACACCAACCTCGACCTGACGATCTTCCCGACCTCGTCCGACATCCGCGTGGAAGTGGTCGCCGCCGTCCCTCTGGTCAACACCGCAAGCGCCACGCTCGGCCAGATCGTCGAGAATCGCCTGGTGATCGAGCTGCCCCTGAACGGACGCGACTTCGGCAAGCTGGTAGCCCTCACGCCTGGGGTGACCGTGGAGGGCTCCGGCGTGGCCGGCAGCGAGAAGGGATTCGGACAGTTCAACATCAACGGGGCGCGCGACCGGTCCAACAACTACATGCTGGACGGAACCGACAACAACGATCCCTTCTTCAACAACTCGGCCCTGAACCAGGTGGGCATCACAGGCGCGCCGGCCTCACTGCTGCCGATCGACGCCATCCAGGAGTTCAACCTCGAGACCCAGTTCGGCGCCGAGTACGGACGGAATTCCGGGGCCGCCGTGAACGTCCTGACCAAGTCCGGCACCAACCAGTTCCATGGGTCGGCCTTCGAGTACGTCCGCAACGACCTGTTTGACGCCCGCAATTTTTTCGCGGTCAACAAGAGCGAGTTTCGCAACAACCAGTTCGGCGGGTCGCTCGGCGGACCCATCCAGCGCGACAAGACGTTTTTCTTCACGGCCTACGAAGGCCAGCGCGAGCGCGTGGGGTCGGACTTCGATCTGCTGGTGCCGAGCGCGCAGGCGATCTCGCAAGCCCAAAGCATCGCGCTTGCGAACGGCATCAGCGCGATTAATCCGGCGCTCAACAAGCTGCTCGATTTCTTTCCCACACCGTCGAGCGTTGACCCCAGTTCGCTCGTCGGAAGCGCGCCGTCGTCGGTGCGCGACATGAACGACCTCGACAGCTTCCTGGTGAAGCTCGATCATCAGATCTCGCCGGCCGAACAGGTCTCCGGGCGCTACGTGATCAGCACCAGCCAGCAGGATTATCCGCTCGGGTCGGTGGGCGGGTTCGGCAGCGGATCGCGCCTGCAGCAGTTCGAACAGGTTTCGCCCACGCGGGTGCAGGTGGTCTCGCTCAGCCTGCTCTCGACACCGAGCGCGACCAAGGTGAACGAAGTCCGCTTCGGCTACAGCCGCTATCGGACGTCTTTCAACTCGGCCGACGCCAATCTCGATTCTGCCAGCATCGGCCTCGACACGGGCACAGGAATCAACGGCCTGCCCGAGGTCGATTTCGGCGGGATTTTTGACAATCTGGGCGCGACGGTGTTCGGCATCCCGCGCGGACGCGTGAGCCAGACCGATCAGATTCTCGACAACTTCACCTGGCTGCGCGGCGAGCACACGGTGAAATTCGGCGGCCAGTTCTGGCGCGCCGATATCGCAAGTTCGAATGACAATTATGCTCGCGGCATCATCTCCATCAATCTCGATCCTTACTCGAGCCCGGCCATTCCGTCTCCGGTCCCCGCCGTCGATCTGCTCGCCAACTTGTTTCTGGGAGACGCTTATACCGAGGCTTACACGGGCGACACCGAGCGCCACACCTACAACAACAACCTCAGCTTCTTTGCCCAGGACGATTACCGTGCGCGCCCCAACCTTACTTTGAACCTCGGCCTGCGCTGGGAATATTTCGGACCGCTCAGCGAGGCGCAGAACCGCATCTCGAACCTGGCCTCGGACGGTACGCTCGAGCTCGTGGGCACGGACGGGCTGAACGGCGCGTATCAGCGCGATTTGAGAAACTTCGCGCCGCGCCTGGGCCTCGCATGGAATCCAGTGCGGAACACTGTTATGCGCGCCGGCTACGGCATCTATTACGACTACATCCCGCAGGATATTCTGGTCGCGAACTATACGAATTCCGCGGGCATCACCCTGAATCCCATCGGCCCGGACGCGGTGGTCCCGCTCGATACCGCCAACAGCAGCGCGGCGCTGAACGGGTCGATGCCGGGGCCGATCTTCGGCGGCCCTCTGACCGGTCCGCCCTACAACGTGCTCGTAACCGACCGCGACCTGAAGACGCCTTACGGCCAGAACTGGAGCCTGAACGTCGAGCAGGCGCTCGGCCACGCCGCGAGCCTTGAGGTAGGGTATGTCGGCAGCAAAGGCACGCACCTCACTCGGCTCTATGATCTGAATCAGCCCGATCCGGTGACCGGGAACTATCCCAACCCCAACTTTTACTCCGAAGACGTGCTCTCCACCGGCGCGGGTTCCAATTACGACGGCCTGCAGGTGATCACCCGCATCCGGTCGTGGCATGGCCTCGGCGGGTTCACCGCCTACACCTGGTCAAAGTCGCTCGACGACGCCTCCGACGGGATCGATTTTAACTTCGCCTCGGCGGCCTTCCCGCAGAACTCCCAGGACCTGCGCGCCGAGTATGGACCCTCCACCTTCGACACGCGGAATCGTTACACGGCGGCCCTGAACTACCAGTTGCCGGTCCGGACCCACGCGCATCCGCGCCTCGGCCAGGGATGGCAGCTCAACAGCATTATCACGCTACAGAGCGGCCGGCCCATCCCGATTCTGACTGCGGACGATACGACCAACACTTTTGAGTCACATCAGCGCCCGAACTTGGTGCAGGGTGTGCCGGTGGTGCTTCCGAATTGGGATCCGTCCACCGGTTATCTCAATCCGAACGCCTTCGCGCAGCCCGCAGAGGGGACATTTGGCGACCTCGGCCGGAATGCCATCTTCGGCCCGAGCTTTGCCAACGTGGATTTCTCGATCTCAAAGACCACGCGGCTCAACGAGAAGCTGGGCCTGCAGATTCGCTGGGAGATCTTCAACATACTGAACCGTGCCAACTTCGCGCTGCCGAACGGCACGCTCACGCCGGGCGTCAACGCGGACGGAACCGTGAACGCCCAGGCGGGTCAGGCGGGGCTGATCACGCAGACGCCGGACGTGGCCCAGGGCAATCCCGGCCTCGGCGGCGGCGGGCCGCGCGTGATGCAGGTCGCGGCTCGGCTGATGTTCTGATCGAGGGCTGTCGTGAGATTTCTCAAGCCGATGACGGTCGCGATGCTGGTGCTCATCGGGGCGTGTGCCTGCAAGCAATGGGGCACACGCTCAAAGGCGTCCGTCGAGCGGGCCATCAACGACCACCTCGCGCAGAATCGCCACCTCAAATCCGATAGCTTTCAGACCAAGGTGCAGAGCGTCGAGTTCAAAAATGACACGGCAGACGCGGTAGTGCGGTTCGAAAGCCGGCAGACGTCTGGCCTGTTCGTGGAAGTGCGTTACGGACTGCGGCTCGAGAACGGGCAGTGGCAGGTGGTTTCGAGCACGCCCCTGAGCGGTCAGGGCGGCGACTCGCACAACTCGCCGCAGGATCAGGACCTCGGGCTTCCAGCGGGAACCGAGCCTGCCGGCGTCCCCGGACGGCCCGCGCCGCAACCGAGCCACTGATTCGCACCGCGCGTGCAGGTCGTAACGCGGCGCTACTGCCCCAGATACTCCTGCTCGGCGGCCTTCGCTTTGCGTGCACGCTCGATGCGGCCGCGAAGCGTCTCATTTTGCGGGGTGTCCTTCAACGGACCTTGGTACGCCTGGATGGCAAGGTCATACTGTCCCATCTGATAGAACACGTCGCCTGCGGAAACGGCCCGACGGACCTCGTCCTCGACGGCATCCGACGTCGATCCCAACGCAGGCTTCACTCCAGGATTTGCGCCGCCGGCAGGAGCACGCCCCGGAGCGACAACGGCGGGCGAGCTCTCAGGACCTGCCCCGGGCGGGGCTTGACCTTTAGGCTGGGCCTGAGCCTGCGCCGCGGCGCCACCGGCTTGGCTCGGCGACGCGGCGGCGGGCTCAATAGTGGAACTGGGCGCTGTGGATGGATTCGCCTCAGGCCTGCTCAGACTGTGCTGCTCGTCCACCGCGGTTGGCGTCGGGGAATCCCATTGCAACTTTTTCGACTCGCCGATAAAGAAGATGGCTACGGCGATCACCAAGACCACCACAATCCCGGCCAGCGCCCGGCGGCCCCAACCAGCCGGCGGCTCCGAGGCCGGGCTCGTCTTGAGAAGGAGCGATGTCGAATCGCCGAGCGGCACCGGGCCTGCAGGCACAGCCACCGGTCCCGCAGCGGGCGGAGTTTCTCGAATTTGCCACGCACCTGGCCGTGAGAGGGGAGCCGCAGCCGGTTCAGGCGCCGAAACTTCGAGGAGCATGCCGGCGAAGTCCTCCGCGGGCTCGCTGACCAAGCGCTCAAGCGGCGGTACCGGCGCTAATGGGGACGCCGACTCCGGCATCGACTGCGATGCCAGCTCCGGTGCCAACTCTGGCGCCCACTCTGTCAGACGGTCAGATTCAGCCAGCGAAGGCCGTATCGGTTCGCGGGCCGGCCTGGCGAAGGGAGCAGCGGCGGGCGGCTCAGAAGGGCCAGGACTCAGGGTCGCGCGATCGGGCTCTTGAGGGATGGCCTGAGGGGGCGGCTGGAGGGGTTGAAGTCCGAGTGGGCTAAGCGGGGTAACGCCGCGCCCTTTCGTCGGGGCTGCCGGAGTGCGCGACGGTTGCGTCACCGGGGTTCCCAGGCCTGCAGCGGCGAGATCGATCGCTTCGCGAACCACTCTAGCCGTGGAAGGGCGCAATTCCGGACGCTTTTCGAGGAGTTGCTGCACCAGCCGGGCCAGCGGCTCCGGAATGCCGGCGCCAAACGCCAGGGGCGCAGCGAACGGTTCCAATTGCCACACCAACATGTCGAGCCCGTCGTCGTCCGGAGCGGTAACGCCCGCGGGTAATCGCCCGGACAGCATCTGGTAGGTCAGAACCCCGAGCGAATAAAGGTCGGCGCGCTCGTCCAGTGTCTCGGGAGATTTCGCGAGGGCCGCCTCCGGCGCGCAGTACGCCGGCGCCGCCGGCATGAGATCGCGCAGGCTCAAGGGCCGTCCAGTCGAAGATTTGCCGCGCCCGGCGCGGCTCAAGCGGACCTGGCCCGCGCCGAGACCCTGCAACTCGACATGATCCGTGTCGCCGCTCAGCAGAATCTGGCGCGGCTCGAGGCCGAGGTGAAGCAGGTTCAGGCGGTGGACGGCTTCGAGCGCCGCAGCGACCTGGCGCGCGATGGCGCAAGCGCGCAATGGCGGGACCTGGCCTTCAGCCCGCAGCAATTCCTCCAGGGTCCTTCCCGAGGCAGGGACGGTCACGAGGAACGGCCGCCCGTCGGCATCGCCGCTCGCCTCAACGGGCGGCAGGTTGGGATGGTGTGCCCGGCAAACGCGATAGCCGATGTCCCTGAACTCCCTCACCAACGCTGGGTCGTCGGTCAATTCGGCGCTGAGGGCGCTAACCAGGCGCGGCTCGCCTGCGGCCGTCTGGGCGCGATAGAGAGAAGTGACTCCGTCGTCGCCCAACTTGTCCGCCAGGACGTAGCCCTCCCCAATGACCTTGCCGGCCGGCCATTCACAGGCCTTGATTTCCCTGTTCGTAATCATCCTTCATCCCGTGCGGAAACCGCTTCCTGACTGATTATAGCAGTCTGCCGAAGATTCAAACCGCCCCTGGCCAACACCCACGGCCGGAAAAGGCGCAAACAGGTGCGACCGGGACAACCGGCGCGCTCACCATGGGAGAGGGGACGGTAATTCTAAGAGGGGCGATATTTTGCCATCCCCGCTTTGACAAACGCCCTGTGGTACTGCTAAAGTCGGCACCGCATGAGAACCCGTGTCCGGCGGCTCCGGTCTTGACCCCGGGCGCCGGGATGGCGCTTTCGACGCGTGCGAGGTGCACAATGCAGGGGACAATCAAGAGGGTGGTTCGGGATCGGGGGTTCGGATTTATCAAGACACCGGATGGTCAGGAAGTTTTCTTCCACCGCAGCGGGCTTCGAGGATTGAACTTCGACAGCCTGCACGAAGGCCAGGCGGTGGAATTCGAGATGCGGCAGGGCGACAAAGGCCCGCGGGCTGAGAACGTCCGCGGCTCGGGCGAGTAAGCCTACCTGAGTAGTCCTGGATAGTCCCGGGACGAAGCCGGTTGCGTCTTCAGGCGGCCGGAAATCTGAAGCGGCGGCGGGTCCTTCATCGAAAGCCAGCAGGCCTCGGCCGAGCGGGGGCAGGCTCGCGTGCCGCCGGAAACGGGGGCAGCGCGATGAAGATCAAGAGGACCGGCGAGCCAGGATCGAAGGGCGCGAAGCCGGTTGTACGTCGGCCGGCTGTCGAGTCCGGGGCGGGCGCGGGCGCTTCTCAACCGGGGTTACGGTTCGCGATCGTTCTCGCCGCCGCAGTCTTTGCCCTGGGCGGAACGCTCAGTGCGGCCCTTGAGGCGCGTGGCGCCGCCAACAATCCCTCCATAACCTCGCTGCAGCAGGGCTGGGCCATCCAGTCGTCGTCGAAGGTTCCGGCCTCCGGTGAAGCCATCTCCACCCCGCAATTCAAACCTGAGGGTTGGTACCCGGCCACCGTGCCGAGCACCGTGCTCGCCGCGCTGGTTGCAGATCATGTTTATCCCGATCCCTACTATGGGACCAACCTGCGCTCGATTCCAGGAGCCGACTACCCGGCCGGCGAAAACTTCGCCAACGTCGAAATGCCGGCCGATAGCCCGTTCAAAGTTCCGTGGTGGTATCGGACCGAATTCCGTCTGCCGGAGTCCTATGGAGGCAAGAACCTCTGGCTGCACTTCAATGGCGTCAACTATCGCGCGAGTGTGTGGCTAAACGGCGTGCAGATTGCCGATGAAGGCAAGATGGCCGGAATGTGGCGGCTGTTTGAATTCAACGTGACGGCCGCGGCGCGGCCCGGCGCCACCAACGCTCTGGCGGTTGAGATCTTCCCGCCCAAGCCCGACTCTCTGGCGATCACCTGGGTGGACTGGAATCCCCTGCCGCCCGACAAAGACATGGGCGTGTGGCGGGAAGTCTATATCTCGGCGAGCGGCCCCATCGCCCTGCGCGATCCCCAAGTGGTCACCAGGCTCGATCTGCCCTCGCTCGATGCCGCTCATCTTACCGTTTCCGCCCGCCTTGTGAATCCGGGTAAGGAAACGGTTCAGGGCGTGCTGAAAGCGCGGATCGCCGGCGTGGACGTCTCTCAGGATGTCGCGCTGGCCGGCGGGGAATCGAAGGTGATCAGCCTCACGCCCGACCAAGTCCCGGCTTTGAATCTCAAACAACCCCGCCTCTGGTGGCCGGCGCAGATGGGCGCGCCGGACCTTTACGATTTACACATCGAGGTGGACTCCGGCGGCAAAGTCTCAGATGAGGAGGCGCTGCAGTTCGGCGTCCGCGAGGTCACTTCGACGCTTGACCAGGACAAGCACCGCGTCTTTTCGGTGAACGGCCGGCGCATCCTGATTCGCGGCGGCGGCTGGGCGCCCGACATGATGCTGCGCTACAACCCGGAGCGCGAAGAGGAAGAAATGCGCTATACGCGCGATATGGGCCTGAACGCGATCCGTCTCGAAGGCAAGCTCGTGGACGATCACCTCTTCGAACTCGCGGACCGCTACGGTGTGCTGGTGCTGGCCGGCTGGTGCTGCTGTGATCATTGGGAGCAGTGGCGGAGATGGAAGGACGAAGACTACGGCATCGCCGCCGAATCCCTGCGGAGCCAGTTGCTGCGTTTGCGCAGTCACGCGAGCCTGCTGGTATGGCTTTACGGCAGTGACAACCCGCCGCCCAAGCGCGTGGAGGACCTATACCTTCAGGTCATCAAGGAGACGGACTGGCCTGACCCCTACATTTCCTCGGCGAGCGCGCGGCCCACATCCATCGGTCCGAGCGGCGTGAAGATGACGGGGCCTTACGATTATGTCGCGCCCTCTTATTGGCTGGAGGACAGCCAGCACGGAGGCGCTTACGGCTTCAACACCGAGACCAGCCCGGGCCCGGCGATTCCGGTGATCGAGAGTATCCGCGAGATACTGCCGGCGGACAAGCTGTGGCCGATCAACGAAGCCTGGCAGCTCCATGCGGGCGGCGGCGAGTTCAAGAACTTCAACATCTTCAACCAGGCGCTCGACGCGCGCTACGGCGCTCCTGCCGGGCTTGAAGATTACGTTGAGAAAAGCCAGCTTATGACCTATGCGGGCGAGCGCGCCATGTTCGAAGCCTACAGCCAGAACAAGTATCGCTCCACGGGCGTAATCCAGTGGATGGAGAATAATGCCTGGCCCTCGATGATCTGGCACCTTTATGACTGGTACCTGCGGCCGGGCGGCGGATACTTCGGGACCAAGAAAGCGTGTGAGCCGGTGCACATTCAGTATTCTGAGAATGACGGCGCGGTGTCGATCGTGAATTCTACTTACCAAGCCTATTCCGGGCTCAGGGCCAAAGTCGACGTGCTAAACCTTGACCTCGCGCCGAAATTCTCGCGCGAAGCCACGCTCGATGTCGGCCCGGACTCGAGCAACACCATGCTGACGCTCCCCAAAATCGACGGACTGAGCAAGACGTATTTTCTCAAGCTTGATCTCAGCGACGGCGCCGGCCGCGCGCTCGGCCACAATTTCTACTGGCTCTCGACCACGCCCGACGTCAATGACTTTGGCAACTCTTCGTGGTACTCCACGCCCATCAAGTCTTACGCTGACTTCAAGGACCTTGCCCGTCTGCCGCGCGTCCGCGTCGAACTTGGGGCCAGCAGCCGCCGTCAGGGCGGGGAAGAAGTCACCGAGGTGACGGTGAAGAATCCGGGCTCGACCCTGGCCTTCTTCATCCACCTGGAGGTCCGGAAGGGAAACGATGGGGGTGACGTACACCCCATCCGGTGGCAGGATAACTACATCTCGCTTTTGCCCGGTGAATCGCGTGTGGTGACGGCAACGTACAACGCAAGGGATCTCAGCGGCGCCAAGCCCGTAGTCGAGGTCGACGGCTGGAACGTCGAGACCGCGGCGGCCAATTAACTGATCGGAGCCTTCAGTTCACCCAGCGGTCGGGATCATGCGGCTCGTGCTTCCGCATGTAGCTTTCGAACTTGCGCCGCAGTCGCGCCCGGCGCCAATCGTCATAGCGCCCGCGCAGATTCAGATTGGGCCCGCTCGCCGGTCCGCGCCGTGCGCGTACGGAGCGCACGTAGAAGAATCCGAAGAACATTCCCCCTAGGTGCGCAAGGTGGCTGATGTTCCCGCCCGACTGCGTCAGCGAACCCCAGAACTCGATCAAGCCCATGATGAGCACGAACCATTTGGCCTTGACCGGAACCACGAACCACAGAAAAATCGGCCGGTCGGGGAACAGCATGCCAAAGGCCAGCAGGATTCCGTAAACGGCGGCCGAATTGCCGATGACCGGCACGATGCTTCCGGAATCGAGCACGATATTGAAGAGCGCGCCGCCGATCCCGGTAAGGAAAAAGTAAAAGAGAAAGTGCCTCGGTCCCCACGCCTGCTCCAGGTCGTAGCCGAACATCCAGAGCGCAAACAGGTTGAAGATGATGTGAAACCAGCCGCCGTGCATGAAGAGGTAGGTGACCGGTTGCCAGATGGCGCCGTGCAGGACCGCCGCCGGCACGAGGCCGAGCGTCTCCGCCCCGAGAGGCAGGGACGACTGCATCAGAGCCGCCGGAACGTAAGTCACCAGGAATACCGCGGAGGTGATGATGCAAAGCGTCCTCACCATTCCGGTGAAGGGCGGTCCAAACGAGATTTGCGATCCACCGTAGCGCGGCATGCTTCAAGCCTAACACGGAAATCGAGGCAGTCCTTGGCTCTGGGCTAGTCGGTCATCGCGATATGGCTTCGATTTCCATCGCCATCCCCAGGCCCCCGGAGACGCACAAGGTTGCGAGGCCCCGCCGGCTTCCCCGCTTGTTCATTTCGTGCAGCAGCGTCACGGCGATGCGCGCGCCGCTGCAGCCGATCGGATGCCCGAGGGCGATGGCGCCGCCGTTCACGTTCAGCCGCGCCCGGTCGAAACCGAGCTCGCGGTCGCACGCCAGCACTTGGGCGGCGAAGGCTTCGTTGAGTTCGACAAGGTCATAATCCGCCAGTGACCGCCCGTTGCGGGCGAAGAGCTTTCGCAAAGCGGGGACAGGACCGATGCCCATCACCTTCGGGTCCACGCCGGTAACCGTGTAATCAACGATGCGCCCGAGGGGCTCGAGCCGCCCGGCGCGCGCCCGGTTCACCCATTCCGCAGACGCGAGCACCAGCGCGGCGGCGCCGTCCGTGATTCCGGAGGCGTTGCCGGCGGTGATGGTACCCGTCTTGGAAAAGACCGGCGCGAGCTTGGCGAGTGACTCCGCGCTAGTATCGGCACGCGGATGCTCATCCATGTCCAGGACGCGCTCGCCCTTTTTCTCCTTGATCGTCACGGGAACGATCTCGTCCCGAAAACGTCCCGCCGCCGCAGCCCGTGCCGCGCGGCTCTGGCTCTCGAGCGCGTACGCGTCCTGCTCCTCGCGCGCGATCTTGTATTCACCGGCCAGCACCTCGGCGGTCTCACCCATTACCAGGCGCGAGAGGGGGCAGAAGAATCCATCCTGATACATGCCGTCGACAAGTTGCTGGTGCCCCAGCCGCGCGCCCCAACGCGCTCCGGAAAGAAAGTAAGGCACGCGGCTCATGGCCTCGGTGCCGCCTGCCAGCACCACCTCCGCGCGACCGAGCGCAATCTGGTCGTATGCGAGGGCGATCGCCTTGAGTCCGGAAGCGCAGGCCTGGTTCACCGTGTAGGCAGGAACTTCAACGGGCACGCCCGCGCGCACGGCGATCTGCCGGGCCGGATTCGGGCCGCTGCCCGCCTGGCGCGCATGTCCGAAGATCACTTCGTCTACCGCGCCGGGGTCGACACGGGCCCGTTCCAGCGCCGCGCGAGCCACGGCCACACCGAGGTCGGGCGCGCTCCACTCGGCCAGGCTGCCACCGTACTTGCCGATGGGCGTGCGAACCGCGCTCAGGATGTATACATCAGGCATCGGAGCCTTCAGCACTCAGTCTTGAGAGTCTGTTTTCAGTTGAGCCTGACCGCTGACTGTTGACCCGCCAACTTCTCACTACTTCTCACCATTTCTCACTACTGAATCCCGTACTTCTTCTTGTAAATGTCGTAGAGCGCAGTCTGGTGATTGGACAGATCCACCACCTTGCCGTCGATCAGCTCCGTTACCACGTGCGTCTTGATGCGGAAGGGCGGGCCGTCGAGCACGATCAGGGTGGCGTCTTTGCCGACCTCGAGGCTGCCGAGGCGATCGTCAAAGCCAAAGAGACGCGCCGGATTAATAGTGACGGCTTCGAGCGCCGCCTGATCGGGCAGGCCGTTCCCGATGGCGTATTCGACGTCAAAGGGCAAATCGCGTACCTGGTTATCAGACTGGGTCTCAATGGCGATGGGGACTCCGGCGCGGTAGAGCCGGGCGGCGTTGTCAAGGTGCACGTCGACCGATTCCATGCGGTTCGGCTCCTCCAGAATCGGCCCCACGATCACGGGAATCTTGCGGGCCGCAAGCGTATCCGCGAGACGCCAGGCCGAAGTGGCGTCCGCCAGGATCAGCCGAAGGTGAAACTCGTCGGCGAGCCGCAGCGCCATCTCGATATCGCTCACGCGGTCCGCGCGCACCACCACCGGGAGCCTGCCGTCCAGGGCATCGACGAGCGCTTCCATCTTGAGTTCGCGCGCCGGCGGAGCCGAAGGCTTGGCCGCCGGGCCGGGCTTTGCGCCTGCATCGCCCTCCGGCTTCTTCTCACCCCGCTTATTGGCGTATGCATCCTGCTCGGCCTTGTAGTGCTGGGCGCCCAGGAACTGCTGGCGCAGGACGGCCATCTCGCCCATGCGGGTTCCCGGGGCTTTCTGCCGGAGACGGTAGGTTTCCTTGCTCGATTCGCCGATATTGACGGCGAGCGCGACCGGGGATTTCACCACCATCTGACTCACCGTGCCGCCATCCAGCCGGATCACGGCGCTCTGGCCGGCGATCAGATTGCCCGCCGCCGGCGTCGAGACCGCGTTGGTCACGCCGGCGCTGCGTGCCACGCGAATGTTCTCGCTCTGAGGATTAAGGGCGTCGAGCACGCGCAGTTCCGGATGAATCGGATCCGTGTATTCGGTGGAGTCGTTGGTGATCTGCTCGGCGGGAATCTCGACGAGCCCGAGCTGGTCGCCCGCGTCGATCATGCCCGGCATCACCACCTTGCCACGCGCGTCGATCACGCGGGCGCCCGCCGGCACTCGCACATCGCTGCCAATGCCAGTGATCTTCCCGTTCTCCACCAGCACGGTACCGTTCTCGATCACGCCATGCGTCACCGTAAGCAGGCGGGCGCCAGTGATGGCGATGGTCTGGGCGCGGGCGGCAGCTCCCAAGCCGAGGCTGAGCGCGGTCACGAGCAGAACGCAGAATTTTCGGTTCACGCGAGTCCCCCGGTTTCCGCGGGCGGTCACGGCATCATCGCAGCCGGCCGGCCCTTCCACGGCAGGAATCCGTCCTTGGCGGTGTATACCAGCTTGCCGTCAATCAAGACCTTCTCCACCTTCGAGGTCAGCTCGAGCGGCGGGGCGTTCCATAGGGCCAGATCGGCGTCCTTGCCGGCATCAATGCTGCCCACGTGCCGGTCAATACCCAGGATTCGCGCGGGATTGATGGTCACCATCTGGAGCGCTGCCTCGTCCGGCGTTCCGAAGTGGTTCACAATCGCCGCCTGCTCGATGTAGTTTTTTTCCTCGATCACGGGGCTGTCCGTGTGCAGGCTCACGGTGACGCCTTCCTTCCAGAGGATGTAGGCGTTCTCGGGAATCGCGTCCCAACCTTCCACCTTGAAGCCCCATTGATCCGCGAAGGTGACCACGCCGATATGCCGCCGCGCGATTTCCGGCGCGATCTCGTAAGCGTCGAGCGCGTGATGGAGAGCCGCAATCTGGAAGTGAAACTCGTCCGCGATGCGGAAGAGCGCTTCAAAGTGGTTGACCTGGTAGGAGTGGATATTCAGCCGGACCTTGCCTTCCAGCACCTGTTCCAGCGCCTCGAGTTGCAGGTTACGCTCGGGCGGCGCGCCCTGGCGTCCGCCGTCTTCCCATGCCTTCCACTTCGCGGCGTAGTTCTGCGCGTCGAGCAGCCGCTGCCGCACCACCGCCGCCTCGCCCATCAGGGTCGAGGGCGCCTCGTTGCGGCTTCCGTAGACCCGCTTGGGATTCTCGCCCCAGGCCCATTTCATGCTCAGGGGCGCGTCGGGGAACTTGATCTCATCGAGAGTCTGGCCGCCGTTGAGTTTGACGATGGTGGCCCAGCCCCCGATGTTGTTGCCGCTGCCGGGCAGAATCTGTAGGGTTGTGACGCCGGCGGAAACGGCGCGGGCGATCTCGGGATCGTCGAGATTTATCGAGTCCTCGGATCGCACTTGCGCCTCGATGTCCCCGGTCATCTCGTTGGTGTCGGAGTTGGCCTGCACCTCCGGAAGCGAGTCTACACCCAGATGAGAATGGGGATCCACCAAGCCCGGCAGCAGATACTCACCCTGGGCGTCGATCACTTGCGCGCCCTCGGGAACTGCCGCCTGCGCGCCCACGGCCTCTATCTTGCCGTCCCGGATCACCACCGTGCCGTTCTCGATGGCGCCGTGCGTCATGGTAAGAATGGTGGCGCCGCGAATCACGAGCGGCGGGTTCTGGGCCCTGGCGGGCAAGGTCCCCGCGCAAAGCGCCACGGCCAACAGGGGCAGAATCAGCCAGCGTCCCACGATCCCTCCTTCACGGACCTTTCGAGGCGCCTGCGGCTGTTGCGGTCCCGAGCCCATCGCTCGATCACCCGCAGGCGTTACAGCGCGCCCAGAGCCTTCTCGATCGAATCGATGACGTCCTTGGAGACTTCGCCCGGCAGAGCATCGGTGCTGCGGGCGGCGTAGTCGTGACCGTTCACCACGCCGACGTTCACGATCTGGGTGGTACTTTTCTCGCCGAACACCACCTTAAGCGTGTAGGCGGGCTTGCTCAGGCCGAACGGCGCGAAGTTGCCCGCTGCAGCCTTCGGAAAAGAGACCGCCCGAACGGAGGTGAGGGCCGTGAGCAGGTCCTCCATTTTTTCGCTGGTTTCGTCCTTGGCGCTCGGGACAATCTGTTTCCACTTGAAATCCTTCTGTTCGAAGGCGCGATGATCCTTGGGGGTGGTGATCTCCACTGTCTTGGCGTCGAAATTCGAGAACGTGAAGTAAGTCTTGTCGCGAAGAGTGGCCGGATCGATCTGGAACTTCGTCACGAAGTCGGCACCGAGAGTAAAGACCGGCGGCAGCGCGGAATTCATGGCGTCGTATTGAGCGGCGTCCTTCTTGCCGACCACGATGGACTGCGAACCCGCCGGACTTGTCGCCTTCACGGTGATGGTGGGACTGCCGAACCCGTAGGCTCCCGCATTCGTCTTGTCTTCTTTGAGAATCGCAACCATGGGCAGGCCCTGAAATCCTGCGAGCAGGTTATCCACGGCGAAATTGTCGGCACGCACGGCGGGCGGAAGCACGAGGTCCCAGTAACCCTCGGGGTTCTTGGTCAGGGTGTAGGAACCCTTGGCGGAAGTCACATCCAGGCGCTGGATCTGCTCCTGGTCGAGGGTCATGGCCCGGCGATCGCGGAGATCAAAGAGCTTTTTCTCCAGCGCCGACTTGCCATAACCCGGCAGGGTGATGACGCGCGAGGTCCCTGCAATCTGAGCGTAGACCGCGTCGCCGGTGGGTGTGGAGTCGCCGATGCGAAGGGTGAAGTCGGCCGGCTTCGCGCTCGTCTTGACTCCAAGAGTGGTGTCAGGAGGATCGAGTCCGTAATCCTTGAGTTGGGCCGGATGCTCGTCAATCACAGAGTCGACCGAAGTACCCACCAGGCTTTCGACGTACGAAGCGACCTCCTTCTGATCGGCGGGAAGGGGGTGCGGCTGGCTGATCGTCCAGTTCTGACCGTCTCGCGTGACGGTGAAGCCTTCGCCGTCGCGCGGTGTTATGGTGACGGACTGCACCTGATCCGCCTTCACCGGCAGAATCAACTGTTTCGGCTTGCTGGTCTCGGCCGCGCTTTCTTTGGCCTTGCGCTTGTTATAGTAATTGAATCCCGCCCAGAGGGCGCCGAGCAGCACCAGGGCAATCAACGTCTTCCACAGGCCTTTCATCGCCGCCGCCCCCACCAGACAAGGATGCCGGCGCCGATGATCACTACGGGCACAAGAATCAGCCGCAGCAGGACGGCATTCATCTGCTGGGCGGTCAGATTCAGGTGCTGCGACTCCGGCGGCTTGGGCCGCACGGACATCATGCTTTCGTTCGCCGTCAGCCAATCCACCGCGTTCAACAGCAGGTCACGGTTACCCTGAAAATTCAGGATGCTGTTGCTGGCCAGCCGGGAGCTTCCAAAAGCCACCAGGCGCGCCTCGGATTTGCCCTCGGCCGAAGATGTCAGGTCCGCCGCCACGGCGACCGTCAGGGGACCCTTAAGATCGGTGCCTGGGCGGAAGCGGATCTCGTGCATGCTCGGGTTGAAGTTCGCCACTCCGAAGCTGTCGGCGCTCGTGTCGCACAGCGAATCCACCGTGACGCCGGGTTTGTAATTCTTGCTGACTTCGAAAGAGCGGGTGAGCGGGAAGAGCGTGGCAGTGCCGCGCAGCGGCTGAGTGATGGGGCTCGACCCGTATTGCGTAATCAGGGGCATCTCCGGACGCGTGCCGAAGATTCGCGCTACGGGATTCTGATCGATCACGAGGTCGTTCTGCACGCTGAAATTGTAATCGGCCGCGAGGCCAGCCAGGTTGGGCAGCTCGACTCCGGGGTCGATGAACAGCAGCACGCGCCCGCCGCCGGAGAGGTACGTCTTCAGAATATCCACTTCCTGGGAAAGATAATCATGCTGCGGGCCGGCAATCACCACTACCGTGGCGTCCTGCGGGATCTCCATCTTCTGGAGCAGCGTCAGCGTCTCGACTTTGTCGTTTTCGCTCTCAAGAGCTTTCTTCAGATCGGAGTAGCCGTCGGGTTCGGTGCCGGCTGGATCGTGCTCGCCGTGGCCCTGGATGAAATAAATGGCGCTCTGGCCCTTGAGCACCCGGATCAGCGCATTCGTCACCCCTTGTTCGTCGTTGCTCTGGGCTTCGAAGTGTTTGTCACCGGCGGCCACGACCACCGTGCCGTAGTTGCGCACGGCAAACTCTTTGGCCAGCGCCGGATCGCGATTGGGGTCGACATAGCGCACGCTGACGCGGTGAGAGGCCTCGGGGTAAAGATTCAGAACGTCACCCTCCGTTTGGAAGCGTGTGTTCTGGTCGAACACATAGATGGTGACGTCCTGGGTGAGTCCCTTCACCAGCTTCACGGTCTGGGGCGAGAGGCTGAAATTCTGGTTCTTGGTCAGGTCCCAGCGCTTCACGTGCTGGGTGCCGAACCAGTTGATCAGCACCACGATGGCCAGGCCGACCACGGTGTAGACCACCAGGTTGGTTCCCCGCAGAATCCGCCGTCCGGTTGCGCTCGGGGCTTTGGACTTTTCCTCCATGATTACGGCCTCCCCTTCATCGCCTCAACCGAACGCGCGGTGAGGAAGATTCCAACCACGATCACCGAAATGAAATAGATGAGGTCGCTCGAATCGATGACCCCCTTGGTGAAGTTCTCGAAATGGGTGGGCAGAGCGAGGTAGGACATCACCTTGCCCACCGCGGTGGACGAAAAGCTCGAAACCCAGTCGAGAACGTAGAGGATCAGAAACAGCGCCGCCGCTACCACCGCCGCAATGATCTGGTTCTTCGTAAAAGAGGAAACCCACATGCCGAGCGCCATGAGCGCGCCGCCGAACAGGATGTAGCCGATGGCGTTGGCGACGAGCGGCTTGGGATCCGGATTGCCGTACAGGAACAGCAGGCCGATGTCGAGGAACGTGAGCAGCACGATCACCATGTAAAGGCCCATGGCGCCGAGCAGCTTGCCCACAATAATCTCGAGATCGGTCACCGGCGAGGTGAGAAGTAATTCCATGGTGCCCGTTCGCTTTTCCTCGGCATAAAGCCGCATGGTAACCACCGGCATCAGGAACAGCGCCAGGATGACGGTGAGAATGCCCTGAAAAAGCTGCCGGATGATCATTTCGTTCAGGTTGATGGGCGGCATGCCGCCGCCTCCCATCTGCATCCGGAAAGACTCGACCACGAAGGTGGCCGTTATGCTGTAGAAGAAGAATCCGCAGAGAATCGAGTAGATGGCGAGGACCAGATAGGCGATGGGCGAGTGAAAATATGCCCGCAATTCCTTGGCGGCTACAGCCATAATGTTTCGCATGTGCACCTCAAACTAGAAGTCAGGAGTCAGAAGTCAGAAGTCAGAAACCCGGCTGGAGTTGCTGCATTCTGACTTCTAGTTTTGCCCCTCCGTCAGATCCTTGGTGGTGAGTTTCAGGAAAATGTCTTCCAGGCTCATGCCGCTGCTGCGGAGTTCCAGCAGCTTCCACTGGGACTCTACCACCGCGCGGGCGAGCTCCCCGCGCACATCCTGGTCCTGGCCGGCGTGGACCTCAAACGTGGCGCGTTCGCCCGAGGTTTCGTGCTGCTCCACCAGGTTCACGCCGGCGACGCGCTCCAGCCGCTCCCTGATTTCTCCGGACGGGCCCTCGGCCGTCACCAGCACCGTTTCAAATCCTTGCAGGCGGCGCGTGAGCTCGTCCGGCTTGCCGACGGCTACCACCCTGCCGCCGCTGATCACGACCACGCGTTCGCAGGTCTTCGAGACTTCGGGCAGGATGTGTGTGCTCAGCACGACAGTGTGCTGGCCCGCCAGCCCTCTGATGAGCTCGCGGGTCTCGATGATCTGTTTCGGGTCGAGGCCGGCGGTGGGCTCGTCGAGCACGAGGACGTCGGGGTTGTGGATCAGGGCCTGAGCGAGCCCCACGCGCTGGCGGTATCCCTTGGAAAGCCTGCCGATCTGGCGCTCACGAACGTCGGCGACGGCGCACTTCTCGCTGACCTCGATGATCCGGCTTTTCAGCTCAGAGCGCGGCACCCCCTTGATGCGGCCCACGAACGCGAGGTATTCCGACACGGTCATGTCCGGGTAGACGGGGGGCGTCTCGGGAAGATAGCCCGTGCGCCGCTTCGCCTCGATCGGCTGCTCGACCACGTCGAAGCCCGCCACGCGAACCGTGCCCTCGGTGGGCGGCAGATACCCCGTGATCACGCGCATGGTGGTCGTCTTGCCGGCGCCATTCGGCCCCAGGAACCCAAGGACCTCGCCTTTCTCCACCCGGAAACTGACGTCGGTCACGGCGCGCGTGGGTCCATAACGCTTGCTCAGTTGTTCAACTTCAATCATGAGATGTCATCCTTTAGGCGCAAGATTGATGGCCGCGGTGTCGCATGCCCCGGACCGCCCGCGCGGTGAATCGCCGATCGTTCAGGGTGTCCTTAGATCAGGGTTGGGAATCAACCGCGAGGCCCGGCGAGCCTATAGTCGAACTGTTCGGAGCGTCCGGCCAGGACGGCTCGCAGTTGATCCGGCAAACCGCCCCAGATACTTAGGATTATCAGAAATTGGCCGTGGTTGCCAAGAATTATTGCCGCCGTGCCGATCACTCTGCGCCCGGGCGCGGGCTGTCGGAATTGACTTCACCCAGGGTCCGGTCCTAAGATTCGAGCGACTTCTGAATGGAGAAACTATGTTTACGTCCACGCGAGCGTCCGACCCGGTTCTGACCTTAATGCCTGGCGCACCCGCCAGCAGGCATCGATGTATTTCGCGCCTGCACATGAAAGCGGCTGTGCCGTCATTCGTGGTGGCGGCGATCCTCGCTTTGATGATCCCGGTTTGCGCGCGCACTCAAACCAAGCCCGCATCGCCGGCGAAACCGCCCGCCCCCTACGTCGGCGGCGCCGTCTACCCCATGGAAGAAGGCTTCGTGGATGCGCACGGCGTTCTGATTTACTACGCGGCGCTCGGCCGTGGCGCGCCGCTGGTTATTGTCCACGGCGGCCCGGGGGCTTCGCACGATTATTTTCTGCCCTACCTGCTGCCGCTCGCCCGGCACAATCGTGTGGTCTTTATTGACGAGCGCGGCTCCGGGCGCTCGCAGAAGCTCGCGGACCCGAAGGGCTACACGGTGGAGAACATGGTGGAGGATGTGGAGGACGTGCGCGTGGCGCTGAAGCTCGGTCGCATCACGCTGCTCGGCCACTCTTACGGCGGCGTGCTCGCCCAGGCCTACGCGCTGAAGTATCAGCGCAACCTGACCCACCTGATTCTCTGCAGCACCTTCCCGAGCACCCGGGAGATGAACCAAGTGTTTGTGCGCATGAAAGACAAGATGCCGCCCGAACTTCGCCAGCGCATCGAAAGTCAGGAACAGGCGGGGCTGTTCGGTCACGGCCAGGACTACGAGAAGAATCGCTACACCAACGACTACATGATCGCAGCCTGGGGCGACGGTTACTTTCCGTACCTCTACCAGAATCGTCCCGACCCCAACTACGATCCCGTCGCGTCCGGCGTGATCTCCTGGGACCTGTACCGCGAGATGTGGGGCTCGGACGGCGAGTTCGTGATCGACGGGAATCTGAAGTCTGTGGAGTACGTCGATCGCCTGCCGGGCATCAAGACGCCCACGCTCATCATGGCGGGCGATCACGATGAGTGTGACCCCTCACTGTCGGAGGAAATGCACCAGAAGATCGCGGGTTCGAAACTGGTGATCCTCCCGCAGAGCGGGCACATGACCTTCGTCGATCAGCCCGACCTGTTCGTGCATGCGGTCGACACCTTCCTGCACCCGTGATCCGGTCAGCTCGATGGAGCCCGAATCGCCGGCTCAACTGCTTGACCGCGGACCGCCCCTACCCTGGCCCCGCCGGATACGCAGGGAGATCGGGCGGCGCCGGGGGCAGCTTCTTCGGGTGCTCCTGGATTTCCTTCATCACCAGCTCGATTGCTTTCTCGAGTTGGGGATCATGCCCCGCCATGACCAGGTCCGGCTGATTGTCGACCTCGATGTCGGGCGCCACGCCCTTATTCTCGATAAGCCACTGGCTGTCCAGGCCGTACAGCGAGAACTCCGGACGCGTAATATAGCCGCCGTCCATCAGCGGAATCTCGCCCCGAATGCCGCGCACCCCGCCCCACGTTCGCTCGCCGATCAGGGGTCCGAGATTGTACTTTTTGAAGAAGTAGCTGAAGAAATCCCCGTCCGAAGCGGCGTAATGATTGGTGATGCAAATCATGTGGCCGTAGAAAACGGGGTCGGGCAGAGTGCCGGTCTCGAAATTACGCGCCGTTCCCATGCCGGCCAGCACCCTCCGCAGGCGCTCGAAGATCAGCTGATCCACGAAGCCGCCGCCGTTGTAACGCACGTCGAAGATCATCCCTTCTTTGCGGATCTGCGGAAAGAATTGCTTCACGAATTCGTTCAAACCCGGCGCGCCCATGTCCGGCAGATAGACGTAACCCACGCGACCGCCGGTGGCCTCGTCCACCTTGTGGCGATTGGTGTCGATCATGTCGAGCTCGTGCAGGCCGAAATCGTCGGAGAGCGGCCTCACTACCACTTGGCGCGCGCCCTCTTCGCCGGCCTTGCTGTTGACGGTGAGGGTCACGTTCTCATTCGCGGTATTGAGGAAAGCCTCGTCGGGATTCTGCGGCACGCGCAGCGGCCGCCCGTTCACGGCCAGCAGATAATCGCCTTCCTTCACGCCCACCCCAGGTTCGGTCAACGGCGATCTCAGCGTGGGATTCCAGTTTTCACCCGGGTAGATCTTCTTGAAGCGATAAAGCCCGCGGGCCGTGTCGGCTTCGAACTCCGCGCCGAGCAGGCCGATGTTCACCGGATGCAGATCGGGCGTGTCGCCCCCGCCCACGTAGGTGTGAGAGTTCGAAAGCTCGCCGATCATCTCGCCAATGATGAAGGTCAGGTCGTAGCGGTCCGCCACGTAGGGCAGAAGCTGCGCGTACTTGTCACGCTGGGCCGCCCAGTCCACACCGTTCATCTTCGCCTCGAAGAAGTAGTCGCGCTCCTGCCGCCAGGCCTCGTTGAACATCTGCTTCCATTCGGCTCGAGGATCGACTTCCATCTGGAGGTGAGCCAGGTTCAGCGCGCCGTCGCCCACCTTGTGCGGGGGAGCCGCGCCTTCGGGGACCTTGGCGTCCACGATGCCGTAGACGGAGGCCCCGCCCTGGGGCGGCGCCGAATACAGGAGCTTGGTGCCGTCAAACGAGAGCGCGTAGTTGCTCGCGCCGTCCACCAGAACGTGATCCTTGCGTTCCTTCAGGTCGAAGACGTGAATGGCGGGGCCTTCGCCGGGAAGCGGACCGGAGAGCCCGGTCACGGGCGCCGAGACGTAGAATACGCGGTCCGATGCGCCGAGCAGGCCGCCGTAGTTCCCGTAAGGAACGGGCAGGGCCACGACGCGATTGCCGATGCCGTCGAGATCGATCCGGAAGGGCTCCTTTTTCGGCTGCTCAGCCCCCGCCGCGGGCTTGGTCTCCTTTTTTTCCTCGGCCGCAGTCCCGGGCCCGGCAGGTTGCGCGGGCGGCGCGGCTCCGGGTGGAACCGGCGTCGGAGTCGCAGGTGGCTTGATCGTCACTTCGTCGCTCTCGGGCGCGAAGGGCGAAGGAGCGTCGGCGCGCAAAGTGGTGGCATACACGCGCGTGGCCTTAGGGTTGGCGAACTCCATGTCGAAAACGCCCAGCACTTCGTTGTAGTCGCGCTCCGAAAGGAAATAGAAGTAGCGGCCGTCGGGGTCAAAGGCCGGGCTGTGGCTGTTGTAAAAGTCTGTCGTGACGGGCGTGACCTTCGAGCTGTCGAGCGAGTAGAAGGAGAGCCACTCGTTGTGATTGGACGCGTTCTTGCCGTAAGCCACCCAGCGGCTGTCCGGCGACCAGATGTATTCGCCCAGATCCGCGTAGCGGTTCCGGTCGATCAGCACCGGCTTCTTCTGTTTCACGTCCACGTAGTAGAGGCGGCAGTCCTTGTTGGCATACAGCAGCTTGGTGCTGTCGGGCGACCAAACCGGGGCGAGGCGATACATCGACCCATCCGTGGTGATGCGCGTCTCCGGGCTCATGCCGTCCTGGGGCGCGATGTAGAGCTCATCTTCGCCGGTGCGGTCGGACATGTAAGCCACCCAGCGTCCATCGGGCGACCAGGCGGCGTCGCGCTCGCGGATACCCGTCGTATGGGTAAGGTTCCGCACGCTGCCTTCCTTGGCAGGCACGGTGAAGACGTCGCCCCGCGCACTCAGCAGGGCGCGTTTGCCGTCGGGCGAGATGTCGAAGGACGTGATCAGCCTGGCCACGTCTGCCCAATGCTTGCGCGCGAGTTCCTGGTCGCCCGGGAGATAAATGGCGAGCTTCTGCTCCTTTTCGGTCTTGAGATCGAAGAGGTGAAGGTAGCCGCCGTTCTCGAAGACGATCGCATCCGGACCGAGGCTCGGCCACAATACGTCGAAGTCCGTGAAGTGCGTGAGCTGCCGGATTTCCTTGCTCTTCAAGCTGTAGCTGTAAAGGTTCAGGCGATGCTCCGACCCGCGATCCGAGTCGAAGTAGATGGTGTCCCCGTGCCACATCGGGAAGGTATCGGTCCACTCGGTGTGCGGCATCTGCTCGATCTGGTTCGTCTTGAAGTTGTAGATCGAGATGTCCGGCGCCATGCCGCCGGTATAACGCTTCCAGGTGCGGAAATTGCGGAAAATGCGGTTGTAAGCCATGCTCTCGCCGTCCGGCGAGAACGACATTACCCCGCCCTTGTCAATGGGCAGGCGCTCGGTGAGGCCGCCGTCCGTACTGATGACGAAAGGCCGCCCGAACCAGTCGTTGTAGGTGTCGCGACGCGATAGGTACACAATGCGCTTGCTGTCGGGGAACCAGGTGAGCACCTGGTTGTGAATCCCCATGCGCTCATTGAGCGGGCCGCCGCCGGGATTGAACGTCAGTTGCTTGGGATCGCCGCCTTCGGAAGGCATCACGTAGACATTGAAGTTGCCGTCGTACTGCGCCGTGAAGGCAATCTTGCTCCCGTCGGGCGAGAACTTGGGAAAGAGCTCGAGCCCTGGATGCGTGGTGATGCGCCGCGCCGTCCCGCCCTGGCGCGAGACCAGCCACAGGTCTCCCCCGTAGCTGAAAGCGATCTGGTCGCTTGATATGTCGGGGAAACGCATCAGGCGGCCTTCACCCTGCTGCTGCCCGAACTCAGCCGGGACCCAGATCGTCAACAGGGCGACGCTCAGCGCCGCCACCATCAGCCACTTGCGAGATCGATTCATGCTTTCTCTCCCTCTCCTCCGGCCACATCGTGCTTGTGAGAAGCGTGATTATATGCGATTCCGAAGCGAATGGTGTCCGCAGACCGCGCGGGGTCGACGCGGAGCGCGTGGGGGGTGCGCGCTCGCCCCGGTGCTCCGTCGCCCGGGAATCGCGCATCAAAAGCTGAGAAGGAGAGCGCCTGTACCGGGGGCGGGCCTCGGTGGGAACGATTGGGGGAGCGATAAAGGAGCACTCACGTGAAAACAAAACTCACCTCGATTTGCGCGGCGGCATGCATGGTGCTTTTGAGCCCGTTCGCATTTGCGCAGAGCGCCCCGCAGGATCAGGGGACTGCCCAGACGGAATCCGTCTCCAAGGGCAAGAAGCACAAGGCCGAGCGCAGCCCCGGCAAGGAAGTCGGCAAGGGCGGCGAGGACATCGGTAAAGGCGCGGGCAAAGGGGCCGAGAGCTTGGGCAAGGGGACGGCCGGCGCGGCTGGCAACGCCGTGACACTGCATCCCGTGGGCGCCGCCACCGATCTCGGCAAGGGAGCCGCCGGAGCCGGCAAGGATGTCGGGGTCGGTACGGCGAAGGGCACCGCCAAGATCGGCAAGGGAAGCGCCAAAGGGGTCGGGCACCTCGGCAAAAAGCTTGTCGGCAAGGGCGACAAGAAGAAGTCCGACCAGTGATTCCCCTTGTGTTCCCTCAAAAAGGATCTGCAACGGGCGCTGACGCCAAGTGGGTTGTCGGCCTCTACGGAAGAGGCTGAAGGCTCAAGCCGGAAAACGGGAAATGTTTCTGGTTGTCGGTAAGCAAGGTCAGGCTGTGATGCAGAGCCGTAGCCCCGATGGCGGCGTCGGCGAGTGAAAGGGTCTGCCCGTGGCGTCTCCACTCGTAACGGAGAGCCCCGGCGCCCTTCGCGATGCTCAGAGTTACTTCGTAATACAGCAATCGGTCTAACCAAAGCGCAGTGACCCCTTCTTCACCGGGCCTCATCCCCGTGTAAACTTCCACGGCGTTTATCGTGCAATAGCCCAACGTATCACCTGGCTGTAGGAGGCGAGCCACGAATTCGCGTCGGCCGCTACGGTCGTTGATGAGATCGATAATAAGGCTGGTGTCGGCAAGAAAGCGCGGCATTATCGTGAGCGCTCTTCTGAATCGACTCTTTCGTCTTCCTGGCGAAGGACATCCACCCATCGAGCGGCGCCTTGCTGGAGCTCGGGATGGTTTTCGAGATCCCAGCCCGGCCCCTTTTGCTCCAAGAGCTGCAATAAGCGGCGCCGATGAACTTCGGCTCGTGCCACCTCGGCGATGAATTGACTCCTGCCGCGCGGACCGACCAGTTCGTCGATCTGGCCAAGGAGATCATCCGGTAACAGTATGTGCGCGCGTCGATTGCTCATGGCACAGGCCACGGGAAGTGTGCTTCTAAGAGGCCACTCCCACTGTGCTTTAATTGTAGCCGCCAGCATCACCTGCGTCAATCCCAAACAACGTCCACTTAGGCGCGGGGTTCACTTTTTCTCCATTCTTGGGAGCATCTCTTCCGGCAGATCGTTGTACCGGCCGAGCATCTGATAGGTCTTGATGACGGCGTGATCCACCATACGCTCACCGGCGCCGGGCTCGATGAAGGTGCTGGAACTGCCCGCGCCGTAGCCGCCTTCGGTGGAGGCGCGAATGGTCGGGAAATAGCCGTAATAGCCGTTGGCGTAGCCAAGAAAGAAAGCATCCGCCACTGGGCACCGATTCCGCCAGTTGACCTGAAAGTCCACGAAAGGCTCGCCAGGCATCGTCATCCACGCGATCCGCTTGTTGATCAGGATCGTCGCTACCGGCAGTTGAAACTCCGATTTCAGCCCGCTGGCATAAGCCCGGAAACCGTCGGGGCCGAGCGCCTGCAGCAGGCCCTGCCGGAACTTCTCCGGGTCCCAACGCAGATGGAACGTCAGCAGATCCTCCGAATAGTCGATGCTGGGCGCCGGCTCCTCCTCGGTGCGAACGCTCCGGGCGACGCGGGCTGCCTCCTCGCCCAGGCGTTGCCCGGTCCAATCGCGCCAGTGGACGGCATTCTGCTGAAGCGGCGTGACGGCGTAGAACGGATTGATGTCGCCGGGCGCGCCCTGCAGGAAGAAGCACAGCGGCTCTCCGCCAAAAGCGTCCTCGACGGTCTTGGTCATGACGCCGGGAAAGTCCGCCGAATACTCCAGATTGTCGTCGCCGAATATGACTGGATGGCAGGCGTAATTCACGAGGATGGCGATCGGCTGGCCGTCGGCCGTGTCCACGCGAAGCACCGAGACCGTGGGATCGACAGGCGCGGTCGGAATCTGGGTGGTATTGCGCTCGAACCAGCTCACGGAACCGTCAGGATTGTGCCGCAGCCGGTTGTGCCCGATGTAGGTGACGCCGTAGCCCGTGCCCAGACGCGCATCGACCAGGTGCCCGCGAGCCACGCCGATGGTCTTGACGATCGTTTCGATCGTCTGGCTCTCCCACGGCGAAGGGCCAGCTTCATAAGCGTCCGCGATGACCGGCGCGGAGTGAGTGTGCGAGGCCGCCACCAGCACGTAGGAGATTCCGCTCGACTTTGCGGCCTCGTCGCGGAGGCGCTCCGTCGACGCCGGACCGAAGGCGCGGCCGAGGTCGAGGGTGACCAGGGCAAGGCGCGTTTCGCCCGCCTCCAGCACCAGCACGCGCGCGTAAAGCGGATCGCGCGTTCCGGTGGCGGGCGCTTTGCGGTTCGTGAAGCCCCACAATGCCAGGCCCGGCGGCGGCGTGACGTCGGCCTGGGCCACGCCCGCCTTGAGCGTGGCGGACCTCGCGGGCACCTCGATGCCCACGATCAGCAGTCCCAATGCGAGCGCAGCTTGCAGGGCTTTACGCATGACGAGGCCTCCGCCTGCGCGACAGCCTACCACAGCTTCGGTGCCGGATGTATAAAGTGCGGATGCGTGGAGACAGGCCGGGCCTGAGGAGAGGCCGCTTGCGTAAAGCGGATTATTGGCAGGATTAGTTCCCGGTCAGCGTGTGGATTGCGAGCGTCCCACCATGCGGCGCTTCGTCCTCGGTGCCGACAATCCAAACGTTACCCGCTGACGGCACGACGCCGGCCCACAGCAGGTCGGAGAGGAATCCACCCTTGGTGGGATTCACGCTGCCCGCCGCCCACGCGAGAGTGGGAGAAATGTCAACGACTCCGCCCAGAAAGCTGGTGTTGTTGCCTTGGATCATCGGCGCCGGAAAGGGGGTCCACTTGGTGCCGTCAAAGTGGATCGTCGACTGGCCGACAGCCCAGATGTCGCTCGGCGAAGAGGCCGACGCGGCCAGCAGGTCGTTGTTGAAGTTTTCGTTCGGCGTCGGGACGGCTTTGAAGATCGAATTGTTTCCGGATTGAGACTGTGCGGGCGCCGCAATCGTGAGGGCGGCGGCAAATCCGAAAAGCACCAGAGCGCGGAGCTGAACTCTCATGATCTCGATCTCTCCTGACGTGGAGCCGGCCGACGGGCGCGAGCTTGCCAGCGGGTTGCCGGCAGGGCGTGCCCGTCGGGGCCGGGCACCCCGTTTGCAGCCACGTTGGCAGCTTACCCCCCTGGGGCGGGTATTTCGTGTCAACTGTCTGTCAAAAGGTTGTAAACGCGCATGCGGACGTCGGAAGCCGCGGACGATTACCCTCGCTGAGAGAGCATTTCCTTCACCGAGCGCTCCACCCCAGCCCACTGTCGCGAGCGCGGATCGATCAACTCGAGGTGGCCGGTACTGCGAAGCGCCCGGAGGCGGACGTCGTCGCCGGACGCTTGCGCGGCCCTGCAGTAGCGCTCGCTGATCTCGAGGGGCACGATGTCGTCGTCATATCCATGAATCAGGACCTGCGGGACGCCGAGCGGGATTCGCTCGAGCGGCGAAGCCTGCCGGTAGCGGTCCGGCACATCCTTCGGCGAGCCGCCCAGGAACTTGGCTGCGGCGCCTGAGCCGAGGTCCAACTCCCACGCCCGCCGCAGATCCGCCACGCCCGCGAGCGAAATCACTCCGCGCAGACTGACTTTGCGCTCGGCCCCGAGCCACAGCGCGAGCTGGCCGCCCGCGGAGTGCCCGAGCGCCGCTACTCGACGGAGATCAAGCGGGTATTTCGGAGCAACCATCGTGAGGTGCGACGCGCCCCGCGCCACGTCTTCGACCGTGCCCGGCCAGCCGCCGCCCGCGTCCCCCACACGCCGGTACTCCAGGCTCCAGGTGGCCACGCCCGCAGCCCCGAGCGCCGCGCACAGGTGCCCGGTGTGTTCCAGGTCGTAGGCGTTCTTCCAAAATCCGCCGTGAATCACGATCGCCACGGGGTGTGGTCCGGCGGTCTTCGGCAGACGCAGATCGGCGAACTGTAGCGGATGTGGCCCGTAGGCGACGCGCTCGTCCGCCTTGGGGGGCGGAAGCTGCAGAATGTCCTCACTGCCACTGCGTGAAGTCTTGGCCACTCGCGTCCCTAGGAACTCTGCCAGCCTACGCCGCCCTTCTCATCGTAGAACACCTCCTGGATGTTCGGTCCGTCGAGCTTGAGGACGGCGAAACCGTTGGCGATTCGCTCGGGAATGTCAGGATCATCCGCGGAACGATCTTCGTACCACGCAACCTGGGGGTTGTCGAGTTCGGGCGCTGCACCCCGCGGGAGGCCGCCGTGGCCGCAGCAACGGCAGAGCGTGTTGCCGGGGCCTTGAGGCTGATACACCGCGCCCACGTGCACGTGTCCCCAGTACCAATAGGCCGGACCTCCCCCATCGGGAAACGCGCCCATCACCTGATCCCAAAGCAGGTTTGTCGTGGATCCGGTCTCGTCCAGGCCATTGTGGTGGGTGAGCACAATCAGCCGCTTTCCGCTCGCCTCGGCGTTTGCATGCTGCTCCAGCAGAAAGGAGTTTTGCACGTTGGGTTTGTTGGCAGGGTAAAGCGCTCCATCCATGTAGAGGGTGACTGCGTCGGAATAATAGGCGGAGTCGAGCGCGACGATGATCCAGTTGCTGTTTTCCAGAGCGAAAAAGCTGCAGCCTTTCTGCATCTCGAACGGCGCCTGGGCTATCGCCTGGAAGTATGGCGCTCCCCCGGAGTACATTTCGTGATTGGAGTTCATGGCCAGCGACCCGATAAACCCCTTCGGCCAGATGTTCACGAGCTCATATTTCTCCTCGTTGGCGGTTCCGGCATAGTAAACGTCGCCCAAATGGATGTTTAAGTCAGGCTTTAGGAGTGCCAGTTGGTTGCCCACATCGGTGCTCGGCGCCGGGTTGGCGGCCGTGCGCCAGTCGCCGGTGCCCCAGTCGCCGACCAGCGCGACCTGAACGGTGTCTGGTATCTGGATGATCTGGGGCGTTGTGACAAAGGCGTGCCTGCCTCCGATGATGGGCAGAAGGCTTTCCAGGAACACGGTGAGCGCCTCGATCCATCCTGGGTCCAAATCCTCATACTTGCCCGTGCCCCAGATCGCGCCGTCCCCGCCGACGTCGATCACCATACCAGCTTCAAGGCTGTTGATGACGCCGTCGGAATCGTCGGTCAGCACGCTGTGAGCCAGTAGTAATGGGTGCGGGGCGGCGGGCGGCGGCGGGGCCTGTCTAGTCTGCGAAACGATCAGCGCTTGTTGGTGCGCGCTCAGAATGGCTGGCTCCAATTGCGCTTGTTGGCTCGGGGAAAGTTGATTCCAGGCTGCCTTGAGACGGCCAGAGATTACAGGGTCGATACTGATCTTCACGTGAGCCTCCTTGACGATCGCTGAAATGCCGCGCCCTCGTTGCCAGGCGCCGACAGGCACTAAGTATGGCTTCACGATGTTACAGAATTGAAGCCCGTGCGCCGCATGTAAGGGGCTGCTTATGATCGCTCGGAAAGTCGACGGCTACAACCGAAGAAAAGGCTCACCGCTGAACCGCAGAGGCTCAAGCTGCTTTTCTCCGTGTTCTCCGTGCGCTCAGTGGTGAATTTTTCCGCGCCGCAGAGAAGATTCTGGCGGAGCAAACGGGGCCCGGGCGGGAGGGCTAGCCCGTTTTTCCACAGGAGAACTCGCTGAAGCCATTGAGCAAAAATAAGTTTCTCGATGGTCTTAGCCGTCTCCCCCGTCCAGCTCCAATGTGAGATCCTCTCAAAGCCAGGTCTCTGCTATAAGGCGCCAGGCGCGGAGGAATCTCTCAATGAGCCGAGCACACAATCGTCCGGTGATCCAATGGCTCAATTCCAATTGCAGAATCACGCCTCGCGCTCTCCCTGGAGCAGGGACAGGCTCGAAATGTTCAGTGTTCAGGCAATGGCACCTCAAATGGCAAAAAAAGAATCTAAAATTTTGCAAAACGAAGCCGGCGGTTTTGGGTACGAAGTCGGCGCCATTCAACCCTGAAAGTCAGCCGACCCCGGGGGGACAACCTCCTGTCCCTTCGTTGCGCACCCTGCCGTACCTGAGTAGAATCATATGAGGATGGGGGGATTGCCCTCCTCAAGGATTCCATGGCTGATTTTTTTCAGAAGGCTCTCGGGGCCGTTATCGGCACGCAGAACGAGCGTGAAATCAAGCGCTTAAGCGAGCGTCTGCCTGATATCAACGTGCTAGAGCCCGAGATGCAGAAACTCGCGGACGCCGAATTCCCCGCTTACACCGAGAAGCTCAAGGCGCGTCTGGCCGAGGGCGCCACGCTCGAGGATTTACTGCCGGAGGCCTTTGCGCTCTGTCGCGAAGCCGGCCGCCGCACCCTGAACATGCGCCACTTCGACGTTCAGATGCTCGGGGCCACGGCGCTGCACGAAGGCAAAATCGCGGAGATGAAGACCGGCGAAGGCAAAACGCTGGTGGCCACGCTGCCCGTCTACCTGAACTCACTCGAAGGCAAGGGCGTTCACGTGGTGACGGTGAACGATTACCTGGCCAAGCGCGACGCCTCCTGGATGAGCCCCATTTACCGCCTGCTCGGGCTCTCCGTCGGCGTGATTGTCCACGACCTCGACGACGATGAGCGCCGCCTGGCTTACGGCGCCGACGTCACTTACGGCACCAACAATGAGTTCGGCTTCGACTATCTGCGCGACAACATGAAGTTTGAGCTGGCGGACCGCGTGCAGCGCGGGCACCACTACGCCATCGTCGACGAAGTGGACTCAATCCTGATTGACGAAGCCCGCACGCCCCTGATCATCTCGGGGTCGTCGGAAGAGTCCACCGAGAAGTACTACCGCATCGACAAGATCATCCCGCACCTGACCGAAAGCGAAGACTACGAAATCGACGAGAAGCTGCGCACCGCCAGCTTGAAGGAAAGCGGGATCGAAAAGGCGGAGAAGCTGCTCGGTCTCGAGAACCTCTACGACCCTGCCAACATCGCCTACACGCACCACGTTTATCAGGCGCTGCGCGCCCACACCCTGTTCAAGCTCGACCGCGATTACGTGGTGAAAGACGGCGAAGTAATCATCGTGGACGAGTTCACCGGCCGCCTCATGCCGGGGCGCCGCTGGAGCGATGGGCTGCACCAGGCCATCGAGGCCAAGGAAGGCGTGAAGATCGAGCGCGAGAATCAGACGCTTGCCACCATCACCTTCCAGAACTACTTCCGCATGTACAAGAAGCTCTGCGGCATGACCGGAACCGCCGAGACGGAAGCGGCCGAGTTTGAGAAGATCTATAAGCTGGAAGTCATCGTGGTTCCCACCAACCGGCTGTTGATCCGGCACGAGCACGCAGACGTGGTCTACCGCTCGGAGCGCGAGAAGTTCAACGCTGTGATCGAAGAAATCAAGGGTTATCACCTGCGGGGCCAGCCCGTGCTGGTGGGCACGATCGCGATCGAGAAGTCCGAGAAACTGAGCGCGCAGCTTCGCAAGGGCGGGTTGCTGCCCAACCAGCTCCAGGAGCTTCTGCGGGCGGCCGGGCTCGAGGGTCCGAAGCTCATGCGCTGGGCGGAGCAGATGGCTTCGCGGCACCGCGCGGCATTCGACTGGCTGATCCAGGCGGGCGCCACGGTTTCGGCGGCGAAGAAGCTGCTCGGCCAGAAACTCTACGCGGGCGTGGCGGGCGGGAGCAACGGCAGCGGCCAGGCCTTTCTGCAGGCGCTGCTCAAGAAGGGGCGCGCCGACTACTTTGGCCACCAACCGGTGGCGGCCGACGGTGGACAAACCGACGCCGCCCGGTCGCTCGCCGAACTGGCCGCGAGCGCTGACGAAAAGACGCTGCCTATTCTCGATTACCTGGCCGAGGTCAAATGCACGCCGGCGCGCCTGGTGGAGGTGCTGCAGGGCAAAGAGCTCCGGCACAACATCCTCAACGCCAAGCAGCACGAGCGCGAGGCTCTGATTGTAGCCCAGGCTGGGCGCGTGGGCGCCGTCACCGTTTCCACCAACATGGCCGGGCGCGGCACCGACATTCTGCTCGGCGGCAACCCGGAATTCATGGCGCGGGAGGAGTTCCGGAAAAATCCGGAAAAGTACCGCGAGCAGGGCATCGATCCCGACCCGCCCGAGCGTCCCCCGACCGGGTCACCCGACGAGGTCTACAACGCCTTCGTGGACGCTTACTCGAAGTGGCGCGAGAACTGGGCGGGCTTCGTATCGCGCTTCAAGCAGACCACCGACACCGAGCACGAGCGCGTGGTGGCGCTCGGCGGACTGCATATTCTCGGGACCGAGCGGCACGAGTCGCGGCGCATCGACAATCAGCTTCGGGGCCGGGCCGGCCGCCAGGGCGATCCTGGATCGTCGCGGTTCTTCCTTTCGCTGGACGACGACCTGCTGCGCATTTTCGCCGGCGACCGGATCAAGAACATCATGGGCAGGCTCGGGATGGACGAAGGGGTGCCCATCGAGTCGCGCCTGATCACCAAGCGCATCGAGGCCGCGCAGAAGGCGGTGGAGGCCCAGAACTTCGAGTCGCGCAAGCACCTTTTGGAATACGACGACGTGATGAACAAGCAGCGCGAGACCATCTACGGTCTGCGTGACGAGCTGCTGAAGGGCGCCGACCAGAAAGAGCGCGTCCTCGAGGCCACGGACCGGGTGATCGACTGGCTGGTCGAAACCTTCTGCCCCAAGGACCAGCAGGCCGAGCAGTGGAACGTGAAGGGCCTTCAGGCGGAGTTCTGGAGCCGGTTCGGGGTGGACCTCCGCGAGCGGCAGTTGACGATGGACCCGAAGCGGCTGGACGTATTGCGCGACGAGTTGCGGGAGATCGTCAACAAGCACTACCAGGAGCGCGAGCAGCTCTGGACCCCGGAGCGCATGCGCATCCATGAGCGCATGATCCTGCTGCAGGTGGTGGATGCGCAGTGGAAAGACAATCTGCTGGCCATGGACCACCTCAAAGAGGGCATCGGCCTGCGCGGATACGGGCAGCGCGATCCGCTGGTCGAGTACAAGCGCGAATCGTACGACATGTTCGAAGCCCTGATGGACCGCATTGAGGATGAGACCCTGCGTTTCCTCTTCCTGATGCGCACGCCCGACGAAGAGGAAGCTGCCATCCGCGAGTACCAGCGGCGCAAGCGGCGCGAGCAGCAGGAAATGCGGATGGTGGGCGGGGCCGCCATGGAGAAACCTCAGCAGGTCGTGCGCCGCGAGAAGGTGGGGCGCAACGATCCCTGCCCGTGCGGAAGCGGCAAGAAGTACAAGAAGTGCCACGGGGCCGGCGAAGCCGCGCCACCCACGACTGCCGCTAACAAGAGCGCCCGCAACGAAGGAGTGACCAGTGGCTAGCGATCGCGGGTCGAACGAGGTTCCACTCGCGAGCCATTCGACACTCTTCGTGACGCTGACCACTAGCCACTAAAGACTAACCACTGTTTCTCATGGCCGAAGATCTCAATGAGCTTCATGAGCACGCCGAGAAGACTCGCGAGAGTCCCGAGCTCCTCGGCGCCACATTCACCATGTCCGTAATTGCCGTGCTGCTCGCGGCGATTTCGGTGCTCGGCCACCGCGCGCACACTCGCACCATCCTCGACGAGACCCGGGCGGCCGACGCCTGGTCCGAGTACCAGGCTCGGAACATCCGCCAGCACAATTACCAGCTCTTCATCGATCTGCTTTCCGTTGCGCAAGTGAAGGATCCGGACGAGGCCCAGAAGCTCAGAGATCGCTACTCGAGCGAGCGCCAGCGTTACCAGCGGGAGCAGGACGACGTTCAGGCGAAGGCGCGGGCGTTCGAGGCCTCGGCGGATGAGTACGAGCGGCAAGCGGGTCGATACGATATGGGCGAGGTCTGCCTGGAGGCGGCGCTCGTGATCACGTCGATCACGTTGATCACCAGGAAAAAGCTTTTTTGGGGAATGGGATCCGCGATGGCCGCCGCCGGACTGCTTCTGGCGTTTTCCGGTCTTTGGGTCCGCTAGGACGGCCCAGCAGCCAGACTTCGGCTGATACCGAGCTTCTTCATCATCGACTGCAGGGTTGTGCGCTTCAGGCCGAGGCGCGCGGCCGCGCCTTTGGGACCGCCCACCACCCAGCCCGTCTCACCGAGCACGCGCAGGATGTGGTCGCGCTCCGCGGCTTCGAGCGTCGGCGACGAGCCGGAGGGCGCATCGGGAGCGCAGCGCAGGTCCGCCAGCGAGACGTTGAGCACCGGTCCCCGCGAGAGGATCACGGCGCGCTCGATGAAGTTCTCGAGTTCGCGGATGTTGCCCGGCCAGGCGTACTCAGCGAGGGCCCGCAAAGCCTCCGCGGATATGCTCTCGATCTTGCGTTCCATGCGCAGCGCGTACTTCTGAACAAAATAGCGCACCAGCAGCGGGATGTCTTCGGGTCTTTCGCGCAGCGGCGGCGCCGAGAGCGGAAAAACGTTGAGACGGTAAAAGAGGTCGTTGCGGAACTTTCCCTCGGCCACCATCTGCGCGAGGTTCCGGTTGGTGGCGGCGATCAGTCGAACGTCCACGCGGAGGGTCCGCGTGCCCCCCAGGCGCTCGAATTCCTGCTCCTGCAGCGCGCGCAGCAGCTTCGGCTGCAGTTCGAGCGGAATGTCGCCCACTTCGTCGAGGAACAGCGTTCCGCGGTGCGCCAGCTCGAAGCGCCCGGGACGCTGCGCGAGGGCTCCTGTGAAGGCGCCCTTCTCGTGTCCGAACAGCTCGCTCTCGAGGAGTCCGGCGGGGATGGCGGCGCAATTGATCTTCACGAAGGTGCGGTCGCGGCGCCGGCTCAGGTTGTGAATGGCGCGCGCAAACACCTCTTTGCCGGTGCCGGTTTCACCCTCGATCAGCACGCCGGCGTCGGTCGGCGCCACCGTCTCGATCTGCCGGAGGACGCGCCTCAGCACCGGGCTCTCGCCGACGATTTCCTCGAAGTTGTGCTCGGTACGGATTTCGTCTTCGAGGTAAAGCTTCTCCTGCGCCAGTTGCTCCTTCAGTTCCTCGATCTCGGAGAATGCCAGGGCGTTCTCGACGGCGGTGGCGATCTGATTCGCCACCTGGGTGAGCAGGTCGACGTCATCCGCCGTAAAGCTGGCTTCGCGCTTCGTGCCCACGTTGAGGGTGCCGAGAACGCGGTCACGCGAGACCAGGGGGAGAACGCAACCCGAGCGCAGGCCCTGGGCTATCATGCGGCGCAAACCGTCTGAATCGAACTGGTCGAAGTTCGATGCGTCAAGCAGCACCGGCTTGCGCGTGGTGAACGCCTGCCCGGGCGGCGTGCCTTCGAGGGGAATCTCCGCGTCTTCAGCCACCAGGCGCTGGTTATCCGTGAAGTCCAGAGCGTAAAGGCGAAGCCGGCTCATTCTCGCGTCGTAAACCGCGATGCTCGAATAGTCGATGTTGAGCAGGCGGCGCAGCCCGGCTGCAATGGCGGCGAACAGCTCCCTCTTGCTGACCTTGGACGCGATGGCGTCGTTGACGTCGAGCAGAAGCCGCAGGCGGTCGCGCTCGCGCGCCAATTCGGCTTGATAGGACTGGGCCGCGCGGGCGTTCAAGGCATTGTCGACCGCTACGGCGACCTGGCGCGCGACCCGGGTCAGGAATTCCACGTCGGCAGCACTGTAAGCCCGTGGCTCACGGCTGCCGACGCCCATGGCGCCGAGCCGGCGCTGCGCCGAGGTCAGGGGCAGGGTGCACACGGATCGCACCTGATGCCGGCAGAGCATCCGCATCATTTCCGGGAAACGCGTCTCGCGTTCCACGTCGGTGATCAGGAGGGGTTGCTGCGTCCTCCAAACCTCGCCGCCGAGCGATTGGTCGACCGGTGTCTCCTTTCCGGCCTGCAGGTCGGTCTCGAGATCGGTTTCGAGAATATGCAGGCGCATGACGTCGCGAGCGTCGTCGTGGAGTACCAGGCTGAGAAAATCGAACTCGATGATGGGGTGCAGCCGCCCAGCAAGGTCGTGAAAAAGAGCGTCGAGATCGCGATGCAGCGCGATGGACTCCGCGACCTCAAGCAGCGCCTGATACTCGGAAGCGAGAGATTCGGCGCCCGCCGCAACTGCGTGAGCGTTGATCATGGGTCTTTGGTCAGGATAGCATTCGCCCGCCGGACGTTCAAAACGGGCTGCTACGGAGGTCCGGGCGTAGCCTGCGTGTCCTGCCCGTGCGGATTGCAAGCAGTACCGCTCCCGGCGCACCTCTTCAGACTTATACGGAAGACGATCGTGTAAAATAACAAAGGATCGCCGGCAACAGTTACGGAGCGAGTTCGAGGTTTTGACCATCAACCCCAAAGGGCGGAATGCCTGATCTTCTCGAACAATTGAACAGCGAGCAACGTGCCGTCGCCGAACAGACCGAGGGTCCGCTCCTCGTGCTGGCCGGCGCCGGAAGTGGCAAGACGCGCGCGATCATCTACCGCATCGCCCACCTCATTGAGAATCACCGTGTGCCGGCTTGGAACATTCTCGCCGTCACGTTCACGAACAAGGCCGCTGACCAGATGCGGGACAGAGTGGTGCGGCTGCTCGGAGAAAGGCAGAGTACCGGCTCCGAGTTTCCGGGCGGCGGCGCGGAGAGTCCGGGCACGGGGCTCGACGGCCGGGCCAAGCCACAGGTCTCCACGTTCCACTCCCTGTGTGTCCGCATCCTGCGCCGTGAGATTGAGCCCCTGGGCTACGGCCGCGACTTCGCCATCTATGATGAGGACGATCAGACCCGATTGCTGAAGGCCTGCCTCACCGACCTCGGCCTGAGCGACCGGCTGTTCACCCCGCGCCAGGCGCTCTCCCGCATCAGCCGCGCCAAGAATCAAGGCATGGGCCCGGAGGAGCTTTATCAGAATGCGCGCGATCCCGAGACCGAGATGCTGGCCTCCATCTTCGGGCGTTACCGGGAGCGATTGCGGTCCGCCAACGCGCTCGACTTTGACGACCTGCTGCTGAAGACGGTCGAGCTTTTTGACAAGTCGGCGGAACTGGCCGAGTCTTACAGCCGCCGGTTCCGTTACATTCACGTGGATGAATATCAGGACACGAATCGTGTGCAATACCGGTTGATCCGGCAGCTCACGCGAGCCCACCACAACATCTGCGCCGTCGGCGACGAGGACCAATCTATCTATAGCTGGCGCGGCGCGAGCATTGAGAACATTCTCCGTTTCGAGGAGGACTTTCGTGAGGCCAGGGTGCTGCGGCTCGAGCGCAATTACCGCTCCACGCAGGTGATTCTGGACGGCGCCTCGGCGGTGGTCAGCAATAACCTGGCGCGCAAGGGCAAGAAGCTGTGGACGGAGCGCCGTACGGGGCGTGCCATCGGACTCTACCAGGCGGGAACCGCCGAGGGAGAAGCCGAGTTCATTGCCGGCGAGGTGACTGCGGCGCTCGCGGCGGATCCAGCGGCTACCGTCGGCGTGCTCTATCGAACCAACGCGCAGTCGCGCCTTCTCGAGGAGGCGATGCGCGCGCGCCGCATCGCTTACCGGCTGGTGGGCGGCTTCAGTTTCTACGCCCGGGCGGAAATTCGCGACGCCCTCGCTTACGCCCGGCTGGCGTTCAACCCGCGTGACACGGCGGCCTTCCTGCGCATCCTCAACACCCCGCCGCGCGGCATCGGCGAGACTACGCTGGCTCAGCTGCAGGCGCTCGCGCGCGAGAACAGGTTGACCCTCTGGGAAGCGCTCGAGGAGACCTTGACCCGGGAGGCTTCGAATCGCGCGGGGCGCGCCCTCAGGAGTTTCCACACTCTCATGCGGACGCTTGCCGAAGAGGGCAAGAACCTGCGCATGAGCGAGTTCTTCCGCAGCCTCCTCGAGCGCACCGGGTACCTCGCGATGCTCAAGGCCGAGAATTCGCCGGAGGCCGAGGGGCGCACTGAGAACCTGCTGGAACTCGTCAACGCCGTGGCCGCCGCCGAGGAGGGCGGCGAGGGCCTGACCGCGTTTCTGGATCGGGCCGCGCTGGTTTCGGATACGGACGACTACGATGAACGCGCGCGGGTCACGCTGATGACGCTGCACAGCGCCAAGGGCCTGGAGTTCAGCTCGGTGTTCCTCGCCGGCCTCGAAGAAGGCCTGCTGCCCCACAAAATGTCCATGGAGGACGACGCCGGCCTCGAAGAAGAACGCCGCCTGTGCTACGTGGGCATGACCCGAGCCAAGGATCGCCTGGCCCTCACTTCGAGCGCCACCCGGCGCTTCTGGGGCGAAGAGGGCCGGCGCAACACGCGACGTTCGCGGTTCCTGGGCGAAATCCCCGACAAGTTCACCGAGCGCCTGTCGAGCTCGGGACGGGTCGAGCCGAGCTGGCAGGGTGCGCTCAACTCGCGCGAGTCCATCGAACACTTTCTGCAGACGACGGGATTCGATCGCAGGCTGGAGCGTGGCGGATCGGCTGCACGTGCGGCGTCGGGGTCCGCGTGGCGGCGCGGCAACCGTGTGCGGCATCCCAAGTACGGCGTCGGCACGGTCATCGCGTGTGAAGGCGAAGGCGAGGAAGAAAAGTTGACGGTCAGCTTCCCGGGCTACGGCGCCAAGAAGCTGTTGCCGCGGTTTGCCGCGCTCGAGAAGGCCTGACGGCCGAGCCCGATTGGCTGTATCATCTAGGCTCTGTTGGCGCCACTTCGAAGACTAATAAGCAAAGGAAGGCGAATGAATACTCGAAAAGTGACCGATAAGCTCGAACGCAAGAAGCTGAAGCGCGCCGTGCGCAAGAAGCAGGCGCCCAAGCCGAAGCGCACGGAGCCGCGGGGCTCGCGCAAACCAAAGGTCAAGAAACGCGGTCCGGGTGGGCCGGCGAAGCGTTAACGACGCGGACGCATGACCTCCGGTCCCCGGCACCGAGGGACCGGCGAGGCCCTAAAGCCGATGGGCAGCCAATTACTCGCGACCAAGAGCATCGACCGTCTTCTGGCGGATGCGGACAGCCCCGAACACTGCCTGCGCCGAACTCTCGGACCTTGGTCGCTGACGGCACTCGGTATCGGTGCCATCATCGGGACCGGGATCTTCGTGCTGACGGGCACTGCGGCGTCGGGCACGGTGATGGAGTTCCCTTCTGTCCTCAAGGCGCCCCTTTTCCTTTTCCTGCTCCACGGAGAACACACGGTCGGTACCGCCGGTCGCATTGGAGCCGGACCGGCGGTCGCGCTGTCCTTCTTCCTGGTCGCCGTGGCCTGCGCCCTGGCGGGCCTGTGCTATGCCGAGCTCGCCTCGATGATTCCCATTGCGGGCAGCGCCTACACCTATTCCTACGCGACGCTCGGCGAGATTGTGGCCTGGATCATCGGCTGGGACCTGATCCTGGAGTATGCGGTCAGCAACATGGCCGTGGCCGTCGGTTTCTCGGCTTACATCGATAGCCTCCTGAGCGGTCTCGGCCTCAAGGTGCCCGATAGCATCGCCAATCCTGTCTTCAATGACTCCCTGCAGCACACCGGATCATACTTCAACGTGCCCGGCTTCCTGATCGTGATGCTGCTCACCGTGATCCTCGTACGCGGGATCCGCGAGAGCGCGAGGACCAACAACATCATGGTTGCCGTGAAGATCGTCGCCATCCTGATCTTCATTGTCTTTGCGTCCCGGTACGTCCACCCGGCAAACTGGAAGCCGTTTATGCCGAACGGCTGGCAGGGTGTGTTGACGGGTGGGGCGATTGTGTTCTTCACCTACATCGGATTTGATTCGGTCTCGACTTGTGCGGAAGAGACGCGGAACCCGCAGAGGGATGTGCCCTTCGGCATCATCGCATCGCTCGTGGTCTGCGCGATTCTGTACTGCGCCGTGGCCGTTGTGCTGACCGGTATCCAGAATTGGCGGACGCTGGGCAATGCCGCGCCGGTGGCGAACGCGCTGCACGCGATTGGCCTGGGACAAGTCGAGCGCTGGGTCACCATCGGCGCTCTGTTCGGGATGCTCAGCTCGCTCCTGGTATATCAGCTCGGCCAGGCGCGCGTGTGGTACGCCATGTCGCGCGACGGACTGCTGCCCAAGGTCTTTTCGCGGGTGCATCCGCGCTTCCGCACCCCGCACGTGAGTACCTGGATCGCAGGTCTGGTGGTCGCGATCCCTGCCGGCTTCTTCGATATCGGAACCCTGGCGGAGCTCTCGAACATCGGCACTTTGTTCGCTTTCATTCTGGTGGCGCTCGGCGTACTGGTGCTGCGCTACAAACAGCCGGAGCGCCGCCGCGGCTTCCGCACCCCTTGGGTTCCGGCGGTGCCGATCGCGGCCATCATCTGCTGCCTTATTCTGATGGCCAGCCTCCCCATCGAGACCTGGCTGCGCTTTCTCATCTGGCTCATCATAGGTCTGGTGATTTATCTTGGATATAGCCGCTTTCACAGCGAGTTCGCGAGGCGTCCCGAGCCCGCTGCGGTAGTGAGCGAGCGCCCGCTATGAAACAGAAGCCAGGCCAGCCTTGCGCCCGATCAACGAGCGGTCAGCCGCCCTTGCGTTATCTTCCGGGATTGCTGAGCTTCGCCGGCGTGCTGGGCTTGTTCCTTCTGACGGGCAGCACGCGCCTGTACGCCTGGGGACCGGGCGCTCATCGACTGGTGAACAACTGGGCGGTCTCGACGCTGCCTCCGGCGGTCCGGCCGTTTTTTGAGGCCAACCGCGCCTTTCTCGTCGATCACGCGAGCGACCCCGACGATTGGATCAAGAAGGACCCCTATGAGGCCTCCCGTCACTACATCTATCTCGACAAGTACGGTCTGTTCCCCTACATCGAGCTGCCGTATTCCTACAAGATGGCGGTGGAGAAATACGGCGGCCGGCGCCTGAGCCACAACGGGATTCTGCCGTGGAGAATCGGCGACTACAGCCTGCGCCTGACGAACGACTTCAAGGCCCAGAAGTGGGATGACGTCAAGCTCGACGCCGCCGCGCTTGCCAGCTACGTGGCCGACGCGCACGATCCTCTCAGCACCACGCAGAACTTTGACGGCCAGTTGACCGAGCAGCAGGGGCTCTCGGTCCGCTGGGGCACGAGTCTTACTGATCGCTACACGAATTTCTTCATGTTTCGAGCCGGGGAAGCGGGCAAGGTCGATGATCCCACCGCCTACGGCTTCACCATGGTGCTCGAAGCCAACACTTGGGTGGACCGGATTCTCTGGGCGGACTGGAATGCACGCGCGGGTCTCAGCGACTACACAGACGAATACTTCGACCGCTTCTATACCCAGATCGGCTCCACGGCCGTGCAGGAGATGAACGCCGCGGCCCACGACGCGGGCTCCTATTGGTACACCGCCTGGCTGAACGCCGGACAGCCCGCCCTTCCTTCCCACTGACTCAGGCCGTGAGGATATGCCCGCGACCCTCGATCCCCGATCTCTCGTCCGTCGCCTGCCGAAGGCGGAACTGCATCTGCATCTCGAAGGCAGCATCCAGCCCGCGACGCTGCGTGAGATGGCGCTGCAGAAGGGCCGCCTCGTGCCCGAGACCGAAGAGTGGATCGCCACGCGTGAGCGCGAAGGGTTCCGCTACCCGCAGTTGGCCGATTTCCTGAACGCCTTCAAACTGCTTTCGCTTCTGCTCGAGACCCCGCAAGACTACGCTCTCGCGGCCACGCGCTTGGTCGAAGCGTTGCACGCGGAGAACGTTCGCTATGCCGAGGTGACGCTCGCGGCCGGCGTGGTGTTGTGGAAGAAGCAGCCGCTCCCGGACGTTTTCGAGGCCGTGAAGAGCGCGGCCGACGAGGCGTGCGCACGCCTCGGTCTGCGCGTCGCCTGGATCTTCGACGCAGTCCGGCAGTTCGGCGCGGATCACGCGCGCGCCGTGATGCAGCACGCGGCCCGTTTCCGCGATCATGGCGTTGTGGCGTTCGGGATCGGCGGCGACGAAGTGCGCGGCCCGGCCCGGCTCTTTACGGACGTCTACCGGGAAGCACGTGATCTCGGCCTTCATCTTACAGCCCACGCCGGCGAGGCGGACGGCCCCGAGAGCGTCCGCGATGCCGTTGAGATGCTGGGCGCCGAACGCATAGGCCACGGGACCAGCGCGGGCCGCGACCCTGTCACGCTGCGGCTGCTCGCGGAACGCGCGGTTCCGGTGGAGGTGTGCCTCACGAGCAACCTCGCCACGGGCGTGATCCGGCGGATCGAAGACCATCCGCTGCGCCGGTTCCTCGAAGCCGGAGTGCCGGTCGCCTTGAGCTCTGACGATCCGGCCATGTTTTCGACCAGTATCGAACGAGAGATGCTTCTGGCCGCCGAGCGGTTTGAGCTTTCGCACGACGAGATAACCGGCATCGCCGGAAACGCCATCCGGGCTGCGTTCCTGCCCGAACACGAGCGAGCCGCGCTGCTCGCCGAACTCGAGAGCGCCGGTGGAATTGCCGTTCCGGCGCGGACGTGAATCCGAAACCCAGGGAGAATCGCTGACGATATGCCTCTTCGCGCCATCTTCTTTGACGCCGGCAACACCCTGCTCTACCCGCGGGTGGACGAACTCGCGCAGGAACTGACCGCCGCCGAGTTTCCCGCCACCGTGGAGGACTTTTATGTGGCCGAGCGCGAGGCCAAGAGGAAGCTCGACGCGTGGCTCTGGCCCAGACTCGGAACCACCGAGTTGCCGGCGCAAGCGGATCGGATGTATTGGGTGGAGTATCTGCGCGCGCTGCTGGAGCGGCTTAAAGTGCCTGCGGACCGGCACGCAGCCTTGACCGAGCAATTGGCGGAGCGCTTCCGCGACATTCGCTTCTGGTCGCGCGTGTTCCCCGACACCGAGCCCGTTCTGCAGTCGCTCGAAGCGTCCGGCTATACGCTGGGCGTGATCTCCAACTCGGTCGGCACGATTGCCGACCAACTGGGCCGCGCCGGTCTCGGACGCTATTTTCGCTTCATTCTCGACTCGGCCGTGGTGGGGGTGGAAAAACCGAACCCGGCGATCTTCAACATGGCCCTGGACCAGGCTGGCGTCCCGGCCGGGGACGCGCTTTTCATCGGCGATACCTACGCCATCGACGTGGGCGGGGCAGGGCAGGTGGGCATTCGCGCGGTACTGATTGACCGGTTCGGCTGCTATGACGATTCAGTCGGGTGCCGGCGGCTCACGACGCTCGGCCAGTTGACTGAATTTGTGCGCGCGTCTTGACGGGAGAAGGCGCGGCCTTCTGCACGGACTTCTCCGGCGCCACGATGCCTTCGCCTTCCTTGATCGTGATGATCTGGTTGGGCTCCACGCGGGTGAATTTCTCCACCTTCTGCGTGGTCGGCCACTTCACTTCAATCGCATCGATCACCGTGGCTGCGCCGAGGCCGAAGTGCAGCCGCAGGTCGCTCTGCGACATCACGCTTGTGCCGCTGTGCACCTCGTCCATCTGGACGTGCTTGCCGGTCACTACACGCACCCGCGCTCCGATGGCGGTCCGATTGCAAACGGTGCCGGTCAGCTTGATCTTGATCCAATTCTTCCGGTTTCCGCCGTCGTTGCGCAGGAGCGAGGGCGGGTCGTTCATGTTGAGGATCAGCACATCGATGTCGCCGTCGTTATCGTAGTCGCCGAAAGCGGCCCCGCGGCTTGAGAAGCGTTCCAGGATGCCCGGCCCGGACTCCGCCGAAACGTCCTTGAACTTGCCATTGCCGAGATTGCGATAGAGGAGCCGCTGCTCCTTGAACCGGACGCCGAGGTCGGGGGAATGATCCACGTCGGGGTAGACGTGGCCGTTGATCTGCATGATGTCGGACCAGCCGTCGTTGTCATAGTCGAGGAATCCACAGCCCCAACCCACGTACTGCGTGTTCAGGCCCACTCCGGCGGCGAAGGTGACGTCGCTGAAGGTTCCGTCGCCGTTATTGCGGTACAGATCCGACGTGTCATCCGAGAAGTTGGTCTTGAAGATATCGAACCAGCCGTCGCAATCGTAGTCCGCCACGCCTACACCCATTCCGGCCTGTTCCTGGCCGTCTTCGTTGTAAGCGCAGCCGGCCATCACGGCGACGTCCGTGAATGTCCCGTTGTGGTTGTTCTTGTACAGAATGCTGGCCTCAGAGTCGACCGCCACGTAAATATCGGGCCAGCCGTCGTTATCGAAATCGTAGGATACGGCGGTGATCGAATAGCGGGGCCCGGGCTTCAAGATGCCGGCCTTCTCGGACACGTCGGTGAACGTGCCGTCGCCGTTGTTGTGATAAAGGATGTTGGAGCCGCCGGGGAGACCACGCGGGCCGCACATGACCGGGATGCCCTTCCACTGGCAGGCCGATGTCTTGTCGGGAGCCGGAACCTTGTCCCGCTCGAAGATCATGTAGTTGGCGACGAAGAGGTCGAGATGGCCGTCCCGGTCGTAATCGAGCCACGTGCACCCCGAGGTCCAGCGGACTTCGTCCTTCCACAGTCCGGCTTTCCGGGTGACGTCGGCAAAAGTGCCGTCGCCATTATTGTGGAAGAGCATGTGATGGCCCCAGAATCCGCAGAACAGGTCATCCCAGCCGTCGTTGTCGTAGTCGCCCACGCAAACTCCGGTTTGCCATCCGCTGATGCCGAGGCCGCTCGGCGCCGTGACGTCCGTGAACGTCCCGTCGCGATTGTTCTTGAACAAATGGGAGGTCGGCGCCTGCCCGGGCGGATACGTCTCATCCAGACGCAAGCCGTTGGTCAGGTAAATGTCGAGCCAACCGTCCATGTCGTAATCGAAAAAGGCCAGGCCGCTGCCCTTGGCCTCGATGATATAAGACTTGTGCTCCACGCCTCCCCAGACGTTGGTCACCGTCAGCCCGGCTTCTTTCGCCACATCGACGAATGTGACCGGCGAAGCTCCCGCCGACCCGGACTTCTGAGCCGCGCCCAGCACGAGGCTGCTCCGCCATTTCCATAGCGGCGCGGAGAGCGCATCCAGCAGTTGCGCGCTCAGCGCGATGGCCGTGGAACCCAGGAAAAGTCTGCGGGAGAGCTTCATTGAAAACCGAAGGTTCGGATTCGAGCTAGAAAGCCTGATTATACACCACGGCCCGCGGCTCTACTGCCTCTGGAGCGCGGCGATGGGAAAGTAAGTCCCCTTCAGGTCGCGGCGCCACCAGTTGCCCGTGCTTCGTCGCGTCGCAAAGTCCGTGAAGTGGTATTCGTAGCCCGTGGCGCGAATGTAGCGCGGCGGCGCGTCCGGAAAAGGATTGCGCGCGAGCAGCGCCGTGACCTCGGGCGATCCCTCCAGCAGCCGGACCAGCAAGCTCGCAAACCAGTGATTCTGCTTGTAGGTTCCCAGAGCGGCAAACCACATCTGCCAGTCCAGTCTCGGCTGATGAGGCGCCACCCAGGGAGGACGCCGGGCCAGATCGTCCGCCTTGTATTTGAATTCGTAAGGTAACCAGGTCTGGCCGTCGTTGCTTCCTTCCACCTCGATCTCCAGGCGGGAAGTTGTCATCACCGCAAAGAGGCCGTAGGAATTGGCCAGATAGAACGGCGACTCCCACGCTATGAAGTCGTCGACGAAACCGGGAATCAAAGCGCTCGCGCCAAACGTGCCGAGCATCTCGCTCACGCTGATCACGAGCAGCACCGCGGCCAAAGCCGCCCGCAGCGCGCGGCCGGAGGACGACGAACCGCGCCGCGGCTGATCGTGCTCGCCAGGGCCCTCGCCGGGCTGAATGCGCGCCGCGAGCCGCCGGGGAAGCAGGCGCCGCCACAGCGCGTCATCAAGCGCCAGGAGGCACAGTGCGATGGTGAGCAGATTGAAGAAGGCGTAGTTGCCGGTCGCGGCGATCATCAATTGCAAGGCCAGGATGAGGGACGCCCCCGCGCGCCGCAGTCGCCGCGGCATCAGCAGCAGGAACGGGACCGCCAGTTCGACCGCGAACACGCCGGCCACGGACGCCTTCTGAAACCAAGCCGGCAGTTGGGCGGCGTACCACGCGAGCGGGGTTGGGATCGGCTGGGTCCAGTAGTGGTATTGGAGCGCCGTCAGATTGCGCCAGACCGGGTCGCCGCTCAGGAGCTTCACCGAGCCCGAGAGAAACATCAGGCGGAACAGCAGCCAGCGCAGCAGCCAGAGCACGACGCCGGAAGGACGGCCCGAGCTCTTGAGCCACGGGGCTTCGAGCGGGCGCCAGGGCGCGAGAAAGATCGCGAGAAACCCCACTTCGAGCAGCAGAAGGTCCCACTGGTAGGCGAGGAAGTTCTGGCCGATGGATACGATCGAGAGGTAAGACGCCCAGGCCAGGACGAGAGCCGGACCAGTCCCGACGCCGAGCATGATCAGCAGTCCGAGCGCGGCGCCGGCGCTGCACAGCAGCTTCAGCGAAGCGTCGCTCGAACTGAACCAGGCCAGGGTCGGTAAGACGTGGTAACCCTGGGTTCCAATTTGGCTCCAGGCGAGTTGCAGGTAGCTCGCGGCCGGCAGGATTCCGCGCGCGCCGATCAAGCCCAGGATCTGCACGCGCAAGGACAGAAACGCGACAAAGTACACCAGGCCGAGCAGCCGCAAGAAAACCCATCGGCTCAGATCGTACGTGGCAGGCTCGGGATCCCGGCCCATGCTGAACGCAGCCAGCTTGGAGAACAAGGGTCGATGGCCCGCCACCAGGGTGTAGGCCCATTCGCTCAGAGGACGGACGCCGGGCACGTGCCGGTATAAGCTGAGCTTCCAACGTTCCTCCGGCGCGTACGCCAGGGTGCGAAACACCGCTTCCGCGCCAGCGTAAACCTCGCCCTCCGGAGTGACGAGCTGCACGGCGCGCGCAGCCGCTTCCGGGGTAATTTGCGGGAAGCGCCCAGCCGCCTGCTGCGCGGGCGCGAAGTCCACGGCGCTCCGGGTCACCATCCGCCAGCGAGCCACCCAAGAGCGACAGAATCCGCAGTCGCCGTCGAAGAGGACGAGCGGCCGGCTCGGTTTTTCAGGGCTCAGATCGCTCATGTCGCTTTCGACCCCGAATTCGTCATTCGGCTCTGAAAAATGGACCGTTAAACGGCATTAAATCATTCTGCATCATATACCTAACGGCTTTATTTGAATAAGTTGTTTATTTTCAATGACCTAACGGCTTTCGCAATATATGGAAAACAGAAGCGCTTTGTTTTCAGAAACCTAACGGCTTCGTTCGTAACATTTTAATTTTTCACGGGCCACGACCCGTCCCAAGAGTCCCATCGAGCTTGAAACGCTGCGCGCACAGCCGTACAGATTCGCTTAACAGCGCACAGGTTGTTAGCCTCGCAGATTTCAGCGCGGTGATGGGTCCCGAGCGAGGACCGGTAAAGTTGGCTCCCGTAGCGATAGAAGAAATGTGGGCCCTGGGGATGGCGTCTATGACTCGAATCGAGCGCCTCCGCCCTGCTCTTTTCCCTGCTCCAGCGTCCTACGGAACAGAACCTTGACGCCATCGCGCCAGCGCTGGTTTACGCCCACCTTCACCACTCGAATCGACGGATGAAGGTAGCGCAGAACCGTCTCGGTAGTCGAGTGAAAACGAAAGGCGGGACAGACCAGATAGATCAGCGGAGGCGCCGGGGAAGGTACAAGGCCGGGGAAATAGCCGCATTCCCGAAACTGGTTGCGGTCCTCGAGCCACTTCACGCGCAGCCAGTAATCGAGACCCTGCAGAGGAAGGTTCGGATCCTCGTCGAGCTTCAACTCGACCACGGCCAGCCGCTGAACGCCGGTCTCCGCATCGCGGGTGACGCCCAGAATGTCAATCACGCCGCGCGAAAACGGAGCGCTCGCAAAGCCCGGGCTCGCTGGACCTGAGAACGCGGGCACCTGCGGATAGACGTGTTCGGACATCAAGGCAGGGTCCACGCGGCGGATGTCGTCGATCAGCAGACTTTCGAGCCAGCGCTCGGGCTGCAGGCGGAACAGCGGGTGCGAGCGGTCGGCTGACCGGGGATTCCGCAGCCGCAGCGCGTTGGCCAGGAAGGCGTGGAAAGCGGCGCGGCCTCCGCCGTCCTCGAGCAGGGTTCGTTCACCTTCGAGTCCGAACGAAACCCGGGCTTCGGTGCGGCCCTCGATTCGTGCCACCTCCAATCCGAAAACGCGCAGGGACAGCGCGTCGCCGGTGGCGTCGGGAGTTACGCGGACCCGGGGCTCGTGCGGCCCGAGCAACTCCCGCAGCAGCGGGCGGTACGCCTCAATCAGCCGCGCGCCGCGCCAGCGCGGCGTCAAGCGCGTTTCCACATTGCCGTAGTCGCCGAGATCGATCGCTCGCGGACGCTCGCTCGCAGGAGTCCACTCCAGGATCTCGACTCCGGCCGCGCGTGGGTTGAGATAGGCGGCGCGATGCGCAGCCACCGCTACCGCGGCGGGCGGCAGCACCAGCTTGAGTCCGCTCACGATCGCGATTTCCCGGCTGCTCTCGACGCGCCCCCGCAGCCAGTCGAGCCAGATCAGGCCGTAGACCAGCGCGTTCTCAATGGCGGACGGGTTCTCCAACTCGGAGAGGCCGAGAAACGCCCAGGCTTCGCGGCCCCTGCGGGCCCACCCTCGCGTGTAGCAGCCCGAGAACGAACGCTCGCGATTGGAGCGATGCGTGACGCGCTCGAAGTGCGATCCCGGGTATTCGCGCGCCAGCATGGCCATCAAGTGGCGTTCGAATTCGTCGCGGTCAAGGGAACGGCTCAGCTCCGCGCGATCGCGGGCAGCGCCATCACGGCCCTCGAAGGCCGGCTCGCGGGGCTCCGTATCGCTGGCCTCGCGGATTTCGAGCACGACCGGCGGCGCCCACCCTCCGGGCTTGCGCGCCTGCACCAGCAGTCTGCGGCCCTCCAGCTCAACGCCTTCCACCCGGCGTACGAGTGACCGTCCGGCGCCCCAGATCTCGAGCAGCAGCTTGCCGAACTCCACCTCCAGCCGGACTTCGAGGCCCACGCCGCCCGCCACAGCGCCGGGTGAAGGATCGCCAGGCGCGTCCGGGGACACACCTTCGCGGTCAGCGGCGCCCAAGCCGGCGAGGCTGAGCACCGAACCGCCCTCGTCCAACAGCACCGGCTGCTTGAGGCTGCTGACGAAAGCCAGAATTTTCTCGCGGAGAACCTTTGAATCCGGCTGAGTCATGCGAATTCGTCCACCTCAGGATTTATCGGCAGAGTGGTGAGGAGAGCTGAACCCCGGCCGCAACGGCAACCTTTCGGCGGTGCGCTCCATCTACCCGGAGAAGCGCCGTTAAGAGTAAGCGTTGGGGGCCACAGACCACCCCGTCGCCTTGGCGCCGCCCCTCCTAAGCGTAGGAGGGGACTCGTTTTCGCCTGTGAGTAGGATTCCCCTCCTGGTCAGGAAGGGCGCCCGAAGGGCGGGGTGGTTGCGGATCATTTCAAACTGACCCACCCGGATTCTGCCAGACTCCCGAGGCGCATTTCTCGTGATAGCATGAGAAATTCATTAGCACGATATAAACTGGTATCGCAGTTCGAGCTTTAATTATGGCTTCAGTAACGCGTCCACCCGGGCCAAAGGGGCACTTCCTGCTCGGTGTGCTGCCGGAAGCCCGCGAAGAAGACGTCAAATTCGCCACCCGCATGGCGCGGGAATACGGCGACATTGTCTTCTTCCGGGTGGTCAACATTCCCACTTACCTGATCAGCCGTCCCAGCTACATCGAAGAAGTGCTGGTCACCAATTACCGCAACTTCATCAAGGCCGTTTACTTGCGCGAGAGCCGCGGGCTGTTCGGCGAGGGCCTGCTCACGAGCGACGGCGACACCTGGGTGCGCGAGCGCCGCATAGGGCAGCGCGCCTTTCGTCACGAGCACATTGATACTTACGCCGACACCGTGGTGCGCTTCACCGGGCGCAAGCTCGATCAGTGGCAGGACGGGGAGACGCGGGACGTCCACCAGGAGATGATGCGCCTCACGCTTGAGATCATCGCCCGGGTGCTGTTCGGGCGCGAACTGGCGGACGAGCTCGAAGGCGCCGAGGCCGCCATCAGCGTCTATCTGGACCAGTTCGCCAGCCGCTTCGGCCTGTACGCCGTCCCCGAATGGATTCCCACGCCCGGCAACCTGCGTTACCGGCGCGCCATGCGCCGCCTGGACGGGATCATCTATGACGCCATCCGCGACGGCCGGAGTTCGAACGGGCACGCGAATGAGGGCGAGCGCAGCCTCCTGGCGGCGTTCCTCCACGCCCAGGAACACTACGGGATCCGGATGACCGATCCGCAACTTCGCGACGAAATGGCCACGCTTTTCTTCACCGGGCATGAGACCACGGGGCTGGCGCTGACCTGGACCCTGTTTCTGCTGGGCGAGAATCCGGCGGCTGAATCCCGCCTGGTGGAAGAGCTGGAAGGCGCGCTCGGTGACCGGCCGGCGACGCTCGCCGATCTCCGCCGCCTCCGCTATCTCGACTGCGTGATCAAGGAATCCCTGCGGCTCTATCCGCCGGCTTACGCCGTGGTGCGCGAGGCCCTGAACGAGTGCGAGATCGGGGGCTACCGCATCCCCAAGGGCTCAACCGTCGCCATGTTCCAGTGGGTGGTCCATCGCGATCCGCGCTTCTATGACGATCCCGACGCCTTCAGGCCGGAGCGCTGGGAAGACGGGCTCTCCGACCGACTGCCCAAGTTCGCCTATTTCCCTTTTGGCGGCGGACCTCGCAACTGCATCGGCAGGGATTTCGCGCAACTCGAGATCGCCATGATCCTGGCCACCATCATGCGCCGCTTCCGCTTCCGCACCCTCAAAGGTCATCGTACCTGGCCTCTGCCTTCCCTCACCCTGAGGCCGGAATACGGAATGAAGATGGTGCTCCACAGCCAGCAAAACGTCGCCGCGTCTTGATGACAGCCGACAGACCCGACAGACTGGTTGGGAGCGGCTGGAGGCGCACCCTTTTTGTTCCACGTCTCGATTCGCCCCGCCGCGCGTTTTCATCGGTCCAAGGCCAGGGCCTGGCTGTGTTAATATCTCAACGATTTCCAAGCTAGGCGACGACAGGGCGCCTCGATTGCGTAGAGCGCCCTCTCATTCACGTTAGCCCGGCAGGCAGGGCCGGCTGCGGCAAACCGTGCGTGATCTCGCCCGGTTCATAACCGCTATTCCGGAAGCTGCCGCGCACGATTTGCTCAGGGGAGGAAGCTGTGCCTGTTTTGGCCGAGATCCAACCATCGCGCCAGTCAAGCCTGTGGAAGCTGGTCATTTCTCTTCTCGCCATCGGGCTGGCCGCAGTTTTTTCAAACTACTGGCTGCGCGCAGCGTGGTACACCCCTGCATGGAGCGATGACGTCCGCTCGTTCGGATTCACCTTGATGACCGCGGGCGTGCTCTCCGCCGTGTTTGAACTGACCGCCCGGCGGGAAGTTGAGTCATTCATGGAGCGACGCCTCGCCGACATCGTACGCGCGATCAACAACGCCGCTGTGCAGATCACCTCGTCGGGCCTCCAACAGTTCAAGCCGGAAAGGTCTTATCGTGATTTTGAGGAGATGCTTGCTGAGGCAAAGTCTTTCTTCGTTGCCATTGGAACCTCGCTGCCGGACGTGTCCTCAAATCCTTTTGTTGACCTCCTGAAGGAGCGTCTCGAAGCTGACCCGAAGATGACGGTCAAGATGTTATTCCTGAATCCGTTCTCCGTCGCGGCCGCGCTGAAAAACAATATCGAGGTGTACCGCCACCCGCATACCGATTTGTTTGCCGAGATCGTGCAGTCGGTCGTAAGATTACGGAAGCTGCATAAGAACCTGCACGAGGGCGCCCGGAAACGCCTCGAGGTGCGCGTCTATTGCACACTTCCCACCGTCTCTTGCGTCTTCACTGACGAACGGCTGAACATCTCGTTCTACGATGAGAATCGGGCTGGAAATAGAACGCCGGCGTGGGTATTCGTCCCGCACCGCAACAATTTCCCTGGCGCATCGCTCTACAATTATTATCAGAAAAACTTCGAGTTGGTATGGAACCGCCCGGACTCAATCAACGCGCTGGGACCGCAATTTGAGAGCGAGATCCTCTCGCTCTACGACCGGGAAGGTGATCGAGTCCAGAAGGTGGTCGCCGAGGCCATAAACGAACTGAAGGCAAGCCTCGCGTAAAGATGCTGCAGGCACAACGACACTAGCCGCTGGCGAGGGAGTGCGCCGTACATCCTAGTTCCGCAGTAGCAGAACCTGGTCCGGGAGACCACGAATAGGATCTCGGGCCCCGCGCGAGTTCCCGCTGAACTACTGTCCTTTTTTCTTGACCTACCCATTTAGTCTCTGCTATAGTAGTTGAGATTTTGGGAGAACGTCCGTCATGCATGATACGACGAACAATTCGATGCGTGAGCAGCGGTTGCCGGAGACTGGCACCGGTTGCTATCGGGCGTTCCTGGTCATCCTCTTGAGCGCCCGTTAGTCCCGCGGCGCTCTCAACTCGCGTTCCCTCATCAACTTAATCGCTGGGTGGCGTCGATGGCGGATACTTCGACCTTGTTAAGTCTGCCGCTGTCCATTGTTCCCCCGGCGGAATAAGGCAGGACCAGTGAAGAATGGCGGGCGGCCTGATGTCGCTGTGCGCGAAGCTGTTCGCAGTCGCGCCTCAAGGGAAGGTCATAGGTTTGTTGTTATAAACAGTTCGGTCGGTGGCGTAGAGTGCGGATTCTTCTCCGGTGAACACGCTGGCCCGGGTGTGGGCTGGCGTGGAGGTTCGAGTCCTCAGGCCGCGCTCGCTTGTTCGCTGGCCGGGGACGCTTTTCATAGTTGTCGCCGGTGGCGAAAGACCATGGATACTTCGCCTCCACTTCCGAAGCGCGGGGCTGGCCGCCCCGGCGAGCTCCAAGACCCTTCAGGGACGGGAGCGTAGCTCCGAAACACAAGGTTCCGGGCGGTGAGGGCTCGTAGCTTCAGCTTGGTCGCGTGTTCCCCGGCGAAAGAATTTGCACCGTCGATGGATTAAACCGTAGCTTCGAGTTGCACATTGTCTGTTTGCACTGCTTTGTTTGTCAAAGGGAGGCGAACGAATTATGGGTACTCGTGGAGTTCAAAATGGAACTCCGGTCACGGGCGATTGGCTTTGCCGCACCTGCTCGTACGCTCAAATCCAGAAAGGGTACGCGGAGAGCGAGGAGCTGATCCACTGTACTTTCAGGCGTTGGGAGCAGCCGCAGCTCATCCCGTTCAGGATTCGGGAATGCACCGCCTACGCGGACCGAAGGCGATCGGACCTGGATGGAATGGAAAAGACGGCGTGGATCCTGGTCACCAAGCGGGCCGGACGCAGCGTCGGCTTCGTGACGGCGAAGGAGTTTAAAAAGATCGAGGGCGAAGACGCGGAGGTCATTCCGTAAGGCCATCCGCCGTCGCCCGAGATAGGCTACAGACTCGAACCACGGGTTTGTAGCATCCGCTTCGGGCGGTGGTGAAGATAAGGGCTACTTCGGTAGAGCGCCGGCGCAAGCCGGAGGCCGCAGGTTCGATTCCTGCCGCGGGCCAGCGAGGTTCGCGTAGCTCAGTCATAGACCCTTATCGATAGTTCCCCGCCTTGAACGGACGGTTGGCAGAGGGCAAGCGGCAGCACGCAGCAGGCGACGGTCAGCCAGCATCTTGGCTATCGCCTCTGGCGCTCGCTGCGCTTGTCTTGCGGTGGCTGCCCGCTCGACATCACACACCGCACCCCATACAAGGAGGTGCACGACATGGCTCGACTCAACATTCTCAACCTGCGCGGCGCCTTCGCGCCTGCGCTCCAGACGCACGAAGGCGGCGCCGCCCGGGCCATCACGCCGGAGCTCGCGCTGCGCCGCTCGGTGCTCGCGTGTCTTCTGTGGGAGAGTCAGTTCTACGAGGACGGCGTGGAGATCGGCGGGCGCATCCAGGAGCTGGTTCCCCGCGTGGACGCCGTGCGGGTGGCCGCGCTGGCCGTCGAAGCGCGCGAGAAAATGAAGCTGCGCCATGCGCCACTGCTTCTGGTTCGCGAGATGGCGCGCCACAAGACGCATCGTACCCTGGTGGCGGAGACGCTCGATCGTGTGATCCGGCGCGCCGACGAGCTGGCGGAATTCGTCGCCATCTACTGGAAGGACGGTAAGGCGCCGCTTTCCGCGCAGGTCAAGAAAGGGCTGGCCGCGGCGTTCGGCAAGTTTGACGAGTATCAGCTCGCCAAGTACGACCGTGCGCAGCCCGTTCGTCTGCGCGACGTGCTCTTCCTCTGCCACGCCAAGCCTCGCGACGAGGCGCAGGCCGAGCTCTGGAAGCGGCTCGTGGAGGGCCGGCTCGCCACGCCCGACACCTGGGAAGTGGCGCTTTCGGCCACGCGCGGGGAGGGCAAGCGCGAGGCCTGGGAGCGTCTGCTCCGGGATCGCCGGCTCGGCGCCCTGGCGCTGCTGCGCAACCTGCGTAATCTGAAGGATGCCGGCGTGGCGGAAGACCTGGTGATCGACGCTCTGGCCCGCATGAAGACTACGCGGGTGCTGCCGTTCCGCTTCATTGCGGCGGCGCGTCATGTTCCCGCGTGGGAAGAGGCCCTGGAGCGCGCCATGCTGGCATCGGTTGGCTCAGAGGACAAGCTGCCGGGGCGGACGGTGCTGGTAGTGGACGTCTCCGGCTCCATGACGGAGCCGCTTTCGCGCCGGTCGGAGATGCTGCGCACCGACGCGGCCTACGGTCTCGCCATCCTGCTGCGCGAGATTGCGGAAAGCGTCAGCGTCTACAGCTTTTCGGACCGGCTGGTTCGCGTGCCTTCCCGCCGCGGATTTGCGCTGCGCGACGCCCTGGACGCGAGCCAGCCCCACAACGCCACGTATCTGGGGGTGGCCCTCAAGCAGATCGAGGAGAGCTACGACCGCCTGATCGTGATCACGGACGAGCAGGCGCACGATGATGTCGCGAGCCCGCACGGGCGCGGCATCATGATCAACGTGGCCAGTTACAAGAACGGCGTGGGTTACGGGCAGTGGACGCACATTGACGGCTGGAGCGAAGCGGTTGTCGATTATGTCCGCGAACTGGAGCGGCTACCGGAAGATTGAAACCAAACCTGAAAACCAAACCGGCCGGAGTGTCGCTTTACCGGCCGGTTGCTTACTCCGTTAATCGCGGGCAATCGCGGGCCGGATGGCCTGCGCAGGACCCAAGTGGCGGCGCCGAAACGCACGCATCCACCGGGATCCGCCTGGTTCAGGCTGGCTGCGCCGTCACGCGCAGCCAGGTTATGCCTCAGGCCTGGGTTCGCAGATGCGGGCGGTGCCGGGCAGAGGGTTGCATGATTCCTGGATGTATGGGCCTCACCATTGCTCCGGTGAGGGCGTACGTCAAATCGCGCGGCGCCATGGGTGGCACGATGAAATCAGCCGCGCCGGCATCCTGAGTGTCGAGGTAGAGCTGCATGCTCACAACCCGCGACATCACGATCACCGGTGTGTTCTTGGCCAGCTTGCGTACCAGCCGGATAACGTCTTTCCACGTCCCGTCGGCCAAAGCCACATCCGTCAAGACGAGATCGACGGGATCTGCTTCCTTCAACATTCTTAGTGCAGCTGCGCACTGATGCGCGTGGCGCGTGCCAATCTCCTGCTCGCGGAGCATGTCTTCCAATCCACGGAAGGCATCAGGTTCGTTGTGAACCAGCAACACGGAGCGCACGGTCTTCATAGGTACCTCCGTTCGGCGGACGATGCCGGATGAGTATTAGAGAGCTGAATCATAGCTCTATAGATGCGGTATCGTCAAACAATACGTTATTAAATCTTTTTATACCGCTTGATAGACAAGGCGAATGGCGGCCATTTTCCCTATCCTGCTGAAAACAGGCGCTCAGGGAGCTGGTTGGCGGGATCAGATCGGCTCAATCCGGGCTTGAGTTTGCTCGCATTTCGGTCTTAGGCTGCGTCCGGCTCGATCCGTATCTGGTCCCTCTTCTTTGGCGGCTCCCCCAGCCTCCAATGGTCGCCCCTCATTCTCCTGCCCCCAAAGCCTTATCCGAGGCTAGGATGTCCCGACCGGAAGGGGATGTCAATACGGTGTTTTCGCTTGCCGGACTAGGGGTTTCCACTGACCCCACGGCCATTAACACCCTTCACAATTCGGCCCTAAGTGTTCATAATTCAGATGGTTGGTAAGCAGGAGGGCAGGTTGGATCGGCGCAACGCACTTCGTTCAGGACTCGTTATGGCGGCTTCGGGCCTCGTGACCGGTGAGGCACCTGGATCGTCCGGCGGGCAGGCTCCGGACGCATCGGGTCAAGGCGACCAGGCGACAGTCGCGCTGCGGCATTTCTTCGACGCCGAGTGGGACTGGAGCCTGGAGCGCGACCCCACCTGGGCGTCTACGCTCGGCGACCGCCGCTGGAACGATCGCTGGGAGGACCTGAGCCTCGAAGCCATCGAGCAGAATCATCAGCATCGTGTGGCGGCGCTCGAGCGGCTGTCGGGAATCGACCGGGCCCGGCTGTCTTCTCGCGATCAACTGAATTACGATCTCTTTCGGCGCGACTACGCAACGGCCATTGAGGAGCATGCTTTCCGATGGTACCTGATTCCCCTCAACCAGCGCGGCGGCATCCAGACGGCAAATGAGCTTGCCGACCAATTGCGCTTCGAGACGGTGAAGGACTACGAAGACTGGATCGCCCGCCTCAAATCGTTCCCGGCCCACATGGATCAGACCGTGGCGCTGATGCGCGAAGGCATCCGCCAGAAGATGCTGCTGCCGCGCGTGGTGATGCAGCGCGTGCCGGCGCAGATCGACCAGCAGATCGTCAGCGATCCCGCCTCGAGCCCGTTCTACAAGTCTTTCCGCCGCTTTCCCGACAGCATCGCGAAGCCGGAGCGGGATCGCCTTGCGCAGGCGGGGCGGGAGGCGATCGGGTCCGGCGTGGTGCGCTCCTTCGTGGGTCTCAAGAGGTTCTTCAATGACGAATATCTACCCGCGTGCTTCGATCGGGTGGGCGTGTGGCAGGTGCCGAACGGCGAGGCGCTCTACGCTTTCGACGTGCGCAAGTTCACCACCACCAACCTGACGCCGGCCGAAGTCCACCGGATCGGACTCGACGAAGTGGCGCGCATCGAGTCTGCGATGGAAACGGTGCGCGCGAGCACGGACTTCAAGGGCTCGCGCGAGGAATTCTTCCACTATCTGCGCACGGATCAGCGATTTTTCGAGAAGACGCCCGAGGACCTGCTCGAAGCGTACAGGGCCCTCGCCAAGCGCGTCGATCCGGAGCTTGTGAAGTTGTTTCGCACGCTGCCGCGCATGCCCTACGGCGTCGCGCCTATTCCGGCCGAAGTCGCTCCCGACACCACCACGGCCTATTACGTCCAGGGCGCTGCGGACGGCTCGCGCGCCGGGACCTATTACGTGAACCTCTACAAGCCGGAGACGCGTCCCACCTGGGAGATGACGGCCCTCACCCTGCACGAGTCCGTGCCCGGCCATCACATCCAGATCGCACTCAGCATGGAACAGGGTGATCTGCCCAACTTCCGGCGCTACGGCTTCTACAACGCCTTCGGCGAGGGCTGGGCGCTCTACGCGGAGTCGCTCGGCGATGAGATGGGACTTTACGGCGATCCTTACGCCAAGTTCGGGCAGCTCACCTACGACATGTGGCGCGCCGTGCGCCTGGTGGTCGATACCGGCATGCACTCCATGCGCTGGAGCCGCCAGCAGGCCATCGACTACTTTATGGCCAAAGCCGCGAAATCGGAGCTGGATGTGGTGAACGAGATCGACCGCTACATCGTCTGGCCCGGCCAGGCGCTAGCCTACAAAATCGGCCAGCTCAAGATTCGCGAACTGCGGAACAAGGCCACCGCAGCGCTCGCAGGGCACTTCGACGTCCGCGAATTCCACGAGGTCGTGCTCGGCGAAGGCGCACTGCCGCTCGACATCCTGGAACGCGGCGTGAATGAGTGGATACGGTCGCGCACAGGACTGCCGCCCGCCTGAGACCTTCCCCATCTATGGGCATTTTCTCGAACAACGTGGACCGCAAGCAGCTTGAAGCGCAAATGAAGGAAGCTGGACGGCTGCCGCCCGGGCAAGTGGCCACGCTCAAGTGGCCGGTGCTGCACTTGGGGGGAGTTCCGCGCTTCGACCCGAAGACCTGGGACTTGCGTACGGCGGGATTCGTTCGCAACCTCGTGCGGCTGACGTGGGACGAGTTTCAGGCACTGCCCCGTGTTCAGGTGACGGCAGATTTTCATTGCGTGACGCGCTGGAGCCGGTTCGACAATCGCTGGGAGGGAGTGAGTTTCCGCACTCTCTCTGACCTGACCCAGCCCCTTTCGAGCGCCACGCACGTGCTGGTTCACTCGGACGAGGGATACACCACCAACCTGCCGCTCCCCGATCTCAAGGAGGATGGCGTGCTGCTCGCAGACCGTCATGACGGCGCGCCGCTCGAGCCCGAGCACGGCGGTCCCCTGCGTCTGGTGGTACCGAAACTATACGGTTGGAAAAGCGCCAAGTGGGTGCGTCAGTTCGAATTCATGGCAGGCGATCAGCCGGGCTACTGGGAGCGCAATGGCTACCACATGTACGGCGATCCGTGGCGGGAACAGCGGTTCGATAGCGATTAGCCGTGATGTGCCGCAAGGCCGGTTAGTAGACTGCTACGGCACTTCCTGAATCTCAATATCCTTCCAACGCATCTTGACCCCTCCGCCTGTATGGAGCTGCAAGCCGATGACGCCATCCGTGAACCGGGGCGCCGGGTCTTGGTAATCGACAATCTGAACGCCGTTGAGCCTCGTAATAATGTGGCTGCCATGGGCGGAGATTTCCAGATCGTTCCACACCTCCGGTTTCAGGGCCTGCTCGCCTTCCGGCGTGGGCTGGATCACCCAACCCCGGCCCCCGCTCTCGTAAAGCCCGCCCGTATGTTTTCCGGGAGTGGGATCGACCTCCACTTGCATGCCTTCGATATCCGGGCCGTGATCGGGATCGTTGCCTGTAATGCGAGAGCGAATAAACACGCCGCTGTTTCCCTTGGCTTCGGGCTTGAACCGGAGCCGCAGATTGAAGTCGCGATAACTCCTGGCGGTGGTCAGATAGCCGTAGTGGCCAGTGGTGCTCTCCCCGACCACAGTGCCGTCTTCCACCACCCACTTCTCGGTGCCGTTCACAGTCCAACCGGACAGGTCTTTGCCGTTGAACAACGGCGTCCAAGCCTTGGGCGCAGGAGATGTGGGGGACTGCGCCGCAAGCAGGATCAAGACAACGATGACGTTAAGGGCAGAGGGCATGGCCGCGACTCCCGATTCGATTTCGTCGGGCCCAGTCTGACTCAACTGGCGGCGCGAGGTCAAGAAGTGTGCGGATTATCCCGTCCGGCGACCCGAATGTGGCACGCCGCTTGCTCCGCAGCCCAACGAGGCACGCGTCGGTTCACTCTTATCCCACGTTCGCTTGATCGGGTCTACCCCGGAGCTTGTGGGGATACGTGCTCCTGCGCCTGCCGCGTGAGTAGGTCGATAGTACAGCGCCGCTCCGGCCCGGGACTAAGGTCCCGGTTTTAAAAGTCACTAACACCGGGGTAGTATGTCTCTTTTACGTGACGGCCGAGGAAGCTGCGGTGGACTCCACGGTGACGGGCCAGGGCGAGGGTGCCGCACGATGACAGCTTATGCTGAGATAGTACAAGGATAGATAATGTTTAGGGCTGCCCGGAGGAGTGTCGGGGCCTTGCACGGTTTCGTCGTGTGGTTGTCCGGCGGGACCGCGCCTGCGCTCTCCGAGCCCCCGGGCGGGCGGGCGGGTTTCCTTGCCCGGCGCGTTCTGTTCGGGCTCGCTTACATTGGGCTGTACTTGGCCCTCGACCGCTCGTCGGTCTACTTCCAGATATGGCGGGGCGTGAGCGCCTGGTATCTGCCCACGGGCTTGACAGTCGCGCTGCTGCTCGCCGCAGGTGTGCGTGCGACGCCGCTGGCCCTGGTGGCCATGGTGGTCGCGGCTCTGGCGGACTACCACTGGCCGCTCCGTTCCTGGAGCCTTCTGCCGGCGAGCATGTCCATGCTACTCGGGTATCTCAGCGCCGCGGTGATTTTGCGGCGAGCCTCGCCGATTGATCGGGAGTTCCGCCGTCTCTGGGACGGAGGCCGATTCGTTGTAGTGAACTTGATCGCGGCGGCCGGAGTGGCATCTCTCGGAGCGCTCGCCATCGTCGCCGATGGCGGGGTCCGGCGCGAGGATTATCCAGTGGCTGCGTTCCATTGGTGGCTGGGCGATTCGGTGGCGATCGTCGCCTTTACGCCCTTTCTGCTGGTCTTTCTGGCCCCTCGCGTCCGCGCGTGGCTGGCGGGTCCGCCACAGGACTCTTCGAGCGCTCCGCTCGTGACCGCCGGGACCGACTGGCCGGGGCCCTCTGAGGTGGTGGAGTGGCTTCTGCAGTTGGCGAGTATTGCCGCAGCCATCTGGCTGGTCATCGTTTTCCAGCCGGTGGCTCTCTTCGACCCTCTGTACGGCTTCTTCATTCCGATTATTTGGATTGCCGTCCGGCACGGACTGCGCGGCGCGATCCTGGGCTCCCTTGCCCTGAACGCGGGCGCGATGATCGCGGTCCATGCCACGCACGTGCAGCTTGATAGCCTGCCGCGCCTGCAACTCGTCATGCTGACGGTATCCATGACGGCCCTCTTCCTGGGCGTCGTGGTGAGCGAGCGCAGACAGGCCGAGCAGGCCTGGGGCGAATCGAAGGAAAGCCTGCAGAGCGAGAGTCAACTTCTGCAGTCCGTCCTGAACAGCGTGGGAGAAGCGGTCGTGGTTGTGGACGCCCAAGGCAGGTATTCCCGCTGGAACCCGGCGGCCGAGCGCATTCTGGGCCTTTGGGCCGTGGACGCCTGGCCGCGGCCCGAGCAGCACGCGCTATATCTTCCAGATGGCGAGACGCCCTTTCCCAAGGACGATCTCCCCTGGGCGCGGGCCGTGCGGGGAGAGCCTACGGACCAAGTCGAGATTCTGGTCTACCATCGCAAACGGCGGCAGAAGATTTGGACCAGCGTCACGGGGAGACCGATCCTCGGTCGCGAGGGAAAGGTGCGCGGCGGCGTTGCCGTCTTTCGTGACATCACTTTGCGCAAAGAGGCGGAGGAAGCGTCCCGAACCGCCCAGGAGCGCCTGAGCGGGGTTTACTCCTGCTCGGTCGACGCCATGGGCTACGCGGCCTTGGACGGGACATTGCTCGAAGTCAACGAAGCCTTCCTGAAACTCACCGGCTACTCGCGGGGAGAACTGATTGCCGAAAAGAAGTGCCAGGATCTGACGGCGCCGGAGTATACGGCGAGCGAGGCAGAACGCCTCGCCCGCCTGATCGCGACAGGGGAGCCGCAGGAGTACGAGAGCGAGTATCTCCGGAAGGACGAATCACATCTGGCCGTTCTGATCGCGGCCTTCGCGGTCAAGGGGAAAGACGGCAAGGCCCGCGGGGTCGGCGCCGTAATCAAGGACATTACGGAACGTAAGAAAGCAGAAGCCTTGCGAGCAGGCCAGAATCGCGTGCTGGAGATGATCGCGACCGGCGCGCCTCTGCCGGAGATGCTGACCAGCCTGGCCGAGGTCATCGAATCCCAATGCCCCGGCACGCTGTGTTCGGTCTTGCTGCTGGACGCCGGCGCCGAGCATCTCCGGCATGTGGCGGCGCCTAGCCTGCCCGCGGCCTACGTCCAGGCGATCGATGGCGCGAGGGTCGGCCCACAGGCGGGTTCCTGCGGCACCGCCGCCTGGCGCGGCGAGCCCGTAATCGTCCCCGACGCGCAGCAGGATCCTCTCTGGGCTGATTATCGCGACCTGGCTTCGCAACACGGACTGCGTGCCTGTTGGTCCACGCCCATCAAATCTCACGAAGGCAGGGTACTCGGGACCCTGGCCATGTATTACCGGGAGCCGCGCACTCCCAGCGCCGCCGAAATCGAGCTCATTGATATCGCCACGCGCCTGGCGGGAATCGGCATCGACCGGAAAGTTGCGGAGGAAGCTCTTCGTGAGTCCGAGGAGCGATTCTCCAAGGCTTTCCGCGCCAGCCCGGCGGCGGTGAGCATCAGCACCCTCCACGAGGGCCGATACGTGGACGTGAATGAGAGCTGCACTAGAATCCTGGGGTACGACCGCGAAGAGCTCGTCGACCGGCGGGCTCCCGACCTCGTTTGGGCGCGCCCGGAGGACCGGGCCCTGTTTGCGGAGCGCGTGCAGCGGGAGAAATTCGTCCGGGAAATGGAAGCCCAGCTTCGCACCAAGTCAGGCGAGGTTCGAGACGCGCTTCTCTCGGCAGAGCTGATCCAAATCGGAGGCGAGGAATGCGTCCTGATCATCACGCAGGATGTGACCGAGCGCAAGCGCGCGGAAGAGACCGTCCGGCAACTGAGCCTGCAGAAGGAACTCATTTTGAACTCGGCCGGCGAGGGGATCTATGGCCTGGACCTCGAAGGCAGAGTGACCTTTATTAATCCGGCGGCAGCCCGTATGGTGGGATGGACGGCGGCGGACTTGCTGGGCAGGAAGCAGCACGACATCCTTCACCACACGCGGGCGGACGGCACGGCCTATCCGCAGGCCGAATGCCCGATCTACGCCGCCTGCCGGGACGGCCAGATCCATCACCTCGATACCGAAATCTTCTGGAGGAAAGACGGAACAAGCTTTCCTGTGGAATACACCAGCACTCCTATTCGGGAGGGCGACCGGACGGTAGGCGCCGTGGTCACCTTCAAGGACATCGCCGAGCGCAAGCGAAGCGAGGAAGCCTTGCGCAGCTCCGAGGCCAGGTTCCGGCGTGTCTTCTCCGACGCGCCCCTGCCCATGTGGCTCTGGGACCCCGAGACCTGGCGTTTCCTGGAGGTGAACGAAGCTGCCACCACCCGTTACGGATACTCCCGCGAGGAATTCCTGGCGATGCGGGTAACCGATCTGTTGCCGCCGGGTGAAACAGAGCGTATGAAGAACGACTACCGGCAGCGGGCGGAGGGACGTTATATCGTCGAAACCCGGCAGCGGCTGAAGAACGGCCGGCTCATAGATGTCCACCTCACCTCGGACCTGGTGGAGTTGGCAGGCCGTGGGGCGCGGCTCGTCGTGGCGCAAGACATTACCGAACGCAAACATGCGGAAGAGACGCTCCGCCATCGGACCACGGAGTTGGAGCGCTCGAATGCCGATCTCGAGCAGTTCGCTTACGTCGCCTCGCACGACTTGCAGGAGCCTCTGCGCATGGTGGCCAGCTTCACTCAGCTCCTCGCCGACCGTTACCGCGCGCAGCTCGACGGCGAGGCTCAGGAATTCATCGGCTTTGCGGTGGAGGGCGCCACCCGGATGCAGTCGTTGATTAACGGCCTGCTTTCCTTCGCGCGTGTCAAGACCCGGGCCAAGGAGCTGCAGCTTACGGACTGCCGGGCGGCGTTTCAACGCTCGCTCGAGAATCTCCGCGTCACGCTGCAGGAATCCGGCGCGGACATATCCTCCGATCCGCTGCCCACCCTCCTCGCCGACGAGTCTCAAATTCAGCAGTTGTTTCAGAACCTGGTCGGAAACGCCTTGAAATTCAGGGGCCAGACGGTCCCGCGCGTCCGCGTCTCCGCCCGGCGAAACGGCAAGGAGTGGATCTTCTCGGTAAGCGACAACGGCATCGGAATCGATCCACGTTACAACGATCGCATTTTCGCCATATTTCAACGCTTGCACTCGAGAACGGAATACCCGGGCACGGGAATCGGACTGGCAATTTGCAAGAAGATTGTGGAGCGGCACGGCGGCCGGATCTGGGTGGAATCGGAGGCGGGGCACGGCGCGACCTTTTACTTCACCTTGCCGATTGCCGACAGCATGCAAGCATGAGCCCTAAAGAATTATCTCCAATCGTGGAGATCCTGCTGGTCGAAGATAATCCGGGCGATGTGCGCCTTACGTGGGAGGCGCTCAAGACCTGCAAGATTCCGAGCAACCTGCGCACGGTCGGCGACGGACTGGAGGCCATGGCCTACCTGCGCAACGAAGGAGAGTACCGCGATGCGCCCGAACCCGATCTGATTCTGCTGGACCTGAACCTCCCGAGGAAGGACGGCCGGGAGGTGCTCGCGGAGATCAAGCAGGATCCCGAACTGAGGCGCATACCGGTGATCGTGATGACGACCTCGGCTGCGGAACCAGACGTGCTGAAGAGTTATGAGTTGCACGCCAACTGTTACGTGACGAAGCCTCCGGACTTCGCGCAGCTGGTGGCGGTGGTGGCAGCAATAGAAGAGTTCTGGCTGACCGTGGCGAAGTTGCCGCCGAAGCGGGAAACTAAGAGAGGACAGAGTAATGCCCGAAAACGAGATCCGAGTTCTGTTGATTGAAGACAACCCCGGCGACGCCAAGCTGGTGTCGATGATGCTCTCGCAGGCCAAAGGCGCGTCGTTTCACCTTGAGACCCGCGACCGGCTCGACACCGGACTGGAGCGCCTGGCCCAGGGCGGGCTCGACGCCCTCCTGCTCGATCTCTCGCTGCCGGACAGCCACGGCTTTGAGACCTTTGACCGGGCGCACGCTGCCGCACCTTCGCTCCCCGTCGTCCTGCTGAGCAGCCTCGACGACGAGACCATCGCGCTCAGGGCCGTCGAACTCGGCGCTCAGGACTACCTGATTAAAGGGCGCGTTGATGATCATTCGCTCGGCCGCAGCCTGCGCTTTGCGGTGCAGCGGCAAAAGAAGCAGACCGCGCACCTGCACAAGGATCAGGACGCCGAGGGCGCCAAGTTTCTGGTCCTGGTCGGCGCCAAGGGGGGCGTCGGCACCACGACGTTGGCCCTTAACCTCGCGGCGTGCATTGCCTGGGCAAAGCGCAGCGTGATCGCCGTCGAGCTGCGGTCCAGTTACGGCAGCTTCTCGCATCAGTTGGCCCACATGCCCGATGTGAATCTGAGTTCTCTACTTGCTCTCGAAACCGGCCGGATCGATGAAACGGAGATTGCAGCGCGTCTGGTCAAGTTCCCTTCGGGTCTGCGGGTTCTTTTTGGCCCCCAAACCATCAAGGAATCGCGCGAAATCGACCTTGCCAAGGCTGACGCCCTGCTGAACGCGCTCGGCCGCATGGCCGATTTTGTGATCGTTGACCTGCCGGGCGCTTTGCCGGCGGCGAGTCAGGCCGCCATCCGGCACGCTCATTTTGGCGGCCTGGTGGTTGACAATGAACCCAGCAGCATCGCCTCCGGCCGGGCGGCGCTCGAACAATTGTGCTCCGCCGGTGTTTCCCGCTCGACCTTGAAGGCCATCATCGTCAACCGCTCCGCGCCCGAGACCGGCCTACGCGTCGGCGACATCAGCTCGCAGTTGGACTGCAAGGTCTTCGGCGTGGTCACGCCTGCCGCGGACTTGTGTGTGCGCAGCTATAAGGGCGGCACGCCCTTCGTGCTCTCGGAGCCAAGTCACCTGGCTTCAGTTGCCATCTACGAGATGGTCTATAAACTCCTGTCGCAGGACCCCGTCAAAGCCGTGGCCTGAGCGGCCGAGCGCCATCGCTTTCCCACCCCGAGCCTGCCCCGCATAATGTCCGCACCTGCGCCATTTGCATAGAACATCTCAGGGAACGTTGCAAAGCGATCCGACACGGTTCTGCCGCCGCTGCCTTCTCCGGGCGTCGCTCGATTTTTTCCTTCCAGAAGATGATCTATGGGAGTATAGTGAGCAAATGCCGACTCGGGGAACTTTGCCGTTGCAGGGCGAATTGCTGCAGGGAACGCTGGACATGCTGATCCTCCAGACGTTGGTGCTCGGTCCTGCCCACGGTCACACGATCGCGCACGTTATCGAGCATCGTTCGGATGAGGTCCTGCAGGTTGAACACGGATCGTTGTACCCGGCGCTGCACCGCCTCGAGAATCGCGGCTGGATTGCCTCCTTCTGGGGCACTTCGGAAAACAACCGCAAGGCCCGGTACTACCGGCTGACGCCGGCGGGCCGGAGGCAGTTGGCGGATCAGACCAGCCGCTGGGAGAAGTTGAGCCAAGCGGTCGCGCGGGTGTTGAAGCCCGTCACCGAGTAGTCCCGGTTGAGGCCTGATATGAGATGGAGCCGATTCTTTCATCGCTCGCACTGGGATCGGGAACGCTCGCGCGAGCTTGAAGCTCACCTGCAGATCGAAGCCGACGAGAACGTGGCCAAAGGCATGTCGCCGGAGGAGGCGAGGTATGCCGCGCGCAGAAAGCTCGGCAATCCGAGCCTGGTCCGGGAGGAAATCTACGACATGAACAGCATCGGATTCTTCGAGACGCTGGCTCAGGACCTGCGCTATGCCGTCCGGCGGCTACGGCGGTCGCCTGGATTCGCACTGGTGTGTGTGCTGACGCTCGCGCTCGGCATCGGCGCCAACACGGCCATCTTCACTTTGGTGGACGCGGTCATGCTGAGATCGCTGCCGGTTGCGAATCCAGCACAGCTCTACCGCCTCGGCGACAACAACAATTGCTGCATGATGACCGGAACCCAAAACGACGGCAGCTTTGTTCTCTATTCCTATCCGCTGTATCAGGACCTTCGCGATCACACCGCGGAATTCAGCGAACTTGCCGCTTTCCAGCCGTTTTTGTCGGATTTGAGCGTCCGTCGCAACGGCACTCCCGGTCCTGCTGAGCCTTTCAACGGCGAACTGGTCTCCGGGAATTACTTTGCCATGCTCGGAGTGACCGCTTTCGCCGGACGCGAGCTCACGCCCGCCGACGACAGGCCCGGGGCGCCTCCTGCTGCCGTGATGAGTTATCACACGTGGCAAACTCACTTCGGCGCTGACCCTTCGGTGATCGGCTCGACAGTCACGATCAACACAATGGCTTACACCGTAGCGGGCGTAGCCCCGCCAGGTTTCTACGGCGAGACCCTGCGCAGCGATCCCACCGAATTCTGGCTTCCCCTCGGGACCGAACCGGCGTTGAACCGGCAGGATAGCCGCTTGCGCAACCCGGAGCTGGAATGGCTCTATCTCATCGGACGCCTGAAGCCAGGAGTCGCAGCCGCGCGGGCGCAGTCCCACCTCACGATCGAGCTCCAGCAGTGGCTGTGGTCTTCGGGTTACGCTCAAGCCACGACCGAGCAGCGCAACGACAAGGCCTTGGTGGAAGAGTACCGGCAGGAAATCGCGCGGCAACATATCCGCCTTACACCTGCCGGCGGCGGGGTGGACTCGATGCAGACGAAGTATGCCGCGAGCTTGCGCCTGCTGATGACGGCGGCCGGCCTGGTGCTGCTGATCGCCTGCGCCAACATCGCCAACCTGCTGCTGGCTCGCGGCACCGCAAGCCAGTTGCAGATGGCGATCCGGCTGGCGCTCGGAGGGCCGAGACGACGGCTGATGCGGCAGATGCTCACCGAAAGTGTCGTGCTGGCGTTGGCGGGCGGAGCGGTGGGGGTGTACGTGGCCTATGCCGGGACCCGCACCATCCTGCTGCTCGCCTTCCGCGGGGCGCATTACGTTCCCATCAGCCCCGATCCATCTCTGCAGGCGCTCGGCTTCGCATTTCTGCTGTCGCTGGCTACCGGGATTGTGTTCGGAGTGGCGCCTGCGTGGATCCACTCCCGCGCCAACCCGGGAGAGGTGCTTCACGGCGCCGGCCGCTCGACGGGCGATCGTCATTCGATGGCGCGCAACTCGCTGGTGGTTCTCCAGGTCGGCCTTTCACTCGTTCTGCTGGCGGCGGCCGGACTGCTCACCGAGAGTCTGCGCAAGCTCCAGGATCAGCAGTTCGGCTTTGAAACTTCGGGCCGGCTGATGGTGAAGGTCGATCCTGCCCTCGCGGGTTACACGGCCGCTCGCCGCGTGGGCCTTTACCAGGAGCTGCAGCAGCGGCTCGGACAGATTCCCGGCGTGCTGAGCGCGAGCCTTTCCGGCTACAGCCCCATGGAACACCAGAATTGGAACCAGGATGTTTATATCGAGGGCCGCCGGCCCGCAAACGATTCCGGGCAGTATCAAAACAGCTCTTTGGATCGCGTCGGTGCACACTACTTTGAAACCATCGGAACCCGGCTGCTGCGCGGTCGCTCGATAGGCGATCAGACGGCGTCCGCGCTTCATGAGGCTGTCATCAATCGAACCTTCGCCATGAAATTCTTCCCTCATGAGGACCCGATCGGCCAGCATTTCGGTATCGGGGGTCCGAGTCACAGCGGAGACTATGAAATCGTCGGCATCGTCGAGGACGCGAAGTATACGAGCGCCGATGAACCTGCGAATCCCACCGCCTTTCTGCCGTTGATGACGCCGCTCGAAGCGGCCGGCATTCATGATATCGAGCTGCATGTGGCCGGGAAGCCGGAAAACTTCGAGCCCGAAGTCCGGCGCGCGATGGCCGGCATCGACCCTAACCTCACCCTGCTCGACATGGTGAGTTTTGGCGAGCAGGTGGCCCTCAACTTCAATCAGGAAAGGTTGATCGCGCGCCTCACCGAGCTCTTCGGGTTGCTCGCCCTCGTCCTCGCCTGCGTCGGCGTATACGGCGTTACGGCGTACTCCGTGGCGCGTCGCACCAATGAAATCGGCATCCGCATGGCTCTCGGCGCCGGACGCCGGACCGTGCTCGGTCTGGTCTTGCGCGGCGCGCTCGTGCAGGTTGGTCTCGGCCTGGCCATCGGCATTCCGGTAGCGGTCGCAGGGGGACGATTGCTCGCCTCTGAGCTCTACGGGGTCAAGGGTCACGAGCCGGTGATCTTTGCTCTGGCGGCTGTACTGCTCGCCATCTGCGCTCTGGCGGCCGGATTCCTTCCCGCCCGGCGGGCGTCAGCGCTTGACCCGATCGCCGCCCTACGGCAGGAATGAGGCGTGCGCCTTACGAAAGGGACCACAGGATAGATGCACTGGAAGGATGCGCAGGAAATGAAGAGCAATGACAGCCAAGTCGCGAGTGGTGAGTGTCCAGGCGCGGAACTCGGGCGTCAGTTGCCGGAGGAGCCGTTGCGGCGGACCAACTTGTCGACCACTTCGATCAGGGCATTCAAGCGCTCGTTGGTGTGCTGTTGGTATTCACTGAGCCGGTCCAGGCGTTCCACCAAGCGAAGTTCAGCCTGTGCGAGCCGGCCTACCAGGTCCGTTAACGAGCCGATGGACGCCTCGATTCTGGCAATGCGCGCGTCATGCTCGCCGGCCACGCCCTCGAGCCTCGCCAGTCGCTCGTCGTGCATGGCTGCAGACGCCTCAAGCTGGGCCTGCGTCTCCAGAATGAACTGCATGGTTTTGTCGATGTCCATGGATTTGATTATAGCAGCCGTCGGCCATCGGCTTTCTGTCGCCGGGGTTCTGACTGCTGAAGGGTGGGACCTCGCGGGTCACGGATGTTAAAGTCCTAAGAGCTGCGTATGAAATCGAACCGCTTTTTCCGCCGCCGGCAATGGGACGCCGAACGCTCCCGCGAAATCGAAGCCCATCTTCAGATCGAGACCGATGAGAACATGGCGCGAGGACTGTCGCCGGAGGAGGCGAGGTATGCCGCGCGGAGAAAGCTCGGCAACCAGGCTCTGATCCGGGAGGAAATCTACCTCATGAACAGCGTGGGCTTTCTGGAGTCGTTTTGGCAGGACCTTCGCTATGGAATGCGGGCGCTGCGCCTGAATGCTGGATTTGCGGCGGTCGCGCTGCTGTCGCTCGCGCTCGGCATCGGCGCCAACACGGCCATCTTCCAACTGCTCGATGCCGTCCGCCTGCGCATGCTTCCGGTGAGCAATCCGCAGCAACTCGCCGAGGTGAGGCTTCCCAGTCACGACGCCACGACTGGCAACTTCTTCAACTGGCATTCCGAGCTTACCAACGCGCTCTGGGAGCAGATCCGCGATCGTCAGCAGGCCTTCTCCGGTGTTTTCGCCTGGGCCCCGGACGATTTTAATCTCGCTCCGCGCGGCGAAGTTCACCTGGTGCACGGCATTTGGGTGAGCGGAGCTTTCTTTAGCGTGCTGGGTGTTCAGCCCATTCTGGGGCGGACCTTCACCGCCGCCGACGACCAGCGAGGCTGCGGCTCCGGTGCAGGTGTGGTGGTGAGCTATGCGTTCTGGCAGCGGGAACTGGGAGGAGATCCATCGGCGATCGGCCGCCAGGTCACGATTGACTACCATCCGGTCGAGGTTCTGGGCGTCACTCCTGCCGGCTTCTTCGGTCTCGATGTCGGCTCCTCTTTCGATTTAGCGCTTCCCATCTGCTCGCAGCCGGCTTTGGGCGGCGAAGACAACTATCTCGACACGCGCTACGACTGGTGGCTCACCGTGATGGGCCGGCTCAAGCCTGGTTGGACGCTCGACAAGGCCACGGCCTATCTGGGCTCGATTTCGCCGGGAGTTTTCGAGGCTACCCTGCCCCCGGGCTATGACTCCGACAACGTTAAGACATACCTCGGGTTTAAATTGGCGGCGTATCCCGCCGGAAGCGGCGTTTCCTCGCTGCGCCAACAATCGTCCGACCCTCTCGTTTTGCTGCTCGCGATTACAGGGTTGGTGCTTTTGATCGCCTGTGCGAATCTCGCCAACCTGATGCTGGCGCGGGCCAGTGCGCGTGAGCGTGAGATCGCCGTGCGCCTCGCCTTAGGAGCTTCGCGCGGGCGTTTGGTGCGGCAGTTGCTGTCCGAAAGCTGTCTGCTGGCTGCGGCCGGCGCCGCTGCGGGGCTGCTGCTGGCGCGTACGCTGGCTGGGTTCATGGTCGCGTTCATGAGCACGCAAGGGAACGCGGTGTTCCTGAATCTGAACCCGGACCGGCTGGTATTCGCCTTCACTGCGGGTTTGGCAACGGTCGCGACGGTCCTATTCGGTTTAGTGCCTGCCTTGCGCGCCACGCGCGTGCCGCCTGTCGAGGCCATGAAGTCGGGAAGCCGTGGAATGACAGCCAATCGCGAGCGGTTCGGCTTGCGGCGGGTGCTCGTGATCTCACAAGTGGCTCTATCGCTCGTGCTGCTGGTGGGTGCGCTCCTTTTCAGCCGCAGTCTGCGCAACCTGCTCACTCTCGACCTGGGCTTTCAGCGCACTGGCATGCTGGTCACCGATCTTGACCTGACGCCGCTGAAGCTTCCGACGGCGCGCCGCGAGCCTTTCAAGCACGATCTGCTGGAGCGCCTTCGCTCCACTCCGGGCGTGAATTCGGCGGCCGAAACGTACGTGGTCCCGACGAGCGGCGCCTTCACGAACCGCAGGTTCTGGATGGATACATCGGAGGCGTCGCAGGCCAAGACGTCCTGGTTCAACCGCGTGAGCCCGGATTTTTTCAAAACCATGGGAACTCCGCTCCTGGCCGGCCGTGATTTTAACGACCGGGACACTCCGGCATCCCCGAAGGTCGCTATCGTCAACGAGGCGTTTGCACGCGAGATCGCCGGTGGTGCAAATCCGATCGGGCGGAGGGCATGGGAAGGAAGCGCGCATGGCAAACCTCAAGCGGAATACGAGATCGTCGGCCTTGTGAAAAACACGAAATATCAGGACATTCGCGAGGACTTTTCGCCCATCGTTTACCTCCCAACTTCTCAGGACCCTGAACCGGATCCTTCGCAGGAGATCGTGATTCGTTCTCACCTCCCGTTGTCCGATCTCACCTCCGGCGTGAAGCGAGCTGTGGCCCAAGCGAACCCGGACATCAGCATCGAGTTTCGGGTCCTGCAGACGATGATCCACGAAAAACTCCTGCGCGAACGGCTGATGGCGACGCTGTCAGGCTTCTTCGGATTTCTCGCCGCACTGCTGGCCATCATCGGTCTTTACGGCGTGATGTCATACATGGTCGTGCGCCGAACCAACGAGATCGGAATCCGCATGACGCTCGGCGCCGGCCGTGGCGAAATCGTCGCCATGATTGTCCGTGAGGCCGGCATGCTGCTGGCCATCGGGCTCGTTGTCGGCATCGCGCTATCGCTGGCCGCGGGCAGGGCTGCGAGCTCGATGCTGTTCGGCCTGAAGTCCTACGATCCGGTCACCTTGGCCCTGGGCACCGCCCTGTTGGCAGTGGTCGCGGTGGCAGCGAGCTACCTTCCGGCGCGTAGGGCCGCGAATCTCGATCCCATGGCGGCGCTTAGAGAGGAGTGAAGTCATCGGGCGATTGAGCGATTTGGAGATCGGGTGATCGGACGATTGAGTGATCGGGATTGAGTGAGTGGTGGACTCGACAAAATAGCTCAAAACCGAGGAGCTAACCAGCTATGTGCTTTATAATCATAATGTTAACGGCGGATCGGCGGAAGAACAACTTATGAGATGGAACCGCTTCTTTCTCCGCAATCATTGGGATGCCCAGCGCTTGCACGAAATCGACTCGTATCTTGAGATCGAAATCGAAGAGAACGTGGCGCGAGGAATGTCGCCGGAGGAGGCGAGGTATGCCGCGCGCAGGAAGCTTGGCAATCCGGTTTTGATCCGGGAGGAAATCTACACCATGAACAGTCTGGGATTCTTCGAGATGTTGTCGCAGGATCTGCGCTACGCATTGCGTACGTTCAAGCGAAGCCCGGCTTTCACGCTTCTCGCCGTCCTGTCGCTCGCGCTTGGAATCGGCGGCAACGCCGCTATGTTCAGCCTGATCGACGGCGTCCTGATCCGGCCTTTGCCCTATAGCGAGCCCGAACGGTTGGTGCGCGTGACGGCCTACTATCCGCAGGGCGCCATGGCGGCGATGCAGGAGCGAAGCCGGACGATGGACATGTCCGGGTTCACCACGGATTCGGAGTTCAACCTGACCGGCACCGGCGAGGCGATGCGCGTGGCCGGGAGCGCGATTTCGTCCAACCTGTTCATGGTGCTTCAGGCCGGACCCGAATCCGGCCGCGTTTTCCGGCCGGGCGAGGATCATCCCGGGCAGGACGCGGTGGTCCTGCTCGGTCACGGGTTGTGGCAGAGGAAGTTCGGCGGCGATCCGCGCATCATCGGGCGAGTGATCACGGTGGATGGCGTGGACCGGCAGGTCGTGGGCGTGATGCCGTCGTCATTCGAATTTCCCTCCGCCCAGGTCGAGCTTTGGATCCCGCTGCATATCGACTCGCGGGATTCGTTCGCGACCTGGCACGGAGGTTTCATGCCGCTCATCGCGAGGCTGCGGCCCGGGGTGACGCTCGCCCAGGCGCGCAACGAGCTTCATCCTCTGATCGTCGGCACCCTTCCGCTGTTCCCGTATCCTATGCCGGCCAGTTGGAACTCGGACGCCACGGTGCTGCCATTGCAACAGGATCTCACCAGTGATTTTCGCCAACGGCTCATCGTCCTGCAATACGCGGTCGGGCTGGTGCTCCTGATCGCCTGCGCCAACGTGGCCGGCCTGCTGCTTTCCCGCGCCACCGCCCGCCGGAAAGAAATGTCGTTGCGCTCGGCGCTCGGCGCCGGACGCGGCCGCATCATCCGTCAACTGCTGACCGAGAGCGTTGCGCTCGGGCTAGCCGGAGGTGTGCTCGGTCTCGTGGCGGCTAGCGCGACGCTCACGGAGTTCAAGCGGCTGTTGCCGCCCGCCGCTCCCGGCGCCGGTGAGATTCACCTGGACTGGCGGGTGGAGGTGCTGATGCTGGCTGTAGCCGTGGTGACGGGCCTGCTCTTCGGCCTCGCGCCCGCGCTCAGCGCCTCGAAAACCGACCTCGCGACGGCGGTGAAGACCGGCGGCCAGCGGTCGACGGGGTCGGCCGGCGTGCGCGTGCGCAGCGCGCTGATTGCGGGTGAAGTGGCGCTCGCCGCCGCCCTCGCCATCGGCGCCGGGCTGCTGATCAAGAGCCTCTGGACGCTGGGGCAGGTGAATCCGGGTTTCGCTCCGGGTAGCATCGTCACCGTGCGCGTGTCGCCCAATAAATCGCTGTGCCGCGAACGGGCGGCTTGCGTCGCGCTGTACAACGAACTGGTCGAGCGGACACAGCAAATCACGGGCGTGTCTGATGCGGCCGCCGCCAACACGCTTCCCTTGAGCGGCGAGACGCCCAGTATTCCGACGGAACTCGAGGGTCACGCGCTCGTGGCCGGCCAGGATCTGGCGCCAATGCTCTGGGCGGGCGCGGTCACGCCGGACTATTTTCGAATCCTGCAGATTCCGCTGCTCGAGGGCAGGATGTTCACGGGGGCGGACTCCGAAAAGTCCGCCCCCGTGTTGGTGGTGAACGCCGCCACCGCGCGGAAATTCTGGCCCGGGCAAAGCCCGATCGGCAAGCATATCCGCACCGTCTGGAGCGATGGCGATCCCTGGAGGACGGTGGTGGGCGTGGTGGGCGATGTGCGCCAGTATGATCTGGCCGACCGGTCGCCGAACTGGCTCGGCGGCGCCGTCTACATGCCCTATCCGCAGGCCGTGGGCGACAACCAGCGCGAGATTCCCACCTCGATGACGCTACTGGTGCGCGCCGGCCGCGGTCGCCGCCCGCATCCGCGAGATTGTGCGAGATTCCAATCCCAACGTGCCGGTGAGCGATATCCAGACCATGCAGCAGGTGGTTGCCGGCTCGCTCGACCAGCCGCGTTCCATGATGTGGCTTTTTGCCGGCTTCGCCGCCGCCGCCCTGCTGCTCGCGGCCATCGGCGTGTATGGCGTGGTGTCTTACACGACCTCGCAACGAACCTTTGAGATCGGCGTGCGGATGGCGCTCGGAGCTACGCGAGGCAGCGTGTTCGGATTGGTGCTCGGGCAGAGCCTCAAACTCGTGCTGGGCGGCCTCGCCGTGGGAATCGCCGCTGCTTTGCTGCTGACGCGGGTGCTCGCGGCGTTCCTCTACGGCATCCGTGCCACGGACCCAATGACGTTTGCAGCCGTCGGGGCGCTGCTCGTCGCGATCGCTCTAGGGGCGGGATACGTGCCTGCCCGGCGCGCCGCGGGTCTCGATCCGTTGCGGGCCTTAAGAGTAGACTAGTTAACTGGGCTAGACCTGCGCTTCGCGGCACAGCCGTCATTTCTCAGTTTTTCGCACGGACCTTACTCGCCCAGCGCCTCGCGAAGCCGCGCGTATCCGGCGCGGCTGACGGGAATTTGCGCGCCCGTCGCGAGCACCGCCACGTGCGTGTCTTTGCCGTAGGGCTCGATCCTGGCCACGCGCTCGAGGTTCACCAGGTACGAGCGATGGATGCGGAGGAAGCGCTTGGGATCGAGCGCCTTTTCCAGGCTGGAAATCGTCTGTTGCTTCAGGTGTTTCCGGCCTTCCACCGCGAGGGCCACGTAATCGTCCTGAGCTTCCGCGTAATCGAGCTTGCGGACCGGAATAAGGATGACCTTCGATCCGTCGCGGACCACCAGGCGCTCGGAAAATTGCGCCGGCGGGCGGGCCGCGGCGGCCAGTTCCGCGAGGTCCTGTCCGCGCTCGTCCGTCGTCCGGCCGCTCAGGCGCTCGCGGCAGTGCTCGATGGCCGTCTTCAGCCGGTCCGCGCCGAAGGGCTTGAGGAGATAGTCTACAGCGTGAGCCTCAAAAGCTCGGAGCGCGAACTGGTCATAGGCGGTCACGAAGATCACGGCCGGTACCGGTCCGGCAAGCTCGAGCACTTCGAAGCCGTCGAGCTTGGGCATCTGCACGTCCAGGAAGAGCAGGTCGGGCTTCAGTTCCGTCACGGCCTTGACGGCGTCGAAGCCGTTAGCGCACTCCGCCACCAGGTCGATCTCGGGGTGGGCGCGCAGCAATTCGCGCAGCAACTGCCGCGCCAGATCCTCATCGTCGACGATCACTGCCCGCACTTTAGGCGCGCTGTCCATAATCCCCTTTGCCGTTGGTCTGCCAGGGCAGAACCAGACTCACGCGGAAGCAATCTCCCTCGCTCGTCACGCGCATTTGGGCGCGCGCGCCATAACACGCGGCCAAGCGCCGCCGGACGTTCTCGAGTCCCACGCCATTGCGCCGCGAAGGCGGCGAGTCCGCGTCAAACTTGTTCTCGATCACGATCTCGATTTCGTCCTGCTGGCGCCGCGCGCGCAATCGGATCCAGCCGCCGTCGGGCAGGCCGGAGATTCCGTGCGCCACCGCGTTCTCGACCATCGGCTGGAGGAGAAGCGGCGGGACATCAGCCTCGAGCGCGTCCGGATCGATCTCTTCCTTCATGTCGAGCCGCGATCCGAAGCGCACTTTTTCGACGCGCAGGTAGCGGTCCACAAGCTCCATCTCGTCCCCGAGCCGGATGGTGGTCCGTTCGCCGAGGCCGAGCGTGCGGCGCAGGAAATCGCCGAGCAGCACGCACATCTCCCGGGCGCGCATGGGATCGAGCGTGGTGAGCGCGCTGATGGAATGCAGGCTGTTGAACAGGAAATGCGGATTGATCTGCGCCTTTAAGGCCCGCAACTCCGCCTCGCGCGCCAGGATCTGCGCCTCCGCTTCGCGCGCCTCCGCCTGGCGCGAGGCCTCAACGGCCAGCAGCACGTAGTGCATCGCCACGGTCAGCAAGTAAAGCAGCACGCCCGGTCCAAAAAGCAGCCCGGTGGCCCGCGTGACCTGGTCGCGCGGCGACGACAGCAGGTTGAGATCCGCGAGTGCCATGGCCACGCCGCGCGCGATGAGAATCCAGAGCGTGCTCGCCACGACGCTGGCCGCAAGATGTGTGATCAGAATCCTATCCACACCCCTCACGCGCAGAGGAGTCAGACGGCACACGTACCACGAAGAAAGGCAGAGGAGCGCGTACAGCAGGCAGAGCGGAATCGCCAGCGCCACGGCTTCCCCGAGCGTCAGCCCCCCGCTCGTCTTGAGCTGGTCGGCCACCAGCACCACGAACGGGGTCCAGCCGAAGAGGTACAGCCCAAGCTTGCGGAGATTGCCGAGAACAGGATGCATGGCGTTCGTCAGTTCTTGATGTTGAAGCCTCCAAACACCCATGCGCCTGTGAGAATCAGCTTCTTCCTCGGGGTGGCCGGATCCTGCAGCGGGGGCCGCGTTTCGTCATTGTGACCGCCGAAGAGCGCCGCGCCGCGAACGTCCACCTGCCAACTCCTGGGAACAACGAGCTCGCCGCCGCCGAACACAGCGGTGATATTGATCGTGGCCTCGTCACCCTCGATGTCGGCCTCCGTGAAGTCAAATTGAGAGCCTCCGAAGATCGCGAGCCACCTGCCGCCGCGAAAATGCCTCGTATTGATGCGTATCTTTCCCCCGCCAAATATGTCCACTCGGTTCAAGTCCAGGTTGGATACGTCCAGTGGCGTTCCAGTCGCGCCCACGTTGGGTCCCTCCGCAGCCTTTCCTCCTTTTTGTATGGAGGTGTACAGAATCCACAGGCCGGCGGCAATCACGAGGAAGGGCCAGATGTGACGGAGCTCAAAGTGACGATACCCGAGCGCGCTCAGCAGGAAGACCGCGCCAACGAAGACCACCAGCATTCCCCACAGCCGGCCCTGGTTTTCTTCCGCCCGCACGGCCGCGCCGAGGCCCCAGGCAATCACGAGCACAGGCCAGAAGCGCACTAGATGCGAGAAGGTGAGAATGCCCTCCTGGTCGAGTAACAGCAGCACCCCAATCCCGATGATCACGATGCCGGCGGTCAGACCGGAGTAGCGATCCTTTCCGCCGATGGAAAGGCCTGCGACCACCCTTGGCCCTACGCTTCTTCGCTCGTCGCGTTCGTCACTCATGATCCCCTCCCGCCGGAGCGACGGTCGAAGCACGGCGCCGCTCTCTCAGCGCTGCTATGCCCCAAACGGCGAGCGCGATGAGAGCCAACGCCACCGGCGCAACCGAGGGGGCTCCGCCGGGAAGCGCAGTCCCCGCTGCCATCGAGGCCAGGCGCCATGCCGATCGCGCCATCAGCTCGAGCGGCCACAAACCGAGGCGTCGCAAGTGAGCATAGCTGAATTCTCCGCCTGCCAGCAAAGCCAGTCCCAACGCCCAGACCTGCACTTGGTTTGCCTTAGCCATGTTGCCTTCTCCCGTGCTCAAGACTCGTTCCGCATTCATCGAGGCCAGCATAGGCGGGAGCGGAGAACGTGTCGCGGTCGAATCGGCCAGTTGCGGCGGCCTGCCGGTGAGTGACGGGATGAGGCGGAGGAACCGGCCAATGACTTCGCCACCGAGGCGCCGAGGCGGAGAGCAAAGAGGCATATATGCGGATTCCATTGCGGCCTCCGTCTTAGTCCTCTCTCTGCCTCTGCGGTTCAGCGGCTCACGGGCATTTTGCTACGATGGAAGCGATGCGACTACGCTTGGCCATGACGGCGCTGCTTCTCGCGGTCGCTCTCCCGGTCGGTCTCGCCGCCCCGGCGCAAGCCGGCACACCCGGGGACGCGGACGATTATCGGCTGGCGGACCAGGCCTTGCAGGCACTGCTCGCTTCGCCGCTCGGGCAGGACTTGCCGCGCTTGCCCTGGAAGGTTCAGATCCTCGAGAGCTGGCAGGTGAACGCCTATTCGAACGGACGCGGCCAGATTTCGATCACCCGTGGACTCGGCTGGGTGATGGGCGATCACCCCGGCGTCTGGGCGGCGGCGATCGCGCATGAGCTCGCGCACGCGGTGATGCTCTATCCGGCCGGCCAGCCGCAGTTCGAAGCGGAATTGCGGCGCGCATATCTCGCGGCCGGGGGCAACCTGAGCGATCCGGATGTGGCGGAGGAGCTGCGCGTGACCCCGGCGCAAGGCGGTCTGCTGCGGCTCGCCGGCCAACGCCGCGTGGAGTACGAGGCGGACCGCTTGGGGCTGCTGCTGATGGCCGAGGCCGGCTTTCACCCCGACTTCGCCATCGCCCTCGACCGCCGAATGCTCAGCACGATCGGCGAGGAGACGAAATCGTCGGAATTTCTTCTCAGTCATCCTATCTGGTCCGATCGCGAACGGCAGAACGTCCGCGAGGAAACCGTCCCCGTCGCCATCTTCAACCAGCGCTGGCCGGATGCCAGCCGTTCTCCGGGCGGCCCGCCGCCGCCGTTTGGCAAAGTCCAATCAGTGACCGTGACCGAGGGCTCCGCGGGCGGCGTGCTCGTGCTGGATGTCAAGTTTGAGCTCAGGAACGCCGCCGGCCGGAAAGCGCGCGTGGCGGCTGTTCTGCTGGATCGGAACCGCAAGGTGCGAACCTCGCGCGCCGAATACCAGGCGCCCGACGGGACGCTTGCCTTGAACGCCATGCTGCCGGCGATGGATCACGGTCCGGGGGAAGCGACCTTGCGAATTCCAAGGGATGCGATCGAGTCCGGTGGGACGAAACTGAAGGCCGCGGTCTTCCTCGTGGCGGACGACTGGACGCTGGATCTGTGGTTTCAGCCGCTAAAGCAATAAAACCCGCGGATTGAGCGGAAGCGGCTTTGCCGCCCTGCTGTGCGGCAAGCCGCGAAAGCCCGGAGCCGAGCCCAAATTACTGGATCAGCGAACCCTGTGCCGAATCGCCATTGGTTTCGCTCTCCACCAATCCTGCCGCCGACACCTGATCGCCTTCCTCGAGCGAAATCAGCTTGACGCCCTGCGCGGAACGGCCGCTTTCGCGGATGGTGGAGGAATCGAGCCGCGTGATCTTGCCGAACTGCGTGATGATCATCACCTCGGACTCTTCGGTGACACTCAGCACCGCAACCACCTTGCCGTTGCGATCCGTGGTCTTAAGGTTGATCACGCCCTTGCCGGCGCGCGATTGCAGGCGATACTCGGTGATGGCGGTGCGCTTGCCGAAGCCCTTTTCGCTGACTGACAAGATCAGCTCCTTATCGCCCACCACCTGCATCCCGACCAGGTAATCGCCTTCGTCCAGATCCATCCCGTTCACGCCATAGGCGGCGCGGCCCATGTCACGCACACCGGTCTCAGGAAAGCGGATCGCCATGCCTTCGTGCGACGCCAGGAAAATGTTCTCGCGTCCGGTGGTGAGCTTGGCGCCGATCAGTTCGTCGCCCTCATCGATTCTCATGGCCAGGATGCCCGCCGCACGCACGTTGGAGAACTCCGCGAGGCGCGTCTTCTTGATCACGGCTTTACGTGTCACCGTGATCACGTAGCCTTCGGCGGCAAAGGTTTCTTCGCCCACCTGTACGTCCTTGGGCTCGTCCGGCAGTTCGCGCACCGCCAGCACCGCGGCCACTTGCTCCTCCTTGGAGAGATTCACGAGATTGAGAATGTGCTTGCCCTTGCCGGCCGCGCCCACGTCAGGGATTTCGTAGACTTTGAGCCAGTAGAGCTTGCCCGTATTGGTGAACACCAGGATGTAGCTGTGCGTGGAGGCGATGAAGAGATGCTCCACAAAGTCCTCGTCGCGCGTCTTCATGCCCATGCGGCCTTTGCCGCCGCGGCCCTGCTGGCGGTAGGCGGAGAGCGGCGTGCGCTTAAGGTAGCCGGAGTGCGAGACGGTGATCACTACGTCTTCGTCGGCAATCAGATCCTCGAGGCGAATCTCGGCCTGCTCCTCGATGATTTGCGTACGGCGGTCGTCGCCGTAATCCTTCTGAACCTGCTTCAGTTCGTCGACGATCACCTTCTTCAGCACCTTGTCGCTCGCCAGAATCTCCTGGTACTCGGTGATCTTCTTCTGCAGAGCGTCGTACTCTTCCTGGATCCTGTCGCGCTCGAGGGCTGTCAGGCGCTGCAACTGCAATTCGAGGATGGCTTGCGCCTGGCGCTCGGTGAATTCGAAGCGGGCCACCAGGCCTTCGCGGGCCTCGCGCGGCGTCTTGGCCGCCCGGATCAGCTTGATGATGGCGTCGAGCTGCGAGAGCGCCTTGAGAAAACCTTCCAGGATGTGAGCGCGCTCCTGCGCCTTGCGCAAATCATACTCAGTGCGGCGGCGCACCACGGTCACGCGGTGATCGATGAAGAGCTGGAGGGCGTCGATCAACGGAAGCGTGCGCGGCTGGCCGTTGACGATGGCCAGCATGATCATGCCGAAGGTTTCCTGAAGCTGGGTGTGCTTGTAAAGATTGTTGAGGATCACTTCGGGCTGCTCGCCGCGCTTGATCTCGATCACGATCCGCATGCCGTCGCGGTCCGATTCGTCGCGAACGTCGGAGATGCCCTCCACTTTCTTGTCCTGAACCAGCTCGGCGATGCGTTCGATGGTCTTCGCCTTGTTCACCTGGTAGGGGATCTCGCTGATGACGATCTGCTGCTTGTCCTTGGTGGGGCGCTCGATGGCCGCCTTGGCCCGCATGGTGAACTGGCCGCGTCCGGTGGCGTAGGCAGCCTTGATGCCGCCGCGCCCGTAGAGGTAAGCGCCGGTAGGGAAATCCGGACCCGGCACAAGCGCCAGAACGTCATCCAGGGTCGCCTTGGGATTGTTGACTAGCAGAATCGCGGCCTCGATGACCTCGCGAAGGTTGTGCGGCGGAATCTTGGTGGCCATGCCGACGGCGATGCCGTCCGAGCCGTTAATGAGCAGGTTCGGAATCTTGGTCGGCAGAACCGTGGGCTCTTCTGTGGATTCGTCGAAGTTGGGGACGAAATCGACCGTCTCCTTTTCGATATCGGCCAACAACTCTTCCGCCAGGCGCATGAGGCGGCACTCGGTATACCGGTAGGCCGCGGCCCGGTCGCCGTCCACGGAGCCGAAGTTGCCCTGGCCGTCGATCAAGGGGTAACGCATGTTGAAGTCCTGCGCCATGCGCACCAGAGTGTCGTAGACCGCCGCATCACCGTGCGGGTGATACTTCTTGATCACCTCGCCCACCGTGCCGGCGCACTTGATGTAGCGCTTGTCGGAGGTGTTTCCCTCCTTGTACATGGCGTAGAGAATGCGGCGATGCACGGGCTTCAAGCCGTCGCGAACGTCGGGCAGGGCGCGCCCGATGATCACGCTCATAGCGTAGTCGAGATACGAGCTGCGCATCTCGTCTTCGATGTTGACGGGCACTTCACGCCGGATTGGGACTAGTGGTTCCTGGTCGCCCATGAGTTGATTCCTTTCAACATGCCGCGCACGCCGCGTCTTATCCGCGCGTGGCGGCGGCCCGCTTCCCGAGGCACCGCAAGAGTGTCTTCTGGGAGAGTCAAACCAAAGTGATCCTGCTCAATTGCTTCCTCAGAGAGGTGTGTGCGGAGCGTCCACAATCCATTATACGGGCTCGGCGCGGGAGGCGTCAAAGTCCTGCTTCACTAACGGATACAACGGATTAGGCCGCTTGACGGCAAACCCCCAAAATCCGATCAGGTGGGTTGGGAAGGATGTCGCCAGAGGGATCCTTTACTGCGCCGGGGGCAGGTCTACGGGTTCCCCAAGATCGTGCTCAGCACTCTACTCGATTCACAAACCTCAGCGACCGGCTTAGGTTGGGACTGTGGGCGAGAGGCGTGACGGGCAGCGCGAGGGAAACGGCAACGCCCGTCAGAACTCATTCACGACGCACATCTCGATAAACAAGGAGAACTCAATAATGGCGCAAGTCTATCCAGCAACTGCGTCCCGGCGGGTGCTGTCGGCGAGCACTCTGAAGGGCGACAAAGTGGTGAATCTCCAGGGCGAAGACCTGGGAAAAATCGAAGACCTGATGATCGATCTCGAGCGCGGGCGCATCGCCTACGCCGTCCTCTCGTTTGGAGGCTTTCTCGGAATGGGCGACAAGCTCTTTGCGATTCCGTGGGACGCTTTCACCGTCGATACCGCTCAAAAGCGGTTGGTTCTCAACGCCGACAAGGAGCTGCTGAAGAAGGCTCCGGGATTCGACAAGAACAACTGGCCGGATATGACCAATTCGGCCTGGGGCGCTGAGCTCTATGGCTACTATGGTTACCGGCCGTATTGGGACTAACAGCGTGCTTCACAACTCTACTCTGAAAGGAAAGTAAACTTATGGCAGATCAACATGCGGGTGCCGGTCAGAATCGGTGCCCGAAGTGCAATCAGACGTTCGGCTCGGCCGAAGAACTCCGCAAGCACGAGCAACAGCAGCATCAGCACGAGCAGCGCGGAACTGAGCAGCGCGGAGGTGAGCAGCACCGAAGTGGCGAGCAGCATGGCAACGAACAGCAGCGCGGCAACGAACAGCAGCGCGGCAAGGAACAGGGTGGCGGTCATCAGGAGCAGCATGGCGGCCATCAGGAACAGCATGGCGGCGCGGGCCGCGGCAGTGAGCAGAAGCAGCCCTCCGGACAACAGCAGTCCGGTCGCTCCTAAGTCGTCAGTTAGGATAGCGCGGGCCGGCCGTCGTTGAACCCAATCGCACGAGACACGGTTTCCGCGCTATCCACCCCTGCGAACGTCCGCAATTTCCTTCTTTCAACATGACGGCATCACAGGCCGGGTCCACCAGAAGGGGCTCAAGCGTCCGCTCTCGCGGCTGGTTGTGGACGATCGCGTATGATGGTATAAAGGCCGGTGGCGATCGGAGAAACCGGTGGAAGACTGCGTCTTCTGCAAAATCATCCGTCGGGAGCTTCCCGGCAAGATTATTCATGAGGACGAGACCGCGGTGGCGATCGAAGACATCCGGCCTCAAGCTCCCGTGCACCTGCTGGTGCTCCCTAAAGCCCACATCGAAACCCTGGGCGCGGTGAAGCCTGAGGACGAAGCCTTGATCGGACGCCTGTTCGGCATCGCCGCAAGGCTGGCGCGCGAGCGCGGGCTGGAATCGCGGGGGTATCGCACCGTGATCAACAATGGCGCCGGCGCCGGCCAGACGGTCGATCACCTTCACGTTCACGTGCTCGGCGGACGCGTTTTGCACTGGCCGCCCGGCTAGTGTCATGTAACTGAAATAAGTGACACATGGCCTGATTTGTGGTATAAGGGCTCATGTTCACCAACAAGAGTCCTTTTCGCTTGCTCCCGAAGCAGAGGGAGGATCTGAACAGCGTGATA